>WNGJ01002508.1_pt1 | contig 40791 bp, 37 predicted proteins | sample 5400611 | NCBI WGS metagenome assembly WNGJ01 (sample SAMN13153375, study PRJNA577476) | soil metagenome | isolation source: 40 cm soil or saprolite under Garry oak tree replicate 1 | place: USA:California | collected 2016-06-15
GTGATCGGCGATCGCATTGTCCCTCGATCTGTCGAGCATCTTTCCCTCCCTGGTTGATAGGTCCGAGCTGTCGTTATCTTCACCTCATGACCGGCACCGTCTTGACCATTCTCCCACTCTCAAAGCCATCAACCGCTTCATGGTTGGCGCGACCGGGATCGGCCTAGCTCCGCGTCTTTCCGAATGCGCCCGCCTCCGCAAAGCCAGCGATCGCCTCGGGTGACATGCCAAGCGCTCGCGACAGCACCTCATCCCGGTGCGCGCCGATCGCGGGTATTTCGGATCGCATCGACGTCTGCGCGCCCGACATCTTCCAGGGCGCGTTCACGCCGAGTAGTTCGCCGGCGCCATCGGTGAGTTTCGCGAATGCGCCGCGCTCAAGCAGATGCGGGTCGGTCAACGCCGCGCCGGGATCGCGGTATCTTGCGCAGGGAACGCCGGCCGCATCGAGCGCCGCAATGCATTCGTCTACCGTGTGGCGCTCGGTCCATTTCTCGACGACCTGCATCATCGCAGTCCAGTTTGCGCCGCGTGTCGGCACGCTGGTAAATCGCGGGTCATTGGCAAGTTCGCTCTGGCCGGTCACCTCGCAAAGAGAAGTGAAATTGCGGGAGGTCACCGGCGCGGTCAGGAGATCGCCGTCTTTGGCCCGCACCGGACCATAGGTCGGGCGCGGCGAGCGGATCGGAAACTGCGCTTCCTGCAGCTCATAGACGAGCAGGTTCAGCATGCAGTCCATCAGCGCGACGTCGATGCGCTGGCCCTCGCCGGTGCGCGCCCGCTGAACCAGCGCGGTCTGGATCGCGGAATAGCCGAAAATGCCACCGAGCACGTCGGCCACGAAGATCGCGCCCGCCGAAGGCCGGTTGCGGTCCCCGGCATAGCGCATCAGCGAGCGGTCGAAACCGCTTTCGGCATGAACGATCATCGCATAGGCGGCGCGCTCGGCGGCCGGTCCGGACTGGCCGTAGCCTGAGATCGAGCAATAAATCAGCTGCGGGTTGATGGCACGCAAGGCCTCGTAGCCGAGGCCGAGGCGGTCCATCACGCCCGGACGGAAATTTTCGACCACGATGTCCGTCTCCGCGACCAGCCGATGCACCAGCTTGATCGCATCCGCGTTCTTCAGGTCCAGCGCGAGGCTGTGCTTTCCCGCGTTGAGCTGGCCGAAATAGGCGCTGTGGCCGTCACGCAGCGGCGTGCGGAGCCGCATGTCGTCGCCTTCCGGCGGCTCGATCTTGATGACCTCGGCGCCGACATCGGCGAGTAGCCGCGCGCAATACGGACCGGCCAGCATGATCGAAAAATCGAGCACGCGCATGCCCTCGAGCGGCGCTGTCCTGGTTTCCGGCTCCTGCATCCCGTTACTCCTATCTGGGCAGTCCAAGCCCGCGTTGTGCGATGAGGCTGCGCTGAATTTCATTGGTCCCAATGCTGATGACCCACATCAGGGAATGACGAAGGTTTTGTTCGAACCGTCCGTTGTCGAGCGCGCGCGGCATATGCTCGGAGAGCGTGGCTTGCATGCCCAAAATGTCGAGCGCGGTTTCGCCAAAGCGCTCCATGAGCTCGCCCGAGAACACCTTGCTGATCGCGCCATATTCCGGCGGCGTAATCCCTTCTACCGCCAGTTCCGCGCAATGCATCATCAGCTGGCGGCCGACCTCAATTTCGCACGCCAGCATTGCCATTCTATCCCGGACGATCGCGTCTTCGCAGAGCGGCGGCGCGTCGCCTTCTCGTGCCATCACATGTTTGCGCAGTTGCTCGAAGGCGTGCGTCACCTTCAGAACGATGCCGCCACCAACCAGCCCTCGCTCAAAGGCCAGCGCTCCCGTCAGTACTTTCCATCCGCCATTAACTTCACCGACGAGATTTTCCAACGGAATGCGGACGTTGTCGTAAAAAATGTTGGCAAAGGATCCGTCATACAGGGTGGTCGCGGGTCGGATGGTGATGCCCGACGCATCCATGGGAACGATGAACATGCTGATTCCGGCGTGCGCCGGCTTGGCCTGCGCGTCCGTTCGCGCGGCAAGGAACATGTATTTTCCCCACCAGGTGGTGGTCCAGATCTTCTGGCCGTTGATGACCCAGCTGTCGCCGTCGCGCACGGCGCTGGTGCGCATCGCCGCTAGATCGGAGCCGGCCTGGGGCTCGCTGTAGCCCATGCCGTGCATGGCTTCGCCGCGCAGAATTTCCGGCAGGTATTTTTGCTGCTGCTCCGGCGAGCCGAACATCATCAGCGCGTTGGACTGGATCGCTGCGCCCGTGCGCGGCGCTTCGCCCCGCTCCATGGTCTCGATGAAAGCGATTTGCTCAAGCGGCGAGCGCGCCTGACCGCCAAAGGCCTTAGGCCAGCCCAGGCCGATCCATCCTGTCTTGCCCATATCACGCGCGAATTCCGGATCGAACTCGCGCTTGGAAAACGGCTTCGCATCGAAGGCCGACTTGCGCTCGCCCGACCAGTTCTCTTCCAGCCAGGCCTGCACCGTCTCGCGCAATTGGTTGCCGGCGGGACCGAGATCATAGTGCGGCAATCCTTCGGCGCCATGGTCGAACAGAAACGAGGAGATCAAGCGCCGCGCATGCGGCGCGCCGCCGAGCGCGATCGTGTCGAGATGGACGCGCTTGAAATGCCGGGGCGCCTCATGTTCCTCGGCATAGCCGATGGCGCCGAAGGTGTGCTGGGTTTCGAGCGAAACGCGCCGCAACGCCTCGCCCGCAAAAGCGGTGGCCGTACTGGCGAAATAACGCCAGTTGCGGTCCCCTCGATCGTGCAGATGCGCCACATGATCGAGCGTGAGGCGCACGCCCTCAAGCGCGATCAAGTTGTTGGCGAGCTTGTGCTGGATCGCCTGGAATTTGCCGATCGGTTGCCCGAACTGCTGACGCTCTTTTGCATAGTCGACCGCCAGTTCGAAGGCGCGCCGGGCGGCACCATAGGCGCGAGCCGTCAGGGCGAGCTTTCCTTCCAACAGCAGGTCGTCGGCCACAGGGCGTTGCAGCCTGACGAGGCTCGCGGGCGCCGAATTCAGCCTGATCTCGTAAAGACCCCAAGCGCCCATGGCGCGCGTCGGCAGAATATCCACGCCGGTGGCGGCCAACTCGATCATCGCAAACGCCGATGGTTCGACGGGCACGAGAAGATGCGTGCAACTCCCCGCCGCCTCAACGAAGCGCAGCGAACCGTTCGCTCGCCCGCCCTCAACTCGGATCGCTCCGGCCCTGCGGTCGGGATCGAAAGCCCCAAAGGCAAACGCGACGCGCGCCGTCCCGCCATGCAATCTTTCCAGCAAATCGGTCGCGACATCAACGCCGCAGTCCGCAAGCGCCAGGTTCGTGAGCGCGGCCGCCCCCATCGGTGCCGGGCACGCCGCGCGGCCCAGTTCGGCCATCACCACCAGGACCTCGCGAAGACCTCCCTCGTTGAAATCGCAGCCGAGCGAAGCGACGCCCTGCCCCACCAGTCTGGTCCAGATCGACGAGACGGCTTCCGGCAGGGCCGCCGGCATTGCCGCGTCAGCCGCGTTCCAATGCTCGGCCAGATAGCCGCGCAAGGAATCGCGAAGCATCTCCCTGATCTCGTCACTGGGGAGTTGGCTGACGTCCATGGGAGGAGCTATCCCTGACCGAATTTCGGCTTTCGCTTTTCCTTGAAGGAGGTCGTCGCCTCCTTGTGATCGGCGGTTTCGAACGTTACCTGCTCCAACGCCATCGACGCCTCGAGCAGCATGTTCACCCGATCCTTGACGATCTGGTTGATCGACAGCTTTGTCCAGCGAATGGCCCAGGTCGGACCGTTGGCAAGCTCCAAGGCGATTTCGCGCGCCTTTGCCAGCACCTCCGAGCGCGGCACCACATGATTGACGAGCCCGATCCGCTCGGCCTCCTTGCCCTTCAGCAACGTGCCACGGATCAGGAACTCCTTGGCCTTGTTGATGCCAACGAGCAGCGGCCAAATCACGGTGCCGCCATCGCCGGCGACCAGGCCGACGCGCGAGACATGCGTGTCGCCAATGCGGGCGTCTTCGGCCATGACAGTAATATCGCAGAGCAAGGCATGAGTGGCCGCAAGCCCGATGGCGTCGCCATTGATGGCGGCGACGATCGGCTTATCGAGTTCGAGCTGACGCGTGACGCCCCGCCGGCTGATCATCGGGTCATGCACCTCGCCCTCTTCGAGCACGTCGCCGCCGGGCCGTTCCGACATCGCCTTGACGTCGCCGCCGACGCTGAAAAAGTCCCCCGCACCGGTCAGCACGACCGCATTGACAGCGTGATCGTCCGCCAGATCATCCCAGATCGTGCGCAGTTCCCGAATAAGCTTCTGGTTAATGGCATTGCGCGCCTGAGGACGGTTTAGCGTCACAATGGCCAGCTTTTCCGCCACCTCAACCGTCAAGCACTCGTATCTGGCATATCTGGACACGTTTTCCTCCCTACCGTTGGTTCATAGAGACACCGACTTTGCCGACGCCCCGACACTCTTTAGCGGCGCATGCCCGGCTGCACCTCCGCCAAAGCGACATGAAGCGACATCGCGCCCGGGTCCTGCTCCAGCATCCGCTGAACGGATTCCAGATGAGTTCGCATCAGCCGCGTTGCCGCCGAAACGTTTCGGGTGCGCAGCGCCGACAGGAACTGGCGGCGTTTCTCAACAAGCCGTGGCATTGCAACGCCGCTTGAGACGACCTTCGCATATACAAAGCGCATGTGAATCTCAGTGACGGAATCGACGATCATGGCGATGACCTTGTTTCCGGTCGCCGAGGCCAAGAGCTTGTAAAACTCCCGCGAGCACTCGACCCGATCGAGCAATCGGCCTTCATGTGTCGCAACATCGGTCCGCACGATATTGGCTTCCAGAGCCTCGAAATCGGCTTGCCGCGCGTTCGCGCATGCCAGTCTGACCACGAGATCGAGCACATGAATGCGAGCCTCCGACAATTCCCTCACCGAGATCGTGCCCAGACTCAGCATGTCCTGCATCACGCCGTTCATGCGGCTGGTGTCGCCTTGCTGGATGAAGGCGCCGCCCTTGACGCCCTTCTGCAGCCGCAGAACACCCGCCATCTCAAGGCTGCGCAGCGCCTCTCGCAGGACGTTGCGGCTCACGCCGAGTTGCTGCGCGAGGTCGCGTTCCGGGGGCAGCTTGTCCCCGGGCTTGAGGACGCCGAGCGCCAGTTGCTCGCGAATCCGCTGGCAGATTTCCTCAAATGCCCGCCGCGTGTGAATGGGCCGGAACTTCAGCGGGGCCGCGGCAGCACGATGATCAGTGGCCCGGTCCCGCCGATTGGGCGCGGTCAGTCGAGGACGAGCGGGGGTGCGAGGGCTTGACTTGGTCATCATGGAAGTGATTATTAAATGGATCACCCATTAAAAGAAAGCCATTTTTTTGACTCTAAAAAAGATCGGACCTTTCATGAGCTTCACCGAAGAGCAATTGGCTTTCCGCGATAGCATCAGAAAGATGGTTGCCAAGCACGTGGCTCCGATCGCGGCCGAGATCGACGAAAACGATCGCTTCCCGCTGGAGATCGTAAAATTGTTCGGCGAAATGGGGCTCATGCAATTGTGGGTGCCCGAGCACTATGGCGGCCCGAACGGCAATCTGACGATGGTTTGTCTCGCCCGCGAGGAGATCGCCAAGGTCTCGCCTGCCTGCGCCTCGATCGCCGGCCTCAACAGCATGTTCATCATGCCGCTGCTTCACTTCGGCTCCGAGGAGCAGCGGCAGAAATACCTGCCGATCATCGCCAGAGGCGGCGTGGTGACCGCGATCGCGATTTCTGAGCCGCAGGCAGGTTCTGACGTCACGGCGATAAACACACGCGCCAAGAAGGACGGCGATTGCTACGTGCTCAACGGCCGCAAGCAATGGTGCAGCTATGGCGTGGCGGCCGATTATATCGTGGTGATGGCGCGGACTGGCGACGGCCCGGGCGCGGACGGCATCAGTGCGTTCATCGTCGAACCGAAGAAGATGGAGGGCATCAGCTTCGGACGCCACGAGCGCAAGATGGGCTTTCGCGGCGCCCCCAACACGCCGATCTTCTTCGACAATGTTCGGGTGCCGGCGGAGAATCTCGTTGGCGAGGAAGGCAGGGGTTTTCGGGCGTCGATGCGCGCGCTCGACCTCAACCGCCCGACGATCGGTGCGCAATCGGTCGGACTTGCGCAAGGCGCGCTCGATGCGTCCATCGCTTACGCGAAGGAGCGCAAGCAGTTCAAGAAGACCATCTCGGAATTCCAGGGCGTGCAGTTCATGCTTGCTGACATGGCGATCCAGATCGAGGCAGCCCGCGCCCTCGTCTACGAATGCGCGCGCGCCGGCGATGCAGGCGACTGGAAGCGCCTGAACGTCCTCGCTAGCATGGCCAAATGTTTCGGCAGCGATATGGCCATGAAGGTCACCACCGACGCCGTCCAGATTTTCGGCGGCTACGGCTACACGATGGATTATCCGGTCGAGCGCATGATGCGTGACGCCAAGTTGACCCAGATATTTGAGGGCACCAATCAGATCCAGCGCGTGGTCATCGCCCGCGAGCTACTGAGGTGAGATGAGCGCTCGCGCTAAATCAATGGAGGAAATGTTGTCCCGTACCGCAAACCGCCTTTTGGCCACATTGGCCGCGTCCGCGCTCCTTGCTGCATCTTCCGCCTGGGCGCAAAAAGCCTATGGTCCGGGGGCTAGCGATACCGAGATCAAGCTTGGTCAATCGACGCCACTCAGCGGCCCGGCATCCGCTTTCGGTGCCGGCGCAGGCCGAGCCGTTGTCGGCTATTTCGACATGCTGAACGAGCAGGGTGGAATCAACGGGCGCAAGATCAGCTTCACGCAACTCGACAATGCCTACAGCGCTCCCAAAGCGGTCGAACAATCGCGCAAGCTTGTTGACGACATAGGTGTGCTCGCCGAGGTCGGCACTATCGGCACGGTGCCGAATGTCGCTATCCAGAAGTACTTGAATTCCAAACAGGTGCCGCAATTGTTCATCACTGCAGGCGGTCGGCGTTTCAACGACCCGAAGAATTTCCCGTGGACTGTGCCGCTTTATCCCGACTTCGAAACCGAAGGCCGGGTCGTCGCCAAGTACATCCTCGCAGCCAAGTCGGAGGCCAAGATTGGCGTGTTGTATCAGAATGACGATTATGGAAAGGACTATGTCAGGGGGTTGCGCGCTGGCCTTGGGCCGAAGGCCTCACAGATCGTCGCTCAGGTATCTTATGAACTCGCGGACCCGACGATCGACTCGCAAATCGTTCAGCTCAAGGCCGCCGGCGTCGACACGCTGATCGAGCAGTCCGCAGCCAAGGCCGCCGCGCAGTCCATCCGCAAAGTCCATGAACTCAACTGGAGCCCGCTCCACGTCATCGGCGGTTCGACGGCATCGGTCGAAACCGTCCTGAAGCCGGCAGGTCTCGAGGCTTCCAAAGGACTGGTCACGACGCAATTTCTCAAGCAGCCCGGTGATCCAGCCTGGGCTAATGACGAGGAGATGAAGGCCTACAAAGAGTTTCTGAAAAAGTACGCGCCTTCCACCAATCCCGACGACTATTCCGTGCTGGTGGCCTACATGAATGTGAATGCCGTTACGCTCGCCTTGAAAAAATGCGGAGACCAGTTGACCAGAGACAACCTCATTCACCAGGCGACAGCGCTCCACGGCGAACGGCTGCCGTTGATGCTTCCGGGCATCTCGATCAGCACGAAACCTGACGATTACACGCCGTTCAAGGCTCTGCGGATGGCGATTTTCGACGGAACGAGCTGGACCTTGTCAGGCGATCCGGTGCATGCCGAATAACGTTGGACTGCGCCGCACAACTCCAATACACCTGCCCGATCAAACATCCCGAAAGCTGTCGAGCGAATCCAGATCCGCCATGGCCGTCGTTATTCGCTCGATCATCGTCAGCGTCGTCTGCTCCGGCTGCATGTCCGGCAGCAGCGGCGAGTGACATAGCGTGATCGTCCACATCAAAAGCGCGTGCACCATCTGCTCGCGGTAGTTTCGAAAGCTCTCATCGAAGTACGGCTTGGAGCCCGGGAATTGCCGTGCCAGGCGCGGCTTGTCGTCGAGCTCGGCCATGCCGTTGACATAGGAAAAGATCAGACCGTCCGGTCCTTCGACATGCAGGAAGATCTGCCGCGAAGCCGCCTCGCGGCCGTTAACGCCGTCAGGAACCTGGCGTCCATTTCCAGACAATGTCGGAGACGTTGCTTCACGCGATTGAGTCCCACATCGCGTAACTCCGCCGAATTTACGCTGCGACTTTCCGCCTGCCGCTTCCACGAGCCATATTCCTGGCCAAATTCTCGGCTGGCGCCGTGCATCGGCGCATTGAACAATACGTGACCTGCGAATACCGCCGTGGAACTCCCGCAATGCACTTGCGTTGGCCTGCGTCCGCAAAGCCTGGGCCTTGGCGGCAACGCCCGCTCACGGTTCTTCGTGACGCGGGAACGAACGAATTGTGCCTGACGAACTGCCATCGCCCGGTGCGGCTGTTTCCAGGGAGCCTTTCGCGATGAGCGCGCATCCAGTCGAGGACAACGACCGCATGCAGCGGCCTGCCTCGAAGTCGCGATCTGGTTATGTGGTTGCCGCGCTCGTCTGCTTGATCTTCATGGTCTCGGCGGGCCTGGGAGCGGGGTTCCTCGCCACCTTCCATTGGCCATCCACGACCGAGCTGACCTCACGGCGCGTAATCGTGATGACGTCCGCCGACGGGCACGACCTGCTGCGCAAGGGCAGTTTGCAACTCGCCGCTATTGCGGCGAAGGATATGCCCGCCGACGTCATCAACGCGGTCCTCAGCATCGAGGACCGGCGCTTCTATCAGCATCACGGCGTCGACCCGTTGTCGGTGCTGCGTGCGTTCCGTGAAAATACCGAGGCCGGCAGGGTCGTGGCCGGCGGCAGCACGATCACGCAGCAGCTCGTGAAGATTCTCTTTCTGAGTTCACGGCGGACCTACAAGCGCAAGATCCAGGAGGCGGCGATGTCGCTCTGGATCGAGCATCACGTGACCAAGGACGAGATCCTGACGAGCTATTTGAACAACATCTACCTGGGCTCGGGCGCGGTCGGCTTCCCGGCGGCCGCAAAGGTCTATTTCGGCAAGGAGGTCGCCGATCTGAGCCTCGCCGAAGCCGCGATGCTGGCGGGAATGATCAATGCCCCGAGCCATGACGATCCGTTTCATAATCTTGCCGCCGCGCGCAAGCGGGCGACGAGCGTGATCGATGCGATGGTGGCCAACGGAAAGCTGAGCGAAGAGGCCGCCCTGCTCGCGAAGCTGCATCCGGCGACGCCCAGGGCTGGCGAGATCTCGCCGGAATCGACCGGATGGTTTGCGGATTGGGTCTACAACAAGGCGGCCCCCATCGTTCCGGCCACGGGCGGCACCGTACGCCTGCGCACGACGCTCGACCTTCACCTGCAAGAGCTGGCTGCGAACATCGTGCAATCGGCGCTGGCCAAGTACGGTAGCGAGAAGAATGCGAGCCAGGCGGCGCTCGTCGCGATGCGGCCCGATGGTGCGGTGGCGGCTATGGTCGGCGGCCGAAGCTATGATTCGAGCCAGTACAACCGGGCGGTCGATGCGGAGCGGCAGCCCGGTTCGGCGTTCAAACTGTTCGACTATTATGCCGCCCTGCGCCAGGGCTATACACCCAATGATACGGTCCTCGATGCGCCGATCGACATTCATGGCTGGCAGCCGGAAAATTACGGGCACCGTCACCGGGGCGAGGTCACGCTGTCGGAGGCTTTCGCCAATTCGCTCAACGATGCGGCCGTGCGATTGTCGCAGCAGGTCGGCATCGGCGAGGTGATCGCGGCGGCCCGCGACCTCGGCCTTCGTGCACCGCTGAAGAACAATCCGAGCCTCGCGCTTGGCACCACCGAAGTGACGCTGCTCGATCTGACCTCGGCCTATGCCGCGGTACGGGCGGGACGGGCGCCTGTCAGCCCGCATGGCATTGCCGCGATCAGGACCGAGCGCGGCGAGGTCTCGATCGATCCTTCCAACACGACGCAGCACAGTCTCGCACAGCACCAACCCGCGCTGATCGACCTGTTGCGTGGCGTGGTCGAGCACGGCACCGGCCGTGCCGCGGCGTTGCAGGGCTTTGCCGCGGGCAAGACCGGAACGGCGCAGGACTACACGGACGCCTGGTTCATCGGGTTCGATGAGCATTTCGTTGTCGGCGTCTGGGTCGGCAATGACGATCACAGCCCCATGAAAGGCGTGGTCGGCGGTTCGCTGCCCGCAAAGATATGGAAGGATTTTCTGGAGCAGGCGAGACAGACTGCGACGGCCGACATCGACATGACGGCGCCGCGCGCACCGCCGACTACGGTCGGACAGTCGACGGTCGGGCCGTCGCGAGATCACACCATCGCCTCGGAGCAGGAGAGCACGGCTGCGTCCGACGTCAGCCCCGCGTCGCCTGCGGAGACACGGGGCGCGGCCGAGTGCAATGTCGCGGTCTGCGAGCAGTTCTACCACTCGTTCCGCACTTCGGATTGTACCTACCAGCCGTATTGGGGCGGCCCGCGGCAATACTGCGCGCGTTGATCAACGGCACACGGCCATTGTGACGGCATCGCTGTCGCATTGATGTCCACTGCGGCCACGCGGCGGAGGAGTCGTGATGACCTGATCGCGGCGCTGCTCTGGCGTACGCGTGCGCGTCAGAACTTTTCAGATCATGTCATGGCGCTGCGTTGCGGCAGCGACGCCGGCCGCGCATCCTCGCGGTCACGGCGAAACGGACAGAGCCTGTTCAATCGCGAAACGGCGACCAGCGTCTCGGGCCATCGTGTACCCTTCACGTGTTGCTGGTGACGCACTTCCGCCAGGGCATTGATCCACTGTGGATTGTGGGCTTTTTCGTCGTACCAGTTCACGATTACCGCTCCCTAAAGGTCAGACGATAAAAGAACGGATAGGGAACGGCAAGCCGCTAGGTTTAGGAGTATCCACCAATGAACGCGCAATCGCCCGCGTGTGCGCGCTATAACCAAACGCGGCGCCCCCGATGGGCTGCGGCCCGTACCGTGTTTGCTTACACGGCGATAAACGAGAGACCTTGCTTGGGTCGGGGCCTACGCCGCCCAGAGAGCAGCTATTCAGGAACGAAGCCCGTTCTCGCATCTTAATGGGCATGCAGTGGATAGAAGCCCTAATCAACATTTCAGCACTCGCCGGATTCATCGGCGTTGCGAATGCGTGGCCAGAAAATCATCAGAACCATTGACGAGATTCCGACCTCGGCGCACGATTTTGCATCCGATGGCGGTGTGGAGAGACACGCCCGGAGCGCCGTATGGCCCCGCCAAATTACCGCGAGCTGCAGCTCAGAGCTCTAGCTACTTTCCGGCGCAAAATTCAGTCTGGTTGGCCTTGGGATAGAATCCCTCGGCAGGTGGAAAACTGCAAGGTCGGACGGAATCGGAATTGACGTTGGTTGCTTTCGCTGATTCATTCTTGTGGATGATTCGAGAGCAAGCCCTGCGAGCGCGCCAAAAGCTGGTCAGCAAATTGCCGATCACCGGCGAAATACTGCGTGGCTCGCTGTTGGAGCGCACGGTCCGACATACCAAAGATTGCCCGAAATGCGCGCGCGGCGAAGGGCACCGGGTCTTCGTTCTGACGGTGAGCTACGCCGGCGGACGCACCCGGCAAATCAGCGTGCGTCGCGAACGCGTTCCCGAGGTTCGCCGCTGGCTCGATAATTATCAGAAGCTGAAGGAGACGATCGAGACGATCTGCGAGCTCAACCACGATTTGCTGCGTCCGGAGAAAGCCGCGGCAAAGCGCGGGGTGAAGAGCCGTGATTAAGATGCGACGCACTCAGCTCAGCTTCGGCGATGGATTGATTGCTGAGGAAGTGAGCGATCTCCGCGAAAGCTGGATGACACACGCCGATCAGGTGCTGGCGGACGAACAAATCGTAGCTGCCGTGTACGAAGCGCTGATGAAGCGGCATCCCAAGAGCCGCAGCCGCGGCCGGCCGGGTGCTCCGGCCGAAGTGGTGCTTCGCTTGTTGATCCTCAAGCACATCCGTAACTGGAGCTATGGCGTGCTGGAGCGCGAGGTACGCGCCAACCTGGTGTACCGCGACTTCACCCGCGTGGGCGCCGCCAAGACGCCCGATGCCAAGACCATGGGCCGCTGGGGAGTGGCGGTAGGGCCGGACGTGGTCAAACAGATTCACGAAAGACTTGTAAGGCTCGCACGGGACAAGGGGGCGACGGAAGGGCGCAGAATGCGCGTGGATACGACGGTGGTGGAGACCAACATCCACTATCCGACCGACTCGAGCTTGTTGGGAGACGGGGTTCGGGTGCTGATCCGCACCATGAAGAGGATCACAACGATCGCTGGCGCGGCCGGAGCCAGACTGCGCGACCGGAGCCGGACGGTGAAGCTGCGGGTGCTGGACGTCGCACGTGCGGCGCGCTCCAAAGCCAAGCAGAGCCGGGAGAAGCTCACGCAGGCGTACGGCAAATTGCTCAACTCGACCAGCCGGGTGGTGGGACAGGCGAAGCGGTTCTCCAAAGAGATCGCCGCAGGAGTGAGGCGCGCTTCGAGCACTCGTAAGCAGTTGGTGCTGGAGAACCTGGGTCAGGAACTCGATGCGATGGTGCCGCTCATCAAGCAGGTGATGAAGCAGACCAGAGCGCGCATCTTCCGCGGCGATACGCGCGCCGAAGGCAAGATCTTCAGCCTGTTCGAGCCGTCGACAGAAATCATCCGCAAGGGCAAGGCGGGCAAGCCCAACGAGTTCGGCAAGATGGTGAAACTACAGGAGGCCGAAAACCAGATTGTGATCGACTATGAAGTCTACGCTCAGCGACCGCACGATTCGGAGCTACTGATCGCAGCCATCGAAACGCATCAAGCGATGCTCGGACGCGTACCGCGCCTGGTAGCGGCAGACGCCGCCTTCTACTCCGCCAAGAATGAGGCAGCTGCGAAAGCAAAAGGCGTCAAACGCGTCTGCATTCCCAACCGCTCGACCAAGAGCATTGAACGCAGGCGCGAGCAGAAGAAGCGCTGGTTCCGCAACGGCCAGAAATGGCGGACCGGATGCGAGGGACGCATCAGTGTGACTAAGCGGCGGCATGGGCTTAACCGTTGCCGCTACAAAGGCGATGCCGGGATGAGGCGTTGGGTTGGCCTCGGCGTCATCGCCGACAACATCATCAATATCGGCCGCGCAATGGAAAAGCGGGCTGTCCGGTAAATCCGCCGCGCCCTCACCATCAGGCTCTGCACAACCCCCGCCGGTCGCCCCCGGCGGGTCTTGCGTTGCAGTGCGCCCTGACCACTCTCCCTAAAACATCAATTTTGCGCCGAGAAGTAGCTAAGCTAGTACAGATTTCTTGATTGAACCGCCCGCTCGAGCGATGTCTGAGGCGCGACGGTGATAGAATGGGCTTCTCTCGAAGCCCGTTTCAGGTCCGCAGCGATTGCGCGCCAGACAGCTAATTGCTTGTTCTAAGAAAGATCCTTCTCTTCGTTTCTCGATTTGTGGAGTTTTCATACAGCCGGGGTCATTTGCAGAAGTTTCTGCGCGGTGCGCCATGTCAACGAGTAAGCCGCTTCCAATCAACGTAACCTCGCCCCGTCCGGTCGTGGGGCGCGATGGTTGAGCAGATCCGTCCGCCAAGATCGATCGGTTGCCGATCGCCCGGATGGTTCCAGCGGGCTCCGTCGCCATCTTCATCTTGCTCGCTCCCTCACTCATTCAATTCCCGCTAGGTCCAATGAGCGATCACGACATCAGCGCGGCCAAGCTAGCTCTGCGTCATGCACGGCTAGGTCTGCCACGCAGCGATCGTCGATTCGGCGAGCTCGTCGCACAAAAGGTTGGTCGAAAGAGGTACGGAGGCCGCCTTGCGCGCCCACGAGCGACCTCTTGTCAGTGCTTCGTCTCCCTCGGATAGACCAACGACCCGTCCTGAAAGTCCTCGGTTGGGAGCTTCTTTGCGCTGGCCGCGCTTTGGAGTTCTTGCAAGGTCGGCATAGCTGCCGTTCCGAAAAGACTATCGCTCGAGAGCGAGTGCGATCGGCGCATGCCTGTCGCGACCGCAAACAGGGCAATCGTTACGAGTGCAGAAATCATCAGGCGCTTCATGCAAATCTCCGTTCGGTTGAAACAGAGGAAAGTTTGCAACGCCCTGATTAGCGCGAAGTACGACGCACCGATGTGAGCTGCCTCACAGCTCTCTTGTGTGTGATCGTGGTCTGCGTCGATTGTTGGGTTCCGTCCGGTTTCCGGCGCGACCGGACGCCAGCCAATGTTCAGCTTCGCGCTAACAACCGGCATCGACCAACGATCTATTTGACGGCCAACCTGCCGCATCGTAATTTCCGCCGCAGCCTTTTTCTGGGCCGAGCGGCGCACATTTTCACGGTCAGTGGGGGTGCACCTCCAGGTGCGGCTATCGACGAACCAGGACCCCTAGTACTAAGGAGAGAGTTGTTCACACCACGCCATGTTGTGTAGCTTTCATAAGCTGCCAATCTCTTGCGGAGAACTGCTATGAAAGCCTTCTTGCTCGCCTGCGTGGCTGCCCTTGTTCTGGCGGCAGTTGCCGTCGTCGTCCTCAATCGCATGCAAGAACCCGTCGAACAGGCCTTTGCGACGACTGGCGTTCGGCTCTAACGACGGCGTCCCGAACGACGCTCCTATTCCGCCAGCGTGGCGGCCGGCTGAGACCGCGCGTCACCGGTGCGAGCATTCTGTTCTTCAAGCCACAGGCTGTGGTGCTCCTTGGCCCAGTTGGCGTCCACAGTACCCGCCCCCATCGCCTCAAAAGCTCCTTCCATGCCGATCGTGCCGATGTAGATGTGCGCCAGCATCGCCGGCACGAACAGAACCGCTACGACGGAGTGCACCATCTGCGCAAGTTGCATCCCTTCAATGCCTGACAGGTAAAAGGGGAACATCAGCTCGTATCCAGTGGCTGCGACCAAGGCCCCGCCGACGACCACGATCCAGTAGATCGCCTTCTGGCCGGCATTGAAGCGATAGGCCGGCGGATGATCGTGGCCGACGAGGCCGCCGCCACGTTTGATCCAATCGACGTCCACCTTGTTCGGAATATTGCCTCCGATCCACATCAGGAAGATCAGCACGACTCCGATCGTGAAGGGGAAGCTCGAGTAGTTATGCGCATACTTCGCCCACTGCGACCATTCCGAGAACGCCTCGAAGCCAATCAGCGGCAGGAGCAGCGGACGGCCGAAGGTGATATTCAATCCTGAAATTGCCAGGACGATGAAGCAGGTCGCGGTCATCCAATGCACGAAGCGCTCGAACGCCGTGAAACGCACGATCGTGCGCCCCGACCTCCCGATTTCGAGCCGGACCATGCCGCGGCTGAGATAGAAGATCACGAGCGCGGCCAGCATGCCGAGGATTGCGACTCCTCCGACCCAGCGCAGCGTAACGTTTCGGAATTCGCGCCATTCACGACCCGCCGGCTGTTCGAGAACTCCGGAGCGTTGATCGGGGATGCTGACGCGCCCCTGGATTCGGTCCAGTTCCTGCAGGAGCTGCTGCTCCTTCACCGAACTGGCCGTCGGGTTAATCTGCTGGGCGCCGGACGGTCCCGCCACGGAGATAACCAGCAGGAAGGCCGCCGCGCCGACGGTCAGGCGGATCAATCGTGCAAAAGACGCCATGAGCTCCTCCCCAGCATTTACGCACGCGATCTTCAGGATTCGATCGTCTCGCGATAGGCGGTCTTCCAGCCCCACGCTCCGGAGCCGTAGCCGCGCTTCATCACCCGCTCCTTGTAGATCTGCGGCGCATAGCGGCAGCTTGCCCTCGGCGAGTCGGTTAGCGCCATACTTTTCGTACTCTTCCTTGCTGCCGTCGGCCTCCGGCCCGCCGGCGCAGAACGTACACTTGTCCATCTTGCCGCGTGAACCGAAATTGCCGACTTTCGGATATTGTGGTGCGCCGAACGGACAGGCGTAGAAGCAATAACCACAGCCGATACAGAGATCCTTTGAGTGAAGCACGACACCGTCGGCGGTCGTGTAAAAGCAGTTTACCGGGCAGACCGCAGCACAAGGCGCGTCTGTGCAATGCATGCAGGCCATGGAGACCGAACGCTCACCCGGCTTGCCGTCGTTGATGGTGACGACGCGGCGCCGGTTGATGCCCCAGGGCACCTCATGCTCGTTCTTGCAGGCGGTGACGCACGCATTGCATTCGATGCAACGGTCGGCGTCGCAGAGGAATTTCATCCGTGCCATGGTCGTTGCTCCTTATGCCGCCGCGATTTGGCAGAGAGTGACTTTGGGCTCCTGCATGCCGGTCGCCGGATCGTATCCGTAGGTGGTGATCGTATTCGCGCTTTCGCCGAGAACGATCGGATCGGTGCCCTTCGGGTAATTGCGCCGAAGATCCTTGCCTGCGAACCAGCCGCCGAAGTGGAAGGGCATCCAGGCGACGCCCCTGCCTACACGCTCGGTAACGAGCGCCTTCATCTTGGCCTTGGAATTGCTCTCGGCGCCCGTGACCCAGACCCAGCCGCCGTCCTTGATGCCGCGATCGACGGCGTCAGCCGGGCTTATCTCGATAAACATGTCCTGCTGAAGCTCGGCGAGCCAGGGGTTGGTCCGCGTCTCTTCGCCGCCGCCCTCATATTCGACAAGACGACCCGACGAGAGGATGAGGGGGAATAGCTTGGCTATCCCCTTCTCCACCGCCGCCTTCTGCACGGAGAAGCCGATATTGGGCACTCGGAACTGCTTGGCATCGGGCAGCGTTGGGTATTTGGAGACCAGGTCGACGCGCGGGGTGTAGATCGGCTCGCGGTGAACCGGAATGGGATCGGGCAAGCCGAACGCATTCATGCGTGCCTTGCCGTTGCCATAGGGAACGCAGCCATGCATCAGCGCGACGCGCTGAACGCCACCCGAGAGGTCGAGCGACCACGACACCACATCGGGATTGGCGGGGTTGACCTTGTTGATGGTGGCCATTTCCGCCTCGGTCAGGTCCGTGTCCCAGCCGAGCTTCTTCAGGCTCGCCAGCGTGAATTCCGGATATCCGTCCTTGATTTCGGAATCCTTGGAATAGGACCCGTCCGCGAGCAGGCTGACCTTGCGTGTCGTGCCGTAGGGAAGCTTCTCCTCGCGCTCGACGCCGAAACGCGGCCGGAACGTGCCGCCGCCATCCATCACCGCGAGATCGGTGTTGTAGAGCAGAGGCGTGCCGGGATGCCGGACTTCGGGTGAACCCCAGCACGGCCAGGGCAGGCCGTAATAGTCGCCGCCGACCTCAGGATCGTCCTGGGGCGCGCGCATCGTCAGCAGGTCGAACTTCGCTTGGTTCTTCATGTGCGCCTTGAGGCGCTCGGGCGATTGCCCGCAATAGCCGGTCGACCAGCTGCCGCGGTTCATTTCCCGAAGCACATCCTCTGCTTCCGGGAGATTGTTTTCGACCTTGATATTCTTGAACATCTTGTCGGCGAATCCGAACTTCTTCGCCATCAGATAGATGACCTCGAGGTCATCCTTCGATTCGAACACCGGCTTCACTATCTGCTCGCCCCATTGCATCGAGCGGTTCGAGGCAACGCGCGAGCCCTTGCACTCGAACTGTGTGGCGACCGGGAGAAGGTAGAGCCCATCTTTCCGCTCCGCTTCCAAGGCGAGCGAGGTCCAGGTGGTCGGATGCGGGTCGGCGATAACAAGCAATTCGAGCGCCTTCAGACCTTTCAGAGATTCGGGAATGCGCGTGATGCTGTTGCTGGCGTGTCCCTGCACGAAAGCCGCCCGCACGTTGTCTTTCTGCGCGACCTGATCCTTCGGCAGCATCACCGCATCGAACCAGCGGGTGAGTGGGATGCCGGGGGTTTCCATGATTTGCTTGGAGTCGAAGCGCGATTTCAAGAAGTCATAGTCGACTTCCCAGACCCGCGCCCAGTGTTTCCAGGCGCCTTCGGCGAGGCCGTAATAGAACGGCAGCGTGACAATATCGAGCCCGACGTCGGTCGCTCCTTGCACGTTGTCATGGCCACGGAAGATGTTGGCCCCCGTGCCAGCCTTGCCGACGTTGCCAGTCATCAACAGTGCGATGCAACTCGCCCGCACGTTGGCGGTGCCGACGGTCTTCTGGGTCTGGCCCATGGCCCAGATCAGCGTTGCCGGCTTCTCCGTGGCAAACATCTTGGCGACGCGCTTGAGCTGTTCGCCAGGTACGCCGCTGACGCGCTCGACTTCTTCCGGATTCCACTTCTCCACTTCCTTGCGGAGATCGTCGAAGCCGTAAACGCGTTGCTTGATGAACTCCTTGTCCTCCCAGCCGTTCTGGAGGATGTGCCACATCATGCCGTAGAGCACCGGTATGTCGGTGCCTGGCCGCATCCGCACATATTCGGTCGCATGCGCTGCGGTTCGCGTCAGACGGGGGTCGATGACGATAAAGTTGGCCTTTTGAAGCTCCTTGCCCTCGAGCAGATGCTGCAACGACACCGGGTGCGCCTCGGCCGGATTGCCGCCCATGATGATTTGGGTCTTGGCATTGCGAATGTCATTGAAGCTGTTGGTCATCGCGCCGTAGCCCCATGTATTGGCCACGCCGGTAACGGTCGTCGAATGGCAGATGCGCGCCTGGTGGTCGGTGTTGTTGGTTCCCCAGAATGCGCCAAGCTTGCGGAACAGATAGGCGCCCTCGTTCGTCATCTTGGCAGACCCGAGCCAGTACACGGAGTCACTGCCGGATTTCTCGCGCATCTCTAACAGCTTGTCGCCGATCTCGTTGATTGCGGTGTCCCAGGAGATGCGTGTCCACTGCCCATTGACGAGCTTCATTGGATAGCGCAGCCGGCGTTCGCTGTGCACGAGCTCGCGCACCGAAGCGCCCTTCGCGCAATGCGATCCGCGATTGATCGGCGAATCCCAGCTCGGCTCCTGCCCGATCCATACCCCGTTCAGCACTTCCGCGGTCACTGTGCAGCCTACCGCGCAATGAGTGCAGACGCTCATGCGGATCGTGGCTCCCGAGGTCAGGGGCCCGGCGGCGGCAGCTTCGGCCTTCCGAACGCCGCCGATCGACAGCGTGCCCAGCGCGGCGAGAGCGCCGCCGGCAAGGCCGGACCGGCGAAGGAACGTGCGGCGGTCGAGGCCAACAGTTTGCCTGGACAGGGCTGCTGCGACAGATCCGCGGCGATCGGATTCGGAACGCTGTTGTGTTCTCTTGATCAGCATGGCCGCCTCCTCAACCCGGATAACGATTGACGCGGTAATATGCTTTTACGTGTTCGGTTTCCCGGTAGCGCGCCTTGCGTTTTTCATCAGTGTTCTCGCTGTCGGCCTGCGCGGGCGCCATCAAGGGCGTCGCCAGCGTCGCGCCGGCACCAACCGTGCCGATGCCGACCTTGCGAAGGAAGTCGCGGCGACCCACCGTCGTTCTCTTCTCATCCCTCATCGCATCCCTCCCGAACCAGCAGCCCTAGATCAGTTGGTGAACGTAAAAGCCTCAGATTCGATTTCCAGAAACAGACGGCCGAGCGCTCCGACTGATCTGTAAAACCTGGCATGTGCTGCCCGCTCCATATCGGCGAACATGCGCGCCATCCACGACGCCACATGTTTCTCGAAAAACGCGCGTTGCTCGTCCGGTGACGTCCGGAAGCGACCGCTTGCAAGCCCCGCCATGATCTCGCACAGCGTAGCCGCATGATCTTCGGGCTCGAAATTGCCCTCGACCCGCTCGATGCCGAGTGCGGTGAGGTCGTCGCGAAGGCGCGACAGCGGACGCTCATTCAGAAAGCCGGTCAGATAGTAGGATGCGTAGGGTAACAACTCACCGCGCCCGATGCCGACGAACAAATCAAAGTATTCGCGTTCGACGTCGGTTGCGATCGCCATCGATGCGGCCTCGGCCAAAGCGGCGTGAGCACGCCCGAGCGGCGTCGCATCGTCGCGCAGTTGCCCTATCTGCTCTAGCAGAGCATTCGACGGCGCAGCCGACAGCAAGATGGCGAGCAGCGCATATTCCTGGCCACGCCCGGCGTCGACGGGATCAACGGCATCGTCCGGCACGGCTAACTCGCTATAGAGATCGGGACGAAGTAATTTACGCGACACGCCAGTCGCGGCTTCGACGGCGATCACCCGTTGGGCAGGCACTCTGTTCCAGTTCGAAACCGAAGGCTGGGCAACACCGATTTTTCGGGCAAGTTGGGCTACGCCCCCTGCCGCATCGATGGCACGATTGAGGCCTGCATCGCGCAAGTGGACCTCCCATCCTGAGTGCCAAAGCGCTTGATTATTGCTTGTTTGACAAAGACTAATCCGGGGTCCGGAAGCGGTCAATTGAAGGCATAGTCCGAGGCTATAGCTTTTCGTCGCACCCTAGCGAGGCAATGCGCCTCCATGTGTGCGCCGCCGAACAACTGCCTTGCCACCGCAATCGCTTTGAGAAGGTTCTCCTTGCACTGCAGCAGGAGCAGTTGGTGGTTCGCTCCTCGAACTATCCCCGCCGGTGGCGAGGGCGGCCATCGGTTCCGGGCGCGACTCCTCCACGGTGTCGCGGTCTGAATCGACCGATCGGCGCTCCTGCTTCTCTTCAGCGACCGGGGTCGCGAGGCTGTCTGCTGCACTGCGCACGCCCCCGACAATCCGGCCAACGAGTGCGTCAAGCTGCTCCGCCGTACAATCAAGCGGCCCGAAGCCAGGCATCGCATTCGGGTCGTTGAAGTCCCAGGCGTTCTCCGCAAGGCCGATGAAGTCCCGGATGGCAGGATCGGCGGTCCAGGCGCGACGAAGCGCCGCACGACTAAGCTCCTGCGGAATGCCATTGCGCAGGAACGCCGTGATGTCCGTGGCAGCGTCAATCGAGTCGATTGACGGCAAGCTCGAGATATCCACCTCGGCATTCGCCGGACTTTCGACCGTCGCTGGTCGCGCCGGGTTCGGCTTCTCAACGGGTTCCGTCGGTGGCGGAGCGTCAACGGCTGCCCTCGCCTCTCGCTTGCGGCGAGACCAGCGCGCAAGGAATTCCTCGTCGCTCATTCGTGCTCGCCCTCATGGTAACGCCGAGCCAGCGCCTCCGGATCGGCGGGGCGCCGCTCGCGAGATGCTGGGAGTGCCGGAGGCCATATTCTCGCGGTAGCGTGCCGTTTCAGAGCGGTAGAGATCGACCGTGGCGTTGCCTGCGTAATAGAGCGTCGCCTCATCCTGCTCGCGCAGAACCGTCCATGGCTTCATCTCAGGTTCATCCGGCAATACGCCGATGCCGCGCCAGACGAAATCGATCCACGGTGAATCTGCCTTGCGGCGTTCGACCACGACGCCCACAGGAATACGCAACAGGGCTATCGCGGCCGGGCTCAACTTGCGGCCTCCAGGTGCTTGACCGGCAATCCGGTCAAAAGATTTTGCGGTTTCATCCGGACAATCTGCTCCGGTGTCGTTGCCAGGATCAGATATACCGGCTCGCGTTCGAGAGTATCAGCCACCAGCGCGGGATCGGCAAAGGTAAGGCGGAACAGTGCAAGCACGCGGCCCGCAGTCCGCTCATCGAGGGTTTCACCATGCCAGAGCCGGTCGCCGATGCGGGTGGCTTCGGAATTGAGCCCGACATACCAGGTCAGTTTTGTACTGCGCAATTCAGTAAGCGGCTCGATCGCGACATCGATCCCCAGCAGGTGAGAAATCCAGCGCGTCATGGCTTGCGCAAGTGCGGCCGGCGCCCGCCGTCCGCCGGTGAGATCCAGTCCCATGTCGAACTGATCGCTGCGTTGCCAATAGCTGTCGGCGTTCTCCTCGCTGAGCACATCGACCTGCGCGTCGGTCGTTGCGCCCAGCATCGACATCAGCGATAGCACCGGGGTCGGATTGCTGCCGCCGATGATCTCCTCGTCGCCGAGAAGCAACGCGTGCTCGTGCGGCATGATCCGCTGCGGCCGGAAGAACAGCTCGGCCGAGCGAAGCACGAAGGGGTCTTCGCAGCCATCCAGCGCATTGCGCAAGATCACGTGAACGAGCTGGTTGATGAACAGCAGCGGCAGATTGATGGCTTCGGAGCGGACCAGCGCGAGATAGGCTGCTTCAAGCGTAGGGCGTCGCAGCAGCAGGTCACGAAATCCCAGCACGAATTGCCAATTCTCCCGAGCGTCTGGATCGGCGACCGCGGCAACTTCGTCCGCGTCGACCGGTCGGCGCGGATTTGCGAGCAATTCCCGGTGCAATCGGCGCTCAATGGGGCAGGCGTCTTCCGGCGGCATCAATTCGGGACGCGCGAAGTAGGCCTTTAGGAACTCATCAGTGACCACAAGCCTGCCGCTCGGGTTGCGATCGAGCAGGTGATGGCCGCAAGCGATCCAAAAATCCTTCATCGACGCCGCGGCTCCGTGTTCAAATCTGCAAGACTGAGACCGCTCTCGGGCTCTGGATCATCCTCGATCTCCATAAACGAGAACGCCTTGCTATGCCCAGTCCTTTCGCGCAGCTGCAATCTACGGAAAGACTCCCTCACCTCTCCGTCCGTCGCCGTGCGATGGACTGCGATAAGACTGCCGAAGGGGTGCGTACAGAGCGACGCTGCAAAAGCCACCTCCTCTTCTGCCGCGAGCCGCGGGGTTGCTAGATCCGGCGCGCCGAAGCGATCAACAAGTTGCTTGGCAAGAAGCTCCACCAGGTCCCGGCGGTCGTCTTCTGTCGCTTTGACGATCTGCACCAGCGTCGACCAACCCCATGACCGGACTCCAAGGAAGCCGCTGCGGAACGCCGAACGATCCTTGCCTGTGAGCCTGGCGGGATCCTGATCGCAGAACCGAAACGCGCCCGACACCGCCCAGTCGCCGGGCTCCGCCGGCACGTCGAACACGAACGTGTCGGATGGATCGAGCGCGATGGTGCGCAACAACTTCACAGGCGCAATCCACCGCGTTTCGGATCGAACCAGGAGGGCCCGGCCAAGGCCTTCTTCAGATCTCGCCGCTCCGCCTTGTCCACACCGATCCGACGCGTGACGAGATCACCGTTCTCGTCGATCAGCCGACTGACTTGCCGCTCGCGCGAAAGCCTGCCCACGAATTCACGTGCCACACCGTCAAATCCGTCCACCTGCCAGGCATCGATGGCTAGCATGAGATGCCGCGCGAAGCTCTCGATCACCTGAACCGCGCCCGCCTCGCCAAAACCCTCCCAGTCCAGAGCGGAGGCGAGCGGATGAACGCCAGTTTCCTCCTCCGTCATCCCAACGGTTCGGATTATGGCCCCAAATACCAACCAGAGCGGCGGCTCATCCTCTTTCGCGGACGAAGGCCAGCCGAGCCGCCCACCGCCAACGAGCCTGCCATCAATCTGGATGGCATCCGGCCAATCGATCGCTATCTCCTTGTTCGGGGGCGCATAGCCGCGCAACGCGTCAGTCAACGCCACCATCCCCGCATAGAAGGCGCGCCGTGCGGTGCGCAACGACTCACCGGGTTCGAGCACAACAGCGAACTCTGCGATATCGAACCGCCCGACATAAACGAGCGTGCCGGCGCCGCTCTGTTCGGCGATATCGATTGCGTGGGCGAAGGCGTCGCGGCTTTCACGCAGCCTCACCAGAGTGAAGGGCGGAGGCAGATCGACGGGTTCCGAAATGAAGACACTGGTCCGTGCGGCCGACGTCAGACAGCCCTCCAGCTTCCTTTTCTCCACTTATGGGAATAACTTATACGAGCCAGACGGTCGGCGCGAGTCCGTCGGTTTGAGGGGGAGTGATCAGCCCCATGGCGCAGCCACCGAAAACGATCCTGATGTGCTCGTGCGAGGACACGATGCACCTCGATACGTCTGCCGTGCGCCGGGCATGCCGCAACAGCGAGATCGCTACTTTCCATCATCTGTGCCGTGCCGAGCTGGATCAGTTTCGCAACGCAGCGAAGGCTGAAGGACCTCTGACCGTCGCCTGCACCCAGGAGGCCCCGCTGTTCTCCGAAGAGGCGGGAGAACGTTCCGGGAAAATAGACTTCGTCAACATCCGCGAGACCGCAGGCTGGTCTGCCGAAGGAACCCGGGCGGGCCCGAAAATGGCGGCGCTGCTTGCTGCCGCCTCCGAGCCCACGCCTGCTTATCCGTTCGTCACGTTATTGAGCGAAGGCGTGATACTGATCTACGGCCGTGACGAGACTGCCGTCGAAGCCGGCAAACTGCTCGCCGATCACCTCGATGTCACCGTCATGATCGTGAAGCCGGCGCAGATCACGCCGCCGGCGACGACATCGTTCCCGGTCGTCAAGGGAACCATCCGCAACGTCAAGGGCCATCTCGGCGGGTTCGAGCTCACCATAGACGATTATGCGATACCCCGCCCCTCCTCGCGGGACAGCTTTTTCTTCGAAGCCGCCCGCAATGGCCTGGCCTCGCGCTGCGACCTCATACTCGATCTCTCGGGAGGCCCGCCACTTTTCCCGGCGCATGATCTGCGCGACGGCTATCTTCGCGCCGATCCAGGCGATCCTTCGGCGATGCTGCGCGCGGTGATCGAGGCGCGCGACCTCATCGGAAGCTTCGACAAGCCGAAATATATCAATTTCACCGCAGGGCTCTGCGCCCATTCGCGCTCGGGAATCACGGGATGCCGTCGCTGTCTCGACCTTTGCCCGACCGGAGCGATAACGCCCGACGGGGATCACGTCAGGATCAACGCGGAAATCTGCGCCGGGTGCGGCTTGTGCGCTGCGGCGTGTCCGACCGGTGCGGCTTCCTATGCATTGCCGCCCGCGGACACACTACTGCACAAGCTGCGCGCCATGCTGCTAGCCTATCGGGAAGCCGGCGGTTCCGCGGCGATCATCTTATTCCATGACGACCAACATGGCACTGCATTGATCGACGCGCTTGCCCGTCATGGCGACGGGCTGCCGGCCAATGTGTTGCCGTTGACGGTCAATGCGGTGACGCAAGTCGGCCTGGAAGCGATCGCGGCGGCGTTCGCCTACGGCACGGCGGGCGTGCATTTCCTTTTGCGGGCAAAACCCCTGCACGACGTTACCGGCCTCTCGCAGACCATCGCGATGGCTGACGCCATTCTTTCCGGACTTGGATTTTCGGGACGCCGTGTTTCGATGATCGAAACGGACGATCCGGATGCGCTTGGCGAGGCGCTGCGCGAGATCGGGCCCGCCTCGACCGTCGAGCACCCGGCAACTTTCAAGACCGTCGGCAAGCGGTGCGACCTGCTTCGCTTCGCTCTCAGCGAACTACACCGCGTCGCACCTGCGCCGACCGATGTGATCGCGCTCCCAGAAGGCGCGCCGCTCGGCGCAATTAGCGTCAATGTCGACGGATGCACGCTGTGCTTGTCCTGCGTATCGGTATGCCCCACCGGTGCGCTGCGCGACGATCCGGAAAGGCCCGTACTTAAATTTGTCGAAGATGCCTGTGTGCAGTGCGGGTTGTGCCAGAGCACCTGCCCGGAAAAAGTCATTACGCTGAAGCCGCAGATCGACTTCCGCGCTGCGCGAGCGAGCGCTCAGATCATCAAGGAAGAAGAGCCGGCGCTTTGCATCCGCTGCAACAAGCCGTTCGGCGTCAAGAGCACGATCGACCGGATCGCGGCGAAGCTCGAGGGCCGGCACTGGATGTATCCCGCGGGCGACAAGCGGCTGGATGCGGTGAGAATGTGCGCCGACTGCCGCGTCATCACCATGAGCGAACAGCAATTCGATCCGTTCGCCGGCGTCGCGGAACGCGCGCGGCCACGCACGACGGACGATTATCTGCGCGAGCGCGAGAGCAAGGGATAGCTATCTGGCGGTAGCGCGCGCCAGGAAATCGGTAAGCGCCTTGCGGTCTTCCGGCGATCCGACGCGCTGTTCCGGCATTTTGGTGCCGGGCGTATAGGCGTTGGGGCCAACTTCGAACAGTTTTGCCACCGTCTCCGGCGTCCACACGATGTTCATGCCTTTCAGCCCATCGGAGAAGCGGTAACCGGGGAGCGATGCGATCCTGCGGCCGTACAATCCAGCAAGAGTCGGGCCGGCGCGCGGGGTCTCCTGCTCGGACAGGGTATGACAGGCAACGCAGGCCCTGAATACCTCGGCACCATGATCGCCTGCGTAGACCGCCAACGAATCGGCCGGCGTCCCCTTGAGCGACGAACCGATTGGATCTCCGGTCTGCGCGTTCCAACGCCGGATGGTGCCGTCCGCGCCGCCGGTCAGCAATGTAGCATTATCGGGCAAGAACGCCACGGACCACACCGGCGAGCCGGAACCAACGAGCGTTCGCGCGACGCCGCGCGCCTTGCGGTCGATGATCGCTACCACGCCGCCAATGCCTGCAGCAGCGATCCACCTGCCATCTGGAGAGATCGCTTGTGCGACAATTGGGGCCGGGCCAGTTTGCACCGCGCCGGTCTCCTTGCCATCCAATGTCAGAAAGCGCACCGTCCCGTCGGCTGCGGCCGTTGCGATTTCGCCGTCAGGCGCGACAGCAACAGCGTTAAGGGGCGACGGCAGCGTAACGAGATCCGGCCCTCCGCCCGCCAATGGCCAGATCCTTAACCCAAGGTCGTAGCCGACGCTGACCAGCGATTTTCCGTCCGGCGCGAAGGCAACCCCGTTGACGTTCTGCGTATGGCCTTCCAGCACCTGCTGCGCACCGTCAGCGAGGGACCAGAGTCGAACCGTGTGGTCCCAGGAAGCAGATGCGAGCCTCGAGCCGTCGGGTGAGACGGCAAGTGCCACGATCGGCGCCCTATGGCCCTCGAAAACCTGATCCGGCCGCTGCCGGCCAGCCGTCCAGATGGCAATCCGCGCGTCCGCACCCGCCGTTACCATCCGACCATCGCTCAGGAAGGCAACCGCGTTCACCGCATCCGAATGGAAGCGAAGCACCTGCTCCGCGGATTCGCTCGCAAGCGACCACCGGATGGCGGCCGTGTCGAAACTGCCGGACAGGGCACGCTCGCCATCGGTCGAAATTGCAATGGCCCGCACGGGTCCACCGTGACCTGTCAGTTGCGCTTGCGCAGAGCTGAAGCCGAAGGCGGCTATGACCGCGCAGACGTACACAACCCACTTCATCAGCGATCCACTCGCGGGTTTGGTGAGATGGCGATCATATTGCCTGAATTCGCCACTGGGGTGGAAGGCCGCGAAGGCATGACGCTGCAAACGGCTCGCCCGGGGTTCCCTTCGTGGTCGACCCTTCTGGGCCCGCCGCGCATCTCAAGCGGCCTTGCCTTGGAGGGCATTCAGCCGCACCGGAAATGCCCGCTCGATTGATCAGCGCCAACGACACGAACTGCTTGCCCGTTCCATATGCAATGCGGTACGGAGCCGGCGGTCCTGCGGCTAAACGCCTCCCAAGCGGCTAACTGGCGTTGTCGGCTTGAAGCACAGTGAGCCGACTCCTATGTGGATTTCAGACGTCAAGGACGACGACATGCAAATACGATCCAAAGCGTATCTGCAGTTCATCTTGTTGTGGCGATCGCTTCACAATCTGATACCGCCGCGTGACGATGACGCGCCTAGTGAGGCCTCACCATCCCTCATCTACGCGGCGGTCGTGCTGGCGTTTCTCTTGGCCATATTGGAAGTGGATCTTCATCAGGGCGAACTGCAATCGATCGGTCTCGTAAAGAGTGACTATCCCATTGAACCCGTCTTTGTGAGCCCGTAACAGCAACCCGTCACCCTCGCATCGATTCAGAGCCACTGTTATGCGAGGAGACGAAGTGATGTGCCAAAGGCGCGCTTGGCTCGGGATTACTTCTCACGCTTCGAACCACCAAGCTGGTGCAGAAAAAGTCTTGCCAAACGCTGAAAGCAGGCGAGCGCAAATCTTCTTGGCGTTGCTGTCGGTCGCGGTGGCCTTCGCCACGCTCGCGGCAAGGTTCAGCCAACTTCTAATGAAATCATCTCCCACGTGGGTCATCTTGAGAAAGCATGTTTCGGTGGCCGCAGACCATTTCTGCGGCAAACTGCTCGGCGTGCCGATGGGGTGCGATGTCTGCTACACCAATCATGCCGAAGCCGATCAGGACGACATGGACGCGGTGCTGACGCTACTGAGCGCCGCAGGTGTCAGCTTCGTTATTGCGGTTCCCGGTGCCGACGACGTCATGCTGAACTATCAGAGCCTGGCGTTCCACGACATCCTCTACGTCCGCCAGACGCTCGGTCGGCGATGCGCTCCGGAATTCGAGGATTGGCTGCAGTGGATGGGCCTGGCCGACGCGGACGGCCGTCTGCTTGAGAAAGCGGCGTCCGGAGCGATCGGCCCGGCCATTGCGCTGATCGAGGCGATGGAAGCCTGATGATGCCGGACGACCTGCCAGATGAAAGCGATCAGCTCGTAGTGGCCGACAACCTCGCGCGCCTGCGACGCTTCACGCCGGCACGGATCGCGCTCCGGGCCGGGTCCGGACAACTGACCGCGACAGGCCTCCAGTTCATGCGCGATCATGCGCGCGCGCGACGCCGTTCACGCTGCACTTGATTTTGAGGCCATCGGGCAATCGCTTCGAGAGCGAGACTGGAGCGTCGTCCATGTCCGGAGCGCCGCTGGCGATCGGGCCGAGTATCTGCGTCGCCCGGACCTCGGGCGCCGCCTTTCGCCCGCAGGCCGTCTCGCCATCGACGGCCAGCTACACGGAAACGATGTCGCGATCGTCGCCGCCGACGATCTCTCCGCATTGGCCGTCGAGACCAATCTTCTGCCGGTGCTCGATCATCTGCGGCGGCTTCTGCTGGCTCGCAGCCTCACGATCGGATCGCTCGTTCTTGTCGAGCAAGGACGCGTCGCGATAGGTGACGAGATCGGCCAACTGCTTGGCGCCAAGCTGGTGGTGGTCCTGATCGGCGAACGCCCTGGTCTGTCGGCCGCCGACTCGCTCGGCGCCTATATTACGTGGGGGCCGCGGGTCGGCGTGATGGATTCGACCCGGAATTGCATATCCAATATTCGTCCGGCCGGATTGCCGCCAGAAGACGCGGCTACGCAGATCGCCGGCGTGGTCGAGCTCGCGTTCAAGCATGCCGTGACGGGCGTCCGACTGAACGATTTGCGGGGAACAGAAGCATCCTTCGTGGTCGGGCCGCGAGAATAGGCACGAACCATGATGGTCATTGATAAGTGGCGCTCCCTAGCGAAGCCGGGGAAACCAACAAAATCAACTGGCTAAGCGATTATTTGGGGAAAAATGGCCTCATTGATTTGCAGGGCTTTTCAAGACTGTCTCCCAAACAGCGCCGTACGCACCAAAGCCTTCCAACGAGAATAGTCACAGACGTGAGTTGTCTTGGCGCGCACGCTTTTGAAGGTCAGCCCGGCCGCAAGAGCGGACCCACGTCTAGCGACGCGCATTGCCTGTTGAGGGCCATTGGGCAGACACGCCGCGCGGACGACTCCGCAAGGGGGATGCGTTGCCGAGCTGGACCTGTGACCACGTTTTGAACTGATTCGCCATCTTAGCTGCCTCCGCGTTCGTTCCATCGATCCGTCAATTCGCAAAACCTCGCAGTGGGCGACGGCGAAGTTGTCTTCGCCGAAGGTCCCGCCGCATCCGGCAATCCGAAGCGAGCTTCGCACGCGCTCTTCGAAATGCCCGTGCATTTCTGCGTTTTCGTGAATGGCACGCCCGTTGCAGTGCTCCGATACGAGGACCGGATCGTGGAGCAGCACGGTCCCGAGAGATGCCGCACCGTAGCGAGGAAGCGGGCATGAGCACGTTTTCGAATCCGCTGACCGAGTACTCGCCCCAACTGGAGCTCGAAGACGCCTGGCCGAAAGCAGCGGAGCGAGAATCCGAGCACGAACTCTTCGACGAGCATCAGGAGATGGAGCAGGCCATCGCACTGCTGGAAGTCGCAAACGAGGAACAACTCGATCGCGTCTTCCGCGCCCTCATCCAGAAAGCGAACAGTGTACTCGGCAACGCGGTGAGCCCGCCGGTCGGGCGGGCCATCGCCGGCGTGCTCAAGACAGTTGCGGGCGACGTGCTGCCCCTTGCAAGAGAGACGATCGGACAACGCATCGGCAGCCGCCTCGGGGCGCAATTTGGCCGCGGACTGGCTTCCATCGCGGGTCTGGCACTGGGGCTCGAGCTAGAGGGCCTCAGCCGCGAGGACAGCGAGTTCGAGGCGATCAAGCAGTTCGTCAGGTTCGCCGCCAAGTCGATGGAGAACGCCGCGGGCATCGCTCTCCCCCATGGTCCCGCTGACGTTGCGCATCGCGCCGCGGCCGAGGCCGCACGGATTTACGCCCCTGGCCTGACGATCGGGGGGCGGCCAGGGGCGCCGGCACGGCGGACGATGGACGCGGGGGCGGCCGGACCCGTTGCTCGAAGCCTGGTTCAATCGCCAACTACAGGAGAGGACGCATGCATGACATCGATCGGACGCATCTCCGCTACGCCCAGGAAATGGGAAACTATCCTCTTGGATCGGAAGCACCCGCACTGAGCGAAGCCGAACAGATGCAGCTTGCGGCCGAGCTGATGGAAGTACGGAGCGAAGAGGAATTCGAAAACTTCCTGGACGATCTCATCGGGGGAATCGCGAAAGCGGCCGGCGGCTTCCTCAATTCGCCGACGGGCAAGGCGCTCGGCGGTCTTCTGAAGGGCGCCGCCAAGAAGCTGCTGCCGGTGGCCGGCACTGCGATCGGCGGATACTTTGGCGGCCCGGTGGGCGCCAGCCTCGGCGGAAACATCGCAGGCACTCTCGCCGGCTCGCTGGAGATGGAGCGCGACGAGATGGAGTGGGAGTCGGCAAAGACGTTCGTCCGCCTCGCCGCCGACGCCGCCAAGATCGCGGCTCTGACGCCGCCGGGCGAGACGCCGGAAGATACTGCCCGCAACGCGGTCGCCGACTCCGCGCAAAGGAATGCGCCGGCGCTGCTCGTGCCTGCTCACCCCTCGCTTCCTCCGCTTCCGCAAATGGGTCCGGTCTCGCCGGCGGCTCCGTTTCCGCTTATGGCGGCGCAATGCCCCGTCTGCGGCAGCGGCCACCGTGGTGGCCGCTGGATGCGACGCGGCAATCAGATCGTTCTGTTCGGGATATGAGGAAATGCCGCTGCCGACCTTCGCCGCCTGGATGTTGGAGCAGGAAGCGCGCGCGATGCGAACGCGACTCGCCGGCGTAAGGCCCTTTGCGCTCCAGGAATCGATGCTGCCGGCAGCCAACCTGCTGCCCAGTTCGCAGATCGCGATCGAAAAGTTCTTGAGTATCGGGAGGACCGAGTTGCGACACCTGCTGGACGAATTCCTGCGATGGCTGAGGTCGGCGGAGACAGCCCACAGCGGGGCCGAGGAGGCGCAACGGAGATTCACGCTGTTGCGGCTGCGCTTCAATTCCGTGCTCACGCAATTCGATTTGTTCGACAACGTCATCACGCAGCGCAGCGAGAACCAGACGGGCGTGTGGCTGTCGGGCCTCGACGTGGCATCCGCCGACGCCCTCCGATTGCAGGAGAAGTTTTTCGAGCCGCCGCCCATCATTTGCTACCTCGATCGCGGAACGGGCGCCGCCATCCGGCGCGCACGCACCCGCCTCCCCGGCGGAGGCGCCAACCCCGTCACCATCATCAAGGTGCCGCGCGAGCGCATGATCGGGAGCGGAATCGCGTCCTCTCTCTTTCATGAGGTAGGACACCAGGCGTCGGCGCTGCTCGGGCTCGTCGAGTCGCTGCGGCCCGCAGTGCGCGCGATGTCGCGCGACAATCCCCAGGACGCGCCGGCGTGGCGGCTGTGGGAGCGATGGATCTCGGAGATCGCGGCCGATTTCTGGTCGGTGGCGCGCGTCGGCATCGCGGCGACCATGGGATTGATGGCGGTCGTCAGTCTGCCCCGCCCCTTCGTCTTCCGGCTGGATGCACGCGATCCCCATCCGATGCCGTGGATTCGCGTGAAGCTGAGCGCGGCCCTGGGTCACGCCCTCCATCCGCAACCGGCCTGGAAGCAGCTCGTGAATCTCTGGGAGTCCTACTATCCGCCGCGCAACCTGGATCCCGAACAGCAGGACACCCTCGCTATGCTGGAGCGCACCATGCCGGCATTAGTCATGCTGATCATCCATCAGCGCCCGGACGCACTGCGCGGAAAATCTCTGACCGAGGTTCTCGATCTCGAGGAACTGTGGCCCGTGCGCCTGCGCAGCCACCTGCAGCGTTGGCGGAGCGAGCCTCAGGACATGTACCGGGCTCGCCCCATCGTTGTTTTCGCGACGATCGGCCAGGGCCGGGCCGACGGCAAGATCACTCCAGAGGAAGAGAACACGGTGCTCGGAAAGCTCCTGACGCACTGGGCGCTGACCAGCACCTTGGAGGCCGCCGCCGGCTGCGCAACCCCGCGACCGCCGGATGACACATTCCGGTGGGGCATCAGGCACGACGAACCGATTCCAACAACGACGAGGAGAACACCATGGCCGAGCCAGCAAAAATCAGCGCAACCGGCATTTGCGGATATGTGACGATCGCCGACGGCAAGGGCGCGGTCGCCAACGCCGAAGTCCAGCTGTTCTCCGAGTCGACGACTCGCACGAAAGGGAGAGCGCGCCAGCCCACGGGCGAACCCCTGCAGCGGACGCGGACCGACACGGCCGGCTGCTATCAGTTCCACTGCGAGCCCGGAGACTACTTGGTCCTTTGCGAAGCGTTCGAGCAGGTCAAATCAGTGGATGCACCGCCCGTCTCGCAGGGCCAGATCACCGAAGCCCCCGTCCTCGAATTGGAAATCGGGTTTGCGCTTGCGCTCTACACCTACGCGGACGGTGACGAACGCCGACGGGTGTCTCGCGGCATCGTGGGCCAGCCCCTGATCGTCCGCTTCGAGGCGCCGGATTACGGCGAGATCGCCAAGATCAAATGGCTGGCGCCGCTGAGCGCGCGCGCCATTGAATCCGACCACGAAGTGGAACTGGTGTTCAGGGAGGCCGGCAAGGCCATCGTGGAGGCGATCGCCGTCGAGGAATGGGAGGCGCCGACCTCGGACCGGCCCGAAGTGCGGATGAGCGTGGCGTTCAACGTGTCCGAAGCGACGGTTCAGACCATCGGCGGCAGCGTGGGCGTGACGCTGCATCGGAGCGCCACGTGCCCCACGCTCGACCAGGCGTTATGGGCTGCGATCCGAAACCGCACCCATGCCATCTCCTTCCACCGCTTCCGCCATTTCCTCCACCGCGTGCTGCGATGGGAGGAACACGAGAAGTTGCCTGAAGCCATCGAGCGGCGCCTGCGAGACCTCGGCGCGCACCGCCTCGGCGTCACGCCGTGGCACGCGTTGAAGATCGCGACCGAAATGTTTCTCCTGATGGAGACAGGCGTGCGAATTTCGCGCGAGCATTCCCGCGAGCTGGAGCTGGATGCGCTGGAAGACAGCGCGCGCCTCGGCGCGCCGGTCAAAGCCGGAGAGCTGGCGGAAAGGCTGAGCCTCTATCTCGGACATCCTCCGCAGCTTCCCTACATCACGCGCGTAGTGGAGACGGCATTCCCCGAATATCTCGGCAGCAGGCAAGCCGGCCACCGGGTGCTCGTCGACAGGATAAATGAGCCCATGCTGATCGAGCTCATCTGGTCGTATTGGCACGAAGAAGGGATGCTGATGCAGACCATTAATGCCATCAACCAGCGCTTCCAGAACATCCGCCGACCCGGAGACCACGATCCGCTGGCCAATATGGCGATCGATCCGCTCCGGCCGCTCGGCAATCTCATGTGGGGTTTTGCACAGGACGAGCTGAACCGGTTGTCCGTCGCGCGCCGGGCCGCCGAGTACTGCAACCTGTACGGCTTCGAGATGCGCGGCAAGGCGGTCTCCGGATTGCAGGTCGCCGACAGGCGTTCCAAGTTCCTGGAGGCGTTTCACAACCTGCTCTACCAATCCTCGGTCTTCTTCAAGGAAGACTTCCAGACCACGATCATCGCCGACGGCTACCCGCTGCTCAACGCGCTCAAGGAAGTTCATCTGATCCTGGCGCAAGGCGCGAACAATCAGTTCGGCGACCTGCCGTGGACGGCGCGCGCCGAGATGCTTCTGGTGCAGTTCATGCTGGCGCGGCCGGAAATGCGCGAATTCCTGCAAAGCCGCGTCATGGTCCCCTACAAGGAAGCATGGATGCCGCAGGTCGACGCGATGAAGACGATGCAGGGGTGGACGGATGTCACGGTGACGCACTTCCGCGACCTCGGCGTCTATGGAGAGCAGCTGCTGCTGTCGATCCGCTACGGCGACTGGATCGACGTCGAGAACGAGGACAGCGCGAAGAACTGGGCGCGCTACCATAAGGACATCCTCTATGGCTATTGGCACGCCTATCGTGCCGTGACGGGCGTCGACCTGACGAATCCCGACATGGTGGATTCCACGATGCCGGCCATTCGCCTGCAAAGGCGGCTGGCGATGCAGCAGCGCGTGCGTTGATCCGGCGGTCAGGGTCAACGCAAGCCACGATATCCGGCGCGCGGATCTCGTTCCCCTAAACCCGCGCGTCACCCCGAACGAAAGCCGAGGAGTTGGTGGACGCGGTCGAAGTCGAGCCGAACAAGACACAGGAGTGAGCAACCATGTCAGCAGATCTCAATTTCGAGGCCGAGCCGTACGGCGGTTTCTCCGGCTCACATGGCGAGAGCACTGAAGAATTCGAAGCAGTGGTTCGCGACCATCGCAGAGGCGGTGCTCCCGTGGTCAGCGTCCAGCGCGGCGGATACGCGGGCGGCACTGTGGTCCGCGATCATCGAGGCGCGTATGGCGGCACCACCGTTTCGGTAAGGCCATCGGGCGGCGCGGCCACCTCCGCTCGCGCGAGCTGGCCCTGGGGAGGCCGAGGAGGTTGGAGAGATTGGAGAGGCTGGGGAGGCGGGAGAGATTGGCCACGACGCAGAGATTACTGGCAGTACGGGTCTCCCTATTACTTCGGTTCGCTCACCCGAGGAGGAGGCGGCGACTACTATCCCTCCGCCTCACACCACCGAAGCGGCCACTGGCAGCGATGGCCATGGCTGCAAGGCGCATCCGGATTCGCTCCGTCACCGGTCGCGTCCGGATTCGCTCAGTCACCAGTTGAAGCCCCGGCACCGGACCCGCAGATCGTCGCCTGGGCGCAGACCTGCCTCGCGCAGATCGTTGGCGCGTGGGTGCCGCAGGACGGCAGCCTGGGCACCGCCACGCAACGCGCCATCCAGATTTTCCAGACCCAGATGCAGCTGCCGCCCAGCGGTTGGCTGGACGACAATACGTTGATCGCGCTGCAGCAGGCCTGCCAGGCGCAGGCGGCAGCGGCAGCCGGTGGTGCGCCCGCTCCACAGGGCGGCGTCACGGTTTCGCCGCCGAGCGAGACGCCATCTGCTCCGCCGGGCGGCGCGTCCCCTTCGCAAGGCGAAGCTTTCGAATTTCCGCATGAATTCGGCGAAGCCGAAGGCGCGATGTACGAAATGGAGCAGCTGAGGCCAACGCGCGGGAACCTTATCGTTTTCCAAATCCCCGAAGCACCCTACTCCGATGAAACATTCAAACGGATCCACAAGGGCATCGACATTTTTGACGCCATTCACACCGCAATGGAGATCTTCGAGATGGAGCTTCCGGGGCTCCTTGGTCTCGGCGTCACGGCAATAGCCCCTTTGGTCGCCTGGGTGGGTACGTTCTTCGCGCTTGGAGCGGGATATGCGGAGGCCAGGGCCATCATATCGAGGCGCCGCATTCGAAGCGGCTTTGCGCTCGGCGTGGTCATGGGCGCCGATCATCGCAAATGGCCCGAGGTAAAGCACATGTTCTGGGAATACGGGCCGGAGAGCAACACCTTCGATCCGGATGCCGGGAGAATCGCGCAAAAAGCATTCAACACGGGGCTGGCAACCGGATTTCTGCAGGGAAGAGAAATCGCTGAAGCCCCCCGAAAAAAGAAGTTCTTCTGGAGCAGCATCGTTGCGTCGCTGACACCGGGCGATCGGAGCGAGTTTGGCGGCGATTCGAAGTCGTGGCCGGAACTCACGTGGCGCAACTGGTACCTCACGGCCGGACCGAAATTCAGCAATCTCTATCTGAAGGATTGATCGGAGTGAGCAATCGACAGCGCACCCGCAGCAATCCCGGGAAGGACAATGGAAGGAGAATTCGATGAGAGCAGAGCTCAATTTCGAACCCGAGTCCTTTGGCGGCTACAATCCCTCTAAGGGCGAGGGCCCCGAGCAGTTCGTGAAGAGCTCGGCGCACTGGCGGGGTGGCGGGGGCTGGAAACACGGAGGGACGCACTTCTGGCGATCGCATTCGCCTCACCGTTCGGGGCGCCGACACTGGCCGTGGCTGCAAACCGGATTCGGCTCCAGCGATCTTCAGCAGGATGGACAATCAATCGCCTGGGTACAGGACTGCCTGTCGCAGATCACCGGCAACATGATCCCGCAGAGCGGCCGCCTGGACTCGGCCACCCGGAGCGCCATCGGCATGTTTCAAGCGCAGCAACAGCTTCCTGCGACCGGCACGCTGGATGACGCTACCATCTCGGCATTGCAAGCTGCCTGCCCACAGGCGGGAGAGCAGGAAAGCGAAACACCCGGCAGCGCGCCCAAACCCAGCACGCTGGTCCTCTGGTTCGAGTTGAACTCCACCAAGCTGCGCCAGGACAGCGAGGCCGACTCCGCCATCCACCTCGCGCTTGTGATCAAGGGAAGCCTGCTGCACCTGAAAACGAAGGGAAGGCCAGCCAAGATCGTCGTCCATGGCTATGCGAGCCGGGAGGGCGCCGAAGCGCGCAACATGCAGCTGGCCGGTCAGCGCGCGGGCCATGTCAAGGAGATGTTGGTGACGGCAGGGGTGCCCGACGATCGCATTCAAGTCATCAATCACGGACCGAACAGCGATTGGCCGGGCCTGAAGTGGAATCGCCGAGTGGAGGTCGAGTTCCAGTCTCAGCCGTAGTGAGCGCGGCGCCCGGCGTCAAATGTGCTTCAATTGTGCTCGGAGAGCGCGCCCGCGGCGCGTCTCATCTGCAAAGCCCGGTCAGTGACGCCCAGGCGCTTCGCGGCGCGCTGAAGGTTGCCGTACTCCGACTGGACGGCGATCCGGATCGCGGCGGCCGTGGCGGCGGTCGTTATTTCGCGCAAGCTGGCGCCCATCGCGATCCCATCGGCGATGCTTCGTTCCAGGCGCTCGTCGGGCCATGCGTGCACAGCACCACCGTCGCACGGGCGGTCGTCTTCCGGGATGTCGCCCACGGTGATGGGACCGGGGCCTGCATGGCGATGCGCGATGCGCTCGACCAGCTGGCGGAGCTCGCGGATATTGCCGGCGTAGTCGCGGTTCACAAGGAAGCGGCGCACGTCGTCGTCGATGTCCGGCGGACCGTCGGGAATGATGGTGGCGAGGAAATAGCGCGCGAGCGACAGGATGTCCGCCCGCCGCTCCCTGATCGGAAGTGTGCGAAAGACCCAACCGGCAATCCGGTGATAGAGGTCGAGCCGGAAGCGGCCGCACTGGACGAGGTCGCCGAGGTCTCGGTTGGTGGCGCAGACCAGCCGGAAGTTGGTCTTCAGCCACACATTGCCGCCGACACGTTTGTAGGTCTTCTCCTGAATGACGCGCAGGAGCTGCGCCTGGAGCTGCAATGGAAGCTCCCCGACCTCGTCCAGAAACAGCGTCGCGCCGTCGGCGAGCGCGAAGGCGCCATCCCTGGCGCTGTGTGCGCCCGTGAAAGCGCCCCGCTCGTGGCCGAACAGCTCACTGCCCGAGAGCTCCGAAACGATCGTGCTGCAATCGACCGTGACGAGCTCCCGCCGTCTTCGTCCGCCTTCCGTTTCGATGCCGATGGCGTGAATGAGCCGAGCGAGAAGCTCCTTTCCCGTGCCGCTCTCGCCGGTCAGAAGCACCGGCGATCGACTGAATCTTCCGGCTTCCGCCACCCGCCGCACCAGACAGCGCCAAGCGGAACTCTCGCCGGCCACCGGTTGCTGCTCGAGAGCCGCAGTGGTCAACCGCTCGACGTCCCGCCGGCGTTCCAGCTTTGCCAGAATTTGCCCCGCTGACGAGGCGTCATTCCACACGATCACATCGGCGGCGCCCGCCTCAAGCAGGCGCCACGCGCAGCCGTTCTCCAGGGCCGAGGGGGAAGTCGCCAAGGCGAACACGTTGCCCTGGCAGTCATGAATGAACGTGAACAGCCCGTTGTCGATCTGGGCGAAACAGACGATGCCGTATTGATCAGCGCCGCCGACTTCGAAGGATGTCAGCTGGATGCCGCCTGCGACAAGGCCGTCTCGGATGCGCGCTTCACGGACGCCGTCCTGCCCCCAGAACCGAAAGCGGACCGTACTGACTGGCACGTGCCGTCCTCCGTAATCGTCCTTGCTCGACGCGCGATCGCTGCAAGTAGATGGCCGATCCCGGGTCTCTTCTGGCAGTGATGCTCCTTGCTTCAGCGAGGATTTCCGCATCCGACCTCGCGTCGATCCTCAGGATGCCCCGGCTCGCGTCAGGGCCCCGATATTACCAATCGGGCGAAGCACAACTCTCCAGGAGCGAGCTGGCCGAAACCGCCCAAGGCAAAAATGGACCCACGAGTCTTGGCAAGGCTATGTGCGTCTTGGGCCGCAACATGCAACCGCGCGCTGTTCTCGCCGAATTGTATATATTGCCAAATCCACCTCGTAACGTGAACCAGTTCACGCCCGACACAGATTTCTTTGCAGCTGTCGAGCAGACGGGCCTAACGTAGTTTTTTCGCGCGGCGGCCGAACTGTGCGTACCGCGAACATGTAGATGCCCTCGGCACCACCGCTGCTACCGCTTTGCAAGCGTCATTGATAGCGACACGATAATCGTTGCAGGCGCAACGACGTCGCGGGGCGACTGTTCGCTCCTTCCTGCACTTGCAGATCGTCGAACGATGCGCAGATGCAACGCGTGTTGATCGATGGGGTGGTGGAGTTAGTCGTCGCGTTCGATACGCCTTCGCGCCAATCCGTTAGTCACAGTGTCGCCAACTCTCATTGCCTGCGAACTGCATTTTGCCCGCCTTACCATCCTCGTGTGCTGGGAAGATTCTCGTGCAAACGCGGGAGGTATGTGGCCGGTTAAAAATATCCTGATGCTCCACGTACCCAAAGAAGAACTGATCTCCCACGTGACGGGGATCGAAAGTCGTGCAAGCAATCTGCTTGGCCGCCCGCCGACATGCTGACGTCAGTGACATAAGTCGTTCCAACGAGAGACGTATAGATCGGTGTAGCACTGAGATTGATATTGGGAGAAAATTCGCCGTATGCGCGGGTGATTTCGCCACGCGTTCGGCCCGTGTTGCTAACCCCGATCTTGATGATCACTTCCATCGGGTCCCCACTGACTTGGAAGTAGCCCCGAGCTGGCGGTGGATCGGCGACGAACTCGTAACTATCTCACTAGTACCTCGGCACAGTGATTATGACTCTTTGGACGTAACCGGATAGGCGCGGCCCATTTTGGCGCGGGCTTTTTCGGTTGTGAACATCCATTTGATGCGGGCGCCGGCGGCGTTTCGTTGTCGTTCCCATGCGGCGATTTCGCTGATGAGGCGCTTGGGGTCGTCGATTCGACGATGACCATGTTGAGCCAACTGGCATGCTTGGGGGTGTAGTGGAACTCGATGCGGCGCAGAATTCGCCGAGCTTCGGCTGGCGCGAAAGCCTCGTAGAGAGAGCCGGCCGAGTGGGTCGACAGGTTATCCTGCACGACCTGGATGCACTCGGCGTCGGGATAATGGACATCGACGAGTTCGCGCATGCAGTGGGCCGTAATCTTCTGCCGCCCGCCGCTCGGTAACCTTGACCTTGCGCCAGGGCCTGTTCACGTCGATGCAGACGAAGAGGTTGACGGTGCCGTTGCGGCGGTACTCGTAATCGTAACGTTCGAGTTGACCGGGCTCAGCCGGGATCGGTTGGCGCACCTCGCCGATCAGCTAGACCGGGCTCTCGTCGAAGCAGACCACCGGCCGCGCGGGATCGGGCGCTTCGCCATAGAGGTCGAGCACGTCTTCCATGCGGGCGACATATTCGCCGTCGATCCGGGGAATGCACCACATATCCTTGCGCCAGAGCTTGAGGCCGTTTTCGGCCAGCCGCCGACGTACCGTCTCGCCCGACAGGCTCTCGTGCCCGGTGAGCTTGACCATGGCGTCGGCCAGCAGTTCCAGCGTCCAGCGGGCGCGACCCTCGGGAGGGTTTGCGCAAGCCGTTGCCACCAGCAAGGCTTCTTCCTTGCCGGTGAGCTTGCGCTCTGCGCCCCGGACGCGGATCCTCGCTCAACGCCCGTTCCAGATTGCCTTCCACGAAGCGCCGCTTGGTCCGGTACACGGTGGAGCCGCCCACCGCCACCGCGCGGGCAATCTCTTCATCGCTGCGGCCGGCATCGGCCGCCAGCAAGATCTGGGCGCGCTTGAGTTTGCGGGCGGCTCGTTTGCCCTTGCTCAACATCGCGGCGAGCTCATCGCGTTCGGCTTGGCTCAATTCGACCCGATAACGTACATTCATCCCGACCTCCTTGTTGGAGGACCGGACGAATCGACAAATGAATCGAAAATCAGGCGCCGCCCGCAGCCTCAGCGCTCAAGGCTTCACTGAAAAGCAAGGCCAGTACCTGGCTTTCATCTACACCTACTCGCACATGTTCCGACGCCCACCCGCCGAGACCGACATGCAGCGCCACTTTCAAGTCAGCCCGCCCTCGGTCCACCAGATGATCGTGACGCTCGAACGAAATGGCCTCATTCGGCGTCAACCCGGCGTCGCCCGAAGCATCCAAATCCTGGTTGCCCCGGAAGACTTGCCCAT
>WNGJ01000337.1_pt1 | contig 40722 bp, 35 predicted proteins | sample 5400611 | NCBI WGS metagenome assembly WNGJ01 (sample SAMN13153375, study PRJNA577476) | soil metagenome | isolation source: 40 cm soil or saprolite under Garry oak tree replicate 1 | place: USA:California | collected 2016-06-15
CCCCACTCCGTAGCCGGACGCATCAGCGCCCCCACATCCCGCAGGCCAGTGAGCGGGAACAGAACCTTGCCCGCGGTGTAGCGATCGAGGCTGAGCGTGAGGGCCTTCCGGACGCGCACGTCGGTGAAGGGCTTCACGGTGTTGTTGATGGCGATACCCCACTGGCCGGTCATGGGCGTCTGCTGAACGACGACCTTGTCCCCGAGCTGCTTCTTGATCGCGTCCACATCGGCGTTCGGCAGGTCGCGGAACTCGATGTAGGCGCGCCCTGATCGGACGGCCGCGGCGCGGACGGAGGTCTCGGGGCTGATGAAGAACTTGTAGCCGTTCAGGTACGGCCGGTCCTTGACGAAGTAGTCGGGATTGCGCTCGCCCTCGAAGGTCGAGCCCCGCGTGTAGCTCTTGAACTTGAAGGGCCCCGAGCCCACGACATTCGTCTTGAAATAGTTGGGGTCGCGGTCCAGGTACTTCTTGGGGTAGATGACGTTCCACGGTGAGGCCAGGTTGTCCAGCAGCGAGGCCGACGCGTACTTGAGCTTGAACACAACCGTGTTCGGGTCAGGGGTCTCGATGTTCGTGATCGTCGCGTAGGCGTTCTTCCGAACGCTCCGGACGCCCTCGGGCGGGAAGACGAGCTTGTCGTAGGTGGCCTTGACGTCGACAGCCGTCAGGGACGAGCCGTCGTGGAACTTGATTCCGTGACGGATCTTGAACGTGTACGTCAGACCGTCGGGCGCGATCTTCCACTCGCTGGCCGCGTCGCCGATGATCTTAGGGTAGCTGAGCGGGTCGACCTGGATCAGCGTGCTGTAGAGCGGCGCCACCATCTGGAGGGTGGCGAACGTGCTCTCCTGGTGCGGATCGAGACTCGGCGCGTCGGCCCCGATGGCGGCGAGCAGTATCCCGCCGCGGCGCGGGGTCTCCGCGGCCTGGACGGCGGCGGGAATCGCCAGGGCGACCATGACCGCGAGCGTGCCGACCGTGAGCAGCATTCGGTGATGCCGGACACCAGCCGCCATCTAGCACCTCCACAGGACGTGAGCCGCGGGAGCGGGGAAGGGACACCGATTTAGCGGCGGACGCTACCAAGGGCAGAGGCCACTTGTCAACCTGCGCCCCCTGTCAGGGAGGCTGTCAGGTGTCGAGTCGCCGCCGCGCGGGCGCTGCCGCTCTCAGTCCTCCGCGAGCCAGACGTCCTGCAGCTTCTGGTTCGAGTAGTGATTCGGCGGCGCGACGTAGTTCTTCACCTTCGCCCAGTGCACGACGCTCCGCGCCCACCACAGGCCCGGGATGTGGTACGCGTTCTCCAGAACGATCTTCTCGATCTCGTTGACGAGCCGCTTGCGCTCCGCAGGGTCGAGGGCCCGGGTCTGGCGCGCGAAGAGGTCGTCGATCCGGGGATCCGAGAAGCGACCCCAGTTGTTGGTGTCCCCCGAGGTGTACCGCTCGAGGAACAGATCGGGGTCGTCCATGTAGTTGAACACGCCGTTGACGATGACCTCGAAGCTTCCCGTGTCCCGCCCGTCCGCGAACCAGGCCGCGGTCTCGAGCGGCCGGTGTTCGGCCTCGATCCCGATCTTGCGCCACTCCTGGATCACGAACACGCCGAAGTCGATATACGGGATCCTCACGTTACGGTTCTTCAAGACGACCTTGAAGCCGTTCGGATAGCCCGCCTCGGCCAAGAGCCGCCGGGCCTCGGCCCGGTTCTTCTCCATATCCCTTCCGAACCCCGGAAGCTTCTGAAGCTCGGACTCCGACATCGCAAACTCTGTGGCCGGACGCATCAGTGCCCCGACGTCCTTCAGACTCGCGAGCGGGTAGAGCACCCGGCTCGCCGTGTACCGATCGAGGCCCAAGGTGAGGGCCTTGCGGACGCGGATATCGGTGAACGGCTTCGTGGTCTGGTTCATCGCGATCCCGAACAGACCGGTCGCGGCTGTGTCCTGTACGACGACCTTGTCCCCGAGCGTCTTGCGGATCGCCTCCACTTCCGCCAGGGGCATGGTGCGAAACTCGATCCAGGCGCGCCCGGAGCGAAGAGCCGCCGCCCGGACGGACGTTTCCGTACTGATGAAGAACTTGTAACCATCGAGGTACGGACGGTCCTTGACGAAGTAGTCGGGGTTCCGCTCGCCCTCGAACGTCGAGCCGCGCGTGTAGCTCTTGAGCTTGAACGGCCCCGAGCCGACGACGTTCGCCTTGAAGTAGTTCGGGTCCCGGTCCAGGTACTTCTTCGGATAGATGACGTTCCACGGCGAGGCCAGGTTGCCGAGCAGCGAGGCGGACGCGAACTTGAGCTTGAACACGACGGTGGCCGAGTCCGGGGCCTCGATGCTCGCGATCGCGCTGTAGGCGTTCTTCCGGATGCTCCGGACCTCCGGTGGCGGGAAGACGATCTTGTCGTAGGTGGCCTTGACGTCGGCCGCCGTCAAGGTCAACCCGTCGTGGAACCGGATTCCCGGCCGGAGCTTGAACGTGTAGGTGAGCCCGTCGGACGCGATCTTCCACTCGCTGGCCGCGTCGCCGATGATCTTCGGGTAGCTGAGCGGGTCGATCTGGATCAGCGTGCTGTAGAGCGGCGCCACCAGCTCGATGGTGGCGAAAGTCTGCTCCTGGTGCGGATCAAGGCTCGGCGCGTCGGCAGCGATGGCCGCGAGCAGGACGCCACCGCGGCGCGGCGTCTCAGCCTGGACTGCGGCCGGGATCGCCACGACCACGGAGCCGATCAGGACAGAGAGCCCGAAGACGGCGAAGATCGTCCGATGACGTCGCATATCAGTCCTCCGAGAGCCACACATCCTGGAGCTTCTGATTGGTGAAATGACTGGGCGGGGCCACCCAGTTCTTCACCTTGGCCCAGTGCACGACGTTCCGTGACCACCAGAGACCCGGTATGTGGTACGCGTTCTCCAGCACGATCTTCTGGAGCTCGATGACGAGCCGTCTGCGCTCGGCGGGGTCAAGCGTGCGCGCTTGCCGCGAGTACAGGTCGTCGATCGCGGGGTTGGAGAAGCGTGCCCAGTTCTGCGAGGACCCCGTGATGTACGGCGCGAGCAGCTGATCCGGATCGTCGATGAAGGCACCGATCGGGGTCACCACGACCTCGAAGTTCCCCTGGTCTCGTCCGTCGGCGTACCAGGCGGCCGTCTCGAGCGGGCGATGCTCGGCCTCGACGCCGATCTTGCGCCATTCCTGGATCACGTACACGGCGAAATCCTGGTAGGGGAGCTTGACGTTGCGGTTTTTCAGCACCACCTTGAACCCGTTCGGGTAGCCCGCTTCGGCGAGGAGCCGCCTGGCCTCGGCCCGGTTCTTCTCGGCGTCACGCGCGAAGCCCGGGAACCTCTCGAGATCGGACTGCGCCATCGCCCACTCCGTGCCCGGACGCGTGAGCGCCCCGACGTCCCGCAGGCCCGTCAGCCCGTACAGCACCTTGCCGCCCGTGTAGCGATCGATGGCCAGGGTGAGGGCCTTGCGTACTCGAACGTCGGTGAACGGCTTCACCGTGTTGTTGATCGTGATGTCGAAGTGGATGACGAAGGGCGTCTGCTGGACGACGATCTTGTCGCCGAGCTGCTTGCGGATCGCTTCCACCTCCGCCTGGGGCAGGTCGCGGAACTCGATGTGGGCGCGGCCGGACCGGATCGCCGCCGCGCGCACCGACGTCTCCGTGCTGATGAAGAACTTGTAGCCGTTGAGGTAGGGCCGGTCCTTGATGAAATAGTCGGGGTTCCGCTCACCCTCGAACGTCGCTCCGCGCGTGTAGCTCTTGAACCGGAAGGGGCCTGAGCCCATGACGTTGTTCTTGAAGTAGTTCGGATCCTTGTCGAGGTACTTCTTCGGGAAGATGACGTTCGACGGCGAGGCGAGGTTCGCCAGGAGCGACGCCGAGGGAAACTTCAGCTTGAACACGACGGTGGCTGGATCCGGGGCCTCCACGCTCGCCACCGCCGAGTAGTGGTGCTTCCGGATGCTGCGGACCCCTTCGGGAGGATTGAGGATCTTGTCGTAGCTGGCCTTGACGTCGGCGGCCGTCAACGGCGAGCCGTCGTGGAACCGGATGTCCTGACGGATCTTGAACGTGTAGCTGAGACCGTCCGGCGAGATCTTCCATTCGCTCGCCACGTCGCCGACGACGTTCGGATAGCTGTAGGGGTCGATCTGGAGCAAGGTGCTGTAGAGCGGCGCGACCGGCTGAATGGTGGCGAAGGTCTGTTCCTGGTGCGGGTCGAGGCTCGGCGCGTCAGCGCCGATGGCCGCCAGGAGTATTCCGCCGCGACGCGGGGTGTCCGGCGACTGCGCGGCGGCGAGGACGGCCAGACACTCGACCGCCGCCGCAAATGCGACGACTATGACGAACGTTGGGTGACGCCGGATCCCTGTCGCCATCTGGCACCTCCCGAGACTTTGGGCGTTCGCCGGGACTCAACCGAACAGGGAATGGACGGGACGTCGAGCTCGCTCCGGGCAGTCGCGCATGGCCGCCGGAACCGGCCCGATGCGGCGCAAGCTATCAGGGGACGGGCGCGCCTGTCAACCGATGCAACGGCGCTCGCGATCAGCGGTCCGCGAGCACCATCTGGGTCTGGATCGTCTGCGCCAGCAGCCGGCCAGACGCGTCCGTCACGCGCGTCTGCCACACCATCGTGGTCCGTCCCCGGTGCAGCGGCGTGGCCTCGGCGCGAACGACGCCGTCACGCCCAGCGGCAAAGAAGTTGGTCTTGGATTCCAGGGTCGTGGTCGAGGCGCCGGGCGGCAGGTTGAGGAACGTCGCGGTCGCCCCGACGGTGTCGGCGAACGCCATGATCGCGCCGCCGTGGAGTGCGCCGCCGACCGTTCGGAGGTCGTCGCGGATCGTCAGCTCCGCCACCAGGCGGTCCTTCGACGCGTCGGTGTAACGCATCCCCATCAGCCCGGGCAAGTACGCCCGTTGTAGATCCATCAGTGCGTCGAGATCGATCGTCACGACGTTCTCCTTGGATTTCGCTCGCAGGATGTCGCGTGCGCTGCCCCGGCTCGCCGAGCGCGCGAGCTCAGGCGGGCGTGTCGTTGCGGTATTCGATCTGCGCGGCGATCTTGACCCGCGCGTCGGCGCCCCAGAATTTCTCGACGAGATAGAGACCGGGGTCGCCCCACGTCTTCAGTTCGATGGCGCGCTGGTTGTCCATCAACGCGACTCGTCGACGATCTCGGCATCGGTGCCGACGATCCGATGGGTCACACGACGAGGAACGCAATCCGCTTCGGCGCCATGCTGTCAGCAGGGTTGGACCGAGGCTTTGTGACGCTGCGCGAGCGCCTGATAGCCCTCGGGATTGGCGCGCACCCAGCGCTCGGCCGGCGTGCCGGCGAGCGGACCGCGCACCTTCGCCGGCGCGCCCAGCGCCAGTGTGCCCTCGGGAATCTCGGTCTCGGGCGTCACGAGCGCGCCCGCCGCCACCATCGCGCGGGCGCCGATGCGCGCGCCGTCGAGCACGGTCGCGCCGTTGCCGATCAAGCATTCCTCGCCGAGCGACGCGGCGTGGATCGTGCAGTTGTGGCCGACGGTCGAGCCGGCGCCGATCTCGGTCCCTCCGCGCGGCGTGACGTGGACGACCGCACAGTCCTGCACGTTGGCGCCGCGATGGACGACGATCGGATTGAAGTCGCCGCGGAGCACGGCGTTGTACCAGACCGAGGCGCGCTCCTCGATCGTCACGTCGCCGATGATCACGGCAGTCGGCGCGATGAATGCGGTGGGATGAATCCTCGGGCTCTTGCCCTCGAAGCTGAACAGTGGCATGGGCTGGACCCTCGCAGTATGCTCGGAGTGCCAACATCTTACTCCCACGCGCCGCGACAGGAGGAGGGAATGCCGTTCCCGAAGATCGCGGCCGTCGCCACGGCGACGCCGCCCCACCGCTTCACGCAGGCCCAGCTTCTGGCGCTCGCGGGATATCGAGACGAGGAGCGGAGCGGCTTTTTTCGTCGCAGCGACATCGAGGGCCGCTATCTGTGGATCGATCCGGCGACATTTCGGCCCAACGAGTCGGTCGACGAGCTGAGCGCTCGCTTTCGCGAAGGCGCGCTCGAGCTCGGCGAGTCGGCGGCGCGACGGGCGCTCGATGGGGCCGGATGGGACGCGGTCGACCTCGACTTCATCGCGACGACGACGTGCACCGGACGTCTCACCCCCAGTCTCGACGCGCGCTTGATCGGCCGGCTCGGCTGCCGCCCCGACATCCAGCGCGTTCACGTCGGCGACACCGGGTGCGCCTCGGCGATGGTCGCGCTCCAGCAGGCGTCGAACTACGTCACCGCGTTTCCGGGACGTCGGGCGCTCGTGATCGCGGTCGAAATCTGCTCGGCGGCGTACTTCCTGGACGACCGGCTCGAGAGCGCGGTGGCGCATGCGATCTTCGCCGACGGCGCCGGCGCCCTCGCCATCACGACCGATGGGCCGGGGCCGTCGATCGTCGCTCAGCGCACGCTCTTCCGGTCCGAGCATCTCGACGCGATGGGGTTCGAGTATCCCGGCGGGCGGCCGCGCGTGGTCCTCTCCAAGGACGTGCGCCGCATCGGCGCGGTCATGATGGGCGAGATGGCGGCGATCCTGATGTCGACGCAGGGGCTCAAGCGCGAGGACATCGGATACTGGGTCCTCCACTCCGCGGGACGACGCGTGATCGATCGCGCCCGCACCTTGCTCGAGCTGAGCGAGGAGCAGGTCGGCCACTCCCGCTCGGTGCTGCGCCGCTTCGGCAACATGTCATCGGCCACGATCCTCTTCGTATTGGATGAAACACTGCGAGCGGAGTCTCCGGTTCCCGGCGATTGGGGTCTGATGATCGGCCTCGGTCCCGGCTTCGCCGCAGAGGGCGCGCTGCTCCGGTGGTAAGCACGATCGCAGAATGCAGACCGCGTTTCGGTGTCAGCAGGCACGCCAATGACAGCCGGCCCACCGACGGTCGACGGCTGGCCGATCACGGATCGCATGCCGACGGAAGACCGCGCGCCGACGGTCGAGTGGGCACGGACGGTAAAACGGGCGTGTCGGAGCCACAAGTGCCTCTCTCAGGCCACCCTCGGTTGAAGGCGATCTCAAGGCACCCGCTCCAATGAAACGGGCAGAAGGCGCGCGAGAAGTGCTCGACGGATCGGTCGCGGTGGCGGAGCTCGCGGCGTCGCTGGCGGATATCGACCGCCTCAACAGCTGGTTCGGCGGCTACGCGCTCTCGCTCTCCGCGATACGCCGCCTGGCGGCCGACGTGCCGCGCGACCGCCCGCTCCGCGTCATCGACGTCGGAGGCGGCACCGCCGCGTTCGCGGTGCGCGTCGTCGAGTGGGCGCGCGGCACCGGTCGCGACGTTCGCGTGGTGGTGGTGGAGCGTGACCCGACGATCCTCGAGCTCGCCCGCGTGGCCGCCGCAGCGTATCCGGAGATCCTGCTGGTCCGAGGTGACGCGGCCGCGCTGCCCTGCCGCGAGCGGGCGGTCGACATCGTCACCAGCGCCCTCACGCTTCATCACCTCGAGCCGGCCCAGGCCGCCGAGGGCCTTCGTGAGATGGCGGCGGCGGCGCGGATCGCCGTGGTCGTGAACGATCTGCTTCGCCGTCGTCTCTCGCTCGGCCTGGTCTGGCTCGCCACGCGTCTGCTGGGATGCCATCCGATCTCGCGCCACGACGGGCCGCTTTCGGTGCGGCGCTCGTACTCGCGGGACGAGCTGCAGGCGCTCGCGGCCAAGGCGGGCGCCCGGCGGCTCACGATCCGCGAGTACCCGGTGTTGGGACGCCTGCTGGCGGTCATGTCGTGACGAGCGACGTCATCATCGTCGGCGCGGGCCCCGCGGGCGCAGCGACGGCCATTCTCCTGGCCGAGCGCGGGCTCTCGGTGCGCCTGCTCGATCGCGCGCGCTTTCCGCGGCCCAAGATCTGCGGCGAGTATCTGAGCCCCGAGGCCCCGCGGTTGCTGGATCGGCTCGGCGCGCTCAAGGCCGTCGACGCCGTCGCGAGCACGCTGAAGGGCATGCAGATCACTGCGCCCAACGGCACGACGCTCGTCGGGACGTATCGCTCGATCGGCGCGTGGCGCCCCTATCGCGAGCACGCGATGGCCATCACGCGCGAGGCGCTCGACGCGATCCTGGTCGACCGCGTCCGCTCGTTGCCGGTCGACTTCCGCGAGCAGACACGCGTCACGGAGCTCGTCGTCTCGGGTGATCGCGTGCTCGGCGTCGAGGCGCTCGACGGGGACTCGCGTCGCCAGGTTCTCCGCGCCCCGCTCACGATCGCGGCCGACGGCCGCGCGTCGGTCGTCGCTCAGCGGCTCGGGCTGCGTCGGCCGCATCGCCTGCAGCGAATGGCGATGGTCACCTACGTCGAGGACGTGAGCGGGCTCGGGCCCGTCGGCGAGATCTTCGTCGATCCGCCGGACTACGCGATCCTCAATCCCGTCGCGCCCGGTCGGGCGAACCTCAGCCTCGTGGTGCCCTTGGCCCACGCGGCACCGTGGAGCGGACGCCTCGATACCTTCTTCGACGCGCGCGTGAAGCATGTGCCACACCTCGCGCGGCGAATCGCCGGCGGCCGCCGCGTCGCGCCGGTCCGGGCCATGGGGCCCCTCGCATATCGCGTCGACCCTCCGCGGACCGGCGGCGTGCTCATGGTGGGCGACGCCACCGGCTTCTTCGATCCGTTCTCGGGTGAGGGGATCTTCAACGGCCTCCGGAGCGCCGAGATGGCCACCAACACCGCCGTGCAGGCGCTCGGCCGCGGTGACGTGTCGGCGCGCGCCCTGGCCGGCTACGACCGAGCGCGGCGTCTGGCGACGCGCGACAAGGAGCGCGTCACGCACGCCCTCCAGATCGTCGTCAGCCACCGTCGTCTTGCCAACCTGGCCGCGAGATTTCTCGCGCGCCGCCCGCGCCTGCTCGACCTCCTGCTCGGTGTCCTCGGCGACTTCGTGCCGCCCCGCGCGCTCGTGACGGGCATCCTCGAGCGCTCACGCTTCTGACCATCCGCGTCCGGCCGAGGCGCGCCTATGAATGGTGCGCGCCTCTCAACCAAGGAGACCCTCGATGAGCCCGAGCGACAATCTGCCGCGCCGCTTCGCGCGTATCTACACGGCGGCAATCACCGATGTCATGGACGAGATGGGGCTACGCCGCCAGACCCTGCCGGCGACGATCCAGCCGCTGTCCGCGGGGATGCGGACGGCCGGCTACGCGTTCACCGTGCGGGGTCGGGCGCACAGCGGATCACCGCGCGAGCGCGATCAGACGCTGCGGCGCTTCCTGGGGATGCTGGGCGCGGTGCCGGCGGAGTCCGTGCTGGTGCTCGCCGCGCACGACAACGTCGCGGCGCACTTCGGCGAGCTCAGCGCGGCATGGTTCCGTGCCCGCAAGGTGCGCGGCGCCGTGATCGACGGCGCGACCCGCGACGCCGCTGCGATCATGCGCATGGCGTTTCCGACGTTCGTGCGCTACCGGACGCCGCAAGATTCGGTGCCGCGGTGGCGGGTCGCCGACTGGGGCCAGCCGGTGACGATCGGCAGCGTGCGGGTGAGCCTCGGGGACGTCGTGGTGGGCGATCTCGACGGGGTGGTGATCATCCCGCGGCGGGCCGCTCACGAGGTGCTGCGGCGCTGCGAGAAGCTCGTGGGAACGGAGAACCGCGTGCGGTCAGCGGTGCGGCGCGGGATGACACCGCTGGCGGCCTATCAGAAGTTCGGCAGTTTCTGACGCGCGCTCAGCCCGAGGCCGCGACGGCGCGCGCGGCGTCGCGGAGGACCTGAACCGCCGAGCGGCCAAACACCGAGGCGACGAGCAAGCCGATGACGATGTCCGGCCACGGCGAGCCGGTCATCGCCACCGCGCCGGCGGCGACGAGCACGGCCGCATTGCCGATCACGTCGTTCCGGGAGCAGATCCAGGCCGACCGCATGTTGATGTCGTCGCCGCGCCGGCGCCTGAGAAGCATCAGGCACGCGAGGTTCGCGACGAATGCCAGCACGCCGACGGCGCCCATCACCTCGACGGTCGGTGTGAGCCCCTGCGCGATCTTCAGCGTCACCTGCACCAGCACGCCGACGCCGAACGCCGCCATGATGAGCCCCTTGAGCAACGCCGCCCGTGCCTGCCAGACAAGGCCCCGGCCGACGACGTAGAGGCTGAATCCGTAGACGATGGCGTCGCCCAGCATGTCGATGGAGTCGGCGAACAGCGCGGTCGAGTGAGCCAGGATCCCCGCCGTGGATTCCGCGACGAACATGGCGGCATTGATCCACAGGACGACGTGGAGCACCCGCCTTTGCTCGCGCGGGATCTCTCGAGCCTCGCAGCACTGGTCCACGGCGTGTGACTAGCGGCGGCGGCGAGCGGAGCGGGGCGCCGCCTGGTCGGGCTCGTCGCGCGCCTCGGCGCCGGCGATCTCGGGCAGCCCGGCTTCCTTGAGCGGCTTGCCGACGTGATCGCGGATCCACTTCGCGTCCCACCATTCGAGCGGCGTGACCGAGGTGCCGTTGACGAGCACCTCGTAATGGAGATGGTCGCCGATCGCGAGGCCGGTCGAGCCGGTCCGGGCGATCTCCTGGCCCTTCTCGACGGCGTCGCCCACCTTCACGGTCGTGCTCGAGAGGTGGGCGTAGAGCGTCTGCAGGCCGAGGCCGTGGTCGATGACCACGGTGTTGCCGTAGATCGTAAGGGGCTCGGCGAAGACGACGACGCCCTTGTTGGAGGCGGGCACCGGCGACTGGCGCGTCGACGCGAGGTCGTACCCGAAGTGGATCTGGCGGTCGATCTCGCGGCCGCCGTGCACGTAGGTGCGCGTCTCAGCGAAGTTGGCAAACACCTTCGTGTTGCGCGCCTGCGTGAACGGCCCGTGCCAGAGCGGCTTGTCGGCGGTGGTGGCGCCGATCTTCCGCTTGGTCTCCTCGGCCTGCTTGCGCAGGTCGCGGTTGATCACGAGGAATCCGTCGACCAGCGACTCGGTAGAGGGCCGCTGCGGCAGGAGCTCGGGCACCTTGGCCTGGAGGAACGCGTCCTTGATCTCGATCGTGTCCTTCGGGAACTTGCGCGGGCGAATCTCGGCCGGGATCCCGCGCGAGGCGGTGTTGCCCGCCTCGTCGCTGGCGCGGATCTGGATCGGCGTGGCCGGGTCGTAGTCCCACGGCAGGGCGATCAGCGCGATGCGGGCGCCCTTGTCGGCCGGGCCGAAGGCGAACGACGGGAAGGTCGTCGCGCCGGCCAGGACGTCGGTCCGCGCCGCGCCCGTGACCCTGAACGCGACGAGCCCGCTCCCGCCCGGCGAGAGGTAGCGCGTGGAGGCGAGCAGCTCGACCTTCGGCGGCGTGAGATCGACGGTGACGGGATAGCCGGCGATGGCGCGGTCGTCGCGCCGGATCGGGCGCCAGAAGGTGTCGCGCGCCCACACCTCGATGGTCGCGCTGCCCTCGCGCAGGCCGAGTGCCGCGCTGTCCACCACGACGGGAATCTCCACACGCCGGCCGAGGCCGCTGTCCTTGGTGGCCACCGGTGTCGATTTGCCGGATTGCTCGATGCGGACCTCGACCCGCGCTACGTTGCCGCGCCGCGCCTCGACGACCACGGTGAACGACGTCTTCTGCCCGACGAAGCGCGGTGGAGTGGTGAGGGACTGCACGCCGGGGACCGTCTGCCGCCAGACCAGATATGCCACGGAGCCGACGACGGCCACGAGCAGAATCAGGACGAGGAGCACCCAGGCCTTCGCACGAGACCGCTTGGGCACAACGGATGATACCATGCCGCCCCGTCACGAACCTCGGAGGTGATCGCGTCATGAGCCCTCTCCTCGTACTCGGCTCGCTCGCGCTGTTCGTCCTCGCGGGACTGTGCGAGATCGGCGGCGGCTATCTCGTGTGGCTCTGGCTTCGCGAGGGGCGCAGCGCGCTCCTGGCGGTCCTCGGCGGCACCATCCTGTTCGTCTACGGAGTCGTGCCGACCTTGCAGCCGGCGCCGTTCGGCCGCGTCTACGCGGCGTACGGCGGCGTGTTCGTCGTCCTCTCGCTGCTGTGGGGCGCCGTCGTCGTCCGCGAGCTCCCCGATCGGTTCGACGTGGCGGGCGGCCTGCTGTGTCTCGTGGGCGTCTCGGTGATGATGTACGCGCCGCGCGGCTGACGCCGCGACCACTGTTCTTGACACTCCCGGTAGCCGGTCGTTAGCATGACCCGGTGTCGACCTCGGTCTGGCTGATCCCCCTCTTCCCACTCGTCGGCGCGCTGCTCAATATGGTCTTCGGCAGGATCATCGGCCGGTACGCGCACTGGATCGCGGTGCCGGCCCTGGCCGGATCGTTCGTCGCCTCGTGCACGCTGTTCTCACGCGTCGCGGCCGGCGAGACGTTCACCGCGACGCTCTTCCCCTGGGTCAGCGCCGGAGACTTCGAGACGTCGGTGACCGCGTACGTCGACCCGCTCACCGGCATCATGCTGCTGGTCGTCACCGGCGTGGGCGCGCTGATCCATCTCTATTCCGTCGGATACATGCACGACGACCCGGGATATCCACGCTACTTCGCGTACCTGAATCTCTTCGTGTTCTCGATGACGATGCTCGTGCTCGCCGGCAACTACCTCCTGCTCTACGTGTTCTGGGAAGCGGTCGGCCTCTGCTCGTACCTCCTGATCGGCTTCTGGTACACGCGGCCGGCGGCGACGCAGGCGGGCAAGAAGGCGTTCATCGTCAACCGTGTCGGCGACTTCGGCTTCGGTCTCGGCATCATGTGGCTGTGGAGCGCGGTCGGCACGCTCGACTACGACGCGGCGTTCGCGGCGATCGGAGGGCTCGAGCCGAGCACCGCGACGGGCATCGCGCTGCTGCTCTTCATGGGCGCCTGCGGCAAGTCGGCGCAGCTGCCGCTCCACACCTGGCTGCCCGACGCGATGGAAGGACCGACGCCGGTGTCGGCGCTCATCCACGCCGCGACGATGGTGACGGCCGGGGTGTACATGGTCGCGCGCAGCCGCGCGATCTTCGAGCACTCGCCGGTCGCGCTCGAGGTGGTCGCGTGGATCGGGGTGGCGACGGCGCTCTTCGCCGCCACGATCGGCCTCGTGCAGACCGACATCAAGCGCGTGCTCGCCTATTCCACCGTGAGCCAGCTCGGCTACATGTTCGCGGCGGTCGGCGTGGGCGCGTACGCCGCCGGCATCTTCCATCTGGTCACGCACGCCTTCTTCAAGGCCCTCCTGTTCCTCGGCGCGGGCAGCGTCATCCACGGTCTCGGCGGCGAGCAGGATCTGCGGAAGATGGGCGGGTTGTCGTCGCGGATGGTCGCGACCACGATCACGACGACGATCGGCGGGCTCGGTCTGGCCGGGATGCCGGGGCTCGCCGGGTTCTTCTCGAAGGACGAGATCCTGGCGGCCGCCTGGGGAAGCGGCCATCGCGGCATGTGGGCGCTCCTGCTCCTGGGCGCGTTTCTGACTTCGTTCTATACCTCCCGGATGCTGTTCCTGGCCTTCTACAGCGGCCCGCGCATGACGAGGGAAGCCGCCCACCACGTCCACGAGTCGCCCGGGGTGATGATCCTGCCGCTCTGGGTCCTCGCGCTGCTGACCGTGATCACCGGCATCGCGTTCGGAATCCCCTCCGAGCACGGCACGCGGTTCGAGCGTTTCCTGGCGCCGGTGTTCCCCGTGCACGAAAGCGGCCACAGCGGCGTCGTCGCGCTGTTGCTGCTGCTCTCGGCGCTCACGGTGTTCGTCGCGGGTGTCGTGGTCGCGTGGTCCATGTACATGGCCTCGGCGGTGCGTGCCGCCGAGATCGGCCGACCTCGGACGCCGCTTCACGCGCTCCTGCTCAATGCCTATTACGTCGACGGGTTGTACGATCGCGCGATCGTGCGTCCGCTGCTGGCGCTCTCCCGGTTCCTGGCCGGCGTCTTCGATCTGCGGCTGATCGACGGGCTCGTCAACGCGGTGGGCCGCACCGTCGTGGCGTGCGCGGCAGGGCTCCGACGGATTCAGACCGGCTACACCGTCAACTACGCGCTCACGATGCTAGCCGGCGCCGTCGCCATCGTCGCCTTTCTCCTCAGCCGATGACGCGTCTGGCTCGTACGTGCGGTGCCGGCCAGCATCTTTCTCAGCCCACCCTCGGTACGATCCGGGCTCCCACCACTCGATAAATGATCCCACTCGTGACGCTGGTCACGTTTCTCCCGGGCGCCGCCGGGCTCGCGCTCCTGCTGGTGCCGCGGCGCGCCGCCGGCGTGCTGCGCCCCGTCTCGCTCGTCGTGGCCGTCGTCACGTTTCTGCTCTCGCTGCCGCTCTATTTCGGATTCGATGCCGAGATCGTCGGCTATCAGTTCGAGGAGCACTGGCGCTGGATGCCGACGCTCGGCGTGAGCTATCACGTGGGCGTCGACGGCATCAGCCTCCTGCTCGTGCTGTTGACGACGTTCCTGATGCCGCTGGCGCTCGCGTCGGCCTGGGGTGTCATCGAGGACCGGGTCAAGGAGTTCGTGGCGACGATGCTGATCCTCGAGACGGGGATGCTCGGCGTCTTCGTCAGCCTCGACCTGTTCCTGTTCTACGTCTTCTGGGAGGCGATGCTGATCCCGATGTATTTCGTCATCGGCGTGTGGGGCGGACCGAACCGGATCTACGCCGCGGTGAAGTTCGTCCTGTACACGATGGTCGGCTCCCTCCTCATGCTGGTCGCAATCCTTGCCCTCTACTATCAGTACGGTGTCGCGACGGGACGCTATACGTTCGACCTGCCGGTGCTGGCGCAGTACGTGATGGCGCCCGGCCGCGCCCAGAACCTCATGTTCCTCGCCTTCGCCCTGGCCTTCGCGATCAAGGTGCCGCTGTTCCCGTTCCACACCTGGTTGCCCGACGCCCACGTCGAGGCGCCGACGGCGGGCAGCGTCATCCTGGCCGGCGTGCTCCTCAAGATGGGGACCTACGGGTTCCTGCGCTTTTGCCTGCCGCTCTTCCCCGACGCGAGCCTGGCCTTCGGGCCCCTGGTCTTCACGCTCGCCGTGATCGGCGTGATCTACGGCGCGTGGGTGTCGACGGTGCAGCCCGACATGAAGAAGCTCGTGGCCTACTCGAGCGTCAGCCATCTCGGGTTCGTGATGCTCGGGATCTTCACGCTCAACCAGCAGGGGCTCGTGGGTGGCCTCATCCAGATGGTGAACCACGGGCTCTCCACGGGCGCGCTCTTCCTGATGGTCGGGATGATCTACGAGCGTCGCCACTCGCGACTCATCGCGGACTTCGGCGGCCTCTGGCAGGTCGTGCCGGCCTTCTCGGCGCTGTTCCTGGTGGTGGCGCTGTCCTCGCTTGGGCTACCCGGGCTGAACGGGTTCGTGGGCGAGTTCCTGATCCTGGTCGGCGCCTTTCAGAAGAACCCGTGGATGGCCGCGCTGGCGACGACCGGCATCATCTTCGCGGCGGTGTACATGCTCTGGATGTACCAGCGCGTCGTGTTCGGCGAGGTCACGCTGGACGCGAACCGGCGCCTCACGGACCTCACGACCCGTGAATGGGCGGTGCTGGTCCCGGTCCTGGTGCTGATCGTGTGGATCGGCGTCTATCCGGCGGCGTTCACCGGGAAGACCGAGACGACCATCGAGGCGCTGATCGCTCAGGTCCAGAGCAAGACCAGCGCGAACCGCTAGCCATGGACGCCATCGTCTTCCCGCCCGTCCTCCTCGGCCCGCTGATGCCGACCCTGGTCGTGCTGACCGCCGCCGCGATCGTGCTGGTGCTCGACCTCGTTCCGCGCTCGTTCCCGCGCGAGCTGCCGGCGATGGTCGCGCTCGCCGGCATGATCGGGGCGCTCCTGGCGACGCTCATGCGGTGGAGCTCGCCGGGGCGCGCGTTCCGCGACATGGTCGTGCTCGACAACTTCGCGCTGTTCTTCAACGTGGTCATCTGCTACGCGGGCGCCCTCGTCGTGCTGCTCTCGATGGACTACCTGCGCCGCACCGGCACCGAGTCGGGCGAGTACTGGGCGCTGGTGCTCTTCTCGACGGCCGGCATGATGCTGCTGGCCGCCGCCGGCGACCTGATCGTCGTGTTCCTGGCCCTCGAGCTGATGTCGCTCTCGCTCTACGTCCTGGCGGGCGTGTTCAAGCGTGAGCTGGCCTCGGGCGAGGCGGCGATGAAATATTTCCTCCTCGGCGCGTTCGCCTCGTCGTTCCTGCTCTACGGCATCGCGCTCATCTACGGCGCCGCCGGCACGACGAACCTGGACCGGATCGCGGCGGCGATCGCCTCCAGACCGCGTGATCCGCTGTTCGTCGCCGGCCTCGGGCTCCTGATGGTCGGGTTCGGCTTCAAGATCTCCTCGGTGCCGTTTCACATGTGGGTGCCCGACGTGTACCAGGGCGCGCCGACGAGCGTGACGGCGCTGATCGCGACCGGGTCCAAGGCCGGCGCCTTCGCGGCCCTGATCCGCGTGCTCACGGTGACCCTGCGCGGGGTGCCGCCCGACTGGGCGGCGCTGCTCTGGGTGATGGCGGCGATCACGATGACGGTCGGAAACGTCGTCGCGCTCGCGCAGTCGAACCTGAAGCGGATGCTCGCCTATTCGTCGATCGCCCACGTCGGCTACATGCTGGTCGGCCTGGTCGCCGGCGGCGTGGGCGGGGCCAGCTCGGTGCTCTTCTATCTTCTGACCTATACCTTCACCACGGCCGGCGCCTTCGGAGTGATCACGCTGTGCGAGCGCGCACGCGGCGAGGCGGTCGAGGTCGGCGATTATGCCGGGCTGGCGCGGCGGCACCCGGTCCTGGCCGCGGTGCTCGGTCTGTTTCTGCTCTCGCTGGTCGGCATTCCTCCGCTGGCCGGGTTCGTCGGGAAGTTCTACGTGTTCGGCGCCGCCGTGCGCGCGGGCTATTTCTGGCTCGCGGTCATCGGCGTGCTGAATTCCGCGGCGGCCGCCTACTACTATCTGAGAATCATCGTCTACATGTACATGCGCGAGCCCGAGGGCGCCGCCACCACGTACGCCTCGTCGTTCGCCGGCGGGCTCGCGCTGGCGATCGCGCTGCTGGCGATCGTGCTGCTCGGCGTCATGCCGGCGCCCTTCGTCGATCTCGCCCAGGCCGCCGTCGCGCCGCTGCTCCGCTAGCCGGATGGACGCGGCGAGCTGAGCCCGGTGCCCGCCGGCTTCGTCCTGCCGCATCGCGGCTGGCTCTTCGACCTCGACGGCACCGTCTATCGCGGTGAGTCGCTGATCCCGGGCGCCGACGGCGCGATCGCGGCCCTGCGGGGCGCGGGGCGGCGCGTCGCGTTTCTCTCCAACAAGCCGCTCCAGACCCGGGCCGACTACGCCCAGAAGCTCACGCGCCTGGGCATCCCGACGCGGGAGGACGACGTCATCAACTCGTCGCTCGTGCTGGCCCGCCACCTGGCGGGGCTCGACCCGGGCGCTCCGGTCTTCGTCATCGGCGAGCCGCCGCTGGTCGCCGAGCTCCGCGCCCACGGGTTCGAGGTGCGCGGCGATCAGCGGGTCCGCTGGGTGGTGATCGCGTTCGATCGCACCTTCGACTACGCGAAGCTGAACACCGCGCTCCAGGCGGTCCGACAGGGCGCCCGGCTGATCGCGACGAATCCGGACCGCACGTGTCCGACCGAGGACGGGGAGATCCCCGACTGCGCGGGGATGACGGCCGCGGTGGAGGCGGTGACGGGCCGCAGGGTCGAGGTCGTCGTCGGCAAGCCGTCGCCGATCATCCTTCAGGTCGCCCTCGAGCGTCTGGGGGTCGAGGCGCGCGAGTGTGTGATCGTCGGCGACCGCCTCGAGACCGACATCCTGATGGGGAAACGACTCGGGCTGGCGACGGTGCTGGTGCTGACGGGTATCACCCCCGCCGGCGACGCGCGCATCGCCGACACGGCGCCCGACCTCGTCGTCCCGTCGATCCGGGACCTCGTTTATCCATGATCGCGCTTCGGCCGGCGGGGCCCCAGCCCCGCGACGGCCTGCAGCGTGCACCACTTAAGTTGACGGCCGTCGTGGCCGGGCAGTACGGTGATGGCTGGTGCCGCTCGCCGGCGCCCGAGGGAATGGACGAATGACGAAGATCGCGACTCGGCGCGGGAGCGTCTGACCCATGCACGGACGTCCGTGGCCGCTGGAAGACGCCGAGTACGACGTCGTCATCGTCGGCGGCGGGATGGCTGGCGCCGGGGTCGCGCGCGAGCTGGCGCTGCGCGGGGTGTCCGTGGCGCTGGTCGAGAAGGGCGACTTCGCCTCGGCGACGACCTCCCAGTCTTCGAAGCTGATCCACGGCGGCCTGCGCTATCTGGAGCTGTTCGACTTCGGGCTGGTGCGCGAATCGCTCCGCGAGCGCGAGACGCTCCGGCGCCTGGCCCCGCATCTGGTGCGGCCGCTGCCGTTCCTGGTGCCGATCTACCGCGACTCGTCGCGGAGCCTGATCAAGGTCCGCATCGGCCTGAAGCTCTACGACTGGCTCACGCCCGGACGCAAGCGCGAGCGCTATCGAGTGCTTCCCCCGGTCGACGCGCTCTCCCTCGAGCCGGCGCTGCGGGCGGGCGATCTCCGCGGGGCCGGTTACTACTTCGACGATCTGCTGATCTTCCCCGAGCGGCTCTGTCTCGAGAACATCCTGTCGGCCTGCCGGCTGGGGGCTCGGGCGTTCAACTACGCCCAGGTCGCCGAGCTCACGCGCGATCGGCGAGGCGTGATCACCGGCGTGCGCGTGCGGGATCTCCTGACCGGGCGCGTCGCCACCCTGGGCGCGCGAATCGTCGTCAACGCGACCGGCCCCTGGGTGGACGAGCTCCGCGCGGCCGCCGGCGTGTCCGAGCGCGGCCCGCAGATTCTCAGACGGACAAAGGGCATCCACTGCCTGCTGCCGCGGCTCACCGACCGCGCCATCTATCACTCGACTCGCGACGACCGGATGATCTTCGTCATCCCGTGGCGTGAGTTCTCGCTGATCGGCGCGACCGACACCGATTTCAACGGCGATCTCGATCGCCTGCACGCGACCGGCGACGAGGTCGCGTATCTCCTGGGCGAGGTGCGCAAGGTCCTGCCCGACTCGCGCGTCGCGCTGGACGAGGTCGTGTACACGTACGCCGGCGTGCGCCCGCTTTCGTACGAGAAGGGCAAGCGTGAATCCGACGTCTCGCGCGCGCACAAGGTCGTCGCCGAGGAGCGCGGGCGCTTCCTGTCGATCACCGGCACCAAGCTCACGTGCTTCCGGAGCCTGGCCGAGGAGCTGGGCGACCAGGTCATGCACACGCTCGGCCGCCGCGGCGAGAGCCGGACCGAGCGGATCGCCCTCGACGGCACCGACGGCGAGGCGCCACGGACGGAGGCGCACGCGTGGCTCGACGTCGCGGGCGAGGCGGCGGCCACCGGGCTCGGCCGCGACACGCTTGAGACCCTGGTGTCGACGTACGGCCGCGGCTGGACGCGGGTGCTCGATCTCGCCGGCAAGGTGGCGGGCGGGACCGAGCGGCTGTGCCCCTCCAACCCCGACGTCGTCGCCGAGCTGCACCACGCGGTACAGGACGAGATGGTCGTCTCGCTGCAGGACGTGATGCTCCGACGGACGGGCATCGGTACCAGCCGCTGCCAGGGGCAGGACTGCGCGGAGTCGATCGGGCAACGCATGGCGCAGCTCTCCGGCTGGACGCCGCGTCGGCTCGACGCCGAGCTCGAGGCTTATCACGCGCACGTCGCGCGCTCGCACCGCTTCCGGACGTAGTTCCGTCGTGCGCGCCGCAGGCCGTCGCGGGGCTGGGGCCCCGCCGGCCGAGGCGCGCTTCCAATCTGTCGCCCCGCCGTCACCGAGCCGTCGCATGCGTGTGCTATAGTGCGGCGCACCTGGCACGGATGATTCCTCGGACGAAATCCGTCATGGAGGCACTCATGAAGCGCTCGACCGTGAGCGTTCTCGTCGCCGTCGTGCTCCTCGCCGCGCTGCCGGCAACGTCGCTCGCCGCGACCGAAATCCAGTTCTGGCACGCGATGACGTCGGTGCTCGGCGAGCGGGTCGGCGAGATGGCGGCGAAGTTCAACGCCTCGCAGAGCGACTTCGTCGTGAAGGCCGTCCACAAGGGCTCATACCCGGAGACGCTCACCGCGGCGGTCGCCGCCTATCGAGCCAAGCAGCCACCGCATATCGTCCAGGTCTACGAGGTCGGCACGCAGACGATGCTGTCGTCGGGCGCGGTGTACCCCGTCTATCAGCTCATGAAGGACAACGGCGTCGCGATCGACTGGAATGATCTGATCGGACCGGTGAAGAGCTACTACTCGACCGGCGGCAACCTCTACTCGATGGCGTTCAACTCGTCGACGCCGATCCTCTTCTACAACAAAGACCTCTTCAAGAAGGCGGGCCTTCCCGACAAGGCGCCGACGACGTGGGACGAGGTCGAGTCGATGGCCAAGAAGCTCCACAGCGCGGGCGTGAAGTGCGCGTTCAGCTCGGCATGGCCGTCGTGGGTGCTGGTCGAGAACATGCACGGCTATCACGATCAGCCCTTCGCCGACCACGCGAACGGCTTCGACGGTCTGGCGACCACGCTCAAGATCAACGGCCCCTTCGGCGTGAAGATGATGGAGATCCTCGCGCGCGGCGCGAAGGAGGGCTGGTTCACGTATGGGGGACGGCTGAACAAGGCCGAGGCGCTCATGACGGCGGGCGAATGCGGGATCTTCACGACCTCATCGGCCTACATCGGCAACCTCACGCGCGCTTCCGAGGGGAAGTTCACGTGGGGCACGGGCTCGCTGCCGCGGCTCTCCGGCTTTCCGCAGGGGAACTCGATCATCGGCGGCGCCACGCTCTGGGTGATGAAGGGCGCCAAGCCCGAGGAGTACAAGGGCGTCGCGCAGTTCTTCAAGTACGTCGCCTCCACCGAGAACCAGGCGTGGTGGGCGGCCGTGACGGGCTATCTGCCGCTCACGAACGCCGCCGCCAAGGCGCTCGAGGCCTCCGGCCACTTTGCGAAGAACCCGAACCAGAAGACCGCCGTGAGCCAGATGAGCAGCGGCAAGACCACGCCGAACAGCCAGGGGATCCGGCTCGGGAACTTCACCTCCGTCCGCGACGCGATCGAGGAGCAGATGGAGAACATCTTCAGCGGCGCCAAGACGCCCAAGCAGGGCCTCGACGAGGCGGTGGCGAAGTCCAGCGAGATCCTGAAGGAGTTCGCCGCGCTCTACAAGTAGGCGGCGGCTCGCGCGGATGAAACGCACGGTCTTCCGCAATCGCTGGTTACCGTACGCGCTCGTCGCTCCGCAGCTGGCCGTCACCCTCGCCTTTTTCTTCTGGCCGGCCTTCGACTCGCTGCGGCTGTCGCTCTATCGGGCCTCGCCGTTCGGCGACCGGCTGATCTTCATCGGTCTCGGCAACTTTCAGCGGCTCCTCTCCGATCCGGCCTACTTCCGCAGCGTCGCGACGAGCTTCGTCTTCTCCGCCCTCGTCACCGTCGTCGGCCTGGCGGTCGCGCTCTTGCTGGCCTCACTCGCCAACGCGAAGATTCGCGGGCTCGCGATCTACCGGACGCTGCTCCTGTGGCCGTACGGGATTGCGCCGGCGGTGGCCGGCGTCATCTGGATGTTCGTCTTCCACCCATCGTTCGGCGTGCTGCCGTACCTCCTGTCGTTCGTGACGGCCTACCAGTTCAACTGGTTCTTGAAGAGCTGGGTGGCACTGGCGCTCATCGTCGTCGCGGCGATCTGGAAGCAGTTCGGCTACAACCTGGCCTTCTACCTGGCCGGGCTCCAGGCCATTCCCGGCTCGGTGCTCGAGGCGGCCAGCGTGGACGGCGCCGGGCCCGTCAGACGATTCTTCGCGATCACGTTTCCGCTCCTGTCGCCGGTCACCTTCTTCCTGTTCACGCTCAACATGACGTTCTCGTTCTTCGACACGTTCGGCCTCGTCCACGCCGTGACGCAGGGAGGGCCGGGCGACGCGACGTCGATCCTGGTCTTCCGGGCGTGGAAGGACGGCTTCGAAGGTCTCCAGCTCGGCTACTCCGCGGCGCAGTCGGTGATCCTGATGCTGCTGGTGGTCGCGCTGACCGCGGCCCAGTTCCGCTTCGCGGAGAAGAAGGTCACCTACTGATGGCCGCGACCAGTCGCCTCGCCTCCGCCGGCGCCGTCGCCACCGCCGAGCTGGCCGGGCACCTGCCCGCCACCCGGCGGCGCGACATGAGCGGCGCGATCGCCCACGCGATCCTCGTCGCCTCGGTGGTCGTGCTGGCCTTCCCGCTCTACTACGCGTTCGTGATCAGCACCCAGACGCTCGACGAGGTGACGAGCCTGCCGCCGAAGCTCGTGCCCTCGACCCACATGCTGCAGAACTACGCGGATGCCTGGGTGCGGGCGAAGATGGGCCGGCTTCTCCTGAACAGCGCGATCGTCGCGCTCGCGGTCGCGTTCGGGAAGATCGCGATCTCGGTCCTGTCCGCGTTCGCGATCGTTTACTTCAACTTCCGCGGCAAGCAGCTCGTCTTCTGGATGATCTTCATCACGCTGATGCTGCCGGTGCCGGTCCGGATCGTCTCCACCTATCAGGTCGTCAGCGTCCTCGGCTGGGTCGACACCTACTGGGGGCTCACGGTCCCGCTGCTGGCGTCGGCCACCGGCACGTTCCTGTTCCGCCAGTACTACCAGACCATCCCGGACTCGCTCGCCGAAGCGGCGCAGCTCGACGGCGCCGGCCCGCTGCGCTTCCTGTGGTCGTTCCTGCTGCCGCTGTCGAAGGCCAACATCGCCGCGCTCTTCGTCATCCTCTTCGTGTACGGCTGGAACGACTACCTGTGGCCGTTGATCGTGACGAACAGCCCGGAGATGCGGACGGCCGTGATCGGGATCGACTCGCTGATCCCGCGCACCTCGCAGCTTCCGGAGTGGAACGTGGCCATGGCGGCGGCGATGATGGTGCTGCTCCCGCCCGTCGTCGTGATCGTCGCGATGCAGCGGTGGTTCGTGAAAGGCCTGATCGAGACCGAGAAGTGACGCGGATCGCGGCGCATCGCGGCGGCGCGGCTCTCTGGCCCGAGAACAGCCTTCTCGCGTTCCAGAGCGCGATCGCGCTCGGCAGCGACCTTCTGGAGTTCGACGTGCACCTGACCCGCGATCGGACGGTCGCGGTGATCCACGACGCCACGCTCGGGCGCACCACGAACGGCACGGGGCCCGTCTCGTCGCTGACGGCCGCCGATCTTCGACGTCTGAGGCTTCGGGGTCCCGGTACGGACCTGACGGCCGAGCCCGTGCCGATGCTCGACGACGTGCTCGCCGCGGTCGCCGCAGCGCCGCGACCCGTCGGACTTCTCGTCGAAGTGAAGGAGTCCGCCACCGGCGCCCGCTACGAGGGGCTGGAGGAGCTGATCCTCGCCGCGCTCGCGCACGCGGGCCTCCAGGCGCACGCGACCGTCATGGCGTTCAATCCCGACGTGATCGCGCGGGTCCGCGCGCTGGCTCCGCGCGCGCGCACGTGCCTTCTGGTCGAACGGGCCGCGGTCGAGAGGACCGGGGCGCGTCCCGAGCAGACCGTCGACTGGGCGGTCGCCGCTCGTTCCACCGACCTCGGCATCGAGTACACGCTGGCGGACGAGCGGGTGGTCGCGGCAGCCCGCGCCGCGAGTCTCTCGCTCGGCGTGTGGACGGTGAACGACGCGACGAGCATTCGAACGATGCTGGCGCTCGGCGTCGACATCATCACGAGCGACCGACCCGATCTGGCCAAGCGCGTGCAGCGGGGCGACGCGTGACGCGGCGCCTCCGCGTCGTCGTCGCCGGCGCCCTGTTGGTGGCGTCGGCCACGCTCGCAACGGTGATGGCCGCCGGCCCCGCGACTCTCGTCGCCGCCCACCGGGGCGGCGCGGCCCTCTGGCCCGAGAACAGCCTGCTGGCCTTCCGTTCGGCCCTGGCGCTCGGTGTCGACGCGCTCGAGCTCGATCTGCACCTGACCGCCGACGGCGAGGTCGTCGTGCTTCACGATCCGAGCCTCGATCGTACGAGCACCGGGACTGGAGCCGTTCGCGACCTGAAGCTCGCCGACCTCGCCGCGGTGAGGCTCAAGAGCCGCGAGGGGGCGGTGACGGCAGAGCGAGTCCCGACCTTCGCCCAGGTGCTCGACCTCGTGGCGCCGACGTCGGCCGAGCTTCTGCCGGAGATCAAGGTCGACGCGAATCGGCAGCGCTACGACGGGATCGAAGGGAAAGTGCTGGCGCTGATCCGCGCGCGCGGCCTCCTGTCGCGGACGACCATTCAGGCGTTCCAGGTCGAGACGATCCGCCGCCTGCGCGAGCTCGAGCCGAAAGCGCGCACGATGCTCCTGGTGGCGCGCGGCGACGTCGAGCGCGATCGCGCGCGACCGGCCGAGGCGGTGCGACGCGCCCGCGAGCTCGGAGCGACGGACCTCGGCATGAACCATCGGCTGATCGACACCGACGTGATGAGTGCTGCGCGAGCCGCGGGGATCCGCGTCGCCGCGTGGACCCCCAACGAGGAGGCCGACATCCGCCGGATGGTCGACCTCGGCGTCGACATGGTGATGAGCGACCGGCCCGATCTCGCGAAGCGGCTCATGGGGCGATGACCGCCGGCCGTTACGTCCTCGCCCTCGACCAGGGCACGACCGGATCGACCACGCTCGTCGTCGATCCCGACGGCCGGGTGCTCGCGCGCGGCTACGCGGAGCTGCCGCAGTACTATCCTCAGCCCGGCTGGGTCGAGCACGACCCGGAGGAGATCTGGTCCACCGTGGAGCGGTCGGCGCGAGCGGCCTTGTCCGAGGCCCGCGTGACCGGGAGCGAGATCGCCGCGGTCGGCATCACGAACCAGCGCGAGACGGCCGTCGTGTGGGAGCGCGCGACGGGCGCCCCGATCCACCGGGCGATCGTCTGGCAGTGCCGTCGCACGGCCCCGCTGTGCGACCGGCTCCGCGCCGAGGGCGTCGAAGGGCGAGTGCGCGGGACCACGGGGCTGGTCCTCGACGCCTACTTCTCCGGCACCAAGATCCGCTGGCTCCTCGACGAAGTTCCCGGGGCACGCCGGCGGGCCGAGCGCGGCGAGCTCGCCTTCGGCACCGTCGACTCGTGGCTCGTCTGGAAGCTCACGGGTGGACGTATCCACGCCACCGACGCGACGAACGCCTCGCGCACGCTCTGCCTCGACATCAGGACCGGCGACTGGAGCGACGAGATGCTGAAGATCCTCGGCATCCCGCGCGCGGTGCTGCCGACCCTGGCGCCCTCCTCCGGCGTCGTCGGCGAGACGGCGGACCTCGGCTGGCTCCCGCGCGGCGTGCCGATCGCGGGGATCGCGGGCGATCAACAGGCGGCGCTGTTCGGCCAGGCGTGCCTCGCGCCGGGTTCCGCCAAGAACACCTACGGTACCGGATGCTTCGTGCTGCTCAACACCGGAACCGAGCCCGTCGCCTCATCGCACGGGCTTCTGACGACGATCGCCTGGCGGATCGGCGGCGTGACGACGTACGCCCTGGAGGGCAGCGTGTTCATCGCCGGCGCCGCCGTCCAGTGGCTGCGCGACGGGCTCGGGCTGATCCGGAGCGCCGCCGAGAGCCAGGCGCTGGCCGAGTCGGTCCCGGACACCGGCGGTGTCCACTTCGTCCCCGCCTTCGTGGGCCTGGGTGCTCCCTACTGGGACATGTACGCGCGGGGGACGATTGTGGGGCTCACCCGCGGGACGACCGGCGCCCACCTGGCGCGGGCGGCCCTCGAGGCGATCGCCTTCCAGAGTCGCGACGTCCTGGAGGCGATGGCGGCGGACGCCGGGATCGCCGTGCGCGAGCTGCGCGTGGACGGAGGTGCTGCCGCCAACGACTTCCTGTGCCAGTTCCAGGCGGACGTCCTCAAGGTCGCCGTGCTGAGGCCGCGGATCATCGAGACGACGGCGCTCGGCGCCGCCTACCTGGCGGGGCTGGGCGCGGGGCTCTGGCGCTCGCTGGACGACGTCGAGCGGCGCTGGGTCCTCGAGCGGCGGTTCGAGCCGAGAGTGGACGAAGTGATGCGGGCGGCGCGATACGATGGCTGGCGGCGGGCGGTGGAGAGAGCCAGGGCGTGGGTGGTCCCTGGAGAGGAGACGAAGCGATGAGACGATTCGCAACCTTGACCCTCGCGGCCCTGATGGTCGCGGGCTCGTTCGGCGCGGTCGGCGCGCAGGCGCCGCCGATCGAGAGCGAGCTGGCGATGATCACGCCGGTCTCGAAGTTCATCCACGACGCGGCGCTCAAGGCGTTCGCCGACTACGCGAAAGAGAAGTGGAACGTCACCGTGAAGGTCAACGCGATCCCGGCGGGCACGCCGGTCGCGTACGGCCGCGTCGTCGAGTGGAAGGGGCGACCCGAGGTCGACATCTTCTGGGGCGGGGAGTCGGCGCTCTTCGAAAAGCTCGCCGAACAGAAGCTCTTGCAGAAGGTCGAGATCGCCCGCGAGGTGTGGGACTCGATCCCGGCGTCGATCGGGACGCCGAAGCCCATTCCGCTCAAGGACAAGGACGGCTACTGGATCGGCACCGCGCTCGAGCCGTACGGGCTCGTCTATCACCCGAAGAAGATCCAGCGTCTCGGCATCCCCGAGCCGCGGGAGTGGGACGATCTCTTGAACCCGAAGCTCAAGGGCGAGGTCGCCCAGTGCGCGCCCACGCGCTCGTCGTCGTCGAACGCGACGTACGAGGTGATCCTGTCGATGCACGGGGAGGACAAGGGCTGGGACTGGCTCCGCAAGCTCGCCGGCAACACCGGGCTCTTCACCGCGCGGAGCCGCGACGTGCCGACCGTCGTGGCCAAGGGCGAGTTCAGCGCGGGCTTCGCCGTGCCGTCGTATATGGCGTTCGAGGAGAAGCTGGCGGGCTTCGATCTCAAGTTCGTGGCGCCCAAGAACGCCTTCGTCACGCCCGAGCCCATGGCGATCCTCGCCGGCGCCCGCAATCCCAAGGCGGCGCGCGCCTTCATCGAGTTTCTCCTGAGCGAGCGCGGCCAGCGCGTGTTCATGGAGCGCGGCCTGTTCCCGATCACGCCGAAATACAAGGTGCAGGGGCCTCCGGGCTCGACCGCGGAGATGGCCGTCGAGTTCACCGGCGGCGTGCGGTCGTACTTCGAGCGCGACGTGTCCAACGTGTACGACGAGGCGGTCGCGCAGAAGCGGTCGGATGCGCTCAAGCAGAAGTTCCGGACCGACATCGAAGCGACCTGGAAAAAGCCCTGAGGTTCGCGGACCGAGCCCGGCGCCCGCCGCGAGCGCTGAGATGAAGATCCGGCTCGACCACGTCGTGAAGCGGTTCGGAGCCGTGACCGCCGTCGACGGCGCGTGCCTGGAGATCGGCGACGGCGAGCTGTTCACCCTGCTCGGGCCGTCCGGATGCGGCAAGACCACCGTGCTCAGGCTGATGGCCGGCTTCTACGCGCCGGACGGCGGCGAGATCTGGTTCGGCGAGCGCCGCGTCGACGGGCTCCGGCCCTACGAACGCAACATCGGCATGGTGTTCCAGAACTACGCGCTCTGGCCGCACATGACGGTGCGCGCGAACATCGCCTACGGGCTCAAGCTGCGAAAGCTCGGCGGCCCCATCATCGCCGAGCGCGTGGCGGCCGGTCTCGCCAAGGTGAACCTGGCCGGTCTCGAGCACCGCTATCCCGGCCAGCTCTCGGGGGGCCAGCAGCAGCGGGTCGCGCTCGCGCGCGCGCTCGTGCTGAACCCGGACATCTTGCTCCTCGACGAGCCGCTGTCGAACCTCGACGCGAAGATCCGCGTCCAGGTGCGGGCCGAGATCCGCAAGCTGCAGAAGGATCTCGGGATCACGACGGTGTACGTCACGCACGATCAGGAGGAGGCGCTGTCGATGTCCGACCGCGTCGCGGTCATGCGCGATGGCCGGGTGCTCCAGGTGGCCTCCCCCAAGGAGCTCTACGAGCGGCCCGCCGGGCGCTTCGTCGCCGACTTCGTCGGGACCAATAACTTCTTGCCCGGCACCTGCCGCGAGATCGCGGCCGGGCGGGTCGCCGCCGAGACCACCATCGGGACCGTCCAGGGCTCGCCGACGTCGCGAGTCGGCGTGGGCGACCGGTGCGTGCTCGCGGTCCGTCCCGAGAACATCGCGCTCGGCGCCGCTCACGAGAATACGTTCGCGGGGCGGGTCGTCCTGGCCTCGTATCTGGGGAGCACGCTCCGCTACGATGTCGAGGTGCGCGACGGCGTGGTGCTCAAGGTCGACATCGGCGATCCCTGGCACCACGAGGTGCTGCCGATGGGCGCCGCGGTGCACGTCACCTTTCCGGCGTCGGCGGCGCTGACGCTTCCCGACGAATGACCGGCCCCGCCACCGCGTCCGCCCCCCGGAACCGTGCGCTGTCCAGCGCGGGGCGTCTTCTCCCCGCGCTCGGCGTCGGTGCCGTCTGGCTCTTCCTGTTGCTCTTCCTCGTCTATCCGCTCGCGCGTATTCTCTACGACGCCTTCAGCGACGAGGCGGGCCGGTTGACCCTGGCGAACTTCGTCGAGTTCGCCCGCGATCGGTTCTACCTGCGCTCGCTCGTGAACTCGCTGCTGCTCGGTCTCGGCACCGTCGCGGCGACCTCGGTGGTGGGCTTCGCGGTGGCGTTCCTGCTCGTGCGCTACGATTTCGTCGGACGCAACCTCTTCGGCTATCTGACCCTGATCCCGATCATCTCGCCGCCGCTGGTCGGCGTGCTCGGGTTCACCTTCATCATGGGGCGCGCCGGCACCGTGAACGTGCTGCTCGACGACTGGTTCGGGCTGGCCCAGCCGGTGAATTTCGTCTACGGACTGCATGGCGTGCTGCTGGTGGAGACGCTTCACCTGTTCCCGATGATCACCTTGAACGTCGTCGACGCGCTGGCGAAGATCGACCCGGCGCTCGAGGAGGCGGCCGAGAGCGTGGGCGCGCGCGGCTTCACCAAGCTCGTCCGGATCACGTTGCCGCTGACGACGCCGGGCTACGTGGCCGGCGCGCTCCTGGTCTTCATCTGGACCTTCTCGGATTTCGCCACGCCGCTGGTGCTCGGCGTCCACGATCTTCTCGCCTCGCAGGCGTACCTGAACATCGTCCAGTTCGTCGACCGGCGCCTGTTTCGGATGGGGATCGTGATCTCGGCGCTCATGGTGGTCCTCGCCGTCGTGTTCCTGGTGGCGGCGCGCCGCTACGTCGCGATCAAGGACTATTCGTCGCTCTCCTACTCGAAGGTGGCGCGCCGGCGCCTCTCGCCGCTCGGGCAGACCGGGGCCGTCGCGTTCCTTTCGGCGCTGATGCTCCTGTCCTTCATCCCCTACCTCGGCGTGTTCTTCGCGTCGGTGGGCAAGGGATGGTCGCTGACGCCGTTTCCGGTCCGCTACACGCTCGCCTACTTCGAGCGGGTCATCGTCGAGACGCCGAAGTACATCGTCAACAGCTTCCTCTACTCGGCGCTCGCGGTCGTGCTGTGTATCGCGATCGGCGTGCCGATCGCTTGGATCCTGGCGCGCACGCGTCTGCCCGGACGCGACACGCTCGACGGGTTGAACACGCTGATCCTGGCCATCCCGGGCACCGCGATCGGCATCGCCTACATCCGCGCGTTCCACTTCGACCTGCCCGGCTTCGACCGTGGGCTCACGAGCTTCTGGATCATCCTGCCGCTCGTCCTGGCGATCCGGCGGCTGCCGTACACGGTGCGCGGCTCCTACGCCTCGCTCCTGCTGGTCCACCGATCCATGGAGGAAGCGGCCGCCAGCGTGGGCGCTCGAGGACTGCGCTCGTTCACCGACGTGACCTTGCCGCTGATCTGGCGCGGCGTCCTGGTGGGCGCGCTCTTCTCGTTCATGACGTCGCTCCAGGAGGCCTCCGCGGTCCTCTTCCTGTCGCTCGGAGGCTGGGAGACGATCACGGTCGGCATCTTCTCCTTCTACATCGCCGGGAGCGCCAACGAGGCCGCCGCGCTCGGCGTCATTCTGATCGTCGTCGCGGCGATCAGCGCGACCGTGATCAACCGCGTCGCGGGCGCGCGCATGGGTGGGATGTTCGGGTGAGGTTGTGCCGAACCGACTAGGTGGCGTCCGTCTTCATCTTAGCGAAATCAGCCACTTCCGATCGCTTGTTCGCTCGGGATCATTGTGCTAGTGTCCTTCTTCACATGGCGCCGTCCGGGGATCAGGGAACCTGGAAAGCGCTCGGGGAACTCTCCTCGATCGGGCTCGTGCTGGTGGTGGCGACGGTTATCGGGCTCGTCGGGGGCTACTACGCGGATCGCTTGCTGGGAACTTCGCCCTGGCTCTTGCTGATCGGGCTGGGACTCGGGATCGCGGCGGGATTCGTCAACCTCTTTCGATCGGTTAACCGCGCCGACCGGGGGCTCGATGACACCAAGTGAGCTGACGACGAGGGTGACGCTCGACACGTGCGCCGCCGCGGCGACGCTCGCCGCCCTCGCGTGGTGGCTCGCGGGCGAATCGGCCGGTCTGGGCGTGCTGGTGGGCGGTGCTCTCGCGGTGGTGAACTTCCGGTGGCTCGTGGCGCGCGCATTCGTGGCGACCTCGACCGGCAGCGCGTCGGCCGCGGCGTGGATCGTGGGCGCCGGGCTGCGGTTCGCCGCGTGCACCGCAGCGTGCGGGATTCTGTTGGCCACCGGCTGGGCGCATCCGGTCGCGCTGGTGGCCGGATTCACCGTGTTGCCCTGCGATTTGATCGCGCGCGGCCTCGCGTCGGCGCGGGCGGAGCGCTGAGCGATGGAAGCGATCGAGCACCCCCCGATCTTCCGCCTGCCGGGTATCCCCGACCACGTGACGTACACGTGGCTCGTGATGGTGATCCTGGCGGCGTTGACGTTCGTCGCCTCGCGCAACATGCAGCTCGTCCCGCGCGGTCTGCAGAACTTCTTCGAGGTCGTGCTCGAGCAGTTTCAGCAGATGATCGACGACGTGATGGGCCACGAGGGCCGAAAATATCTTCCGCTCATCGCGACCCTCGGGCTCTTCATCCTCACCGCCAACCTCATGAGCCTGGTGCCGGGACTGGTCGGGCCGACGAGCAACCTCAACACGAACGGCGCGTGCGCGCTCATCGTGTTCCTGGCCTACCACTGGATCGGTGTGCGCAAACAGGGGCTCCTGGCGTACCTGAAGCATTTCGCCGGACCGGTTCCGCTCCCGCTCAAGCCCCTCATGTTCGTGATCGAGGTGATCAGCCATCTCGCGCGCCCCCTCTCGCTCACGCTCAGGCTCTTCGGCAACATGGTCGGCGGCCACATTCTGCTCGCGGTGATCTTCCTCCTGATGGGCCTGAACGGCCTGATCGGCTGGGCGCTGTCGGGCAGTGTGGCGGGGGCGGTCGTCGGCGGGATCGGCGGCATCGTCACGATCGTCTTCACCGTGGGATTTCTCTACCCGCTGAAGATTCTGGTGGCCTTTCTGCAGGCGTTCATCTTCGTGATGCTGACGATGCTCTACATCTCCGGAGCGATCGAAGAGGCCGAGCACCATTCCGAGCACCACTAGCAGATCACACGTATAGAGGAGGGAGTCGTGCGACGTTCACTGATTCTGGTGGGTGTGGCGGTTCTGGCGTTTCCGACCGCGGCGTACGCGGCAGACGGCGGCTGGATCGCGCCGTTCGCCGTCATCGCGGCCGGTATCGGCATGGCGATCGCGGCGGGGTTGTGCGGGCTCGGTCAGGGCAGGGCGGTGGCGTCGGCCGTCGACGCGATGGCCCGGCAGCCGGGCGCCGCTGCTCGGATTCAGACCGCGATGATCATCGGTTTGGCGCTGATCGAGTCCCTCGCGATCTACACGCTCGTCATCGCGTTGATCCTCTTGTTCGTGAAGGGCATCAATTTCGCATGACGTCCACCGTATAGCAGAGGGCCGGCGCGCCGCACGCGCCTCGCGCGCGGCGCGCCGCACGATGACGCCACGGTCGAACGCTCGCCTCCCGAAGATCCCCGAGATGACGATCCGTCGTCTGTCGGTCTACACCCGATGCCTGCTACAGCTCGAAGAGGACGGCGTGAAGACCGTGTCCTCGCAGGAGCTGGCGGATCGGTTCAATCTCAACTCGGCGCAGGTCCGCAAGGACCTCGCCTACTTCGGCGAGTTCGGCGTCCGCGGCATCGGGTACTACGTCTCGGGGTTGAAGGCCGAGCTCCAGCGCATCCTCGGTCTCGATCGCGAGTGGCCCGTGGCGCTCATCGGTTTCGGCAACCTCGGCTCGGCGCTCTTCCACTATCGCGGATTCGCCCGTCAGGGATTCCGCATCGCGGCCATCTTCGACGAGGATCCATCGAAGGTGGTGCACGAGGTCGAGTCGACGCCGATCTTCGCCAGCCGCGACCTCGTGCGCGAGGTGAAGGCGCGCGGGATCCAGATCGCCATCGTCGCGGTGCCCATGGAGGCGGCGCAGGCCGTCGCCGACCAGCTGGTCGCGGCGGGGATCAAGGCCATCCTCAACTTCGCCCCGGCGCGCATCAAAGTTCCTCGCGACGTTCGCCTCAAGAACGTCGACCTCTCGATCGAGCTCGAAACTCTTTCTTTCTATCTCGCCAAAGGCTCTCGCTAGCTGGTCCGCGCGTAACGGGCCGGTGGGTGGGGGCTGGGGGTGGGGGAAGGGGTCGCCGCGACCACGCGGCACGCGTGCGCTGCCCCGCTGCGGCTGGGCTCCATCCGGGCGCTTGACTCCCGCCGCTCGCTTGGAGGGAACGGGTCCGTCGACCCCTTCCCCCACCCCCAGCCCCCACCCGCCGGCCCTTCCCTCTCCGCCCGACACCGAGCGCTTCGACTCAGAGCCCGCACGCATCGAGCTCGCCGAGCGGCGTCGAACCTAGAACAAGTCGAGCTTAGGTCGAGCCGAGCCGAGGTCGAGCCGATGCAAGAACGAGGCGCTTCGATCTGTCGCCGAGAGCTTCCGTCGATTTCTTCGTCCTAGGCCAAGGGTGATGGGATCAGGGCACGGGAGGCGGGCTGGAGGGTGGGGCGGTGGGCGGGGTGGGGGGTCCCGGGACCCGTTCCCTCCAAGCGGCGGCGGGCGTGGCGCGCCGGGATGGAGCCCAGCCGCCCCGGAGCAGCGCACGCGTGCCGCGTGGTAGCCGGGACCCCCCACCCCGCCCGCCGCCCCACCCTCCAGCCCGCCTCAACGGCCGTGATACCGTAGTGTGCTCGCGGAGATGTTGAGAGAGTGGCCGGCATTCGAAGCGCTGGCAAAATCCTTTGCCGAGGGAGAAGTCCGTCTGCGCGTCGCCGGCCTCACCGGCTCTGCGCGCGCGCTCGCGGTGGCCGAGCTCCTCCAGGCTCATCCGCGCCCCGCCCTCGTCGTGGTCGCGGGCCTTGCCGAAGCTCACCGCTGGACCCAGGACCTGAAGCTCTTCGGCGCCACCGCGCTCGAGTTTCCTCCGCCGGAGCCACGGCTCTGGCGCGGCGGCCACCACCGAGAAGCTGACGCCGAGCGTGCGGTGATCGCGCGACGGCTCACCGTCGCCGAGCCGGTCACCGTCGTCGCGACGCCCGCAGCCCTGGTCGCCGCGCTGTGGAGTCGAGAGGAGTTCGCGGCGCGCACCTTGCGGCTCTCGACCGGCGACAGCCTGGACCGCGAGCTCCTGCTCGAGGCGCTCGAGCGCTGCGGCTACGAGAAGGTCGAGACGGTCGTGACGGTCGGGCAGTGGAGCTTGCGCGGTGGCATCGTCGATATCTTCTCGCCGAGCCAGGCGGGCCCGGCGCGGCTCGAGTTCTTCGGCGACGACATCGAGTCGATCCGGCTCTTCGACCCGACCTCTCAGCGCTCGGTGAGAACCCTCGACGAGCTGCTCGTCCTGCCGCTGCCGCCCGAGGACCGGGCGCCCGATCCCGCGGCGCGCCTCCTCGACTATCTGCCGGCGGCCGCGCCCGTTCTGGTCGACCTTCCGAAGCTCCTCGATGAGCCGACCGATGAGACGGTGGACGAACCGCCCCTGCGTGAGCGTCTCGCCGGCCGCCAGATCGTCGAGCTGAGCCTGGTTGCCGGCACATCCAGCGCCGCGGCCGGCGCTTCCGCCGCGACCGAGATCACACTGGAGACGCAGGAGGTCCCGCGCTTTACCGGCCGCTTCAACCAGCTGACGGCCGAGATCGCGCGCTGGCGCGTGGAGGGCTTTCGTGTCCGTTTGACCGCGGCCGATGAGCGCCAGGCAGAGCACGTGCGCCAGATCCTCCGCGAGCACCAGGTCGACGCCGAAATCTCAACGTCGTTCGAGGGGTCCCAGACGCTGGCGATCGTCGTCGGTGAGTGCTCCACCGGCTTCGCGATCCCCGCCCTCGGCGTCATCGTGCTCACTGAGGGCGAAGTCTTCGGCTCGCGGCGCCGTTCGCTGCGGCGCCCCAAGTACCAGCGCGGCGCCGCACTCACGGCGTTCACCGACCTGGCGCCCGGCGACATCATCGTCCACGAAGACCACGGGCTCGGCCGCTATCTGGGTCTGCAGACGATGAAGGTGGGCGATCGCGAGAGCGACTTTCTCCTGCTCGAGTACTCCGAGGGCAACCGGCTCTACTTGCCGGTCGAGCGTCTCGAGCTGATCTCGAAATACCTCGGCGGCGACGCCGGCGCCGCGCGGCTCGACCGGCTCGGCGGCGCGTCCTGGCAGCGCGTGAAGGAGTCGGTGCGCGCCGCCCTGCGCGAGATGGCCGAGGGGCTGCTGCGCCTCTACGCGCAGCGCGCGGTGGCCGATGGCCACGCGTTCGCCGCGGATACGCCGTGGCAGCGTGAGTTCGAGGCGGCCTTCCGGTTCGAGGAGACGGCGGACCAGCTCAAGGCGATCGAGGACGCCAAGCGCGACATGGAGACCGGCCGCCCGATGGATCGCCTCGTCGCCGGCGACGTCGGGTACGGCAAGACCGAGGTCGCGCTCCGCGCCGCCTTCAAGGCGGTCGGCGACGGGATGCAGGTCGCGGTGCTGGTGCCGACGACGGTGCTGGCTCAACAGCACTGGTCCACGTTCGCCGACAGGTTCGGGCCGTTTCCGGCCAAGGTCGAGCTGCTGTCGCGCTTCCGCGCGCCCAGGGAGCAGAAGGCGGTCGTCGAGGGGCTGCGTCAGGGCACCGTGGACGTCGTGATCGGCACGCACCGCCTCCTCTCCAAGGACGTGGCGTTCAAGAACCTGGGTCTCATGGTCATCGACGAGGAGCACCGCTTCGGCGTCGCCCACAAGGAGCGGATGAAGCAGCTGAGAGCGTCCGTGGACGTGCTCGCGCTCACGGCGACCCCGATTCCCCGGACGCTCTACATGTCGCTCTCGGGCGTGCGGGACATGTCGGTGATCGAGACCGCGCCGCTCGATCGGCTGCCCGTCGAAACGGTCATCCGCCGCTTCAGCCGCGGCGTCATCAAGGAGGCGCTCGAGCGCGAGCTCGAGCGGGGCGGCCAGGTCTTCTTCGTCCACAACCGGGTCCAGTCGCTGCCGTCGATGGCGAAGCTCGTCCAGGAGCTGGTGCCCGAGGCGCGCGTGATCATGGGCCACGGCCAGATGAAGGAGCGCGAGCTCGAGGCGACCATGGTGAAGTTCGTCACCGGTCAGGCCGACGTGCTCGTCTCCACCGCCATCGTCGAGTCCGGGCTGGACATCCCGGCGTCCAACACGATCATCATCAACCGTGCGGACCGTTTCGGGCTCGCCCAGCTCTATCAGCTGCGGGGACGCGTCGGGCGCGAGCGACAGCAGGCGTACGCCTATCTGCTGGTTCCGGCCGACGGCCGGGTCGACGAGCAGGCACAGCGACGCCTGCGAGCCCTGCAAGAGCTGACCGAGCTCGGCTCCGGGTTCAAGCTCGCGATGCGGGACCTGGAGATCCGGGGCGCCGGGAACCTCCTGGGGGCCCAGCAGCACGGCCACATCGCCGCCGTCGGCTACGATCTTTATTCGAAACTCCTGGCCGAAGCCGTGCGAGAATTGGCCGGCCATTCGACTGCCGCTCCGGTCGATCCGGTCATCAGCGTGGCCGTGGAAGGGTTCTTGTCCGACGAATATGTGCCCGAGGTCAATCAGCGCCTCGCTCTGTACAAACGCCTCGCCGGCGCAGCCAGCGAGGCAGAGGTTGCCGATCTCCGCGCCGAGCTGGCCGACCGCTTCGGCCCCTTGCCCGCCGCGGCCGAGCAGCTGCTGGACATCGTGCGCATCCGCGTGGCCGCCCGCGCCGTGGGCATCGAGAAGGTCGAGGCGGGCGACGGCAAGGCCCTGGTCACGTTCTCCCCGGGGACCACGCTGGACCCCGAGCATCTCGTCCGCGCCATCCAGCGGAGCCGGGGCCGCTTCAAGATGAAGCGCGAGTTCACGCTTGAGGCGACGATCTTGCGTGGCGAGTGGCCGCGGGTTCGCGACTCGCTGCTCGCCACGCTCGCCGATCTGGGGCGCGCGTGATCGGGCGACTCGCACGCCCGGCCCTCCTGATGCTGGCCCTCGCCGGCTGCTCGGTGCCCCAGTGGATGCCGCTCATCGGCGAGAAGCCGACCAAGGACGAGCCGCCGAAGGCGGCCCCCGCGACGTCGGCCGTGCCGGTCAGGCTCAGCACCGTGAGCAAGACGTCGACCCCGGACGACCGAGTGACCGACCGCGTGCTGGCCATCGTCAACAACGACGCGATCACGCTCTCCGAGCTTCAGGAAGCGATCGCGGTCTACCGGTACGAGAACCGGGATCGGGCCAACGAGAACTCCGACCAGCTCATCCAGCAGTTCCTCACGCGGATGATCGACAGCCGGCTCCAGGTGCAGGAAGCCGAGCGGGAAAAGATCGTCATCGAAGAGACGGAGATCGACGAGGAGCTCGCGGATCGCATCAAGAAGATGAACCTGAAGAACCGCGAGGAGTTCGAGGCGGCCCTGAAGGCGCAGGGCATCCCGATGGCGGCGGTCCGCAAGCGAGTGGCCGACGAATTGCGCCGAGGCCGGATCGTGAGCCGCAAGGTGCGGCTGCGCATCTCGGTGACGGAGGAGGAAGTCTCCCAGTACCTCGAGGCCAACCGCGCGAAGCTCGAGACCGGTCTGTCCTATCACGCGGCCCACATCCTGATCGTGCCCGAGACGGGGCCGGAGGACGCGGCCTGGGAGAACGCCCGCATCCGGGCCGATCTGCTCCGGACCGAGCTGCAGCAGGGTGGGAATTTCGCCGAGCTGGCGAAGCAGTACTCGCGCGACGCCAGCGCGAGGGACGGCGGAGATCTCGGAACGCTCAAGCGCGGTGAGCTCGCCCAAGACATCGAGACGCAGATCCTCAGCCTGTCACCCGGGCAGATCTCGGTTCCGTATCGCTCCACGCTCGGCTATCACGTCTTCCGACTCGAGTCGAAGGAGACGCTCGAGGGCGAGGGGCTCGGCCGCGTGAAGGCGCAGATCCGCGAGATCCTCTTCCGCGAGAAGTTCGACACGCGGCTCGACGCGTGGCTCAAGGAGATCAAGCAGCGCGCCGTCATCGACGTGCGCCTGGATGGTCAACTCTGAAAAGCATTGACATTGCCGCCGCAAAATGGCAGGATAATCCACGGCGTTAGCTTTCCAACCCCGCAGAAAACCTAGGGAAACAGGCTAACCTACTCACTTGCATGCGGCGCCAAGCCGCCGCGCCCGGAGCCCTTTGATGAGCGCCCGCCGAGAAAGAAGCCAAGGTCAAGGAAGTCCGACGCAGAACCCCGAAGTGAACGGGATGAATCTTTCCGAGCTGAAGGAAAAGAGCATCTCGGACCTCAACGTCATCGCGCGCGACTTGAACGTCCAGAACATGGGCGGCCTGCGCAAGCAGGAGCTCATATTCAAGATCTTGCAGTCGCAGGCGGAAAAGGACGGGTTGATCTTCGCCGAAGGCGTCCTCGAGGTCCTTCCCGATGGATTCGGATTCCTGAGAGCGCCGGACTACAACTACCTCCCAGGGCCGGACGACATCTATGTTTCTCCGTCCCAGATCAGACGATTCGACCTCCGTACGGGCGACACCATTTCCGGTCAGGTGCGCCCGCCCAAGGACACCGAGCGGTACTTCGCGCTGCTGAAGGTCGAGGCGATCAACTTCGAGACGCCCGAGCAGGCGCGCGAGAAGATCTTCTTCGACAACCTCACGCCGCTCTACCCGATGGAGCGGCTGCGCCTCGAGCACGACTCCGAGAACTTGACGACCCGGGTGATGGATCTCCTGTGCCCGATCGGCAAGGGCCAGCGCGGGATGATCGTGGCCGCCCCGCGTACCGGTAAGACGATGATGCTGCAGTCGATCGCCCACGCGATCGCCACCAACCATCCCGAGGTCTACCTGATCGTGCTGCTGATCGACGAGCGGCCCGAGGAAGTCACCGACATGCAGCGATCGGTGAAGGGCGAGGTGATCTCGTCCACGTTCGACGAGCCGCCGCAGCGCCACATCCAGGTCGCCGACATGGTGATCGAGAAGGCCAAGCGCCTGGTCGAGCACAAGCGGGATGTCGTGATCCTGCTCGACTCGCTCACTCGCTTCGCGCGCGCTCACAACGCCGTCATCCCGTCGTCGGGCAAGGTCCTGTCGGGTGGGCTCGACGCGAACGCGCTCCAGCGGCCGCGGCGGTTCTTCGCGGCCGCGCGCAACATCGAGGAAGGCGGCTCGCTCACGATCATGGCGACGGCCATCGTCGACACCGGCAGCCGGATGGACGACGTCATCTTCGAGGAGTTCAAGGGGACCGGCAACATGGAGGTCCACCTCGACCGCCGGCTGATGGACAAGCGGATCTTCCCGACCATCAACATCGAGCAGTCGGGCACCCGGAAGGAAGAGCTGCTCCTCGAGAAGGACGAGCTTCAGAAAGTCTGGCTCCTTCGCAAGGCGCTCTCTCAGCTCAACCCCGTCGAGGGCATGGAGCTCCTGCTGGACAAGCTCAAGCTCACCAAGACCAACAAGGAGTTCCTGGCCTCGATGCACTCGATGGGGTAGGCGAGGCCGAAACTCCTCGGTTTTGCGTGTTCCGGCCGGGGCTGGTATCCTTTGTAGCCCTGAGGGGGTGGCAGCAATGAAGGTGGGTATTCATCCGGACTATGTGGACACGACCATCACCTGCGCGTGCGGCGAGGTGGTTCACACCCGTTCGACCAAGCCCGACATCCGCGTGGAAGTGTGCTCGAAGTGCCACCCGTTCTATACCGGTAAGCACAAGCTCATGGACACTGCAGGTCGGGTCGAGCGATTCCAGAAGAAGTACAAGCGCCAGCCGCTGGCGACTTCGTAACACGCGCTCCGAGGCCGGTGGGATCAACGTCCTGCCGGCCTTTTCTTTGCCCATCGAACGGCGTCCGGCAACGGGCGCGGTGAGCCGCGATGCTGTTTGACAAGCTCCGCCAGATCGAAGAGCGCTCCAACGAGATCGCGCGGGCGCTGTCCGATCCCACTATCTTCAGCCAGCCCAACGAGTACGCCCGGCTCCGGAAGGAGCACGCCGAGACCGTCGAGATCGTCGAGCGCTTCACCACGTACCGCGACGTCCTGCGGCGCCTCGGCGAGGCGCGTCACATCCTCGCCGAGGGCGGCGACCGCGAGCTGGCCGAGCTCGCCCAGGCGGAGATCGACGATCTCACCGCCAGGCAGACCGCGCTCGAGGAGGAGCTGAAGCGGCTCCTCCTGCCGCGCGATCCCAACGACGACAAGAACGTCTTCGTCGAGATCCGCGCCGGCGCCGGCGGCGACGAGGCGGCGCTCTTCGCCGCCGATCTCACCCGGATGTACACGAAATACGCCGAGCGGCAGCGGTGGCGGGTCGAGGTGATGGACGCCAGCCCCACCGGCGTCGGCGGGTTCAAGGACGTGATCCTGTTCATCCACGGCAAGGGCGCCTGGAGCCGGCTGAAGTTCGAGCGCGGCGTGCACCGGGTGCAGCGCGTGCCCGTCACCGAGTCGAGTGGCCGGATCCACACCTCGACCGTCACCGTCGCGGTCTTGCCGGAAGCCGAGGACGTCGACGTCAAAATCGAGGAAAAGGATCTGAGGGTCGACGTGTACCGATCGTCCGGCCCGGGCGGGCAGGGGGTCAACACGACCGACTCGGCGGTGCGGATCACGCACCTTCCGACCGGGCTCGTCGTGACGTGCCAGGACGAGCGTTCGCAGATCAAGAACCGGGCGAAGGCGATGCGCGTCCTCAAGGCGCGCCTCCTTGAGCGCGCGCAGGAAGAGCAGCAGGCGGCGATCGCGGCGGATCGCAAGAGCCAGGTCGGCACCGGCGAGCGCAGCGAGCGGATCCGCACCTATAACTTCCCGCAGACTCGTGTCACCGACCATCGAATCGGCCTCACGCTGCATCGGCTGCCGACGGTGCTCGAGGGCGACCTCGACGAGCTGGTCGACGCCCTGGTCGCGGCCGAAGAGGCCGAGCGGCTCCAGCGGGTGGAGAACTGATGGCCGCCGCGACGTTCGCCGCCGAGCTCGACGCGGCCACGACGGCGCTGGAGGCCGCCGGCCTCTCGAGCGCCAGGGTCGACGCCGAGTGGCTGCTGGCCGGCCTGCTCGGGGTCGGTCGCGTCGCGGTCCGGCTGGATCTCGCCGAAACGGTTCCCGCCCCGATCGCGGAGCGCTACGCCCACGCCGTGAGCCGGCGCGCGCGGCGCGAGCCGCTCCAGCGCATCCTGGGCTGGGAGGAGTTCCGCGGCGTGCGTGTGCGCCTCACCGATGCGGTGCTCGTGCCCAGACCGGAGACCGAGACGCTCGTCGAGTGGGCGCTGGCGCTTCTGCCGCCGCCCGGTGGCCGGCGGCTCCTGGCGATCGACCTCG
>WNGJ01001879.1_pt1 | contig 40671 bp, 40 predicted proteins | sample 5400611 | NCBI WGS metagenome assembly WNGJ01 (sample SAMN13153375, study PRJNA577476) | soil metagenome | isolation source: 40 cm soil or saprolite under Garry oak tree replicate 1 | place: USA:California | collected 2016-06-15
AGCATCAGCTACGTTCTCGTGATTTTGGATACGTCCATCGTCAATGTCGCGCTTGAAGACATCTCGCGGGGTCTCGCAACGGACATCACTGGCCTTCAATGGATCGTGACCGCCTACGTCGTCGTATTCGCGAGCATGGTTCTGTCAGGTGGCGCGCTGGGTGACATTTTCGGAGCACGCAAGATCTATATGGTCGGACTAGTGCTCTTCACGATGGCGTCTCTCATAGCTGGCTGTGCGCCGTCCTTGTCGGTGCTTATCGCCGGCCGGAGCCTGCAAGGTGTCGGCGCGGCGCTACTGGTGCCATCCGCGCTAGCTCTGATCACGCATGCATCCCCAGAAAACAGCACACGCGCGAGAGCAATTGCATTGTGGGCCGCCTGCGGAGGTGCTGCCCAGGTTCTTGGACCGCTCGTTGGAGGGCTGCTACTTGCAGTGCTCGATTGGCGCAGCATCTTCTTCGTGAACGTGCCCATCTGTCTCGCCGGCATATGGTTGACGCTAAGGATTGATAGTCAAACCGGCAACCATGGAGGCAGGCGTCTTGATTTGCCGGGGCAGCTGAGCGCGGCGTTCGCAATGATCCTGATAATTGCCACGCTGATTGAGGCCCGCGAATTCGGCTGGAGCAACAGCGGAATTCTGGCGGCGCTCGCGCTCTCGGCGACCTCGACGCTGGCGTTCGTCATCATAGAGCGCAAGTCGAAGTCACCTATGCTTCCGCTTTCGTTGTTCTGGAATCCGGTCTTTTCTTGGATCGTTTTCACTGTCCTATCAGGTTCAGCCGCCTTTTTTGGCATGTTGTTCGTGATGAACCTCTACTTTCTGCGGGGCGCAGGTTACACGCCCTCGCAAACCGCCATCGCGATGGCGCCGCTGGCACTGCTGGCGACGACGGGGAACCTCATATCCTCCAGGCTCGCACGCATGATCCATCCAATGAGCCTGATGCTCGCTGGTCAGACAGTCCGACTGATCGGCTTTGCAGGGATTGCCCTGGCGAGCGCCGGCTTTTCCTATCCCCTGATTGCGTTGCCATTGCTGCTGATCGGACTCGGCGGCGGTCTCGGCGCGCCAATGGCGACCTCCGTGATCTTGTCGACAATCGACAAGAAGTACGCCGGTATCGCCTCAGGCGTCTCAACGGCGGCCGGGCAACTCGGCGCGGCAACAGGAGTGGCAATTTTTGGCGCATTCCTGGCGGATTCGGATCGCATCGCCGATGGTGCACGCATTGCAGCGACCATTTCGACCGCATCGGCAGCATTTGCTATTCTGATTATCTGGCATCTCTTCCGGGAGCGCCGTCGCACGCTCGTTAACGCGGACGAAATCAACCGATGAGCTTGTCACCTGGGCGCACGCCGCGCTGGCGGCGGCGCGCCGGATTGCGACAAAGAGAAAACGGACGGCGCCAACGCGAAAATCAAAGCCACAACCATGAGGGCGGGATGCACTGAAGTGCACCTATTGGCAGGACCGTAGGGCCGGTTTGTTCGTTGGAAGCGATCGTTTGCCCGCCAGGTAGATGTCCTCATAGCTCAGCGCGTGCCACCGCCCACTCGATGAACACGTTGCACTGCCATCGCCGCGGGACACGGCGGACCCCCGAGATAGCCATTCGCAAATTCGAGTGCTCCGTCATAGCGCCACAGCGAAGCAATAGTGCCCATCTTCATCGACCGTGGCGCGCCACTTCGGTCAAAACTGAGCGCTCCAAAAACCCGCCGTTTTTGCGCTTGAAGCGGCGACGAACGTGCAAGAGCACGCTTTCGACCACATGATGCGAAGGCCGGAATTGCAAACTATGCGTTCAGGTCGAGTTTCCGGTCGTACTCTTCTGGCAACATCGCGGCGAATCCATAATGGGGATAGAGGCCGCGGGCGATGCCCAAGAAGAATTCCTCGAAGGCGATGGCGGCGTGCGGGTGCAAGGGCGCGGCCGCTGCGGTCAAGGCGATGGTCGATGAGAAGCGCTCCGCGCCAGGGACCTCGATCATCTCGACCAAATCGGGGAACGTCCGCGCATAATAGCGGGCCAGATGAGCAAAGATGATCCCGACATTGGCCTGGTTCTTCGCCAGCGCCTCGAGGATGTCGCGATGCTGGATGCCGAGCCTTCCCTCAAATGTCACGGTCTCCCGCGCGAGCGTGGCTTTGGTTTCCCCTTCTCCCATCAAGGCCTCCAGTGCCTGTATGTATTGGCCACGCGCGCCCGGCTCTGTGGCGGAAGCCATGACGATGCGGACCTGCGGATTTTGCAAATCCGCGATCGAGGCGATGCCGAGCGGGTTGCCGCGGCGGACCAGCAGTGCCAAGCCGCGATTGCGTGCGAAAAGGCGTGCTTGTGCCGGCACGATCCCATCCCGCCGCAAGTCGCGCAACGGACTCTCGCCGGCCATGACGATATCGGGATAGAAACCCGATCGCGCGCTGACCTCGATGATCGCGTTGCCCAGCTTAAGGGCGCCTTGCCGTAGCGCGGCGACGATGATCGGCTGCGGCAGCGTGACGACGGCGATGTCTTCAAGACGGATGTTGGCAAACCGGCGGTCCGCTTTGGCCCAGTCTCGGAAAAGTTGCATGACCTCACCGCCGAACAGGACGGGAAAGTGGTTTCCCTCGGTGAAGACGACGAGGTCGTTGGCGCCGATCCGCCCGACAATGTCCGGCACTGTGTCGGTATGTCCGTTGAGCGTGGGTATTCCGGCGTCGTCTTGGCGAAGACCGGCCAAGCGATGAAGCGCGACTCCGGCATCGACGACGATGCGGTCTTGGCCGTGGTGTCCGTCCTCAGGCCCCCAGCAAGTAAGGCACCAATCGCGGCCAGCAGCGAACGGCGTTGCATTGGCAATCTCCTCATCGATTCCGGTAGAGGTGACGCGGTGTCCCATTTCGCGAGCACCGCTTTTTCGTTCCACGCAAAGCGGAAAGCAGACGAGGCAATAGCGCCCAACTATCGCAAAGGTTCCGCGTCCCGCTCTCATCGCCGGTGATCGCCAATGTCCGGAAGCGAATGGCGGGGATCATCGAGCGAATTGCGAGGAACGCCTCGTGGCGCCGCTGCCAGCTCTTCGATTTCGACGCCTCCGAGCCATCTGGGCCAAGCATGGCCTGTGCCGACCTTGCATCGATTCTGGATTACGTCGTCGATCGGAATGCGCTATTGACACCAAAGTGCGCCGATTTCCCGATGCAAGACGTCAAGCGGTGAATTGCGATGACAGAGCGCGAACTAAATGCACTGGCACTGTAATTCCGGAGCCCTGCGGCTGACTGCTGGCTCTGGCATCGAAAAAAATGGTCGCGACAGAGTCGCCTGACGTTCAGCAACCGCCAGCCAACACAGAAGGATATTGTCTTGTCCAACCCAGGCGACTTCCACACTCCGCAATCGTGCTACACAAAGGAAGACCTGCTCAGATCGAGCCAAGGCGGCTATTTTGGCCCGGGCAATGCGCAGCTGCCGGCACCGCCCATGCTGATGATAGACCGTATCACGGAGATCAGCCTGGTCGGCGGCGAATTCGGCAAGGGCCATGTCATCGGTGAGCTGGATATCGCGCCCGACCTCTGGTTTTTCGACTGTCACTTTCTCGGCGACCCCGTGATGCCCGGATGTCTGGGTCTGGACGCCATGTGGCAGATCATCGGCTATTGGCTTGGCTGGTCGGGCTCACCGGGCAAGGGCCGCGCCGTCGGCGTCCGCGAGGTCGAGTTTCGGGGGGATATAACGCCAGCCATCAAGCGCGTACGCTACGAGGTTAATATGCGCCACGTAAGGCGTGGTAAACTAGCTCTTGGAATTGCGAATGGCAGCGTGTTTGCCGACGACGCATGCGTATATCTCGCCAAGGATATGAGGGTCGGACTGATAGCATCCGCGATCTGAGATGCGGTCCAAGAAAGAGGTTGTGGCCTTAAGATGGACGGCACCAGTCGATTCCGTACGATTCCGTAGGTGTCTCCGTCTTCGCAGATGCGGCGATCGGTCGGCGTCCGGCAAAAGTGCCTGGCGAATGAACCGACATCGCGCGAGGACAGCACGGGGGTGACCCTGATCACATACCTTCATGCCTGATTGGAGAGAATGTCGCCATCATCAATGGAGGCGACGATGCGCAAGTTTTTCCTGATTACCGCTGTTCTTCTGTCGGCCACGACGGCTCATGCCGGGCTGGACAATACCGTGGCCGATGCCGATGCGAGGGCTCCCGAAGCGGTCCAGTCGTCCTCGGCGCAGCGTCCCGATGCCAGCGCTCTCGAAGCAAAACGCCAAGCCATGATTCAGCAGAAAATGGCAATGCGAAAACAGATGATGATGCAGAAGCAGATGGCGATGCAGAGAGAAATGCAGCAACATCCGATACGCACGCGCGTCCATTTCGCAATTCTCAATTTCAAACGAAAGATGCGCTACGCGTTTCGCTAGAGCTTGATCCGGAAAAAGCATTTCCCAAAAGCACGCCTGGGGGCTGCGACGCCCCGTCGCCGGCTAGCCGGCGCGGGGCGCGCAAGACAGATGACCTCTATCTCTGTCCGTCGCGCCATCGAAGAAAGTTGTTGTAGATCTTGGCCGTTTCTTCGGGCGACACGCGCTCACGACCGTTTCTCTGAGAGAGAAACGTGCGGAATTCCTCGACATCGGCGGGATTCGGGCTCGTCGACATGGCCGCCTGGGCCTTGTCGAGACGATCCTGGGCGGCCTTAAAGCGCACCAGTCCGGAGAGATTGGCCGATAACACGGTATCCCGCCATTTCGGGTGACGCGGAGGCTGCTGCAATTGCCCGATCTTGTCGAACAACGCATCGACGAACCGGGCCACCCGCTTGTAGCGGTCGCTTTCGACCGGCCAATTGTACACCATCAGCACCGTTGAGACGGCAACGGTGTCGATCGTGCCTGGCGGCAAGAGATTCGGATATTCCTCGGACGAGAACGAGGACGGCAGATAGATGTCCTGCAGCGGCTGATCATAAGGGATCGACAGCAGATGGAATTTGCCGCCCTCGTTCTTGATGTTCTTGATCACCGGGGCGTTTTTCGAAACGCTCGCGACCCATGCGTCCCTCTCGCCGCTGAGCAGCTTCTGCAACCCGCCATCGGGATCGGTTTGGGAGTCGATGTCCGCCTCGATGCCCATGCGCTTGAAGATGATCCGCGCGGCCGGCAGACCGATGCTCCGCTCGGCGAAAACCCGCCTGCCATTGAGATCCTGCAAGGTCTTGATCTCCTGGCGCGCCACGATGTGAATCTCATTGTGGAACAGTGGCGCGATATATCTGACGCGGTTGGAGATGTCCGGAATATTATATTCGGTCTTCACAAATTCCAGCGCGTCGGACGTTACAAATCCCATGTCGATATTCTTCAGCCGGATGATGTCGATGAGATTCTGGACCGCACCTTTGCCGAGAATCGGCAGCACCCGAAGCTTGTCGCCATCGTCGAGCACGGAGGCCATGTCAGACCCCATGATCGACATTGGACCGCCGATCGGCGCGGTGATCACCGTCACCGTGCCGGCATTGAGCGCGTCGCGTTCGGGCGACTCAACGCCTTGCTTGGCAGCGCCTTGCTTCGGGGCGAGCGGCTGCGACCCGGCGCCGCTTGCGACGACAGTCAGTAGAATGCAAATAGCTAGGCGTAACACTCCGTGCACGGAAGCCTCCCCTCAGCCATCGGTCGCATCACGTGGAGACAGACGGCGAAAAGCGGCTGAATTTTGGCTCAGTCGCGCCCTCCGCGCGCGGCACGGAATTCCTTCAGGGCGCGGTCAGGGCTCGACAGTATCGAGGTAACGACGAATGGAGCACTCTAATTCAACCTCAGCGTTCCGGGTCCAACGCATGATCGTGCAGACGGCATTGCCGACAAACAACACCATCGCTCCACTCGGCATAGAGGTCGCGCGGCGCGGCTCCGAGGGATCTTCGGGTTTGTTCGGGTAGTCATAGCCAAAAAAGGGAATCATCTCGCCGGCCGCCGGTTCGCCGCATAATGTGCGGTCTGCTGCGTCGCCGGCGCGGACAAGGTGAAGCCGATCGTTCCGCCGAACCAATTCGAAACTATGCTGCATCCTGTCGGCAGAGCGCGGTGGCATGGCCGCAATATGACTCGGTGACGGCAATTGACCAAACCGCAACTATCATGGCAATCGAGCGCCGACGTGCCGTTTCCAATGCCGAAGATTCATCCCAGGATTCATCGATGACCGCCCTACCCGTCAGTGCCTCACAAGTCCGCTGCGCGCTGCTGCTGCGCGATGAAGTCGCGTTTCTCGATTTGCGGCACGAGGCCGCCTTTGCCACCGGCCATCCGCTGTTTGCCGCCAACATGGCTGCCGACAGGATCACGCTCGAAGCTCGGACGAGACTGCCGCGCAAGGACGTGCCGATCGTCGTTTATGATGCCGGCGAAGGCCTGGTTCCCGCAGCGATCGATCGGCTGATGACGCTGGGATACACGAACGTTCGTCAGCTCGACGGCGGGCTCCAGGCCTGGCGGAAGGCGGGCTACGAATTATTCCAGGACGTCAATTCCTATGCCAAGGCCTTCGGCGAACTGGTCGAGTCCCGGCGGCACACGCCCTCGTTCAGCGCCGACGAAGTCGCGGCGCTGATGTCGGCCAAAGCCAATATCGCCATCCTCGATGTTCGGCGGTTCGACGAATATGCCACCATGAACATCCCCGGCTCGATCAGCGTGCCCGGCGCGGAACTGGTGTTTCGCGCGGGCCGGGCTGCGCCAGATCCCGCGACGACCATCATCGTCAATTGCGCCGGCCGCACCCGGTCGATCATCGGCACCCAGTCGCTGATCAACGCTGGCGTCCCGAACAAGGTGCGGGCGCTGCGCAACGGCACGATCGGCTGGATTCTGGCACAACAGGAGCTCGAACACGGTGCGGACCGGCGCGGCGAGATCGGCGCGTTCGAGGGAGCGCAAGCTAATGCCCTTGACGTCGCTTATCGCGCCGGCGTTCGGCATATCGGGATCGACGAAACGAATGCGCTTCGTGCGCAGACCCACCGCACCCTCTACCGCTTCGACGTTCGCTCGGCCGCGGACTATGCGAGCGGCCACATCACGGGCTTTCGCCATTATCCCGGCGGGCAGCTCGTTCAGGAGATCGACATGGCGGCGCCGGTCCGTGGGGCGCGCATTCTCCTGACGGACGATAAGGGCCTCCGCGCGGACATGACGGCGTCCTGGCTCGCGCAAATGGGCTGGGAGACCTATGTGCTCGATGGCGGCTATGATCGCGCGCTGGAGATCGGATCGCCGGACGTTTTGCCGAAGCCCGATCCGGCGCACCGCTACCTTCGTCCCTACGAAGGCACCGACGTCGCTTACGGCGCGATGCAGGCCTATCTCGACTGGGAATATGGTCTCGTCGACCAGCTCCGGCGCGACGCAACGCACGGCTTCTTCGTCATTTGAGGCCTGGTCAACGGTCGGATGGGGTCGAACGCAGAACTCAGCGCGACGGTCAACTCGTCGAGGCTTCAAGCGCACCTTCCGGCGTGCGGCGCGAGATGATTTCAATTTCGCCGACGATATTGCGATTGAGATCCTTGATGCGTCCGGCCGGAAGGAGATAGTCGGGTCCCGATTGCCCGTCCACGAGATCGAGGAAAGGCAGGCTGCGCACACTGAGCCGCAGTAGAGCGATCGCACCAGAGCAATCCATCAAGCGCAGTGTCGTGTCATCGTCCGGTCGATCGTAGATCAGGCTCACCGCCATGGCGGAATCAACTACAGGCGGCAGCGCGCGATAGCCAGCCGCCTCGATCCAGGCCATCTCCTCGGCATTCACCGAACGATAGATGAGCAGACAACCATATGCGCCGCGATGCTTACGCCGATCGGCGAGCCACCAGTCGTTCTGCCATTCTTCGTATCCGAATAGCATGCCTTCCATGCGTTCGAAATCCTCGTTCCAGGAGGACTTCGCAGCCGCGGCCCAGATGAGCTTTGATGCTGGGATTCGCCATTCTTCGCCTTTGCGGGTGTAGTAGACGGTGCGCATGCCGTCGAGAACACGGCCATCACCCGGACGATATGCCTGCTTGAACGGCTCGACGACCACCTCCTTATGGAGAACGCCTTGAGCCACGTAACGATCGAACTTCTCTTCGTCGTGATGACGGTCAGGCGGATAGGCATCGTTCATACGGGCAAACGGCTTCCTGCCCTCAAGGAGCAGCGGCAACTCATAGCCGGTGTGGATCAGGTAGGGGATGGTGAGATGCCCCAGGGTCCGTGAGCAAAGGCACACTTCGCGCCCCTCCGGGTCGAATGCGACGCCAAAGCGCTCGGTGATCGCAGCAAACTCGGCTGCGTCGAGGCTGAAACAGCGATCAAGCTCCGGATGGTCATCGGAGGAAACACCGAGCAGGACGTGAAGGTCTCCGAGATCAAGGACATAGAATGAAGTCACAAGGACCGGACTGCCGTGATCGGGGTCGAGGGCCTCGAGGATGAAGCGGTGTGGTCCCGTGCTCATGTAAACAGCCGTTTCGTTAGCTTATTTCCGGGGCGTCGGCTCGCTCAGTGGCTGGGACGATCGAGGCGCCGTCGTGAAACGGCAGGTCCAGCCCAAGAGACGATCTAAGTTGCTCCGCCGGCTGGGGTCGGGCCAACAGAAAGCCCTGCAGGAGATCGCAACCTAGCTCCCGAAGCAGTTCGCGATGCTCCGCGGTCTCGACGCCTTCGACCACCACCCGAAGCCCGCAGGCCTGGGCGAGCGAAATGATGCCTCCCAACAGCTCCCGCCGCTTCTCGTATCGCGCCAGGAAGCTCCGGTCGATCTTCACGACGTCGCAGGCGAGATGCTGGAGATACTCCAAGTTGGCGTACCCCGCGCCGAAATCGTCCAGCCACAATCCGACACCGATCGCTCGCAGTGCACGGAGCCCCAAGGCCACCTCCTCCGACCGATCGATGATCGAGCCTTCCGTGAGTTCGAGGATGAGCCTGGATGGCGAAAGGCCGGTTTCCTTGAGGACGCGCTCCACGGTCGGAACCAGCGACGCGTCACGCAGATTCAGCGGCGATAGATTGACACTGACCTGAAGCGGCTGCTTCCAGCGCGACGCCTCGCGGCAGGCGCCGGATAGCACCCATTCCGTCAGTTGTCCGATCAGTCCGAACTCCTCCGCCGCCCTGACGAATTCCAGCGGTGAGACGTTGCCCCGATGAGGTGCGTTCCAGCGCGCGAGAGCCTCAAGGACGATGGGGCGCCCGCTCTCGGATTCGTAGATCGGCTGATAATGCAAATGCAGGCTACCGTCGCGCAGCGCTTCCGCAAGATCGTTCGCAAGCAGGCGAAGCTCATCACGACCGCCGTCGGCGAGGGATGGCGTTCGAAGCTGCGATATTTCTGCGACCGTTCCGCCGGCGATATTGTCGAGCGCCTCGTCGAACAGCGCGGGGACGCCGAGCTTCGCCTTCTTCGAAATATAGAGCGCCTTGTCCGCCACCAGCAGAAGTTGGTCACTGGACGCCGCATGATCGGGAGCGCAGGCGATACCGATGCTTGTGCCAATTTCGGCCGAGCCGAGCGTCCCCAGATCGTAGGCCCCGCGGAGCGCCGAGGTGATTTGATGGGCCATTCGAAGAGCATCAAGCGGCGAAACGTTCGGCAAGACGATTGCGAACTCGTCGCCTCCCAATCGCGCGCAGGTGTCGTCGCTACGCACGCAGGCCCGCAATCGCTGCGCTACGGTCTTCAGCAGGAAATCGCCGGCGGCGTGTCCGAGCCGATCGTTCACATTCTTGAAGCCGTCGAGATCGAGACACAGCAACGCACAGGGGCTGCTGACGCTCGCGTGCGAGATCGCGTGCTCCAGCCGTTCCGTGAAGAGAACGCGATTGGGAAGCTCCGTCAGGCCATCATGATGGGCCAGGAATTCGATGCGGGCTTCCGCCTTTCGCCTTTCGGTAATGTCCTCATAGGTGCAAACCCAGCCGCCATTTGGCAGCGGCTGATGATAGATCGCGATGAGCCGCCCGTCTCCGAGCTGCTGCAGGAAGGTTCCCTTCTCGCGACGATCGATGAAGCGCTTCCGTGCCAGGTAGATTTCATCCACGTCGCGGCCCGGATAATTCCCGATGGCGCAACTGTCGGCGAGAACGTCGTACAATTTCATTCCCGTGCGCAGCCGGGACATCGGCTGATTGTAGATCCGGCAAAACTGCTCGTTGACCAATTGAAGCCGATCCTCGGCGTCATACAGGCAGATGCCCTGCGGCATGTTGGCGATGGCCTGCTCGAAACGCTGCCGGAACGCGCCCGGACGCGCGAAGCGCCACGAGAGGTCATAACGGATCGCGGCCAACGCCTGCGCAAATCGGCGGCGGCCGGCGTTCGGGGCAAGCTGACGGTCCCCGGCTCGACGCGACACGTTTGAATTCCTGCTAAATTTTACGGGGTAAAATGGCCTTGAGGCATCCGATCACAAAAGGCTGAGCGTAGCGTTAAAACGCAGCTCGGCCGTCCGCTCAATTTACGTGCAACAAACATCCAAAGATTGTCGCGGCTGCGACGCCCGGCGGCGGCGCTGCGCGTCAGCGCATCAATCGATGATCAAAATCTAATCGGAAAGAATTGGTTCACCACGATCAGGACGACCAGCGCGAGGTGCAACGAAATTCCGAGATTTGGAAACGCGACTACCAAGCTCGCATCAGTGCCACGCAAGAGCAACGAACTTGGTGAGCTTCAGGCCGTTGCACATTCGATCGCACTGCAACGACCTACCCGCCTCCCATGCAGGTCTTCATGAAATCCCGCCGCTGTGGACCGACGACCTTCTGATCGATTGCCTGCTTCACGCAGTCGAGATGGGCCTGCGCCATGCAAAGCTGCATCTGGTCATGCCGCTCCTGGCCTTTCATGGCCTGCGCGGCGGTTTGACAGGCCGACCGCTTGCCGTTCGCGGCGGATGGCGCGGCCTGGGCGCCCGGCGCCGTGGGCGCGGCATTATCCTGGGCCGCCGGCGTGGAAGACGCGGTCTGCGCAACCGCTGATGCCGTCAAGCCGAACACGAGGATGGCACTCAAAAGAAATTTCATCGGTCAACTCCGTTGATGACACGGAGCCTGCAGCGCGCGGCCTGAATGCGCTGTGAACGGACGTTTCATATTGTGGCCGCAGTGGTTCCCGGGTGTGCGCGGCCAGCCGGCGGGTTATCGCGTCGCCGATCTTGTTCACGACAATGTCGACATCGCGCTCCGAGTTGGGCCGCTCGGCAATTCTCCGTTCGTCGCACACAAGATCACCAAGCTGACGCAAATTGTTTGCCTAAGTCTGGCGTACTTGGCCAAATATGGCCGGCCGGTTCACCCTCGCGATCTCGCGCAACATCTATTATCGAACGCTTGATGCTGGAGACGACCCGCCCTTCCTCCACGCAACTCGCCATTTTCGATTGGATCGCACAGCGGACGGAGCTGGATTTGAGTTAGGCGCGCCCTCGACGGGAAGCTTGGCCTTGATCAGATGCTCTCCTCGAAATCCTCCGGCGACAGGCCGAACATCGACATCGCCTCCTCCAGATAGTCGCCGAACATCGGCGTGCCGATCAGATAGGCCGCGGTGCGGTTGTTGTGGGCGTCAGCGGCCGCATTGCGCAGATCGCGCCAACTGTCGAGATCGCCGTCGCCGCGGCCAAGCCACATCAACGCGACAAGATCGATCTGCTCGTCGACATTCAGTTCCCCGAGAAATCCCGAAAGTTCGGCGAGGTCGGTGTCTTTGCCCACGCGCCCTTCGCCGGCATCGTCGTCCTCGAAATCGGACGTCAGGTCCGGTGCCGCCTCCTCGATGTCGGATTGGCGTGCCTTGGAAATGATGAAGAACACCTTCTCCGGCGAGATCGCGATGTTCGGAACTTTTGACATGCCTCAGACCTTCCGCAAGAGGGCTTGCTGAGCTCGAACATAAGCTCTTTGCCAAACCGCGGACCACGCCAGGCGTTCCCACCGATCGCAATTTGCCTGAGATCAAGAACGAGATGAAAGCTTTATTCGGCGCAAGCGCGTGGCGGCCACGGATTTGGCTATGGCGGTCATGGCATGCACGGGACGCATTTCGCGGGCGGCCGCCGCAGCGGCAACGACGCCTGTGCCAAAGCGTCACCGGAAGAGCGCGACAGGCTGTTGAACACCAGGATCAAGAGCATCTGCCGCGGCTGTTAGCCAGACGGCTGACGAGACTGCGGCTGAAGAAACTGCGGCCGAAGAGACTGCGCCGCTCACCAAGTCGTGTCGAACAGCCCGAAATGCGGCTGCTGGGCAACCAGCATCACCGGACGGCTCACGGGGCGGGCCTTGACGACCTTGCGCTTGGGTTGCTGCGGCTTCAGCTCAGCCTTGCCCGGGTCGCCGGCGGCCACCGCCGCGACCTTTGAGCCCGCTTGCTTCGGCTCGAATTGCTCCGGCGGGAGCTGGGCAAACGCCTCGCGGACACGGGCCTTGGCTGGCATTTCCGCGATCACCCGTGCAGGAGCAGGAGGAGCCACCGCGGCTTTGGCGACCGTCACCGGCGCGACAGGGGGTGCATTGGTATCGAAAACCACCCGCTCCGGCCATTTCCTGTCCGAATGGATGCGCACGGCCGGCAAATCAGAGCCTGATGTCAGGTTGCCGGGCAGCGGCACCTGCGGCAGCACCACATCCGAAATCAACAACAGTGCGAGCAACGCCCCACCGACAAAAGCAAAATACCGAAGTAAAGGCATATCAGCACCGCTCCGCCCGCGCCCACGCACGGATTATCCGCCTAACGGAGGATATACTGATTGGTTCCGCGAAATGCTTTCCGGTTCAATATGTAACGTAAATTTTCCGCGATCTCAGGTGTCAGAACCGGCTGGCCGCAACCAGAGCGCATTTGGCCCGGCTCGCGTTAATGTTAACGAAGCCGACCAGCATGCGCGCGAAGGTCTTGCGGCTCCTCAGGTTGACCGTGTCGGGAATGACCCGCTTGCGGTCGGTCAGATGGCTTCCGTCCCGGCGCGCGAAGGCACAAACCATTTCGATGTCTTTCACCGCGTAGTCATTGTTGTTGCGCAGCGTCAAGGTGACCAGCGCCTTCGACCCCAGCCCGCCCCTGCGCCAGGATTGCGAGGAGATGCTCAAGCCGTTGATCGGCGGCACATCGGCTGCAGGCGGTGAAACATCGGCTGTCGCGGCCGGCCTGTCCTCCAATGATGCAGGGTTGGACGAGACCGCGGTGGCGGGCGATGGCTGGGCTGCGATCTCCAGCTCGACTGGTTCGCTTTCGGCGCTGCCGATATCGTAACTGAACCAAAATAGGCCTGCCCCCAGCCCGACAATCAAGAGCGCCGACAGCCACAGCAGACGAGGCATGAAATACCAAGCCCTGGCTTGCTCGGACCGATCGAGAAGACCGCTGAGCCTTGCAAACCTTGCCAGGGCAATACGGTCAAGCTCAATACGGTCAAGTTCAGTGCTCATGGCAGCACCATCAACCGCGCGATCGGCCGCGCGTGCATCAATGAACCAACGCCCGGATGGTTCCATCCAAACGCGACAATTGGAGGGCAACGACTCCGACCGGCGGCCAAGAGAGACCCGTTCCGACGAACGGCCGCTGGCGTTGCACCACGCGGACAGCGACGTAAAGAAACTGAAGTGCTACTGGGATCGTCGGCCGGCCACAGAGAGAGAGCGCCGAAGATCACGTGGTGAATGCATGGGGTATTTCGTCGCGGCTCACGTCGTTCGCTCCGCGCCGGCTGCCGAATCGTTTGATGTGTTGCCGGCATCCATGGATTGGGCTGCATACCACGAGCCGGCGACAGGCGCGATACTGATCGATGTCTTTGGTTCGAGCGTCGATCGGTCATCCCCGTTCGCCCGTCTGCCGCGCTCCCCCGACATCGCGCAGGACCTTCCCGACACACTCGCCCTCTACGAGGCGCTCCTGGCCCAGCGACGAGCTGGTCCCTTTCGCCGCAAATACATCAATCTCAACCTCTTGTTCTCGCGCGCGACCGCCATGTCGGTACTTTCGTTTGCATCCGACGACGATGACGGTCTGGATCTGGCGTGCTTGTCCTTCGCCGGCCAACTGCATCGGCTCCGCTTCAAAGCAGACGCCCTGGAAATTATCTGGACCGAGGGCCACGGTGTCACTCAGCCGCTTGTGCGTGACGATGATCATGCCGCGTCCGAGGCCGAGCTGCTAGTCCTGAAATCTCTGAGCGAATTCAAGATTCTGGCCCCAGAAGAACGAAGCTCGGTGCTGCACCGGAATTGCACTCGAAGAGTGCAAAGCGTTTCTCCATACCGAAACGTCCATTCTGGGGATGGGCACCTGGGACGGGTGCGACCGTATCGCTCCCGCCTTCATGCGAGGTAGGCGGCGCTAACGGTTGCTTGGTGGCGGCGGCGGTATAACCTCCGTTGCAAGCTGTCCTGCCGACGGCCCCAACTTGCCAAAGACCCGCCGGCGGCGTCCAAAGAACAAAAGGGAGACCACGATGCCGATCGTCACCTGGGATCACGTCCACTTGCGCAGCCCCGATCCGGAGGCGACCGCGGCCTGGCTTCAAGACATTCTCGGCGGGGTTATCATCCGCGGCCCCGGGCGCATCGACGTCAAGCTCGGCGGCGCCAACGTGTTCATCGCGCCGGTAACGGCGGGCGACGGCGTCAACACGCCGCCCGCCACACCCTACCAGGGGCTCGATCATTTCGGGCTGACGGTAAAGGACATCGATGCGGTCGCCGCCGAGATCAAGGCCAAGGGCGTCGAGTTCACCAAGGAGCCAACGACGATCCGGCCAGGCGTTCGCATCTGCTTCCTCCGCGGCCCGCAAGGCATCTCGATCGAGCTGCTGGAGCGCGACAAGAAGTATGCGTGACGTTGAAGCGACCGGCGCTGAGCATGATCCGGAAAAGCACGCCGCAAAAGCCCGATGGGTGGGCCCCGGTTTTCCGTTAGCTCACAAACGCGAAACGCGTTTGTGCGGAGATCATGCTCAAACGATACACCAGAGTGCGATGAAATCACCGCGCTCTAGGTCATGATCCGGAAAAGTGGACACCGGTTTTCCGGAAAGATCATGCTCAAATAATAACTTAGAGCGCGATGACGATTCATCCTGAAATCATCGCGCTCTAGGTCATGCTGCCCGGCATGAAACAGCGGATCGACAGCCCCTGATAGCCTCGGATCGGCCAGACCATCGTTCGGCCAATCCGATTCGGTTCCGTGATTACGGCTTCGTCGGGGACATCGACCCACTGGTCGTCGATTCGCACGCGATAATGTCCGTCATGGGTTTCCCAATCCACATCGCTGACCGCGCTGCCATCGGCGTCCGAGCAACAGGGCCCCTTGCCGCTCCTGAGGCCTTCGAACCACGCCCTCATTTCCGGAGTGGAGTTGCCGAACTGACCGCGGTCACGCGCGTGTCCGATCGGCGACGCCAGCGCCATCAAGAGCGCGGCACAGGTGATTCGAAGCGGCGCTCCCCAGCGCCGTACGGCACAAAGTTCCAATTTCTCTCGAGGGTACGCGTCACTGCATTGACGCGGCGCAAGGCCGCGGGAATTAATCCAGTTGCCCATTTCATCTCGCTCCTGCACCTACCCCTGGTGCAGGAAGTGCTATGCATTAAGCGGGCCAATTTGCTGATTCGCTCTTCGTCGGTGCCACGCGACTCGCGCGTGCTCACAGAATCTTGCGTGGCGCTTGGCAGTCAGGCAGTCAACCTGTCGCGTTGCGCGGAGCGTCAGCCTTTGGCATGATGAGGAACCGGCTTCCGTGGGCGACGGCGGCCGGCATCGGGACATCATGAGGAACGGGCTGTATTCGATTCACGTCACCCTGCAAGATGGGCGCATCGGCAAGGGCAGTGGCGTGGTCGTATTCCGCGACGGCAAGATCGTCGGCGGCGACGCTTACCTTTTTTACACCGGCACCTACACGGTGAAGGACGACACCTTTAAAGGCGAGGTTCTGGTGCAGCGCCACACCTCCAGTCCCGATGCCAATCCCCTGTTCGGCGGCCCGGTCCCGGTCGGCGTCGGCGTCTCCGGAACTTTCACGGATACGCGGGCGGTCATGAACGGAACGGCGCTGGTCGGCAAGGCCAGCCAGATCTTCGGCGCCACGCTGCGCAGGCTTGCCGATATCGATTGAGCATGATCCGGAAAAAGCCTGCCCCCGCACTCGGATAGCGGGGTGGATACCGGTTTTCCCTCGCGACAAACGCGGAACGCGTTTGCGCGGAGATCATGCTCAAACAGTAAGGTAGAGCGCGATGATGAAATCATTGCGCTCTGGTTATTCCGCCGCCTGCTCCAATGGCGCGACACGTGGCAGGATGATCTGGACTCGGGTACCACCGCCCGGCTCCGAATCGAGGTCGAGCCGGCCGCCGAGGCGGTTGGTGACGATGCTGTAGACGATATGCAAGCCGAGCCCGGTGCCGCCCTGATCCCTGCGGGTGGTAAAGAATGGATCGAAGGCGCGGCGGCGGACGTCGAGGCTCATGCCGCAGCCATTGTCGGAGAAGATGATTTCGACATTGTCCTTGCCCGATTCGCGCGCCTGGATGTCGACCAGGCCGGGACCGCCACGCGGAAACGCGTGCGCGACCGCATTGAGGAACAGGTTGGTCAGCACCTGCCCGTAAGGGCCGGGATAGCTGTTCATGATGAGATTGGGCTGGCAGTCGACGTTGAGGGTCAGATTGTGCTTCCGCAAGCCGGGCCGCAAGCTCATCACCACCTGCTCGGTCAAATCGGCCAGATCGAAGGTGCGCTGATCAGAATAGTTGCGGTCAGCGGCGACCTGCTTGAACGACTGGATCAGTTCGGCCGCGCGATTGAGATTGGCCACAAGCTGCGAAGAGGCATCGCGGCTGGTTGCAAGGAAGTCATTGAGGCTCGACCGGCGAAGATCGCCGCGCCCGACTTCGTCGGTGAAGTTCGCGGTCTTGCGCTCCAGCGCGGACGCGACCGTCAAGCTGATACCGACAGGGTTGTTGACCTCGTGGGCGACGCCGGCAACCAGCCGCCCCAGGGCCGCCAGCTTTTCCGCCTCGATCAGCGAGGCCTGGGTCTCGCGCAGATTGCGCAGCGCGGTTTCGGCGGCATCCCTGGCTTTGCGCATTTCCTGTTCGCCGCGCTTGCGCTCGCCGATGTCGAGCGCGACCGTGACGATGCGTTCGATTTCGCCATCGGTATCGAGCAACGGCATCTTGTTCACCAGCCAATGCCGCATATCGCCGACCGCATCCATATATTCCTCTTCGTAGAACCCGAGTCCCTTTCGTGATTTCAGAACGCGCTGGTCGTTCTCGTCAGTCTTCTTCGCCCCGTAGCGCGACATCAGATCCGTCGTGGTGCGGCCGATCGCTTCGGCGGGCTCGATGTTGAAGATGCCGGCCATGTAGCGGTTCATCAGGACGTAGCGGAGATTCCGGTCCTTGACGTTGATCACCGCGGGCACCGTGTCGATCACCTGCTGCAGGAGCCTGCGTCCCTCGGCGATCGCGTCCTCGGCGCGCTTCTGGTCGGTAATGTCGCGTACCGTGCCTTCGTAGCGCACCAGTTCGCCCTTGTCGTCGCGCACGGCGGTGGCGCTGTCGGAGAGCCACAGAATGTCGCCATCGTGCCGACGGACCTGATATTCGAACTCGCGCACCATGCCGTCGCGCTGCATCAGGAACTTGAATTGCTCGCGCGCCTCGGGATGAACGTAGAACGTAGCGGCGACGTCGCTGACGCTGTCGATCAATTGCTCCGGCGTGTCATGTCCCATGATCCGTGCCAGCGTCGGATTGGCGTTGAGCAGCGCGCCGCCAGGTGTCGTGACATAGATGCCGTCGATCGAGGTTTCGAACAGCTTGCGATAGCTCTCCTCCGCCAACCGCTGCTCGGCGAGCGCGCGCACGGCGGCTTCGCGCGCGGCATCGGCGTCCATCAGCGTGCGGCGGAACACTTCCGCGGCGCGGGCGATATCCCCGATCTCGTTGTTGACGTCGGTATCCGGGATGGATGCGTCCTTGTAGCCCGCGGCCAGCGCCCGGATCGAGCTTGCGATCGCCGCCAACGGGCGCACGGTGTGGCGGACCACCAATGTCGCCGCGAAGATGCCGATCAGTACGCCGACCGTACCCAGGATGATGCTTTGCCATTTGGCCTCGCTCAACGTGCGGGCAAAGTCATGCGACAGCACCTGCCCTCGCCGCGCACTGAGTTCGCGCAGGAGTTCGGTCACCCGGCCGATCAAGCGGCCTTCCGTGCCGAGCACCTCCTGGTCGAGCTTGGCGATCTCATCTTCCGTCCCGGCGATGGCGATGATCGCGTCGGCATAGACATCGATCGCGGAACGCAGCGCGGAATCGTCGATCGCAAGCGAGCGCATCCGCCTTGCCGCCTGTTCGGCGCCGGCGGGATCATGCGCCAGCAGAGCGGCCGATATCTCATTTTGCGCGCGGAACGCGGCTCTGGCGCTGGTCCTATCGGGCACTGCGGTGACCGCCGCCTCGAATCGTTCGCGGACCGGGGGCAGCGCCGCCAGCAACTCGGCGCGGCGCGAAATCAGTTCGGTGACGCGCTCGATGCCGTCGCGATAGTTCGCAAGGCGCTGGGTGACGCCGTCGATCATGGCCTGCTGCTCGGGCGCGAGCTCCAGGCGGGTTTTCTTCAGAAGCATGCTGAGTTCGGACGCAGCTTGGGTGACCCGATCCGATCGCGCGCCCGGATCGGTGACGAAATCCCGCGCGGCAAGCCGCAGCTCGTTCATGCGGCGGTCGATCTCGGCGGCGAGATCGCCGACATCCTGCAGCCGCTGCAGCTCGGCAAACGTCGAATCGATGTGGCGGATGGCGATGACGCTGGCCATGCTGGTCGCCGTGATGACGGCAAGCAACGTCAGGAAGCTGCCAAAGGTCATTTGGCCGATCGAGAGCGAAAACGATCGAATTCGTTGCAAAATCGACGCGAAAACAGCTGGCATGGCTAAAATAACCGGCTTCCAAAACCTATATATACGACGTATTCCGCCGCTGGGGGACCATGCGGGGGCCGTCCTGGTGGAACGATAGAGCCAGTTTTCAGCCTGGAAATGGCGGATTTCCGGCAGCCAGTCGCTGCCCATCGCCAAGCCTTCAATTCGTCAAGGCTTCAAAGCTTCAATCGGCCGTAATGCCGGCCTCTTTGACCACCTTGGCCCACAACGCGACATCCACCTTGATGATATCGGAAAATTGCGACAGCGGCGCGCTCCTGGGCTCGCAGCCGGCGGTGTCGAGCTTCTCCTGCACATCCGGCGTCGCCAGCGCCGTGTACAGCGCCTTGCTGATGCGCGCGACGATCGGTTGCGGCGTCGCCGCCGGCAAGACCACGCCGAACCACGGCGTCACCTGCGCCTCGGCATAGCCTTGCTCCGCCATGGTCGGCACGTCAGGGAAATATTTGGTGCGGCTGTCATTGATGGTGCCGATAATCCGGATCGCGCCGGTCTGCGCCTGGGCCATCGCCTGGTTGGCGGAGAGGAAGGTCGAGGTGATCAGACCGGACGCGATATCCGGCACCATCTGCGGATAACCGCGATAGCCGATGCCGGTGACGTCGATACCGGCGAGCCGCTTGAACAGTTCGAAGCCGAGATGCCCGGTCGAGCCCTTGCCGGGATGGCTGTAGTTCAGCGTGCCGGGTTTTGCCTTCGCAAGCGCCACGAACTCGGCGACGTTCTTGACCGGCAGGCTGGTCGGCACAATGAAAAAATTCGGCGCCCGGCAGATCTGGCCTGCGGCTGCGAAATCGCGCAACGGGTCCCAGCGCAGATTGTTGTACAGCGACGGGCTCGCCGTGAAGAAGGTCGTCACCAACAGCCACGTATAACCATCGCCCGCCGAGCGGGCGACCTCTTCCGCGGCGATCGAGCCGTTGGCACCGGACTTGGATTCGACGACGATCGAGGCGCCGTTCCATTGCACGCTCATGTTCTGCGCAACGATGCGCGCGAATACGTCGGCGACGCTGCCGGGCGCATAAGGGATGACGATGCGGATCGGATGGTTCGGGAAAGTCTCTTGCGCAAGCACTGCGCTTGGCACGGCGAGAGACGCAAGCAACACGCCGATACGCCACAAACGCATGGTTCGTCCCCGACCTGTTTTCGCGGGGCATTGAGGGCGCCCGGATTGCCTGGCAGGATGCCGGTAATCTTCTTGGTGAGCAAGGTCCCGACATCAAGCGGTCTTTGGGGCAGCAACCTTGCGCGGCGGGATCGTCATCGCCGCCACGCCGACAACGACGCAGGCAAGCCCGATCCAGGCCGTCGACGACAGCCGCTCATCGAGAAAGGTCACGCCGATCGCGACGCCGATCGGAACCCGCAGATAGGCCTGCGCCGTCGTGCCGACCGAGCCCAGCGTCTGGATCAGCCGGAAATAGATCACGAAGGCAGCCGCGGTGGAGAACACGGCAAGACCGAGCAGTGCCAGGATCGAGCTTGCCGATGGCGCGAGCGTCCAGGGCTGTTCAACCGCAAGGCTCGCGGGAATGAGGATCGCTGCGCCCGCAAGCAGCGAGCCCGCCGCCGGCGCCATCGGGTCGAGATCCTTGAAGCCGCGGCTGAAGATCGCAGCCCCTGCATAACAGATGGTGGCGGCGACGATCGCAATTTCCGCCCACAGCCCACGCCCGATGCCATGGAAGGCGTCGACGCCGACGATGAGGCAGATACCGGCCATGCCCGCGACAACGCCGAACAGTTTTCGCGGCGTCGCGGCTTCATGCCGCGTCACCAGGACGGTGAGCAGGAACGTAAAGATCGGCGCGGCGGAATTGAGGATGGTGGCAAGCCCGGCATCGACCAAGCGCTCGCCCCAGGCAATCAGCGTCCAGGGGATCACGCTGTTGAGGCAGGCCTGAAACAGGAAGCGGCGCCAGGTCGGGAGATCCCGGGGCAGCCTCACCCCCCGCCAGCGCATGATGATTATACTTCGTTACTCACCGAAGTGTACTAGCCCAGCGCGCCGACCTCGAACACTTCGCCGTCATAGCCGGCCTCGCGGGGGATGCGAAGCTGACGGCCGCCGTTGAGCTTGGTCATGACCGGCATGACGGTGACGACCGGCTTGCCTCTGCTGTCCTCGAGCGCGGCCTTCACGCTGGATTGCTTGCCGAGCTTGATCAGGTTGCGCGTGGTTGGAAACGGCAATTTGAACCGCCCGTTTTCGCCGCCTTCGAGCGCCCCGCGCGGCGACACCCAGATCGAGTCGGTCGACTCCTTGCCGTCATGCGCGCCGAGCTGATCCGGCGGCGCTGCGGCGAGGAAGAACCAGGTGTCGAACCGTTTCGGCATGCCCTCGGGCGTGATCCAGTGCGCATAGGGCACGAGTTCGTCGAGCGCGAGCCACAACCCGTTGTCGCTAAGCACCTTCAGGAAGCTCGTCTTGCCCTCGCAGAGCCGACTTCGATGCGCCGCCTCGATCTCGCTCGCGCGCTTGCCATCGATCAGCGTCGTCGACCCCCTCAGTCGCGCCAGCAGGATGCCGCTTTCCTCAAACGTCTCGCGGATCGCCGCGATCCGGAAACTGAGCGCGTCCGCGTCACACCCCTCGCCGCCTGAATAGAGCTCGGGACTTGCGATGATCTCCTTGTCGTTCTTGTCGACACTGCCGCCGGGAAACACCAGCGCGCCCGAATTGAAGTCGATCTCATAATGGCGCACCATCATGAAGACCTCGATCTCGTCGCGGCCCTTGCCGTCGACGTCGCGGCCCTTGCCGTCGGCGCCTCCCACCGCGCTGTCGCGCAACAACAGGATGGTGGACGCGGGACGCGGCGCGACGATCTCGGCCATCAGGACTAGCCCGCCGCGCTCGATTGCGGCCCGAAATTCGCGCGCCGGTCGACCCGCGCCACCCGCGACAACAGATAATCCACCTCGGCCTTTGCCATGGCAGTGATCGTGGCGCCCGGCTTGCGCTGCGCGCTGGAGGCAATGATGCCGCGCTTCTGCAGGACATATTTGCGCACCGCCAATCCCGCGCCGGGCTGCTGTTCATAGCGGATCAAGGGCAGATGCGCGTCGAACAGATCATGCGCGGCGTCGCGCTTGCCTTCCTTCGACAATCTCACCACGTCGATCAGAAGTTCAGGGAAAGCGTAGCCGGTCATCGCGCCGTCGGCGCCGCGCTCCATCTCGAAATCGAGGAACAGCCCGCCATTGCCGGTCAGGATCGACAACGGCCGCAGCGAGCCGTCGTTTTGGAACGCACGCAGCGTGGAAATCTTTTCCAGGCCCGGCCAATCCTCATGCTTGAGCATCACGCAGGACGGGCTGTCCGTCACGATTTTCCGGATCACGGCCGGCGTGAACACGACGGACAGGGTCAACGGATAGTCCTGCAGCACCCAGGGAATCTCGGGGCCGATCGCCTCCTGCGCCTGCTTGAAGTAGCCGATGATCTGATCGTCGGTGCGCAGGCTGGGCGGCGGCGCGATCATGACGCCGGCTGCGCCCGCATCCATCGAGGCCTTCGCCAGCGACCGCATCGAGGCAAATCCCGGCGCCGAGACGCCGACGATGATCTGCATATTCTTGCTTATGGTCATGGCGCGCTTGACGAAACGGATCGCCACCTGCTCGGCTTCCGCCGCGTCGAGTTTTGGCGCCTCGCCGAGGATACCAAGCACCGTGACGCCCTCGCAGCCGGCTTCGGCATAGAAATCGGTCAGCCGGTCGATCGATCGCTCGTCGATGCGACCGTCGTCATGAAATGGCGTCGGCGCGATCGCGAACGTGCCGGCGGCGTCTGCGGTGAGTTTCGTCATTTGTACGTCTATCCTCTTGCTCTGTCATTCCGGGATGGTCGGAAGGACCAGACCCGGAATCTCGATGTCATAACCTCCAGATTCCGGGTTCGCGACTTTGTCGCGCCCCGGAATGACGAGGGTATCAAAACCTTCGCGCCGACTTCTTGATCTGCTCCTCGGAGAAGAATATCTCCTTGGCGTGCTCGACAATATCATGCGCCTTCCACCCCGCGAACGGCGGTTTCCAGCCGTCCATTTCCATCATCCGCATCTCGCGCACCCCGCGCGGACCAGAGACGCCGAGCACCTTGCCGGTCTGATCGCCCGACAAATCGCTGACCATGTATAGCACGGCCGGCGCGATGCCGTCCGGCCCCAAAGCTGCGCCGGGGTTTTCCTTGTAGCGCGGCAGGTCTGCGGTCATGCGGGTCAGCGCGCCCGGCGCCAGCGTCCAGACGCGGATATTATACTTGCGGCCCTCGATCGCCAGCACATTCGACAGGCCCCAGATGCCGCCCTTGGCGGCGCCGTAATTGGTCTGGCCGAAATTGCCGATCAGCCCCGAGGTCGATGACGTGTTGACGATGACGCCGCCGCCATTGTCGCGCATCCACCTGAATACGGGTTGTGTGCAGCAGAAGGTGCCTTTGAGGTGCACCTTGATCACCCTGTCCCAGTTTGCCTCCTTCGCTTTGGCAAAGGTCTCGTCAAGCAGGATGCCGGCGTTGTTGACGAGAATGTCGGCGCGGCCGAAATGCTTGATGGCGTCGTCGAACACAGACTGTCCGCCGGCCAGCGTCGAAATGTCGGCGCCGTTGGCGACCGCGCGGCCGCCTTCGGCCTTGATCGCGTCGACCACCTTGTCGGCCATCGACTTGTCGGAGCCGCTTCCATCGCGCGGGCCGCCGAGATCGTTGACCACCACCGCCGCGCCCTCGCGCGCGAACAGTTTTGCGTAGGCCTCGCCAAGCCCGCCCCCCGCCCCGGTGATCAGCGCCACCTTGCCGTCAAGTAGTCCCATGGTTTTGTCTCCCTTGTTAATTGCCGTCATTCCGGGGCGCGCGCAGCGCGAACCCGGAATCTCGAGATTCCCCGATGCGCAATTGCGCATCTGAGGTCTGGTCCTTCGGACCATCCCGGAATGACGGAAAATGTTATCCCAAAACCGTCCTGCCGCTTTTGATGACCGTGACGCCCCTCGCCTTCACCTTGGCTTCGAACGATACCACGTCGCCGTCCTTCCACATTTCCATCGTCACGGTCTCGCCGGGATAGACCGGCGAAGAGAACCGCGCCGCGTGCTGCCTGAAGGCGGACGGGTCGTAGTCGGCATAGGTCTGCAACACGCCGCGGCAGGTGATGCCATAGGTGCACATGCCGTGCAGGATCGGCTTCGGGAAACCGGCCTTCCTGGCAAATTCCGGATCGGAGTGCAGCGGATTGCGGTCGCCGCAGAGCCGGTAGACCAGCGCCTGGTCCGGCCGCGTCGTGATGTCGACGATCTTGTCGGGCGCGCGCGACGGCACCTGATGCGGCTCGGGCTGGCCTTCGGACGGCCCGCCAAAACCGCCATCGCCACGGGCAAAGCGCGAGGCCACCAGCGTCGCGAGTTTTTCGCCGTCAGCATCCTTCAGCACCGTCTGGTGCCGGATCACCGCGCCCTTGTCCTTGCCCTTGTCGAACACATCGAGCACGGATGAGTCTGCAGTGATGTGGGCCGCGGTCGCAAACGGCTTGTGGAAGGTGACGTCGCGCTCGCCATCGACCACCATCACCCGATTGAGGTTCATCTCGCCGGGTCCCGCGCCCCAGGCCGCGACGGAGGCAAAGGTCGGCACCACCTTCAAGGGACGCGGCGTGGCACTGGCCTCGTTGACGAAGGCCAGTTCTCTTTCGTCCATGGGATCGGCGCCCATGCCGATGCCGTAGGCGTAAAGCATCACCTCGCGATCGCTGTAGGCATATTTCTGGCCGAGGTTCTTCAGCGCCATCAGCTCTTCGTACTTGATCGGCATTTTTCGTTGTTTCCCTCCAAGTTCTTTTGTCTGTCGTTCCCGCGAAAGCGGGAATCCAGTACCCGCCGGTGTTTACTGGATCCCCGCTTTCGCGGGGATGACGATCTCATGCTTGGTGTGCGCCGTGCGCATCATCGTCACACCGGCGTAAAGAACGGCAGCGGCGCGCCGTCGGTCGGCTTGAACACCAGCTTCACCTTTTGCCCGATCTTCAATGTGTCGATGTCGCAATCGACGATGTTGGTCTGCAGCGAAGGACCTTCCTTCAACGTCACATAGGCGATCGCGTAGGGCCCCGTCGGCGATTTGCGCATCAGGCTGAAGGTGTAGATCGTGGCCGCGCCGGACGCCTGCTCCCACACCGTCCGGTCGGAAAAACAGAACGGGCAGATCGCGCGCGGAAAATAATGCGGCTCGCCGCACGCCGTGCAGCGCTTGATCATGAACTTTCCTTCCGCGGCCGCATCCCAGAACGGTTTTGTCTCGGGATTGGTCACCGGCGCCGGATATTTCTTCGCTTCGGCCATCACACGCGCTCCAGAATGCAGGTCGAGGCGGCGTGGCGCACGCCTAGGAGTCCGCCGGTGCCGTGGGCGACCGCGAGATCGCAATTCTTCACCTGCACCTTGGGATGCGCTTCGCCGCGCAACTGCCGCACGGCCTCGATGATCTTGGTCATGCCGCCACGGTTGACGGGGTGATTGCTGCAGAGCCCGCCGCCGTCGGTGTTGAAGGGCAATTTGCCGACGCCCGAGATCAGATTGCCGTCGGCGACGAACTTGCCGCCTTCGCCTTTCCTGCAGAAACCCAGATCTTCGATCTGCATCAATACCGTGATGGTGAAGCTGTCGTAGATCGAGGCGTACTTGATGTCCTTCGGCGTCACGCCCGCCTCTTCGAACGCGCGCGGGCCGGACCAGACACCGGCAGAGTAAGTGAGATCGAGGTCCTTGCCGCCGCGCGGCCCCTTCATCGCCTCGCCATGACCGATCAGCCGCACCAGGGGCTTCTTCAGGCTCTTGGCGATCTCCGGCGTCGTCACGATCAGCGCGCCGCCGCCGTCGGTGACGACGCAGCAATCCATGCGATGCAAGGGATCGGAGATCATCGGCGAGTTGAGCACGTCCTCGACGGTGACGACCTCCTTCAGCATCGCGTGCGGGTTGTATTGGGCGTGATGGGAGGCCGCGACCTTGATCCAGGCGAGTTGCTCGCTGGTGGTGCCGTAGTCGTGCATGTGGCGCATGGCACACATGCCGTAGGCATTGTGCGTGGTGGCCCCGTAGGCCGCCTCGAAATCGGCCTCGGCGCCAGCGGCGCGCGGCGGCATCGGTCCGGTGCGCGGCTTGCCCGCGAGCGTCATCAGCGCGATCGAGCATTTGCCGGCGGCGATCGCCTCGGCGGCGTGGCCGAGATGGATCAAATAGGAACAGCCGCCGGTCTCGGTGGAATCGATGTGGCGCACTTTGAGGCCGAGATAATCGACCATCGGCCAGGCCCCGCCCGGCGCGTCGCCGGCGCAGAAATAGCCGTCGATATCGGCCTTGGTGAGGCCCGCGTCTTCTATCGCACCCTTGGCGACCTCGGCATGGAGCTGTGCGGTGGATTTATCCGGTGCGTGCCGGGTCGGGTGTTCGTAGATCCCGGCGATGTAGGCCTTGCCCTTGATGGTCAAATCGTTCTCCGCAGGCGTTTCTTGTCCGTCAGCGTTTTTTCTGACGTGTCGGGGCAGCCTTGGCAAGCGATGAAATATTCCGCCCGGCGAGACGGAGTTCTGCGCTCCCATAGTTGTCGTCGCCGCGAACGCCGGGACCCATAATCACAGGCGTTCGTGGCTACAGCAAGCTCGGCAAGCAGCGTTCGCAAAACTCAGTTCGGTGGCTATGGGTCCCGGCGTTCGCCGGGACGACAACGAGTTTGAAGCGCCATTCATGCCACCACGCCTCCGCCTTCTCGCGGCGCGCATCGCGTCCGAGTCGTTGTACGATCCACCCTCGAAATAACAGAGGGCGCAGGGAATGCCGGATGCGCGTTGCACCCGAGGCCGCGCGTGCAACAAAAAAGCACACGCGTTAGCAACCACAGGTACACCGCATCAACCGGCATTCCCTGCACAATGGTTTTAACGGTTTCCTTCGTGATCTCCCCGGTGACCGGGCTCTTTTGCCACCGTCATTCGCAGATATGACTCCACGAACTTAGCGCCAGCATCGGGGCGCCAGGACCACACGACTTCGCCGTCCACTGCAACGTCATTCGTCTGACGCGCTATTTGCGCGCCTGACATTGCCGCGTCCATCGCATCCCGAGCCCAACGTCCGTGACGATCGCGATACGCCCCTCTTGGTGGGCCGGGACGACAGAATCAATAAATCTGTTTCTACCTAATCGCGAAGCGAAATATTTTTTGCGAGAGGACTCGACACGATATTCGCGAGACTGCCTGTCGGGCAAATCAGGTGGCTCCATCGCCGTGCTGCGTAGGTCGCCTCGTTACCATCAATAACTGTCCGGCATTGCGATATCATCGAGAAGCTTGCCTGGCCCGCGAACCTTGCGCGCGCCGGGTTGCACGCGCCAGCTTGTCCAAAGTTTCTCCTCTCGTGTGCAGTACAAGAGATATTCGCCGGGATCGCTCGACGATTGACGTCCCACTGCCTGACTGCAGGCAAAGACTTCGTTGAGAGCGAGAACGTCCCTCCCGCGGGCAGCCTTCGCTAATGCCGCTTCATTGGACCGCACGAACAGAAAGCGGGACGCCACGGGTATTTCTGCATTGGCGCTACCGTCTTGGCCGATGAGGACCAGTCCCGCTCCGCCATTAGCCACGGTTAAAATGACGGGCTCGCCCTTCCACGTCTTGATCGGCTCCATTCCGATGAGAAATTCACCCATCGGCTGGTCAAGATATTGAAGCCTGAGTTGCGGAGCGACCTCCGCTGCCGCAAGTCCAAAACCCAACCGTCGGGCGCGCGCATAAATGTCCGCCAGCGACGCAGTCTCGGTCTGAAAGCCCAATTCGGCCGCCGATACCGCAATAAGCTCCACGTCTGTTCTCGTAGTGCTAAGGGTAAAGGCCGGTCGAGCGAGAATCTCCTTAGCCAAGTCTCCGATGCCACAACCTGCTGCATCCAACGCATTGCGGAGGGCAAACGAATTTGCAAACGTCCCTACTGTAATCGTCTTCCACACCGGAGCAGCGACGGCGGACCTCGCTGGAATTGCCGGTCTATTGCCCGAGGGAATTTGCTTGAGCGTCAAGTGGTTCCGCAGGACATCTCGCGCCGTGCATTGAGCGCTGGCGTCCCTCGCGAACAGGACCATGCAAGCGCTGCAAAGCAGCGCAATCAAGAGGGGGCCGCCGCGGTGCGATCCTATCGAACAATGCGGTATGGCGTGGCAACCGACTTCCTCACCAGCAGTTCGGTCCACAGGAACCTTTCTTGCGCACGCGAACCTTTCTTGCGCACGCTATGGCGCGCGCTCAAAACAATCCGACAATTGCTTCAGTATGGTCACGGCAATCAAATTTCTGACCAGATCGAGAGCGCAACGTGCTATGTTCAAACGGCTGCGGAACTGACCGAGATCGGATCAAGCGATACTGCGGTCGCGGCTTTTCGGTGTGTGAACTAACCTACATTCCGGAGAAGCTTTTTTCTTTGCCGGTATGTCGCCACCTGGAGCGCGACGATTTCAGGATAAATCGTCATCGCGACCTAGCTTATTGTTTGAACATGATCATTTTCTGAAAACCGGTATCCACCCCGCTGTCCAAGTGCGGGGCAGGCTTTTCCGGAGCATGCTCCAGCGCATCGCGACATCTTGCAGACGCGATACGGATAAGAGCTAATGCACCCAAGCGACACCCGGCGGCTCGGCACGATGTTTGCTTAGAATAGTGCCGGGTGACTGGAAACTTTGGAGGCCTGGCAATGGCAACTCAGATCGTGATGGACCACGCCGGTGATACCCGGCACTACTTCGACGCCAATGATGCGCAAGCACTTGCTAAGGCGGAGGAACAGTTCAAGAAGCTCACCGGCGACGGCTTTACAGCGGCGGTCCGAACCACCGCCGGCGAAGTCTCCCGAATTCGGGCGTTCGATCCAACCGCAGAAGAAACCTTGTTCTTCCCGCGGCTTGTCGGCGGCTGATCGGCCTCAACGTCATGTTCTTGTTTCGCCGGTCGCCGGTTGGGGCGCGCTTGCGTCTTCGAGCCTTGCGCAGACTGTCCAGGCTGTTTTCAAATGAAAATAGCAGTGAGGCTCGTGGCCTGCGCCTTCTGAGAAGCTGGCTTACGGCCGGGCAACGCGCCCAATTCGACGCCAACCGATATTTCGACGTCATCGGCTGCGACAGTGGAAAGCGGTACCGAATCCACTACGGCACGACGACCAACGTGCATGAGATCGATGCTGCCGGCCACCCCAAAGTTGGCTGGTGTTTTGTGCCAGTTGGCTATCTGGTCGCGGGCGACATCGTGCTCGCTCAAAAGATTGCCCTGGAGACGAATGAGTTCGCCGCTTTGGCGGTGGCGAATAGTTTCCTGCCCAAAGAGACGCCGTCCAACATATACGTGCCCTGCTGAGGCTGGCAGCCCAGGCGCCTTTCACGCTGCCGGTGACACTCGGCGGCGCCGGCGTGAGAGAGGCCTATTCCGCCGCGATCTGGCGTGGCGCGGGCGGCGGGTTGGCGAGATCGGCGGCGAGCTGCGCGTAGCGCGCTTTTGCATCCATGACCGCCTTCTCCTTGACCGGGCCGTAGCCGCGGATGCGATCGGGCAGTGACAGCAATTCGACCGCGGTGTCGACCGTCGCCGGCGACAACAGGCCAAGCACGGTCGCAACGTCTTTCTCGTAACCCGCGATCAGGTCGCGCTCCAGCCTGCGGTCGGCGCTATGGCCGAAAATGTCGAACGCCGTGCCGCGCAGGACGCGCGCCTTCGCCAACATGCGGAACACCGGCAGCATCCAGGCGCCGAACGCGCGCTTCTTCGGCCGCCCCAGCGCATCGACGCCGCGCGACAGGATCGGCGGCGCCAGATTGAAGCTGATCTTGAAGTCGCCGTCGAACTGATCGCGAAGCTGTTTTTCGAATCCGCCGTCGGTATAAAGCCGAGCGACCTCGTACTCGTCCTTGTAGGCGAGCAGCTTGGCGTAGTTGATCGCGACTGCCCGCGGCAGCGCCTCACTATGACCGCCTTTGCGCGCGGCCTCGCGGACCTGATTGACCAGCTTGCGGTAGCGCTCGGCATATGTCTCGTTCTGATAGTCGGCAAGAAGCCGGCTCCGATGAGCGATGATCTCGTCGAGCGACATCATATCGAGCGTTTTTGGCGCGGCCGTCGGATCCTGCCCTTTCATCATCGCCTCGAGCCGCGCGAAGTCGACGACAGCGAGCCGGCCGAGCCGGAAGGCTTCCTTGTTCATCTTGATCGAGACGCCGTTGACTTCGATGGCCTGCTCGATCGCCTCCGCCGACAGCGGCAGCAAGCCCTTCTGATAGGCGTAACCCATCATCATGATGTTGGTGGCAATCGAGTCTCCGAGCAGCATCTCGGCGGGCCTGGTGAAATCGAAGAACGACGATTCCTTGCGCAGCGCGGTTTCCAGCACGCTGTTGACCTTGCGGTTCTGGAAATTGAAGTCGCGGTTGAGGATGAAATCCGCGGTCGGAATCACGTGGCTGTTGATGATGCCGGTGGTGCGGCCCGACTCGCAAAGCGTGATGGTGTCCTTTGACGCTGCGACCACCTCATCGGCGGCGAGCACGAGATCGGCCGTTCCCGTGACGATGCGCGAGCAGGTGACGTCGGCGGTATGTTCGGACAGCCGCACATGGCTCAAGACCGCCCCGCCCTTCTGCGCAAGGCCCGACATGTCGAGGATCATCGAGGCCTTACCCTCGATATGGGCGGCCATGCCGAGCAGCGCGCCGATGGTCAAGACGCCGGTGCCGCCGACGCCGCCGACGGCGATGTTATAGGGCCGCTCGAGCGCGGGCCGCGAGACAGGCTCCGGCAGTTCGCCGATGTCGCCGATTTCAGCCGGCGCGCGGCTCTTCAGCTTGCCGCCATCGACGGTGACAAAGGACGGGCAGAAGCCTTTCAGGCAGGAATAATCCTTGTTGCAGGACGACTGATTGATCGTGCGCTTGCGCCCAAGCTCGGTCTCCAGCGGCTCGACCGAAATGCAGTTCGACTGCACCGAGCAGTCGCCGCAGCCTTCGCAGACCGCGGGGTTGATCAGCACGCGGCGCCGCGGATCCTCCATGGTGCCGCGCTTGCGGCGGCGGCGCTTTTCGGCGGCGCAGGTCTGCACGAACACGATCGCGGACGTGCCTTTCAGCGTGCGGCAGGTCTTCATCACGGCATCGAGCTCGTCGCGATGGGCGACCTTGACACCGGGCGCGATATCGGACCGCGGATAAAGATGGGGATTTTCGGACACCAGATAGATGTCGCGGATGCCTTCCGAGTGAAGTTGGAAGGTGACCTGCTGCGGCGACAACTCGCCGTCGACATGCTGGCCGCCAGTCATCGCGGCTGCGTCGTTATAGAGGATCTTGTAGGTGATGTTGGCGCCTGACGCCACAGCCTGACGGATCGCGAGCGTGCCGGAATGGAAATAGGTACCGTCGCCGAGATTGGCGAACACGTGCTCTTCTTTCGTGAAGGGTGCGACACCGACCCACGGCACGCCCTCGCCGCCCATATGGGTAAACGTCTCGGTGTTGCGGTCCATCCACAGCGCCATGAAATGGCAGCCGATGCCGGCAAAGGCGCGGCTGCCCTCCGGCACCTTGGTCGAGGTGTTGTGCGGGCAGCCCGAGCAGAAATACGGCGTGCGGCTGATCGGGGAGACCGGCTGCATCTGCGTCGCTTCGCGGCCGTTGAACCAATCGGCCTTGGCGCGCAGCATCTCGGCGATCTCAGGATTGAGATTCAATCGAAGCAGGCGCTCGGTCAGCGAGCTTGCGAGCGACGAGACGCTCAGTTCCGCCGCGAAGGTCAGGAAACGCTTGTCGTGGTCGTCCATCTTGCCGACGATGCGCGGGCGGACGTCGTCGCGCCAGTTGAACAGCTCCTGCTTGACCTGGTTCTCGACGATCTCGCGGCGTTCCTCGACGATGAAGATCTCTTCGAGCCCGACCGCGAACTGCCGCACGCCTTCCGGCTCCAGCGGCCAGGGCATGCCGATCTTGTAGAGCCTCAGGCCGATCTTGGCGGCGATCTCCGGTGTGATGCCGAGCTCGCGCAGCGCCTGACGGATGTCCTCATAGCTCTTGCCTGACGCCATGATGCCGTAGCGCGCGTTCGGCGAATCCATGGTGACGCGGTTGACCTTGTTGGCGCGGGCAAAGGCGATGGCGGCGAAGCCTTTGTAGTCCTGCAGCCGCCGGTCCTGATCGAACCGATCGTCGGGCCAGCGCAGATTGAGGCCGCCCGGCGGCAATTCGAAATCCGCCGGAATGATAAACGGCTTCATCTCGTCGGTGAGGTCGATCTCGGCGGTGGTTTCCACCGTCTCGGTGATCACCTTCATGCCGACCCAGCACCCTGAGTAGCGCGACATCGCGATCCCCAACAGCCCCATCTCGATCATCTCGTGGATGCTGGAGGGATAGAGATAGGGCATCAGCGCGGAGACGAAGGCATGGTCCGACTGGTGCGGCACGGTGGAGGATTTGGCGCCGTGGTCGTCACCGGCCAGACACAGCACGCCGCCGTTTTTCGCCGAGCCCGCGGCATTGCCGTGCCGGAACACGTCGCCGCAGCGGTCGACGCCGGGACCCTTGCCGTACCAGATGCCGACCACGCCATCATGCCTGGCGCCGGGCGACAAATTGAGCTGCTGCGAGCCCCAGATCGCGGTCGCCGCCAGGTCCTCGTTCACGCCCGGCTGAAACTTGATGTTGTACTGCTCGAGATGCTTTCGCGCGGCAAAGAGCTGCTGGTCGTAGCCGCCGAGCGGCGAGCCGCGGTAGCCGGAGACGAAGCCCGCGGTATTGAGGCCGGCGGCCCGGTCGCGCCGGATCTGCGCCATCGGCAGCCGGACCAGCGCCTGGATCCCGGTCAGAAAGACGTGGCCGGTGCTTTGTGTGTATTTCTGGTCGAGACTGATCGGACCCTGGTTGATGCCCATTTAAGCCCTCTTAAGCCTTTGGCCGCCCCGCCACTTTTCAATTAGTCACATAAGCGATTTTTGCTACTCTATGTCGCTTTATTCGGACTGCGCACCACAAATCAGGCCACCGCAAGTCGCTATCCGCAAATCGCAATTTCGTGGCGGAAAGTGCGGCGCAGCTTTACTGTTTGTGTCGCCCGCAAGGCTTGCGGCGAAACGGCATGACGTCTCCCTTCTGCGTCCGGTTGTCACACGATATGCTTCAGGCGATCGATCATATTTTAAGGACATATCCTCCGATGCGCGCGATTCTCGCGACTCTCTTTTTGTGCAGTGCATTCGTTGTCGGCCCTGTTCGGGCCGAGCCATCCGCCGAGGATATCGCGCATGGCAAGATATTGGTGGAGGCCGGCGATTGCGCCAGTTGCCACACCGCCGATCCGGCAAAGCCCTTTGCCGGCGGCAAGCGCATCGACACCCCCTTTGGCGCGATCTATTCGCCGAATTTGACGCCGGATCGCGATACCGGGATCGGAGGCTGGAGCGACCAGGATTTTTATGGCGCGCTGCGCAATGGCGTGGCGCCCGACGGCGCCCGCTACTATCCGGCGTTCCCCTATTCCAATTTCACAAAGCTCACCCGCGATGACATTTTGTCGATCCGCGCTTATCTTGCGACGCTCACGCCGTTCCAGAACAAGCCACCCAAGCCTGAACTGCGCTTTCCGGCGAATTTTCGCGTGCTGATGCGCGCCTGGAATTATCTGTTCTTCAAGCCTGGCGTCTTCGAACCCGACCAGAACAAGAGCGCGGCCTGGAATCGCGGCGGCTATCTCGTGACTGGCCTGGCGCATTGCGGCGCCTGCCACACGCCGAAAAACATGCTTGGCGCGGATCGGCACGGCCGCGCCTTTTCGGGCGGCCGGGTGGATGGCTGGTTCGCACCCCGGCTCGATGGCACCGAGCGCAGCGGCCTGAAATCCTGGAGCGTCGATGACATCGTCGAATATCTGCAGAGCGGCCGTAACGGAAAAAGCCACGCCGGCGGCCTGATGGCCGAGGTCGTCGTCAACTCGACATCAAAGATGAGCGACGGCGATGTCCGCGCCATCGCGGTGTACCTCAAGGACTTGCCGGCGGGAGCGCCGGAGCCTGAAATTATCGCCCCACCGGAGGCCAGCATGAAGGTGGGCGCCGAGATCTACGCCCATGCCTGCGTTTCCTGCCATGAGGCCGATGGTTCAAGCGCGCCGCGGATCTATCCGCCGCTGCCCGGCAACGCGCTGTTGCAATCCGCCGATCCCTCCAGCACGCTGCGCATCATTCTCGACGGCGCGCAGACGATAACCACGCCCCGCGCGCCCAATACCGGCTCGATGCCGGCGTACAAACAATTGTCGGACCAGCAAGTGGCCGACGTCACCAACTACATCCGCAACTCCTGGGGCAACGCGGCGCCGCCGGTGACGGCTGACCAGGTTGCGAAGGCACGGCGAAACTGATCGTGTCCCGGACGCGGAGCAGCGCCACTGCGCGCTGCTCCGCAGAGCGGCAACCCATCTGCCAGCCAATTTCGCAAATCTACGGCGCGGGTTCCCCCTGTGAACAGGTCCGACATGCGCGGGCGGATGCCGACAGTCTTCCGGAACTTCAGCAGGCCGCACCGGTTGTCTATGACTAAAGGAGGAACCAATTCATGACAAATGAACGCATCCCCAACGATCCCTATCGCCCCGGTCTCGATCGTCAAGGTCTCGATCGTCAAGGTCTTGGCGATGAATATGAGTATCGCAACCCGCGGATCGACCCGGAATTCGGGGAAGGCCCGGCGAGCGGCGCCAAGGTCGCGCTGCTCGCGATCTGCATTGCGCTGGTGTTGGGCGCCATCTTCTACGGCCTGAACAATTCGAGCGTCAACCAGGCCTCGACCCCGCCTCCCGCACGGACGGCAGACACCCAGCCGGCAACGCCGCAGGCGCCTCCGGGCATGCGCGACGTGACCCCGAAGCCCAACAGCGGACCCGGCATGACGACGGGCGCCGCGCCCGACAAGAAGTAACGGCCGAATGCTTGAAGGGGGGTAGCGGGCATCATAGCCCGCTGCCTTGTGTTGGTCTTGCGTTGTTCTTGATCAGCGGAACATCTTGTTCAAGTCGGAGCCGGGATAACCGTTCGCCAGTTCGGTAAACGTCCCCTTCTCCGCCATCTCCTTCGCGACTCTCATGAAGCCGGCCCAGGCCGAACGCGCCAGCGAGCCGCCGACGCTGATGCGGCGCACACCGAGATCGGTGGCCTGTTGAAGCGAGAGGCCGGACGCGCCGATCAGGAGATTGACCGGCTTGGGGTGCACGGCCTTCACGATCGTCGCGATCTCGTCCCTGGTCTTGATGCCCGGCGCATAGAGGCAATCCGCGCCGGCTTCCGAATAGGCCGTGAGGCGATCGATCACCAGCTTCAAATCGGCCTGGCCCCACAGGAACGCCTCGCAGCGGCCGGTCAAGAGCACGCCGCTGTTGTCGGCATCGATTGCGCTACGCGCCGCCTTGATGCGCGCGATGGCAAGGCTGCGCTCGTAAAGCGGCTTCGCTGTATCGCCGGTGGAATCCTCGATCGACAGCCCGGCGATGCCGGTCTTCACGCCGCGCGCGACATTGGCGAAAACGCCTTCCGGCGCTTCGGCGAAACCACCCTCGAAGTCGGCGTTGACGGGCACGTCGACCGCCGCGCTGATGTCGGTCAGATGCGCGCAGACCTCATCGACCGTGACGCGATTGTCGGCCTTGCCGATGGTCCACGCAAAGCCCGCGCTGGTGGACGCCAGCGCCTTGAAGCCGAGATGCTGCAGCGCTTTGGCGCTGCCGACGTCGAACGGATTGGGCAGCACGAAGCAGCCGGACTCGTGCAGCTTGCGGAAATGGGCGCGCTTGTCCTGGGTTGTCACCGGCATGATTTTTCTCCCTTTTGTTCTTGGCCGAGAAAAGATAGCGGCGCGAGCCGGCCTAAGCCACCACCTTGCGCAGAAAACTGCGCTCTTCCGCGAGGATAAATTTGTGGTCTTCGGCGAAGTTGAAATTGGCCATGCCTTCGGCATCCCCACGCAGCCGCGCCCGATAGCTCTCATAAGCCGCAAGACTCTCGAACGAAATCAGCGCAAACGCGATGTTGTTGGTGCCCTCATGCGGCATGAAATAGCCAACGAGGTCGCCGCCGCATTTCGGGATGATGGAGAGCCAGCGCTTCGAATATTCCTCGAACTGCGCGCGCTTGAACGGATCGAGCTGGTAACGGATGAAAACGGTGATGGCCATGGAAACCTCCGGCTTTTTTTGCCCGTCCAATTTCTCGGCAATGAGAATAGCCGCTTGCCCAGCATCAATGCTTCGGTTATCATCGAAGCATGAAAGTAGGCCCCGATATCGCGATGGTCGCCTCCCTGGTCGGCGACCCCGCCCGCGCCAACATGCTGACCGCGCTGATGAGCGGGCGCGCGCTGACGGCGAGCGAGCTCGCACAGGAGGCCGGCATCACGCCGCAAACAGCGAGCTCGCATCTCGGTAAGCTCGAGGCCGGCGGGCTGATCGAGCCTGAAAAACAGGGCCGCCACCGCTACTACCGCCTCACCGATCCCGATGTCGCCGGCGTGCTTGAAGGTCTTGCCGGGTTGGCTGCGCGCGCCGGCCACATGCGCGTGCGGACCGGACCGAAGGATCCGGCGCTGCGCCGCGCACGGATTTGCTACGACCATCTCGCCGGCGATCTCGGCGTGCAGATGTTCGACAGCATGAAGGCGCAGAAGCTGGTGCGGCAGAAGAAGCAAGATATGGAACTGACGCCCGAGGGCGCGCGTTTCCTCGAGAAGAACCTGCAAATCTCGGAGGACATGCTGGCGCATCCGCGCCGTCCTGTTTGCAAGGCCTGTCTCGACTGGAGTGAGCGGCGGCATCATCTTGCCGGCACGCTCGGCGCCGCGCTGATGACGCGCTTCACTGAGCTGAAATGGGCGGCACGCGATACCGCACCCGGCAGCCGCATCGTCAATTTCAGCCGCACCGGCGAGAAGCGGTTTGCCGCTCTTTTCGTCAACGGCGAAGGCTGACCATCACGCGCTGTTGTTTGGTTCGTCGTACCCGTGCTTGACGCGGGCGCGCGCGTCTTGGGTATAAGCGGAGGACGCGATGGCCGACCCAGCCCCCGGCCATGACGACGACAAATTGTCCAACTTCCGGAAACCTCCATGCACCGCATCTTCCATCGCATTTTCCTTGGCGCAATCTGCGCCGCCCTCCTCGCCTGCTCCTTTGCTCCCGCTTCCGCCGAGCTCGCCGAACGCGAGCCTTACGGCATCGACCTCGAAGGCTTTCCATACCCCTATCCCGTCAACCTGCTGCCATTGGTCAATGACGGCGAGCAGTTGCGGATGGCGTATATGGACGTAGCGGCCGCGAAGCCGAACGGCCGAACGGTTGTTCTGATGCACGGACGCAACTTCCCGTCGAGCTATTGGGCGCCGGTCATCCGGACGCTGAGCAACGCCGGTTATAGGGTGGTGGTGCCGGACCAGATCGGCTTCGGCAAATCATCGAAGCCGTCGGGCGAACTGCACTTCGACACCCTTGCGCGCAACACGGTGGCGCTGCTCGATCATCTGCACATCGCCAAGGCTGAAATTGTCGCCCATTCGATGGGCGGCATGATCGCGGTTCGCATCGCGCGCGCCTATCCCGACCGGGTCGCACATCTCGTGCTGACCGCGCCGATCGGACTGGAGGACTACCGCCAATACGTGCCACCGACGCCGACGGAAAAAATCATGGAGAGTGAAGACAAGCTCACCCCGGAAGGCTACCGCAGGCAGCTCGAGACCAACTACGCGCTCAAGATGCCGCCCGATGAGGTGACGCCTTTCATCGATGCGCGCTTCAACCTCAAGGAAAGCGCCGAGTATCCGCGCTGGCTGCGCGCCTATGTCAATTCCGGGCAAATGATCTACCGCGAGCCGGTCGTGCACGAAATCCCGCTGATCACCCAGCCGACATTGTTCATCATGGGAGCCGACGACCACAACGCGCCGGGACGAGCGAACGCGCCGGAGGCGCTGCGGCCGAAGATGGGCCAGAACGCCGCCCTCGCCCAGGCGCTGGCGGCGCGCATGCCGGATGCGCACGCCGAGGTCATCTCCAATGCCGGGCATATCGTGTTTCTCGACGCGCCCGCGAAATACGACGAGCTGGTGCTCGGCTTCCTCGAGAAATAGTTGCAACAATGTCGAGGCGGGGATCGCTAGAGCGCAACCCCGCCTTGGCAAAACTTACCAGTTGCGGAAGCAATGGCGGCCAAACGGGCCGGAGTGCCAGCCGGGCGGGCAGTTGAACATCGGGCGGCATCCGCCATAGGGACCACGGTGCCAGCCGGGTCCGCAGCCGCCGGCGACGCGGATGGTATCGGCCGAGGCGGCCTGGTCGAGCGGCGCCAGCGGCATCGCCTGCGACGCGGTCATCGCCGCCAGGCTGAGGCCCAAGGCGACAGCAGCAGCAGCAAGTAGTCTCATCGGTACGTCCTTTCTTTCCAAATAACCGCGACGCGGCGGTCTTAGAGTTCATAACAAAGCATTTGCCGGCTGGTAACTTGCACCAGCGCAAGAGAATTTTGCTTGAGTCGGCATGAATGCGCGCTGAACTGCGCCTTCATGTTCAACACGTTCGGCGTCGTTGTCCTCAGCGTCGTTGCCGCGCGACCGCAACCATCGATCGTTCAGACTCCAAACGCCTCCGCCAGCACGACGGTTTCGCGGATGCGCCTGACATCGGGCCAGTCACGGTTGAAGTCGTCGACCAGCCGCTTCATGTCCTCGCCCTTCATTGCGCGATCGAGCGAGGCCTCATCGTCGAACTGATAGGTCGCCTGATGCAACGACGGATCGGACAGGCCCCAGACGCGCCACGCCTTCTTCACGTCCCACGATCTTACGGCGTCGGGCAGATGTTCGGTCTGGTACCATTTGTCGAACGCGGCGCGTTTTGCGGGATCGCCGACGGTGGCGCGGACGACGAAAAACACGGTGGGCATGGTTTCCTCCTGCATCTTGATGGTTCCTCATGGCGGGAACTGTTCTGGCTTGGATCAAAATCCGCGCCCGGCAGTCAAACCGGGACCGGGTTCCGACGTTGAACCAGGTTACCTCAATCACATAGGAGTTCGCCATGCTCTCCAAGGTCAAGCCGATCCCGGACGGATTTCACACCATCACGCCCTATGTCATCGTCGAGGGCGCGGAGAAGCTGATCGGCTTCATGAAAAATGCTTTTGGCGCGCAATATCATGACGAGCCGACCAAACGTCCGGATGGCTCGATCATGCACGCGACGCTCAAGATCGGCGACTCCATGCTGATGGTCTCCGATGCATCCGAGCGCGCCAAGGCCTCGCCCGTGTTGCTTTATCTCTACGTGCCCAATGTCGACGCCGCCTATCAAATAGCGTTGAAAGCCGGCGCGACCTCGGTGATGGAGCCGGCCGATCAGTTCTATGGCGACCGCGGCGCCGGCGTGAAGGACGCCGCCGGCAACCAGTGGTTCCTTGGCACGCACGTCGAGGATGTCTCGCCGGCTGAATTGCAGAAGCGCGCGGCGGCATTCTTCAAGAACCAAGGCAAGGTCGCGTAGATAGCGGGGCGGATACCGGTTTTTCCTTAGCCAACGAACGCGGAACGCGTTTGCGCGGAAATCATGCTCAAACAAAAAGATTGAGCGGGATGACGATTCGAAGAAAAGTCATCACGCTCTAGAAGCACGAATGACAGGGAACGAATGACAGGGAACTCGACAGCGGGCGCTTCGGCGCGACCGCTGACCGCCTCTTGCATGCCACAAAGGCCCATCATACCTTGTTCAATGTCGCGTTGAAAATTCGAAAAAAACATAAACGGGCTGGGTCATCCTGCGTGGATTAAATCCATCAAAGCCAGAGGAGACAGCCATGGCAACAAAAGTAAAGCCGGTTCCCCAGGGATACCACACCGTCACCCCCTATCTCGTCGCAGATGGCGCTGAGAAGATCATCCGTTTCATGAAAGAGGCCTTCGGAGCCCAACCCGTATTCGAGCCGATGATGCGGCCGGACGGCAAGGTCATGCATGCGGAGTTCAAGATCGGCGATTCCATCGTGATGATTTCCGACACGTCGGAGCGCGCGCAGCCCACCTCCGTCATGCTGAATCTCTACGTACCCGATGTCGATGCGGTCTATCAGAAGGCGCTTAAGGCCGGCGCCACATCGCTGATGGAGCCGGCGAACCAGTTCTATGGTGACCGCAGCGGCGGGGTGACGGATCCGGCCGGCAACCGCTGGCACATCGGCACCCATATCGAGGACGTGTCGCCGGCTGAACTTAAGAAGCGCGCGGCGGAGTTCATGAAGCAGCAACACAAGGCGGCGTAGCCGCGCCGCTTGATCTCCGTAAATTTGCATGGGCGGGTCGAGTGCGGCCCGCCCGCGACGCTCGGGTCGTGATCTGGAGTGTTTTCGAGCGAAAGCCTGTCCCGGACTTGATCCGGGATGGGTACTGGTTCGCGTGAAGAAAACACGTCGGAACAAGAGGCTAGAGTCTCCGTTCCGATTCAATCGGAACGGAAAAGGCTCTAGTAGAGGCCGCCGGTACCGGGACGCAGAATGGTCCGATCGTAGTCCGGCGGCATCATCGGCTGACGAG
>WNGJ01000642.1_pt1 | contig 40661 bp, 26 predicted proteins | sample 5400611 | NCBI WGS metagenome assembly WNGJ01 (sample SAMN13153375, study PRJNA577476) | soil metagenome | isolation source: 40 cm soil or saprolite under Garry oak tree replicate 1 | place: USA:California | collected 2016-06-15
CGACCCGAGCCCCACCCGCCGGAAGCACGCCCGCCGGAAGCGCGCCGATGGGCGATGGGGAGCAGGTGCCCGCGCCGCCGGACCGCGGTGGCGGCGCTGGGGCGCCGATGCGGATCTGGTCCACGCCGTCGGGCAGGGCGATGGCAGCTAGGTGGCGGCTTGAGCCTGCTACGCACCGGGCAGCCGCGATCGCGGCCACCGCCGGGGCGGAGGGCGGGCCGCCGTCGCATCCGATCACGGTGATCTTCGGGATCATGATCAGGTCCTTCCCGGCACCGCGCCAGCGGCGGCGGCGCCCGGTGGGAACGCGGCGAGCACGGTCCGGCCGGTGAAGTCCACCATGATCACTTCGACTTCGGGTGCGTAACCTGGCGCGAGCCCGGCGCAGAACCGGGCCAGGACGTCGGCCGTGCGGCGGCAAAGCTCGGTGCCCGCCGCCGCGGCCAGGCCGGCCGCCTGCCACAGTTCGAGCGCGTGCCGCGCGGTGTTCGCCTGCCCGACCTGGGTGACCAGTTCCGCGGTGGCGCCGGCCGCGCTGGTGATGTCGGCCAGCAGGCCGGTCGGCACCTTCGAGCGGGTGTAATGGGTCATCAGCACTCCCCCAGCGAGCTTGCTCAGCTTCCCCGCCATCCCGACGAAGACCACCTTGGCGATGCCGCCGCGCGCGGCCTGCCGCAGCGCCGCCCCGGTGAAGTCGCCGACCTCGACGAAACTCGACTCCGCCAGCCCGGGGAGCAGGGCCATCGCCCCCTTCTCCGTCCGGCCGCCCGTACACAGCACGAGCACCTCGCCGCCCTGGGCGGCGAGGACCGCGACGGCCTGCTCCACGCTGGCCCGCCACGAGGCCGTCGAGAACGGGCGGACGATGCCCGTCGTGCCGAGGATCGAGATGCCGCCCAGAATGCCCAGCCGGGCGTTGGTGGTCTTGCGCGCCATCCGCTCGCCTTCCGGCACCGAGATGACGACGCGCAGGCCGCGCAGGCCCGGGTCGGCCGCCTCGGCGACCGCTTGCGTGATCATCTGCCGGGGCACGGGATTGATGGCGGGCCCGCCGATCTGCAGGCCGAGACCCGGTTTGGTGACCACGCCGACGCCGACCCCGCCGTCGAGCTCCAGGCCCGGCCGGGCCGCCCAGCTCACGGTCGCGGTGAGATGGGCGCCGTGGGTGACGTCCGGGTCGTCGCCCGCGTCCTTCACCACGACGGCCTGCGCTCGCTCGGGGCGGTACCAGCAGTCCTGCACCGCGAACGCCACCCGGCGGCCGGACGGCAGGGCGATCTCGACCCACTCCTGCGGCCGCTGCGCGACGAGGGCGGCCGTCGCGGCCTTCGCGGCAGCAGCGGCGCAGGTCCCCGTGGTCCATCCGGTGCGCAGCCCGCTGCGCCGCACCTTCGCGGTTCGTGGCAGGTCCGGTTCGCGCAGCTCGGCAGGCTCGGTCACGGACCGCCGTTTCCCCCCGCGGCGCCGCCATCGGGGCGCTGCGAACTCCCCGCGTGACCCGGCGCGCCGGCCTGCCGAAGGCCGCGGCGGGCGCGCGGGTCCGCCCGGCGATAGCTGTGGAAATGGCCGGGATGGTAAAGATGCGAACGGGTTCCGCCGGCCGCGAGTGCCGGGCCGACGAGGACGAGGGTATGTTTCCACAGCCGGTGTGCCCGGATGGTGCCTGCGAGCTCGTCCAGCCTGCAGCGCACGATCAGCTCGTCCGGCCAGGTCACCTGGTAGGCGACGACGCAGGACGTGCCGGGCGGGTAGCCGCCCGCTAGGAGTTCGGCCTCTAGTTGGCCGGAACGTGCGGCGGAGAGGAACAACGCCATCGTGGTGCCGTGCCGCGCGAACTCGGCGACCCGCTCTCCGGCCGGCATCGGCGTCTTGCCGCCGCCCAGCCTGGTGAGAATGACCGACTGGGCCACTTCTGGGATGGTCAGCTCGCGGCCGATCCTGGCCGCCACGGCGGTGAAGCTCGACACGCCTGGCACCACCTCGGTCCGCAGGCCGAGCGCCTCGCAGCGGTCGAGCTGTTCCTGGATCGCTCCCCATAGCGATGGATCGCCCGAGTGCACGCGCGCCACCCGCAGGCCCTCGCGTGCGGCCCGCTCGTAATGGCTGAGCACGCCTTCCATCGGCAGGCGCGCCGAGTCGATCAGTTCGGCGCCCGCTCGCGCATGCGCGAGCACGTCCGGGTGGACCAGGCTCGATGCCCAGATGACCACGTCTGCCCCGCCGATCGCGGCCGCGCCGCGCAGCGTGAGCAGGTCGGCCGCGCCGGGGCCCGCGCCGACGAACGTGACCGATCCGCGGAGGGGCCGCGTCATCTCGCTCACCGGAGCCTGCTCCCGGTTCGCGTGCGGCGCCCGGGGGCGATGAGCGTGGCCAGGTAGGGCACACCGGTGAGCCCTGACAGCTCACGAGCCGGCCTGATGTCCTCGCCCGGCAGGCCGAGGCGCGCCCCATAGACCGCGCCGTCCAGCCGCCCCGACTCTTTCAGCGCGGCGAGCAGCGCGGGTATGTCCGTGGCCGCGGCGGCTATCCCGCCGAGTTTGTAGGCGACAACCGTGTCGTGATGGTCGAGAGCCTCCCGCAGGGCACCCAGTGGCGCCTCTGGCCCCGCCGCGCCGCCGCGGAGCGGAAGCAGCACGAGCGACTCGCTGCCCTCGGCGAGCACGGTTCCTGCTCGCGACGCGAGATCCTGCATGGCGGTGATTCCCGGCACGGTATCGATGGTGACATCGGGAACAAGGCCGCGGACGGTCTGCGCGAGGTAGCTGAACGTGGAGTAGATGTTCGGGTCGCCGATCGTGGCGAAGGCGACGGTGGCGGTGCCCGCGCCGAAGGCGGCGGCCACCGCGTGGGCTGCGGCTGACCATGCGGCCCGGCGGCCCGGCGTGAGGCCGCCCCGCTCGCTCAGGGCGAAAGGAACGCGGCGGATCCGGGCGCCGTCAATGTGCGCGCGGACCGTGGCTTCGGCCCGGCCCGGCTCGCCAGCGGCCGCGCCCGCCATGACCGGGACCAGCACCAGGCCGGCCGAGGACAGCACGCGGACGGCCTTGATGGTGACGAGTTCCGGATCACCCGGGCCGACGCCCACGCCGACCAGGCGCCTGGCCGCGGCGGTGCCGGTCACGAGACCGCTCCCCCCTCAGCCGGACCGGGCCGGCTGCCCGGTGCCGCGTTCGCCCGGCACGCGGAAACGAACCGCAGGGCGGACGAGGGCGCGCCTGCCCAGTGCAGGTGGAGATAGGAGGCCACGACGTTGCCGACGACGTGGCCCTCGGCCCGCTTCCCGCCGCCCGGCCAGCCGGCGGCGAGCCGCCACGCGGGCAGGCGCCCGTATTCAGGGCTGACGGCGGTGCGGTGGAACTCATGGCCGCGCGCCCGGGATCCGGCCTCGGCCAGAGTCGAGTCCGTCGCCGCTGTCGCGGTCCGGTACCCGAGCGTGAGCCGGCCGGTCATGTGCGTATCCGCGTCGACGACGCCGCACATGGGCAGGCCGTCCAGGGTGCGGGCCAGATAGAGCAGGCCGGCGCACTCGGCGATCACCGGGGCGCCCGTGGCGGCGAGCGCCGCGACCTGCCGGCGCAGTGGCGCGTTGGCCGACAGTTCGGGCGCGTACATCTCGGGGAAGCCGCCGCCGATCACAAGTCCGGCCGTCCTGGCCGGCAGCGTCTCCTGGGTGAGCGGGTCGAACGGGACCACGTGCGCCCCCGCGGCCTCGAGCAGCTCCGCATGCTCGGTGTAGCTGAACGTGAACGCGGGCCCCTCCGCCGTCGCGATGACGGGCTTGCCCTGACCGGCCGCCACCACGACCGGGGATCCGGCCACACGCATGCGCCGGCCAGGCGCCGGGCCGAGGCGATCGACGGGCGGCCACCCAAGATCGATGGCCCGTTGACCGCCACCCATGACGCCCTGCGGGCCTTCGTATGCCGGTGGCGCCTGCCGGGCGCGACCCGGGCCCGATGACGCGGCGGCATCCGCACCAGAATGTGGACCCCGCTCCCGCGCGCCGCGCGCGGCGGCCGCGAGGGCCGCGTGCGGATCCCAGGGAGGGACCGCCAGCGGTGGCGCGGTTGCCGCGAGCGCTCGCAGGCCGTCCACGTCGCACGTGGCGGCGATCAGATCGGCCAGCCGGGCAATCGCCTCCCCGGCCGCGGCACGCCGTTCCGCGGCGGGCACCAGGCCGAGGTGGCGCGACGGCGTGACTGCCGCCTCGGTTCGCCTGACCGTGCCGAACACGCCGACGCCCAGAGGTTCGATGGCGTCTTTGAGCAGCCGCTCGTGGCGCTGCGAACCGACGCGGTTGAGGATCACGCCGGCGACGCGCACCCGTGGGTCGAAGGCGGCGAACCCAGCCACCAGGGCGGCCACCGAACGGCCTGCGGCGGCGGCGTCCACGACGAGCACCACCGGCGCCCGCAGCAGCCTGGCGACATGCGCGGTCGAGGCGAAGTCGGGGCCCGCGTCCGGGCCCGCCGCGGCGGGGTCGGCGATGCCGTCGAACAGGCCCATGGCGCCCTCGATCACGGCGATGTCCGCGGCTGCGGCGCCGTGGGCGAACAGCGGGCCGATCAGCTGTTCGCCGCACAGGAACGGGTCGAGATTGCGGGCCGGGCGGCCGGTGGCGAGCGCGTGGTAGCCGGGGTCGATGTAGTCAGGCCCAACCTTGTGACCAGACACCGCAATGCCACGGCCCCGCAGCGCCGCCATCAGGCCGGTCGCCACGGTCGTCTTGCCGCAACCAGACGCCGGGCCGGAAATCACGAGCCGCGGCCTAATCACTGGTTCCCCACAGGGCCGGACTCATCCACAGAATCGCGTTCACCCCTCCCCCAGCTCTTGACAACCTGCCAAGATCAGCAGTGGGGCAACGCCCCCCAAGGGAGGGCGCGCCTTGTAAGGGTGGCGGCAAACGGGGGCGGGTCCAGTCACCACTCAATTCCCTTCTGGCCCTTCTGGCCGGTGTCCATCGGGTGCTTGACCTTGGTCATCTCGGTGACGAGGTCGGCGCATTCGAGCAGGCGTGGGTGCGCGCCCCTTCCCGTGATCACCACATGCTGCGCGCCGGGGCGGCCGGCCAGCGCCCCCACGACGTCCTCCACATCGATCCAGCCCCAGGTGATCGGGTAGGTGAACTCATCCAGGACATACAGCCGGTAGGTCTGCGCGGCGAGGTCGCGGCGGATCTGCGCCCATCCCTGCGCCGCGCGCTGCGCGTGGTCGTCGCCGGCGTCCCGCTGAATCCACGACCACCCGTCGCCCATCTTGTGCCAGGTCACGGTGCCGCCGGCGCCGCTTTCGCCGAGCGCGCGCAGGGCCCGCTCCTCGCCGACCCGCCACTTCGCCGACTTGACGAACTGGAACACGCCGACCGGCCAGCCCTGGTTCCACGCGCGGAGCGCGAGGCCGAACGCCGCGGTGGACTTCCCCTTGCCCGGCCCGGTATGGACGATCACCAGCGGGCGGTTCCTGCGCTGGCGGGTCGTGAGGCCGTCGCCCGGCACCCGCGACGGCTTTCCCTGCGGCATCAGGCCGCCCTTCCGCGCGGCAGCAGGCGCCCGCAGCCCGCGTTTCCCTGCCCGGTGCGGCGGAGCGGTCGCGAAGGCGCGGCGATCCCCACCGCTGCGCGCCTGTCCGGTCTCATCAGGCAGCCCTCACCCGCGCGTCTTTGACCGTCCGCACGAGGGCCCCGGCCGCGAGCTCGTCGAGCCTGACCAGGTGGCTGCCCAGCTGGGCCGCGAGAGCGGCGGCGAGCCCTAGCCGCAGCGGCCCGGACTCGCAGTCGACCACCACGCTCGCGACGCCGCGCAGCAGCGCCGCGGCCCGGGTGACCGCCCCGGGCTCGCCCTGGGTGGCGCGGCCGTCGGTGACGACCACAAGCAGCGGGCGGCGGCCTGGATCGCGCAGCCGCTCCACCGAGAGCACCTCGGCGGACCTGATCAGGCCGGCGGCCAGCGGCGTGCGGCCGCCGGCCGGCAGGTCCGCGAGCCGCCGTGCCCCCACCTCGACCGACGAGGTGGGCGGCAGCAGGAGCTGAGCGCCGTCCCCGCGGAAGCTGATCACCGCGACCTTGTCCCTGCGCTGGTAGGCGTCGAGCAGCAGCGAGAGCACGGCGCCCTTGACCGCGCGCATGCGCTGCCTGGCCGCCATCGACCCGCTCGCATCCACCGTGAAAAGCACGAGGTTCCCCTCACGGCCGTGGCGGACGGCCTGCCGCAGATCCGACGGATTCAGCCGGATCGCCCGGCCTTCGGCCGGCCGCCATCCCCTGGCCCGCTGCCGCGGCGCGGCGGCCCGCAGCGTGGCGGGCAGATGAACGGCGGTCACCCTGCCACGCGGCACCCGCGCGCCCGCGAGCCGGCCCTGCGGGATGCGGGCGGCGCTGCGGCGGCCCGGCGCGCCCGCACCGACGCCCGGAACGGTGAAGACGGGCGGCCGGAAGGTTGTGCCCGCGGCGGCGACGGTCACCCCCGCGGTGGGGTGCGCGGCCCGCGGACCGCCCGGCCCTGGCTCAGCGGCGCCAGCGGGCCCGCTGCTGGCTTGCTCGCCGTCGGCACGGGTGGCGCCGGAGTGGGCGGGCGCGCCGTCGCCGGCCGGCGGGACCGGTGCCGCGGCGTCGGGCGGGTGCGTCCCGGTCACGCCTGGCGGGCCGTTTCGAGTGGTGGCCGGCGGCGGCGGGCCAGGCTTGGCGCCGCCACCGGGCCGGCCGGGCCCGCCGTCGGGGTCGTCGCCCTCGGCCCAGTCCCCGGCCTGGCGCAGCGCCTCGTCGAGCGCCTCCTCATCAAGGCCGGGCGCGTCGAACGGGTCGCGGCGGCGCCGGTGCGGCAGCGCCAGCCCGGCCGCCTGCCGCACGTCCTCGGCGATCACCTCATCGCGCCCATGCCATGCGGCGAGCGCCATGGCGGCGCGGGCGGTGACGAGATCGGCGCGCAGCCCGTCCACGCCGAATGCGCCGCATACCGCGCAGATCTGGCGCAGCGCGCCGTCCGGCAGCCGCACCGCAGGAAGCCGTGCCCTCGCGGCGGAGATCCGCCGCGCGAGCCGTTCGGTATCAACTGCCCAGCCAGCGGCAAAGCCAGCCGGGTCAGCCTCGTAGGCAAGCCGCCGCCGGACCACCACCGCCCGCTCGGCGGGATCGTGGGTCGCCGCGACGTGCACGGTGAGCCCGAACCTGTCGAGGAGTTGCGGGCGAAGCTCGCCCTCTTCCGGGTTCATCGTGCCCACCAGCAGGAACCGCGCCGCGTGCGCGACCGACACGCCCTCCCGCTCGACGTAGCAGACGCCGAGGGCAGCCGCGTCGAGCAGCAGGTCGACAAGGTGATCATGAAGCAGGTTGACCTCGTCGACGTAGAGCACGCCGCGGTGCGCCGCGGCCAGCAGGCCGGGTTCGTAGGCCGTGACACCCTCGGTGAGCGCCCGCTCGATGTCCAGCGAACCGGCGAGCCGGTCCTCGGTCGCGCCGACCGGAAGCTCGGCCAGGCGCGCGCGGCGCTGCCGGGCGGGCGCGCCCGCCGGGTGCGGGCCATCCGGGCAGCCAGCGTCCGGTGCGCCCGGGTCGCAGGAGAACCGGCAGCCCGTGATCACGGCGATCGGGGGCAGCAGCTCAGAAAGACCCCGGACGATGGTGGATTTCGCGGTCCCCTTCTCACCGCGCACCAGCACGCCGCCGACGCCCGGCGAGACCGCGTTCAGCAGCAGGGCGAGTTTCAGGTCGGCCATGCCCACCACCGCGCTGAACGGGTACAGCGCTCGCGTGGGCGCGCCGCGCGCCGCATTGCCCGCGGCGCCGGCTTTGCCCGCGGACCCGGCGGCTACCGCGGCATCAGGCATGCCATCTCATCCTTCCCCGGGTTCAGCGCCCGAAGATGTGGCGTTCAACCGGCGGGCCGGAGTCTCCTGGCTCCCGGATCAGTGCTCGCCCCGCCTTCCCGCCGCTACGCGGCAGTGGCGTCGTGGGGGTTGCTCCCCGGTCACAGTTGCGCGACAGCCCCGGACTCGCACCGGGTTCCTCCGCTGAGCTCGCCAGTTCCCCAGCATGACACATCGGCACCGATCCGCCCGCGAGGTGGCCTGCCAGGACTTCCCGTGCTGGCCACGCCCATACCGGCCACGCCCATACCGGCCACGGCCAGCGACGGCTCACACCCAGCCCGCCATGATCGTGCATACTTGGACGTGCGCCGCCGGGCCTGCCCGGCGCTGACGCCGGGATTACTGGGTCTTGGTCGCCTCTTGACCAGGCAGCGGCGCTGTGCCCTGCGATACAGTGCCCTAGTTCGCCGCCGGACGGGAGTTTCGCACGATTTCAGACACCACGACGACCGAGCGCCTGAGCTTGCCCACTGTCGGCGTCGCGGAAGCGAAGTCCGCAGGATAATCCTTGCCGGTGCACCGTGGTGACACGGCAGGTCTTCGGCCGGTGCCGCCAGAGGTTCAGCGTTCTGACAGGAAGTTTTCAGCTTGTCCTGGTAGGCAGTGGCGGCAACACCCGATACGACCGGACCTCAATGTGACTTCTGCGAATGGAGCGTGCATGGCGGATCCAGGCTGTTCCCGCGTGCTTGTGACGGGCGGAGCAGGCTTCATCGGGCGCCGGGTGGTGAAGACGCTGCTCGAATCGGGGGCCGACGTGACGGTCGCCGACAAGCAGCCCTTTCCCGACGGCGTCGTGGCTGGCGGCGTCCGGACCATCCGCGGCGACCTGCGGGACCCAGACGTCGCGGCGCGCGCCCTGGGCGCGGGCACCGACGCGGTCGTGCACCTCGCGGCCGTGACGTCCGTGCTCCGCTCGGTCGAGGACCCCGCGGGAACCTACGAGGTAAACGTCGCGGTCACCGCGAATCTCCTCGAGCTGGCACGCAGGCACGCGGTCGGTACCTTTATGCTCGCGTCAACCAACGCCGCGGCGGGTGACGTCGGCCGCCAGGTGATCACCGAGCGGACCCCGCTGCGCCCGATGACCCCCTACGGGGCGACCAAGGCCGCCGCCGAGATGCTGCTCAGCAGTTATGCCGCCGCCTACGGGATCGCGGCATGCTCGCTGAGGTTCTCCAACGTCTACGGTCCAGGGATGGCCGCCAAGGACAGCTTCATCCCGCGGCTGATGCGCGCCGCACGATCCGGCACCGGCGTCGACATCTATGGCGACGGCGCCCAGCTCCGTGACCTCGTCCACGTCGACGACGCGGTCCAGGGCATGCTCACCGCCTGGCGAGCCGGTTTCGCGGGGCCGGTCATCGTCGCCTCCGGCAGGTCGGAATCGGTGAACGACGTGGTCGAGGCCGCACGCCGGGCCACGGGCAAGCCGATTCCGGCCCGCTATGTCCCCGCCAAGCGTGGCGAGATGCCCGCGGTCCTCGTCGACATCTCGGCGGCGCGGGCGCTCGGCTACGAACCGCTCTACGATCTGCAGGCCGGCCTGCGGACCGTGTGGCCAGAATTCTCCGCGGACGCGGACAGGGACACCGACAGGGACACCGGCGCGGCCAATGGTCACGGCAGCCCCGTAAGAGCGGAGGCGGCGACGTGACCAGCGGGGTACCGGCAGGCGGGACAGGTGGCACGGGCGAGGCGGCCTGGTCCGCGGCATCGGTGGACGACGACGCGGCGGGCGCCTTCGCCGCCGCGTACGGCGAGCGCGCGCTGCGCCTGCCGCCGGTCGCCATCGTGATCGCCGCCTACAACGAGGAGGGGGCGATCGGCCCGGTCATCGACGCGCTTCCCGCGGCGATCTGCGGGCTGGCCACGGCGGCCATCGTGGTCGTCGACGGCTCGGTGGACGGCACCGCCAAGGAGGCGCACAGCCGCGGCGCCCTCGTCTGCGATGTGCCCGTCAACCGCGGTCAGGGCGCGGCGCTGCGGCTCGGCTACCGGCTCGCGCGGGAAGGCGGCGCCAGCTACATCGTGACCACCGACGCCGACGGCCAGTACGATCCCGCCGACGCGCAGCGGCTGCTCGAGCCCGTGCTCGCGGGCGACGCCGACTTTGTCACGGGGTCGAGAACGCTCGGCAGCGAGGAGACGAAGGACCCGGTGCGCAAGCTCGGCGTCCGGGTGTTCGCCGCGACGATCAGCCTGCTGGCCGGTCAGCGCGTCACCGACCCGTCGTTCGGCATGCGGGCGATGCGCGCGGAGGTGACCGGCGCGGTCCAGCTACAGCAGCCGCAGTACCAGGCGGCCGAGCTGCTGATCGGGGTGATCGCCCGCGGCTTCCGGGTGACCGAGCGCGCGGCCACGATCCGCAAGCGGCGTGTCGGCGAGAGCAAGAAAGGGCACAACGTCCTGTACGGTCTGCGTTTCGCTCGCGTGATCGTCGGCACCTGGTGGCGCGAGCGGCGTCAGCGGCAGGCGGATGACCCCTGCAGCCCCTCGCCCGCGCTCACCGGCTGGGACCGCAGCGACGACCCGACGCCTGCCGGCGGCGCGGCACCGGACATGCCGGTCGCCGATGGCCGGGCCGGAGGGCCGGCCGGCCCCGCGGACGCCCGCAGCGGGTCCCTGGCGCCCCGGTCGGCGAAGAGGACGTAGTGGAAGATCGCAAACCTCGACAGGAACGTCACTACGTTGGCCACGAGGTACGCCGCGGCGACGAAGGCGAGCCGCGGGATGGGTCGCAGGCCGATCGACAGGGCCAGGTGGTGGGCCAGGCTGGTCGCGAGCGAGAGGAAGAGGATGGTGCCCGCGGCGATCAGCCAGAACGGCAGCGTCTCCTTGAGCAGATGGGGCCGGCCTCGGCGTTCCCACGCCCAGCGGCTGAGCACGTAGCTCGTTGCCGCGCCCGCGAACCAGGCCACGGCGGCCGACACGGTCGGCCACAGTTTCACCAGCCCCAGGCAGGTGACGAGGGTGATCTCGCTTGCCGCGAGCGCCATCGCGGAGCCGAAAGCGAACCGTGTGAACCGCCGGCCTACCGTCCGGACGCCAAACGCGTACACTGCCCGGACCATGCGGTGCGCACGGACGGCACGAACCACTCTGCGCAACGCCAGTGCCATGGTTACCTCAGCTTACGTGTCGTGGTGACCGACAATAGCGGACCAACCCGAGCGTCAGGTCAGGATCCAACCGCAGGAAGTTAGGAGCCGCTCATGAAGATCTTGGTGTTGGGTGGTGACGGCTACCTTGGGTGGCCGACTGCACTGCACCTGTCGGATGCTGGCCACGACGTGGCCGTCGCCGACAACTTCGCCCGCCGGCAGTACGATCACGAGCTCGGCGTGGAGAGCCTAGTGCCCATCGAGACGCTGCGCACGCGTGTCGCCGCCTGGCACGAACTCACCGGCAAGGCCATAGAAACATATGTCGGAGATCTCACCGACGCCGACTTCACATATCACATCATCGGGGACTACCGCCCGAATGCGGTCGTTCATTTCGCCGAGCAGCGCGCTGCGCCCTACTCGATGATCGACCGCAAGCACGCGGTCTACACGCAGTCCAACAACGTCGTGGGGAACCTCAACCTGCTCTACGCGATCGCCGAGACCGATCCCGACATCCATCTGGTCAAGCTTGGGACCATGGGCGAGTACGGGACACCCAACATCGACATCGAGGAAGGCTGGCTCGAGGTCGAGCACAAGGGCCGCAGGGACCGGGTGCTGTTCCCGAAGCGGCCGGGTTCGTTCTACCACCTGTCCAAGGTGCACGACAGCCACAACATCGAGTTCGCCTGCCGGATCTGGGGACTGCGCGCCACGGACCTGAACCAGGGCGTGGTCTACGGGCAGCAGACGCCGCAGACCGCCCGCGACGACCGGCTCGCCACCCGGTTCGACTACGACGCGGTCTTCGGCACGGTGCTGAACAGGTTCTGTATCCAGGCCGTGCTCGGCCATCCGCTGACCGTGTACGGCAAGGGCGGCCAGACCCGCGGCATCATCGACATCCGCGACACCGTGCGCTGCGTCCAGCTCGCGTGTGAGAACCCGGCGGACCGGGGCGAGTTCCGGGTCTTCAACCAGATCACCGAGTGGATGTCGGTCGCCGAGATCGCCGACACCATCGCGAAGTGCAGCCCGGAGCCGGTCATGATCGAGAACATCGACAACCCGCGCGTCGAGGCCGACGAGCATCACTACAAGGTGACCCACACCAGCCTCATCGAGCTCGGGCTGACGCCTCATCTGCTTTCCGACACGCTGATCGAGTCGCTCCTTGAGATCACGAAGCGGCACGCCCACCGGGTGTGGGCCGAGGCGCTGCGCCCGACGGTCAACTGGCGCACCCCCCGGTCGTTCTGAGCTTGGGCGGCTCACCTGCGGGTCGGTACGGCCGGCCGCGTGGCCGTGGGTCGCGCGGCCGGCCCAGACCGTTCCAGCCCGAAGGCGCCCCCGAACCCCACGCCAGGGCGCACCAGCATGCCCGCACGTCAGGATGGGCGCGCAGCGCGCGGCAGCCGTTAGGTAAAAATCGGCAGCCCAGGCAGCGCGGGCGAAGACAGGGCCGGGGCGCCACCGAGCACCCCCGGGCAAACGGGAACGTGCGGGCGATACGCGGCGCGGGTGCTCGGCTAAGCGCCGCGCTCGAGCGCGCGCAGGCGCTCGCGGCCGACGAAGGTGAACATGCTGGCGCCCGGCTCGAGCTCTGCCCGTGCGCCAGCGAACCTGTGCGCGCCGACGCCGTAGTCCGCACCGGGATCCGATTGCCACACCAGCTCGAAGCCGCGCAGCTCGAACCAGCGGCAGAGCTGTGGAACCAGATCCGGCTCGCGGCGGTGCCGTGTCCAGATCGCGGTGCCACCGGTGGCGGTCATGCGGCCAAGGAAGGTGATGGTCCGCTCGGTGTCGGCCCGGGTGATGTTGCCGAAGACGCCACAGGCGAGCACCAGGTGGGCAGGTACCAGCCCGGTGTACTGATCGGTGAGCGACGCGTCGCCGACGACCACCCCGACGCCGCCGAGCCCGGCGGCGTGCGCGGCATCCCGCGCGATCGCGGCGTTCCGCGGGTCGAGCTCGACCAGCCGGGCCGTCACGTCGCGCCCGCGCGGGTGGGTGGCGAGGACGCCGAGCAGATCCCGGCCCTGGCCCGCGCAGATGCTGACCACACGCAGCGGGCCCGGCGGGGACGAATCGAGCGCCACACGGATCTGTTCCTGTACGGCGGCGAGCCGGCGCGCAAGCTGTGAACCCGGCACGTCGTACTCGTCGTGCCAGGCGCGCCAGTCCTGCGCCGGGGGATCGGCCGCGCGGCCGCCGGGCGGCGTGGCGGGCACTGACGTGTCCGCGCTGGCTGGTCCCGCTGGATCTCGCGCCGGCCCCGTCATGTCCGCTGCCCGGTGGGCCGGGGGATCGCGGGCGTGCTGATGGGATCGCGTGAGGCCGGCATGGGCCCATTCTCCCAGAGCGATGAGCTCCGCGGATGGCCCAGGAGGTGGCTCGGCGTCTCGCACAACCCGCGGCCGGCCTGCGACACTACCGACCATGCGAACGCTGCTCGTCGATCATCCACTGGTCGGGCACAAGCTCACCGCGCTGCGCGACGCCACCACGGAAGCCCCGACGTTCCGCAGGCTCGCCGACGAACTGGTGACGTTGCTCGCCTACGAGGCGACCCGCGAGGTGCGCGTTCAGGCGGTGTCGGTGAAGACCCCGGTCGGCTTGGCGGACGGGGTCAAGCTGGCCCGCCCGGCGCCGCTCGTCGTGCCGATCTTGCGAGCGGGCATCGGCATGCTCGACGGCATGTCCAGGCTGCTGCCGACCGCGGACGTCGGCTTCGTGGGCATGGTTCGTGACGAAGAGTCGCTGGTCGCCTCGACCTACGCGGACCGCCTGCCGGCCGACCTCACCGGGCGTGAGGCGTTCGTGCTCGATCCAATGCTCGCCACCGGCGGCACACTGGAAACCGTCCTCGGCATGCTCGTATCGCGTGGCGTGGCCGCGGTGACCGCCGTCTGCCTGATCGCGGCGCCCGAGGGCGTCGCCAGGATCGCCGGCGCCTTCCCTTCCGACCAGCCCGTCCCCATCCGGGTCGTCACCGGCGCAGTGGACGACCATCTGGACGAGCGGGGTTACATCGTTCCCGGGCTCGGTGACGCAGGCGACCGCCTGTTCGGCAAAATCTGATCGCCCTAGATGCCGACGGGGTGCCAGACCGTTTTGGTCTCCAGGAACGCCATCATCCGGCGCACATCCGGCGGGCCAGCCCAGTCCGCGGCCGGGGCGGCCGGCGGCACGAACACGCGCTTGAGGTTCCCGGCGGCGAGCCGTTCGAGTTCCGCGCGGTCCGCCGGGGCCACGCCGGACAAGTCGATCGCGTTCACGTCCATATGGGCGGCAAGGACCGGCGCGAGCTCCGCGGTCCGGCCGGTGAGCACGTTCACCACGCCGGGCGGCACGTCGGCCGTCGCGATCACCTCGGTGAGCGTGACCGCGGGCAACGGCCGCGGCTCGCTGGCGACGACAACCGCCGTGTTGCCGGTGACGATGACCGGCGCGAGCACGCTGACGAGCCCGAGCAGGCTGGAGCCGGCCGGCGCGATCACCGCGACCACGCCGGTCGGCTCGGGCAGGCTGAAATTGAAGTACGGCCCGGCCACCGGATTCGCCGCACCCGCGACCTGCGCGACCTTGTCCGCCCAGCCGGCGAACCACACCCATCGGTCCACCGCTTCCGCGACGCGGCGCCCGGCCTGCACCGCGGACCCGCCTTCGGCCGCGGCGACCTCGGCGGCGAACTGCGCCGCCCGCCCTTCCAGCATCTCGGCCACCCGGTAAAGGACCTGCCCACGGTTGTAGGCGGTGGCGCCCGCCCAGCCGGCCGCCGCGGCGCGGGCGGCCACCACCGCGTCCCGCGCGTCCTTCCGGGACGCCTGCGCGGCGGACGCGAGGAACGTGCCCGCGGGTCCGCTCACCGGATACGAACGGCCGGACTCCGACCTGGGGAATGCGCCGCCAATGAACAGCTTGTAGGTCTTGCGCACGTCAAGCCGTGAGCCGCCGGCCGCGCCGCCGTCGTCAGACATCGAGATAGGCCTCCAGCCCGTGCCGGCCGCCCTCGCGGCCGAAACCCGACTCGCGGTAACCGCCGAACGGGCTCGCCGGGTCGAACCGGTTGTAGGTGTTGGCCCACACCACGCCCGAACGCAGCCGCTGCGCCATCCACAGGATGCGGCTGCCCTTCTCCGTCCACACCCCGGCGGACAGCCCGTAGGGCGTGTTGTTCGCCTTGGCGACTGCCTCCTCCGGCGTGCGGAACGTGAGCACGGAAAGCACCGGCCCGAAGATCTCCTCCCTGGCGATCCGGTGCGACTGGCTGACGCCCGTGAACACGGTGGGCGGGAACCAGTAGCCACGCGACGGCAGCTCACACTGCGGAGACCAGCGCCCGGCGCCCTCCGCCTCGCCCGACGCCGAAAGCTCGCGGATCTTGTCGAGCTGCTGGCGTGAGTTGATCGCGCCGAGGTCGGTGTTCTTGTCGAGCGGATCACCGAGCCGCAGGGTGTCGATGCGGCGCTTGAGCCGCTCGACCACCGGGCCGGCCACCGACTCCTGCACGAGCAGCCGGGAACCCGCGCAGCACACGTGGCCCTGGTTGAAGAAGATCCCGTTCACGATGCCCTCGACCGCCTGGTCGAGCGGCGCGTCGTCGTATACGACGTTCGCCGCCTTTCCGCCGAGTTCGAGGGTGAGCCTCCTGCCGGTGCCCGCCAGCGCCCGCCGGATCTCCTTGCCCACCTCGGTCGAGCCGGTGAATGCGATCTTGTCCACGCCGGGATGGGTGACGAGCGCCGCGCCGGTGTCACCGGCGCCGGTGACCACATTGACCACCCCGGGCGGCAGTCCCGCCTGCTGGCACACGCTGGCGAGCAGGAGCGCGGTAAGTGGCGTCGTCTCGGCCGGCTTGAGCACGCAGGTGTTCCCGGCGGCGAGGGCGGGCGCGAGCTTCCAGGCCGCCATGAGCAGCGGGAAGTTCCACGGGATGACCTGGCCCGCGACACCGAGCGGTCGCGGCGCCGCGCCGAAGCCCGCGTACCCGAGCTTGTCCGCCCAGCCGGCATGGTAGAAGAAATGTGCGGCGGCGAGCGGCACGTCGACGTCGCGCGATTCCCGGATCGGCTTGCCGTTGTCCAGGGTCTCGAGCACGGCGAACTCGCGCGCGCGTTCCTGCAGTATCCGGGCGATCCGGTACAGGTACTTGGCCCGCTGGCTGCCGGGCATCGGCCCCCAGACCCGTTCGTAGGCCGAGCGTGCCGCACGCACCGCGCGGTCGACGTCGGCCGGGCCCGCGGCCGCCACCCCCGCGAGCCGTTCCTCGGTCGCGGGATTGACGGTCTCGAACGTCCGCCCATCTGCCGCGGGCGTGAACTCCCCGTCGATGAACAGGCCATACTGCGCGGCGACAGAGACGACATCCCGTGACTCGGGCGCAGCCGCGTAGTCCCACACGCTGCTCATGTCAGTCGAGGGTGAAGTAGTCGGGGCCCGCGTAGGCGCCGGTGAGCTGCTTGCTGCGCTGCATGAGCAGGTCGTTGAGGAGGCTTGACGCACCGATCCTGAACGACTCCGGGGCGAGCCACTCCTGGCCGGCCGTCTCGCGCACGAGCACCAGGTAGCGGATCGCGTCCTTCGCCGTGCGCACTCCCCCGGCGACCTTCACCCCGACGCGGCGCCCGGTCGACTCGGCGAAATCGCGCACGGCGGCCAGCATGACCAGGGCGACCGGTGGGGTAGCCGCCGGTGACACCTTGCCCGTGGAGGTCTTGATGAAGTCGGCGCCCGCCAGCATGGCGAGCCAGGCGGCACGCGAGGTGTTGTCGAGGGTGGCGAGCTCACCCGTTTCGAGGATCACCTTCAGCCGCGCGGATCCGCACGCCTCGCGCACCGCTCGCACCTCCTCGTAGACCTGCCCGTACCGCCCGGCGAGGAAGGCGCCCCGGTCGATGACCATGTCGATCTCGTCAGCGCCGTCGGCCACGGCGGTGGCGACGTCGGCGAGCTTGACCGCGAGCGCGGCACGGCCGGACGGGAACGCGGTGGCCACGGACGCCACCGCGACCGGGCTGCCGTCCAGCTCGGCGCGGGCGACGCCCACGAGGTCGGGGTAGACGCACACCGCCGCAACCGGAGGAACCCCGGCATCCGTCGGGTCGGGCCGGCGCGCCTTCGCACAAAGCGCCCGGACCTTCCCCGGGGTGTCCGCTCCTTCGAGCGTCGTCAGGTCGACCATGCGGATCGCCGTGTCGAGCGCCCACATCTTGGCTTCCCGCTTGACAGACCTGGTCGCGAGGGCCGCCGCCCGCGCGTTCGCGCCGACCTGGTCGATTCCTGGCAGCCCGTGCAGAACCTGGCGGAGCGCGGCGTCCGAGGTAGCCACCGTGCCGATTTCGGCTGGCAGCGTTCCCCACGGCCGGTCCGCTACCGCCTGCGCGCGCGACTCGATGTTCACGTCCCGACGCTACCTCGCCCGCCCCGCACCCGGTACAAGGCCCGCCCTTCATGCAAAGCCGGTCCTTCATGCAAGGCCCGCCTCCATACAAGGCCCGCCCGCCCTGGGGGCGCTGCCCTACTGACGATCTTGGCACGGTGTCAAGAGGCGCGGCAGGGCCGAACGCGGTTCTGTGGATGAGCTCAGCGGCAGCGATGTACCTGTGGATGGCGCATTGCCGGGGACCGGGGGCGGCCGCGATGGCCATCGCGCCCGAGTGCCGTCACGGCGTGATGCGCTCGATGACGAGCGGCTGGCCGGACGGCGGTTGCGGGCCGATCTCGAGCGCGCCGGCAAGAGCCTCGACGGCAGGGCCGAACCGGGCGGGCTCGTCGCTTCGGAGCTCGAGCAGGGGCTGTCGTTCTTTGACCCGGTCCCCGGGTTTGGCCAGGCAGACAACCCCGGCCGTCGCGCTCACCGAATCCTCTTTACGTGCCCGGCCCGCACCGAGCAGCCAGGCGGCGCGGCCCACGGCCAGCGCGTCGAGCCGGCGCAGCCAGCCCGAGGCAGCCGCGGGAACTGCCGTGGCGTACGCCGCCCGCGGCAGTGGCGCGTCAGGATCGCCACCCTGGGCAGTGATCATCGCGCGGTAGCGCTCGTATGCCCTGCCGTCGGCTAGCGCGGCCGCGGGGCCGGCGGGCGAATCCCGCGGACTGTCCGGCCCGGCCCCGCCCGGCGCCCCGGCACCGCCCGGTTCCGGCCCGAGCCCGGCCAGCCAGAGCATCTCTTCCGCCAGCGCGAGAGTGACGGCGACGAGGTCGGGCGGGCCGCCGCCGCGAAGTGTGGCGACCGCCTCCTCGACCTCCACCGCGTTGCCGGCGGCGTAACCGAGTGGCGTGTCCATCCGGGTGAGCAGCGCCGATGTCCGCACGCCGTGCTCGGCGCCCAGCGTCACCATGGTCTGCGCGAGGAGCCTGGCGTCGCCGAGGTCGCGCATGAAGGCGCCGTTGCCCACCTTCACGTCGAGCACGAGCGCCGCCGTCCCTTCGGCGATCTTCTTCGACATGATGGAACTCGCGATCAGCGGGATCGACTCGACGGTTCCTGTCACATCACGCAGCGCGTACAGCCGCCGGTCCGCGGGCGCGAGCCCGGGGCCCGCCGCGCAGATGACGCAGCCGACCCTCCCGAGCAGGCTGCGCATCTCGCCCGGCGACAGCGTTGCCCGCCATCCCGGCACGGACTCGAGTTTGTCCAGCGTGCCACCGGTGTGGCCGAGCCCACGGCCAGACAGTTGCGGCACGGCGGCACCGCACGACGCCACCAGCGGCGCGAGGATCAGGGATACCTTGTCCCCGACGCCGCCGGTCGAGTGTTTGTCCACGGTGGGCGCTGGCACGCCGGCCAGGTCGAGCCGCCCGCCCGACTCGACCATCGCGGCCGTCCAGGCGCGCAGCTCGGCCCGGTCGAGGCCGCGGAAGTAGATCGCCATGAGCAGCGCGGCCATCTGCTCATCGGGCACGCCGCCCCTCGTGTAGGCAGCCATCAGCCGGCGGATGTCGCCGCCGGCGAGCCGCTGCCCGTCGCGTTTGGCCCTGATGAGGCTGGCCACATCGGGCCCGGGCGCGGCCCCATCCGGCGCCGGCGGCTCAGCCACGCTCACCCTGGCTGGCCGGCAGGTCGGGCGGGCCGAACGCCGCTGGCAGCAGCATCCCGAGCTTCCGTGGCCCCGACTCGGTGTCTACGAGCAGCCCCTCACCGCCCGCCTCGAAGAGCAACTGGCGGCAGCGGCCACACGGCAGCAGCGGTGAGCCGCCCGAAGTCACGACACTCACCGCGACCAAAGTCCCGCCGCCGGCCGCGTGCAGCCCGGACACCAGGCCGCACTCAGCGCAGAGCGTGAGCCCATAGGAGGCGTTCTCGACGTTGCATCCCACGATGACCCGGCCGTCCGCCGCCTCGCCTGCGGCGCCCACCCGCAGCCCCGAGTACGGCGCATAGGCCCGGCCCGCCGCGTCGGCGGCAGCGGTCCGCAGCCGGTACCAGTCGATCACCACGCTTGGCCTCCGGCCGCTGAGCGTAGCCGGCCGCCGGAACCTTGGCGTGCCCTGCATGGCGCCGGGGCGAGTGACCCGTTTGGCCGGGTTTCGATTTGGCAACGGCGTCGTCCGTACTGCGCCGTCCTGCTTCCCCGGACGGTGGCACCCGGTCTAACCTGCGGGCATCCCGGGGCGGGAGGTTCGGGATTTCCGTCCCCAGCCGGCGTGGGGGTGCGACGGAGCCGGTGGTCCGTCCGGGCTACCACTGACTGTTCAGTCAATGAGGAGGTATCCGTGAGAGGGACCGTTCCCGCAGCCACCGCGATCGCCGCGGTCGCGCTGCTTGCCGCCGCGTGCGGCAGTTCAGCCAAGCCGACGGCATCCGCGCCGCCGAGCGCCTCGCCGACCAGCAGCGCGGCCACCGCGGCTTTCAAGGCCTGCATGGTCACCGACACCGGCGGCATCGACGACCGGTCGTTCAACGCGTCGTCCTGGCAAGGCGTCCAGCAGGCCGTGAGCGCGACCATCTCAGGCAAGTACCTGCAGTCGACGACGCAGAGCGACTACACGCCCAACATCAACGCGTTCATCAGCCAGAAATGCGGGATCATCCTGACCGTCGGCTTCCTGATGGGCGACGCGACGCAGGCCGCGGCCAAGGCCCACCCCAGCCAGAAGTTCGCGATCGTGGACTACAACTACACACCGCCGCTGACCAACGTGGACGCGCTGTTGTTCAACACCGTCCAAGACGGGTTCCTGGGCGGCTACCTGGCTGCGGGCATGACCAAGTCGGGGAAGGTGGCGACCTTCGGAGGGCAGAAGCTGCCCACGGTCACTATTTACATGGACGGCTTCTACGACGGTGTCCAGTACTACAACAGCAAGCACGGCAAGCATGTGAAGGTTCTCGGCTGGAACGAGCCGGCCCAGAACGGCAACTTCACCGGCGACTTCACCGACCAGACCAAGGGCCAGACCCTGACGAACACCTTCATCACGGAGGGCGCCGACATCATCTTCCCGGTCGCGGGCAACGTCGGTCTCGGCGCGGCCAAGGCCGTACAGCAGGCAGACCAGTCCGGCCAGAACGTGAACATGATGTGGGTCGACACCGACGGGTGCATCAGCGCGCAGCAGTACTGCAAGTACTTCATCACCAGCATCGAGAAGGGCATCCAGACCGCGGTCAGGACCGCGGTCCGTGCGGCGGCGGCCGGCACATTCAAGGGCGGCAACTACATCGGCACGCTCGCGAACGGCGGGGTTTCCCTTGCCCCATACCACGATTTCGCCAGCAAGGTGCCTGCGTCCCTGCAGGCCGAGCTTGCGCAGGTGAAACAGGGCATTATTAGCGGGTCGATCCAGACACCCACCAAGAGCCCCGTCTAAACCGGTGTGAGCTGATGGCATATGGCCCGGCCGGGCTCGCCCCGGCCGGGCCACGCCCGCCATGGGAGGGAGGCGCCGGTGAAGCTCGAGCTGAGGGGCATCACAAAGCGCTTCGGCAGTCTCGTCGCCAATGACCACATCGACCTGACGGTGAACCCGGGTCAGATACACGCTCTCCTCGGCGAGAACGGGGCGGGCAAGACGACCCTGATGAACGTGCTGTACGGCCTCATGCGTGCCGACGAAGGTGAGATCGTCATTGACGGCAGGACGGTCGTGTTCCAGTCACCGAGGGACGCGCTCGATGCCGGAATTGGCATGGTGCACCAGCACTTCATGCTCGTGCCGGTGTTCACCGTGGCCGAGAACGTCACCCTCGGCATGGAGCGGACCCGGGTCCTTGGCCTGCTCGACCGGCGCAGGACGCACCGTGAGGTGCAAGAGCTTTCCAGCCGTTACGGCTTGGATGTGGACCCGGATGCCTACATCGAGAATCTCCCCGTCGGCGTGCAGCAACGGGTAGAGATCGTCAAGGCCTTGATCCGCGAGGCCAACGTGCTCATCCTCGATGAGCCGACCTCGGTGCTCACCCCCGGGGAAACCGAGGACCTTTTCCGCATCATGCGGGAGCTTCGGGCCGGCGGCCGGTCGATCATTTTCATCTCCCACAAGCTGAAGGAGGTCCAGTCGATCGCCGACACGATCACGGTCATCCGCCGTGGGAAGGTCGTCGGAGAACTCCCGCCGACCGCGAGCGACCAGGAACTCGCGACGCTGATGGTGGGCCGGGCGGTAGAACTGCAGGTACGCAAGGCCCCGGCCAGGCCCGGCGCGGTCGCCCTGGACGTCAGGGGGCTTACCGTCTACGACGACCGAGGGCAGATCGCGGTGAACGACCTCTCACTGCAAGTGCGGGCCGGCGAGATCCTCGGCATCGCCGGCGTGCAGGGAAACGGGCAGACGGAACTGTGCGAGGCGCTGATGGGCCTGCGGCCGGCGGCAGCGGGGTCGGTGAGACTCGACAGCCACGACGTCAGCCACGCTGCCCCGCGGGACCGGCTACGTGCCGGGATGGGCTACGTCCCCGAGGACCGCCAGGAGGACGGGCTCGTGGCGGACTTTCCGGTAGCCGACAATCTGATCCTCGACGTCTACGACAGGCAGCCGTTCGCCAAGGGCATCGCCCTCGACCTCGCCGCGATCCGCGTCGCGGCCGTCAGCAAGGTCGCCGAGTTCGACATACGGACCACGTCCATCGACACGCCAGCCGGCACCCTGTCCGGCGGCAACCAGCAGAAAGTCATCCTGGCCAGGGAGATCGGACGCAAGATTGAGTTGCTCGTGGCCAGCCAGCCCACCCGCGGCCTCGATGTCGGATCCATCGAGTTCGTGCACCGCCGAATCGTCGAAGAGCGCGACAAGGGCATCGCCGTGCTGATGGTGTCCTCAGAACTCGAAGAGATCTACACACTGGCCGACCGGATCGCCGTCATGTACGAGGGCCGGATCATCGGCTTCCGCCCGCCGACGGTCTCCCGCGAGGAACTCGGCCTGCTGATGGCCGGCATCGAGCCGGACGAGCAGCCAGGTGCGGAGGCCGCCGCGCCCGCTGAGGAACCTGGCGCGGGGCACAGCGGCCAGGACCCGATGGAGCCGGTATGAGTGAATCGACCCCAGCCCCGGCAGAGACGAACGAACCCGGCCAGCCTGCCGAGGGCGAGCAACCGGAGCAGCCGTCGTTCGGCCGGACCGTCATCAGCGCAATACTCGAGGGCAACTCGGCAGTCGTTACCACACTTGCCATCGTGGTCGCGATCGTCATCGGCGGCCTGCTGATCGCCTTCACCGATCCACCGGTTCTGCACGCGTGGAGCACCTTCTTCGCCGCGCCTGGCAACGCGATCGCCAAGGCGTGGGACGCCGCCTCGGCGGCTTACTCAGCGATGTTCGAGGGTGCGATCCTGAACCCGCACACGGTCGCGGCCGCCTTCCACGGCGGCTCGGTCAGCGCCGTGTTCGGGCCGCTGTCGGACACCGCGGTGAACGCCACGCCGCTCATCCTCGCCGGGCTGTCGGTCGCCATCGCCTTCCGAGCCGGGCTCTTCAACATCGGCGCCAGCGGCCAGTTCATCGGCGGTGCGCTCGCCGCCACCTGGCTCGGCTTCGGGGTCAGCCTGCCACCCGTCATCCACGTCGTGGTCTGCGTGCTCGGCGCGTTCGCGGGCGGTGCGGCACTTGGCTGGATCGTCGGCGCGCTCAAGGCGTGGACGGGGGCGCACGAGGTCATCGTCACGATCATGCTCAACTACGTGATGATCTACTTCCTCGCCTGGATACTCGGCACGGCCGCCATGCAGCGGCCGGGCCGGACCGATCTCGTCAGCCCGTTCGTCGCCACTGATGCCCAGTTGCCCCATCTGCTCGGCTCCAGCTTGCGGATCAACGCGGGCTTCATCGTCGCACTCGCGGCCGCCGTGGCCGTGTGGTGGCTGCTGACCCGAAGTACCACCGGTTTCGAGTTGCGCGCCGTGGGCGCCAACCCGAGCGCAGCGCGGACCGCCGGGATGAGCGTGAACAGAAGCTGGATCCTCGTAATGGTCATCGCAGGCGGCCTGGCCGGGCTCGCGGCGGCAACGGTCATCCTGGGCACCGACTACGCCCTGAATTTCCAGAGCTACGGTACATACGGCTTCGACGCGATCACCGTGGCCCTGCTCGGGCGGTCCCGCCCACTCGGTACCGCGCTCGCCGCGTTGCTTTTCGGCGCGCTGCACGCGGGCGGGGTTCAGATGCAGGCGGCCACCCAGACGCCGGTGGACATCGTTACGGTCATCCAGGCGCTCATCGTCTTGTTCGTGGCGGCGCCGCCGCTCATCCGCGGCATGTTCCGGCTGCGCGAAGCCCGGGCCCGAGGGGCCGGCCAGGTACTCGCCAAGGGGTGGAACGCATGACGACCCTCGTCGGCGCGGTTCGCGCACCGGCCGCGGTCAACCGCAAGGCGCTGAGCGCGGCCGCGTTCATCCTGCTCGGCCTGATCGACATTTTCGTCTTCGGGCTGCTGTCGCACCACGGCGACGCCAGCTTCGCGCTTTCGCTGCCCAGCGCACCGGTCAAGGTGCCAACGGTGCACATCCCCGCTGCGGCTGTGGCGTATGCGCTCGGCGCCATCTCGATCGCGCTCGGTATCTTGCGGGCAGCTAGTGACCTCGGCAAACGCGCCATGCGGTGGTCCATCGCCGTAGCCCTGATCGCATTCGTGCTCTCGCTGCTGCTGTGGGCGGACGCCGGAAACGCGATCCCGCTAAACATGATCAACCTGCTGCAGGGCACGGTGGTGCGATCCATCCCCCTGGTCCTCGGCGCCCTGGCGGGGTGCCTGTGCGAGCGCTCGGGTGTCATCAATATCAACATCGAGGGTCAGCTGCTCCTCGGTGCGTTCGCGGCGGCGGTCGTGGCGAGCGTTGCCGGGGTGCTGTGGCTTGGCCTCATCGCCGGGTCGCTAGCCGGTGGCCTGGTCGCGGCCTTGCTGGCCGTGTTCGCGATCCGCTATCTGGTCGACCAGATCATCCTCGGCGTCGTGCTCAACGTCTTCGTCACCGGGCTCACCGGCTACCTCTACGACCGGGCACTCGTGCCTTACGAAAACACCCTGAACTCGCCTGCGACCTTCAGCGCCATCAAGATCCCGGTCCTGGGCGACATTCCGATCATCGGGCCGATTTTCTTCGACTCGACGATCTTCCTTTACATCACTTATGTCACCATCCTCCTCGTCCAGGTCAGCCTGTTCCACACCAAATGGGGCCTGCGCGTACGCGCGGTGGGCGAGCACCCGACCGCAGCGGACACGGTCGGCATCCGGGTCCGTTTCAACCGCTACCGCAACGTCATCGTGGGCGGCCTGATCGCCGGCATCGGGGGCGCTTACCTGACGATCGGATCGGTCGGCGCGTTCGGCAAGGACATCTCTTCCGGCAAGGGCTATATCGCCCTGGCCGCCATGATCTTCGGCCGGTGGACGCCACTTGGCGCCGTCGGCGCCGCGCTGATCTTCGGCTTCACCGACGCGCTGCAGAGCATCTTGTCGACCCTGAACGTCCCGATACCCTCAAACATCCTGCTGATGGCCCCTTACGTCGCGACGATCGTCGCCGTCGCGGGGCTCGTCGGCCGGGTCCGCCCGCCCAAGGCCGACGGCAAGCCGTACGTCAAGCAGTGACGAGCGGGCAGCTATGACTGCGAGCGGCCCCGCGCCCGAGGAGCCCGCTGCCGGCAGCGCGATACCGGCCGGTCTCCGCGCCCGCGTCGTCGCATGGGCTGCGGAGGACCCCGATCCGGCGGATCGGGCCGAATTGCTCGCGCTGCTCGACGAGGGGAGCAGGGCAGCCGCGGCGGAACTCGCCGACCGCTTCGCCGACCGGCTGGAGTTCGGGACCGCTGGGCTTCGCGGTGTCGTCGCGGCCGGCCCGAACCGGATGAACCGCGCCGTGGTCCGCGGCACGACCGCCGCCGTGGCGCAGTGGCTGCGTGACCACGTGCCGGCCGCGGCGGCGGCGGGTGTGGTGGTCGGCTGCGACGCGAGGCACCGCTCGGACGATTTCGCGGGCGAGGTGGCCGCGGTGGCAGCCGGTGCCGGCATCCGCGTCCACCTGCTGCCACCCCGGCGCCCCACGCCCCTGCTCGCCTTCGCCGTCAAGCACCTGTCCGCCGCAGCGGGGATCATGATCACCGCAAGCCACAACCCGCCCGCGGACAACGGCTACAAGCTTTATCTCGGTGACGGCGCGCAGATCGTGCCGCCCGCCGACACCGAGATCGAGGCACTCATCCGCGCGGTGGGTCCGCTGTCGCAGGTGCCGTGCGCGCCGGCGGACAGCCCGCTGATCACTCACCACGGCGACGAGGTGGCCGCAGCCTACCTGGACGCGATCGTGGCGGTCTCCGCCGCGCGGGCCCGGCCGGGCCCACCGTCTGGCGCGGCGCGGCTTCGGGTCGTCTACACCTCGCTGCACGGGGTCGCGGGAGATCTTGCCGTCGAGGCGATCCGGCGGGCCGGCTTTCCAGCCCCGCACATCGTCGCCGCCCAGGCAGAGCCGGACCCCGATTTCCCGACGGTCGCCTTTCCCAATCCAGAGCAACCGGGCGCGCTCGACCTCGCGATCGCCGACGCGCGCCGGGCGGGCGCGGACCTCGTGCTCGCCAACGACCCTGACGGTGACCGCCTCGCCGTCGCGGTGCCGGGCCCTGCCGCGCCCGGCCCCGCAGCGCCCGGCCAGGCCGCGCCCGGCCCCGCAGCAGGCGGCGGCTGGCGGGTGCTGACGGGTGATCAGCTCGGCGCGCTGCTCGGCAGTTTTGTGCTCGAACGGACCTCTGGCGACCCCGACCCGCAGGCCAGGCTAGTCGTGTCCACGGTAGTCTCGTCGACGCTGCTGTCGCGTATCGCGAAAGCGGCAGGAGCGCGTTACGCCGAGACGCTGACGGGCTTCAAGTGGATCGTCCGCGGTGGACAGCGCCAGCCGGGCAGCCGGTTCGTCTTCGGCTATGAGGAGGCCCTCGGCTATGTGATCGGCGATGTCGTGCGCGACAAAGACGGCATCGGTGCCGCCCTCGCCGTCCTCGGTCTCGCAGCCGGTGCCAAGTCCGTGGGCGAATCCCTGCTTGACCGGTACGACGCGATCGAGATGGCCCACGGCGTGCACCTGACCGCGCAGCTCACACTGCAGACGCATGCCGCGGCGGAGGTCATGGCGCGGCTGCGGGCGGCACCGCCCGCCACACTCGGCGGCGCACCCGTGGCCGCGGTGGCCGACCTGGCGCTGGGCGCGGGGGACCTGCCGCCCGCCGATGTGCTCACCTACCGGCTCGAAGGCGCGCGCGTGGTCGTTCGCCCCAGCGGTACCGAGCCCAAGCTGAAGGTCTACCTCGAGGTCGTCGAGCCGGTCACCCGGACGGGCCTCGCGGTCGCTCGCGCCACCGCCAGTGGCAGGCTAGACGCGCTGCGTACCGCCGCCGCCGCTCTGCTCGCCGACTGAACCTCTGCCCGCCGTGATCACGGTGCCATGATCACGGTGCCGTGATGCGGTGACCGATCCTTGGCTGGTGCGACCGTGATCATGGATGGGTGCCGTCTTCGAGATCTCCTTCGAGGTCGAGATACACCTGGCGCAGGCCGTCGAGGGTCTTCTGGTCGGGCTCGGCCCACAGGCCACGCTGGGCCGCCTCGAGCAGGCGTTCGGCGATCCCGCGCAGCGCCCATGGATTCGACTGCCGCATGAAGTCCCGGGTCTGCGCGTCGAACACGTACGACGCGGCCAACTGCTCGTACATCCAGTCCGCGACAACGCCGGCGGTCGCGTCATAGCCGAACAGGTAGTCCACGGTCGCGGCCAGTTCGAACGCGCCCTTGTACCCGTGCCGGCGCATCGCCGCTATCCAGCGCGGATTCACCACCCGGGCACGGAAGACCCGGTGGGTCTCCTCGGCAAGCGTCCGGGTCTTCACCGCGTCGGGGACCGCGGAGTCGCCTACGTAGGCGGCGGGGTTGCGCCCGGTGAGCGTGCGCACCATGGCGACCATGCCGCCGTGGTACTGGAAGTAGTCGTCGGAGTCGACGATGTCGTGCTCGCGGTTGTCCTGGTTCTTGGCGGCGACGGCGATCCGGCGGAACGCCGTTTCCATGTCCGTGCGCGCCGCCTGCCCCGGCAGCCCCCGCCCGTATGCGTAGCCGCCCCAGACGGCGTAAACCTCGGCCAGGTCGGCGTCGTCCCGCCAGTTCCGCGCATCGATCAGCGGCAGCAGGCCGGCACCGTAGGCGCCGGGCTTGGAACCGAATATCCGCGTGGTCGCCCGGCGCCAGTCGCCGTGCTGAGCCACATCCGCGAGCGCGTGCGCCCGGACAAAGTTGTCGTCGCCGGGCTCGTCGAGTTCGGCGACGGCCGCGATCGCATCGTCCATCAGGTCGATGACGTGCGGCAGGGCGTCGCGGAAGAAACCGGAGATGCGCAGCGTCACGTCGATGCGCGGACGGCCGAGCTCGGCAAGGGGCACGATCTCGAAGCCGGTCACGCGCCGCGACGCATCATCCCATACCGGCCTGCAGCCGATCAGGGCGAGCACCTCGGCGATGTCATCGCCCTGGGTGCGCATCGCCGAGGTGCCCCATACCGTGAGGCCGACGCAACGCGGGTAGCCGCCCTCGTCGGCGAGGTGCCTGGCCAGCAGCGACTGCGCGAGTGCCCAGCCGGTGTCCCACGCGGCGCGCGATGGTATCGCCTTCGGGTCCACCGAGTAGAAGTTGCGCCCCGTGGGCAGCACGTTGACCAGCCCACGGGTGGGCGACCCTGAGGGCCCGGCCGGGATGTATCGGCCATCGAGGGCGCGCAGCACCGCGTCGATCTCGCCCGCCGTCGCGGCGAGCCGCGGCACCACCTCCGCTGCCGCGAACTCAAGCACCCGCACCACATCCGCCCGGGCTGAGGATGACCGTGAATGTGCCATTGCGGGTCCTGTATGACCCGCAATGGCACATTGAGGGTCGCGGGCGGAAGCCCGCGCCGGTGCTTCAGAGACTGGTGAGTCTGATGAGATGGAAGAGACAGGAGAGTCCGGTTCGGCACGCTCGCCAGGGCCAGGGCCGCCAGGGCCAGGGCCGCCAGACCGGCCAGACCGGCCAGACCCGCCAGGGCCGCCAGACCCGCCAGGCCCGCCAGGCCCGCCCCGTTCCCACGGCTCGGCCTGTCCATCAGGGCCGAGGACGGCGGCGCAGACGCCGGCCGCCCGCGCCGGGTCCCAGCCGGCTTCAGCCATGCCTTCGAGCAGCCGCCGCACGGTTTCCTCGGCGCTGTCGCGCTCAACTCGCGACGCGGCGGCCTCGTCCACGCCGAGCGCCGCCCGAAGCCCGGGCAGCGCACCCGACCGCCCACCCCAGACCTGCGCTGACCGCAAGATCACGCCCACGAGATTGATCAGTGCCGGACCTGACGGCGCCTCGCCGAGGATGTGCAGCCCGTCGCGGATCGCGGCGTCCTTCACCTCGCACAGGTAGCCATCGATGTGCAGCACGAAGTCCCCGAACTCCGCCTCGTCAGGCTGCTGGGTCACCCGCAGGTCGTGGTGCAGCTGCGCGGCCCGAACCAGGGTCCAGATCTGCGCGCGGATGGCGGGCAGCTTGGCCGGGTCCAGGGCGGCCACGGTCGCGTACTCGTCCAGCAACTGCTCGAGCTTGGCCAGGTCACCGTAGGTATCGGCGCGGGCCATCGGCGGAACAAGGTGGTCGACGATGGTGGCGTGCGCGCGCCGTTTGGCCTGCGTGCCCTCCCCCGGGTCGTTGACGATGAACGGGTAGACGAGCGGCACGCTGCGCAGCACCTGATCCGGCGCGCACTCCGCCGAAAGGCCAAGGCCCTTGCCCGGCAGCCATTCAAGCGTTCCGTGCTTGCCCAGATGCACGATCGCGTCGGCGCGGAAGACCTCCTCCAGCCAGCGGTAAGCGGCCAGGTAGTGATGCGACGGCGGGAGGTCGGGGTCATGGTAGATCGCCACCGGGTTTTCGCCGAAACCCCGCGGCGGCTGGATCATCAGCGCCACGTTGCCGAACACGAGGGCGGCAAGCACGATCGCGGCTTCCCCGGTCCCATCGGCGCCGTCGACATACAACTCACCGGGCGGCTCACCCCAATGAGCTACGATCCGCTCGCGCAAGCCGTTAGGGATCTGGCTGAGCCACCGGCCGTACGTTGCGCTGGCGACCCTGACCGGTGCGGCCCGCAACTGCTCCTCGGTCAGCCATTCGCTGTCGTGGCCGCCGGCCGCGATCAGGGCGTGGATGAGAGCGTCCCCGTCGGCTGGGAACCCGGGGCCGAGATCGTAGCCTGCCCGCCGCAACGTATCAAGAAGCCGAACGGCTGACGCCGGGGTATCCAGTCCTACCGCGTTCCCCACCCGCGCATGTTTGGTCGGATAGGACGACAGCATGATCGCGATCCGCTTCGCCGAGTTCGGGGTGTGGCGCAGCCGTGCGTGGCTGACCGCGATCGCGGCCAGGCGCGCCGCGCGCTCGGCATCCGCGATGTAGACGCCGATGCCGTCCGGGCCTTCTTCCTTGAACGAGAACGGCACGGTGATCAGGCGCCCGTCGAATTCCGGGATCGCCACCTGCATGGCGGCGTCCATCGGGGTGAGTGCCGCGTCGGAATCGGACCACTGCGCCCGGGGGGTCGTCAGGCACAGACCCTGGATGATGGGCACGCCGAGTTCGGCGAGCGCACCCGCCTCCCACGACCCGTCGCCGCCGGCGGTGCCGTCCACGCCGCCGGCCCCGCTCGCGGACGGCACAGCGCTCGCGGACGGCACAGCGCTCGCCGCGCCGCCTGCTGCCAGCACTGTTGTGATCACCGCGTCGGCCTGGCTGAGCAGGCCGATCAGGCCCGCCGGGGGGTTGCGCAGCGAGCCGCAGAACACCGGCAAACCGATGGCGCCATGCTGCTTCAGAGCGTCGCAGAGCGTGTCCACGAACGCCGTGTTTCCGGACAGCTCATGCGCACGGTAGAACACGACCGCGATGACCGGCGCTCGGGTGCCCTGTTCACGCTGGCGCGCCGGGTCCACGGCGCCGTGCACTCCGTACTGGGGCATCGGCCTCGGCGGCGCGAAGCCCTCGCCGGTGAGCAGGACCGTATCGGACAGGAACGCGGCCAGTTCGCGCAGATTGTCCGTGCCGCCTTCGCGCAGGTAGGCCAGTGCCTGGGCGGCGGTCCCCGCGGGCACCGTGGACATGGCCATGAGCTCCGCGTCGGGTGCGGCTTCGCCGCCGAGCGCGATCAGCGGCAGGCCCGCCGCCCGCAGCGCCTCGAGCCCCTCGGGCCAGGCCTTGCGCCCACCAAGGAGCCGGACGATCGCGAGGTCAGCCCCGGCTGTCAGCGCGTCCAGGTCACCTGCCGCGATGCGCGCGGGATTCGCGGTACGGTAACCCGAGCCGGCGCCCTGGGCGGCGAGGAGTTCGGTGTCGGCGGTGGAGAGCAGCAGAATCGTGGCCACCATGCCGATCCTGCCACCCCCGGGCTGCGGTTCTCGCCCCGGCCGCCGCCGCGCGTGTCAGTCCGGGGGTGTGCGCGGGCCGAGCGGCTTAGCTAGTGCTCGGTGGCGCGGCTGAGCCCGTTGAGTGCTTCGCGCAGTAGCCGCGTGCGCCCTTGCGACGCCGCATAGTTGGCGAGCGCGGCGCACAGGAACATCGCGAGCACACGGGCCCGGATCTCCTGCGCCGAACTGACCGGGCCGTATCCGGCGAGCAGCGCCGCCCGCGCCGGACCGGCGAAACCACCGTAGGCGAGGGAAAGATCGACGGCGGGATCGGCGAGGCACAGGTCCCCGAAGTCGATCACCCCGGCTGCCTGGCCGTCGTCGTCCACCAGCAGATGCCGCGCATGCAGGTCGCCGTGCACCACGACCGGGGACACGACGGACGGGCCGGCCCGCGCTGGGCTGGCTGTCTGCTCCTGCTCCACCGCGGCGAGCCGGCCTCCTTCGGCCAGCAGTCGCCCGGCCGCATCGCGTGGCTGCCAGAGCCCGCGCCGCGCCAGCCGGTCGAGCCGTTCACGGGTCCAGGCGGCGCGCAGGCCGACATCACCGCGCCGCAGCGGATCCACCTGGAGGCCGGGCCCGAGCGCGACGGCCACGCCCGGGCTGTGCAGTGCCCGCAGGAACCTGCCCGCACCGGCCGCCGCGTCGCCGCGCGCGGCGTCGGGCAACGCAGCCTCCGCGAGCTCGCGGCCCGGGACCAGCCGCGCTCCCCAGAACGGCCAAGGATAGGCGGCCGACGGTGACCCGGCGAACTCCGGTACCGGCACCGGCAGCGGAACCAGCGGCGCGAGCCGCGGCAGCACGGCCATCTCCCGCTGCAGTCCGGGCACGGCTACCGCCCGCCGCGGGAAGCGGAATACCAGGCCGCTCCCGACAAGAAAGACCGTGTTGTCCCAGCCCGTTGCGAGCGGCTCCACCTGCGCCCCGCGCAGCCCGGGGAACTGGGCGCCGATCAGTTCAGCCGCCTGTGCCGCGTCGACGATGCATTCGGCCGCCCACTCCGGAGCGCCCGTCACATCCTCGTCCATCACCCCTCCGCCTCCCCCTCCCGACGTAGATGAGTCGCTGATCACGTACATCGAGCGTGGCGACCCCAAACCTGACATCGAGAAGCGGTCTAGGTCTGAAGCGGACAAGTAGTCGCACGAAGCCGAATGAGTGCCGTGCGCGCCTCGCGGCAGGACCGTAGACGGCGAAGGGCCGGACCCCCGAACCTGAGTCAGGCATAAGTCAGGCTCCGCACCGGAATGATCAAGGAATCCCAAGGTCGGACAAGTGGGTAATCTGGCTTTTTCAAGATCTCAATATGCCTCTGACCTGTATAAACGCTGGCCAAGAGCCTGAATCGGGGAAGAACGGGACATTGGTGCGGCTCTGGGGCTATCCCAGGGAGCTCCGCACGACCGGCAGCAGCGGCGGCGGGCCCGATTCGATCAGGCGGCAGATGGCGGCCGTGTCGAGGTGCTCACCCACCAGATCGCCCAGTGCGTCGAGGCGGGCCTCGCGCACGGCCGCGAACACGATGTCGGGCGCGACGGCGAAGTCCCGGCCCGCGATCGCGGCGACCTCGGTGAGGAAGATCCGCCGGAACTCGTCGTTCTCGAGCAGCCCATGCCAGCTTGTCCCCCAGACCGCCCCGGCCCGGCACCATGATGGATCTCGTAACCGGTCACCGTGACCCCGCCAGCCTTCCCAACCGGCCGCCCGAGCACCTTGTCCGGCCCGAACTCCACTCGCACCGGCAGCAGCCCGAGCCCTGGCACCAGTCCGGCACGGGCTTCGACATCGTCGCGGATCGAGCGGGCCAGCATCTGGTATCCGCCGCAGATGCCCAGCACGGGCTGCCCGCGCCGCGCCCGCTGCGTGATCATGTCGGCCAGCCCGCGCTCGCGCAGCCACGCCAGATCACTCACCGTCGCGCGGGACCCCGGCAGGACGACGAGGTCGGCGTCGGCCAGCTCGGCCGGCCGGTGGGCGTACCTGACGAGCACCCCCGGCTCGCTGGCCAGCGCGTCGATGTCGGTGAAGTTGCTGATCCGCGGCAGCGCCGCGACCGCGACCCGCAGCACGTCGGCACCGCAAGGGGCGGCCGCGGCGGCGCTGTGGCCGCCGAGGGCCAGCGAGTCCTCGGCATCGAGCCACAGTCCCTCGCGCCAGGGCATTATCCCGAACGACTGCCGTCCGGTGCGCTCGCCAAGCATCCGGATTCCGGGTTCGAGGAGCTCTGCCGCGCCGCGGAACTTGTTGATCACAAAGCCCGCGACGAGTGCCTGGTCAGCCGGCTCCAGAAGGGCCAGTGTGCCGTACAGGCCAGCGAAAACGCCGCCGCGGTCGATGTCTCCCACGACGATCACCGGCAGCCTCGCCGGCCTGGCCAGGCCCATGTTCGCGATATCGGTCTCGCGCAGGTTGATCTCGGCGGGACTGCCCGCGCCCTCGCAGATCACGACGTCGAACTCGCGGCGCAGTCCGGCGAGGGCATCCAGTGCGACCTGCCGGAGCGCCGTCGCATGGTGCCGGTACTCGACGGCGTCCACCTCGGCGACCGGCCGGCCGAGCAGCACGATCTGGCTGCGCCTGTCGCTGCCCGGCTTGAGGAGCACCGGGTTCATCCGCGTATCGGGCTCGATGCCCGCGGCGGCGGCCTGCATCACCTGCGCGCGCCCGATCTCGTCGCCGCCGCGGGTGACTGCGGAGTTCAGCGACATGTTCTGCGCCTTGAACGGCGCGACCCGGACACCCTGCCTGGCCAGCCAGCGGCACAGCCCCGCGGTCAGGACGCTTTTGCCCGCGTCGGAGTTCGTGCCCGCGACCAGGAGTCCGCCGTTCACCGTCGCCTCATTCGCGCCCGCCTCGTCCAAACTCGCTGTCCGCCGCCGGCCGTTGCTGCGCTGAGCCTACGCACTGCCGCCCCACGCGGTCACGGCGACGGCGGCGCCGACCGCTGCGGCCGCCCAGGTCACCGCGCGCGACAGGCGCACCGCGCGCCGGATGTCCGCGGCACAGGGCGCGGGCCCGTCGCCAAGCTGCGGCCGGTCCTCCGCGACGCCCCCGTAGACATTGGTGCCACCCAGCTTGACACCGAGGGCACCCGCGAACGCCGCCTCACAGCGGCCCGCGTTCGGGCTCGGATGCCGGGCGCCGTAGGCGCGGATCGCGTGCAGCGCCGAAGCCGTGCGGCCACCGGCCACCGGCGCGCACGCGGCGGCGAGCAGGGCGGTCAGCCTGGCCGGCCCAGCGTTGACGACATCGTCGAGCCGCGCGGCAGCCCAGCCGAAGTCACGGTAGCGGGGTGACCGGTGGCCGACCATGGCATCAAGGGTGTTCACGGCACGGTAGGTGACCAGCCCGGTCAGGCCGGCAGCGCCGCCCCACAGCAACGGCGCCACGACGGCGTCGCAGGTATTCTCCGCGACGGACTCAACCGCAGCCCGGGCCAGCCCAGCCACGTCGAGCGTGGCGGGATCGCGGCCACACAAGCTGGGCAGCCGCGCCCGTGCGGCCGCCACATCACCTGACTCGATTGCCCGCGCGAGCCGTTCGGCTTCATTCGCCAGCGAAGCCGCGCCGAGCACCGACCAGCTGACGGCGGCGGTCACGGCGAGGCGTGCCAGCGGCCGGCCGCGGGTACGGTGGTGCGCGAGTGCGGCGGGCGCGCCGACGGCGAGCAGGCAGATAGCGGTATGCAGGCCGCCGCGGGCCTTGGTTCCCGCGTAGACGCGGCCCTCGGCGGCACTGGCGGCCCGGCCGAACGCGGCCACCGGGTGGCCTCTGCGCGGGTCGGCGAAAATCGCGTCGAGCACGGTCCCGGCCGCCAGGCCGGCCGCGACGGGCCAGCGGTCCGCACTGGTATCGCCTCGCCAGCGGCGGCGCGTCCTGCGTGCTGGGCGTCGGCGGCGCGGGATCACGGCTCCCGACCCTAGCGCCGGCCGGGTGAAGACCGGCCACAGACCCCCGCGTGATGGCCCACGAAGTGGCCGGCACCGGGCACAATGAGGCGGGAGCGCGAGCGCCTGTAGCTCAGCCGGACAGAGCAGCTGCCTTCTAAGCAGCGGGTCGCGGGTTCGAATCCTGCCAGGCGCGCCAGCCAGCCAGCCAGTCCGTTTACCTGGGCGAATGTGCTCGAAGTGCTGTTTTGCCGATGTAGTGCCGCCCGGCAGCCGGTCGGCAAGCCCCGGATCCGGCCGAGTCCGCAGAGCACCTTCTAGCCGCGGAAATGCTGCCATCCTCGCCTGACCCCATCCCCAGGGCGCCGAGAAGTCTTGGCGGCCGATTTGGAAGGTTACATCACCCAAAAAGACACTGTACCGAAGATCACCGGTATCCGCGGTCGCAGGATCTACCGCGCCTTGCCCATGCCATACAGCATCGCCCCGACGCTGGGCAGCTGACAGGACGACCAGGTGCCGATCCGGCAAAGCGATCCTAGTCTCTGCGCCAGGGCGCAGAGGAAATCATGTCAACCAGTTCCCTGAGATGGTCGAGGACCTCCGCTCGATTTTCCAGAGACTCTGGAAGATCTTGTTCTGCGATCTTCATGAGCGATTCCTGTGCGACGCGGCTTATTTCCTCCCTTTCTGCGTCACTCAACTCCTCGAGGGACAGCCAACCGAGGTTCTCATCGGCAATCCCAGTGATTGATGCAGCCAGTTCTCTGTCGTTGACATTATGAGCGATGGTCTTCAGTACCCAATCGAAGAGCCAGGATGCCGCAGACCAACGCACGTCGCTGGACAACGAGACAGTACCAGCCACCTAGCTAGCCTCCTACCGTGAATACCGATGGCCCGAGCGGGTTGGTAAACTGTTTCACCAGAGCTATTTGCTCTGAGGTGAAGCCAGAAACGTCCACGGGCACGAAATCTGCCTTGGCCATGTGGTCGAGAATCCGGGTCTGGAGATTCGGCCACTGCTGATTGAAGTACTTAGAGCTGAAGTTGCCCACCGCATCATATGTATTCCCGTTAGCGTCAACCCAGTCTACCCCAGGATTAGTGGATCTTTGCAGCACGATGCCGCGCTCCTGTTGGATGCGAATCGCCGTCTCATACTCGCTCTGGCGGAAAGCACCTGTCGCAGGATCCATGCCGAGTTCGCGGGCCATGTTCACAGCCCTCGCTGCGCCACCCGTTTCTGCGGCGGCGCCCGCATCAGCAGCGGCGGAATCCCCTTCGGCGGGTGGGAAGAGGAGGGGCCAGCCGTAGTAGCCGACTTTGTAGAGGATGCTGTTGGGGTTGCCGATGTGCCAGGGGGACCGGGTGACGTTGCTGGTGGCGTGGTTGGTGAAGATCAACTGCCCGCTGGCGGTGGCTCCGGTGGGCATGCTGTTGATCAGCTTGGCCCCGAGCCAGCGGAACGGTGCGCCGATGAAGTTGGCGGTGTCGGTGATGCCGTTGGCGATGCCGCCGGCCAGGTTGTTCGCCTGGTTGTTGAGCCAGTTGCCGCCGCTGCTGATGGCGTGGCCGATGCAGCCGATGTACGGGAACCCGCAGCCGCCGCTGCTCTTGCTTGGGGCGGCTGGGCTGGGGTTGCAGGGGTTGCTGGCCAGGATGCCGCATTGGGCGCCGCCGGGGAACATGTGGCCGTCGAGTTCGATGTTGGAGATGGGGTTGCCGGCGCCGAAGGTGTACCGGTTGCCGGTGAACGGGTCGGTGGACATGGCGGTGTCGGCGAGGGCGCCGTTGTACATGTCGCGGGTCAGGAACTGGTTCAGGCCCGGGCTGTAGGTGCGGAACCCCATGTCGTACTGGCCGGAGGTGGAGTCCCAGCGCATCGCGTTGTAGCGGTAGGCGTTGAACGGCTGGGTGGTGCTGGTGCCGGTGGCGGTGTTCTTGTCGGTGCCGGTGAACTGGGCCGGGTCGTTTTGGCCGTAGGCGGTGTAGCCGTAGGTGGCGGTGGTGCCACCGGACTGGCCGGTAACGGCTTCGACGTCGGAGTGGTCGTTGTAGGTGTAGTAGCCGTTGGATGTGGTGCCGTCGGTGTTGTGTTTGGTCTGCGACAGCCGGGTCCCACCAGGGGTGTAGTCGTAGGACTTGGTGGCGGCCCCGAGCGAGGACTCGGTGATCAGATCATTCGACAGGCCGAGGTAGGCGAAGTCGGTTTCCTTGCCGCCGGTGGTCTGGGAGGTCTTCCGGTCGAGCGGGTCGTAGGTGTAGGTGGTGGTGTCGGTGCCGCCGCTGCTGTTTTGCTGCACGTGCGAGATGATGCGGTCGAACCCGTCGTAGGTGTTCTGCTGCACGATCTGCCCGCCGGCGGTGACGGAGTCCAGGCGGCCGAACGGGTCATAGTTGTAGTTCGCCGTGGACCCGCTGACCGTCGCGGTCATCAGCCGGTTGCGGTCGTAGCCGAACGAGGTGGGCGTGCCGGCGACGGTCTGGGCGGTGACGTTGCTGTTCGCGTCGTGGGTGTAGGACTCGGTGGTGGCGCCGTCCTTGGTGACGGTGGCGATCCGGTCGCGGGGGTCGTAGGTGTAGCCGTAGGTGTGGGTCAGGTACGCAGTGTTGTCGTCGGCGTTCATCACCTTCGCGGCGTCGGAGGTTTTGTTGCCGTCGGGGTTGTAGGTGTAGGCGTGCGAGGAGACCAGGGTGCCGCCGGCGGTGTTCTCGGTCTGGGTTTGCAGCCCCCCGTCGGCGAAGTAGGTGTCGTCGACGGCGTTGTTGTTGGGTTTCACCTCGTGCGACAGCAGGCCCTTCGGGTCGAAAACGAACGTGGACACCTGCGGCGACGGGTCGCTGGCGGAGGTCTTGTCGGTCTGGGTGGCCAGCAGGTTCCGCGGGTCGTAGGTGTAGGCGGAGGCGGCGGCGTCGTGGCCGCGTGAGGTCAGGTTCCCGGCCCCGTCGTAGCCGAACGTGGTCGTGTGCTGGGTGACCCCGGCGGCCTGCTCCAGCACCTTGGTGAGCCGGTCCAGCCCGTCGTAGGAGACCGCGTAGCTGGTGATGGTGGCGTCCTGCTGGCTGGTGTCGGTGATCGAGGTGAGGTTGCCGTTCGGGTCGTAGGAGTAGCCGAAGTCGTGGTGAGCGGTGTTGGTGACGCCGGTGGTGTCGCGGACCACCTTCACCGCGTCGGCCGTCACCACGCCACCGCTGTTTTGGGCCAGGGTGACCTTCTGCCCGGTGCCGGCCTGGGTGAACGCGAACTTGCCCAGCGACACCCACGAGGTGCCGCCGGCGTTCTTGGTCTGGTCCACCGGGACGGTGGCGCTGCCGCCGCTGTAGTTCACCGTGTAGGCGGCGTTGGTCGCGGCGCCGGACACGGCCGGGTAATGGACGTAAACGGTGTAGTTACCGTTCTGCGGGATGTTCAGGTTCCACGTGAACGTGTCGCTGCCCGAGCCGGCCGCGTGGGTGGCGTAGTTGTACCCCACATACCCCGTCCCGGCCGACGACGTGGTCCAGGCGCCGGCCGGGGCGGTGTTGCTGAAGTCGGAGTTGTCGACCAGCTCGGAATACAGCCCGGTCGGCACCCCGTCGTCGCTGCGCGAAGACAGCTTGCCGTCCGGGTAGTAGGCCCAGCCCATCATCCGGGACAGGTCCCCGCCCGCGGAGGTGATGGTGCGCGACGCCTGCTCGCCGAGCGGGTTGTAGTCGTAGGAGGTGGTGATGCCCCACGGGTCGGCCGAGGTTTTGTTCCACCCGGTGTCCCAGGACGTGTACGTGGTGACGTTCCGCACGGTCTGGGTGCCCGACGGCGGCGCGGACACGCTCGCGAGCCGCCCGGCATTGTCGTAGGTGTAGTCGGTTTCGGCCGCCGTGTTGTAGGTCGGGTCGTTCGGGTCGTAGGCCGACAGCTGGGCCTTGACCCGGTTCAGCGCGTCGTACTGGGTCATCTGCGTGAACGCGCAGTTCTGGGTGCAGGTCCGCGGCACCCCGGCGGCGACCCCGCGCGGGGTGACCACCGTGGTGCGGTTGCCCACCTGGTCGTAGGCGTACTGGGTGGTGTTGTAGGTGGTGGTGCCGCCGGAGGTGTCGTGCGGCACCTGCGCCTGGATCAGCTCGCCGCGCGGGTCCCGGGTCAGCAGCGTGGTGGTGTTGTTCTGGTCGGTGGTGGAGATCGCCAGACCGTCCAGGTCGTAGCCGATGCTGGTGGTGTGGCTGGCCGGGTCGGTGGTGACGGTGGGCCGGTGGTTCAGGTCGTAGGCCTGGGTCGTGGTGTGGTTGAGCGGGTCGGTCACGCTGGCCCGGTTGCCGACATCGTCGTAGCCGTAGGAGGTCACGTTGCTGGCCGCGTCGGTCTTGGAGGTCAGCTCGTTGATCGCGTCGTAGCCGAAGGTGGTGGTGTACGACGACGGCGGGGACGGCTGGTTGCCGTCCGGCTCGGTGACCGAGGTCAGGTTCCCGGCCGGGTCGTAGCCGTAGCTGGTTTCGCGCTGCGGCCCGGTGGGGGTGTCCTGCGGCGCGAACATCGCGGTCTTCTCGTCGTTGTTGTCGTAGTTGTAGGTGGTCACCGCCCCGTTGGGCGCGGTGGCCTGGGTGATGTTGTCGTTGCCGTCGTACCCCGGCGCGGGGGTGGTGATGTAGATCCCGCTGGCCTGGTCCTTGGGCGTCACGTTTTGGCCGGGGCGGCCGAACACGTCGTAGGCCTGCGTCGTCGTGTGGTTCAGCGGGTCGGTGACGGAGGTGACGTTACCCCGCACGTCGTAGACGTACTTGGTCGCATGACTGAGCGCGTCGGTGATGGTCTGCGGGTAGCCGTTCGGGTCATAGCTCGAATACGTCGCCGGGTTGCCGTCGGCATCGGTGGCGGTCTGCAGCTGGCCGAACGTGTCGTAGCTGTACTTGGTGGTGTAGGAGCCGGGGGTGGCGCCGGTGGCGTTGCCGTCCGGGTCGGTCACCGAGGTCAGGTTGCCGTTGGCGTCGTAGCCGAAGGTCCACAATCGTTGCTGCGGGGTGAGCTTGGAGATCAGGTCGGCGATGTGGCCGCTCAGCCCGGTCTGGTAGGTGTAGACGGTCGCCGCGGTGCCGTTCTTGTTCGCCTGCGCGTCTTTGTGCGTCAGCGGGTACCCGGTGTTCGGGTCGTAGGTCCAGGTGGACACGGCGCCGTTGTCCTCGGTCAGCTGGCTGACGTTGTTGTCGGCGTCCCAGGCCAGCTTGGTCACCTGGGACTTGGCGTTGGTCACCTGCACCGGCCGCCCGGTCGCGTCCATCAGATACGTCGACGCGTGGCTGTTCGGGTCGGTGACCACGGTCTGGATCTGCCCGCCGCCGGGCTGGGTGTAGGCGAACCCGGTGGTGCCGCCGCGGCGGTCGGTGATGGTCTGCAGCGACCACTTGAACTTCGGGTCCACCGGCGCGGTGTAATAGGCCAGCCCGGTGGTGTGGGCGCGCGGGTCGGTGACCGAGACCAGCTTGACGTTCTTGTTGCCCTGGGTGGGGTCGTAGCCGAACTTGAACGTCTTCACCGTGCCGCCGGACCCGTCGGTCAGCTGCGCCATCAGGCCCTGGGTCGTGTACAGGAAGGTGATCGTGCGGCCGGAGATGTCGGTGATCGTCTTGACCTGGTCGATGATGTCCGGGTTGGTCAGGTTGGTCCCGGACGCCACGTTGCCGGTGGCGTCGATGTAGGTGTAGGTGTCGCCCTTGGCGTAGTAGGTCAGGGTGAGGGTCTGCCGGCCGGTGGGGTCGGTGATGTAGGCCAGGAACTTGACCGGCTGGTTGTTCGACTTGCGCTGGGTGTAGGTGAAGTCGGCCTCGTTGCCGTTGCGGTCGATCACCGCGGTCTGGTAGCCCTGGCAGTCGAACCAGAACTGGGTGCGGTCCGGCCGGGTCATCAGCCACGCCTTGGCCGCCGGGTCCTTGC
>WNGJ01005597.1_pt1 | contig 40638 bp, 41 predicted proteins | sample 5400611 | NCBI WGS metagenome assembly WNGJ01 (sample SAMN13153375, study PRJNA577476) | soil metagenome | isolation source: 40 cm soil or saprolite under Garry oak tree replicate 1 | place: USA:California | collected 2016-06-15
CCCGACGTTCCGCTCGCTCCTCGTCTACTATGATCCGCTGATCGCGGGCTGGGACGATCTCGTGGCATCGCTCCGCGCCCTCTGCCGTCAGGCGCGCCCCGAGGTGTTGCCGCCCGCGCGCACCGTCGAGCTGCCGTGCTGCTATGGCGGCGAGCTCGGCTTCGATCTCGAGGCGGTGGCCACGCAGGTCGGTCTGTCACCGGAAGAGGTGGCACGGCTCCACGCCTCCGCGGACTACTACGTCTACTTCGTAGGTTTCACGCCTGGGCTGCCCTACATGACGGGCATGTCCGAGCGCCTGAACATCCCGCGCCTCGTCCAGCCGCGCGTCAAGACCCCGCCGGGCAGCGTCAGCATCGGCGGCGTGCAGTGCTGCGTCTACTCCGTGGAGAGCCCCGGTGGCTTCTGGGTGCTCGGTCGCACGCCGGTACGGCTCTTCGACCCATCCTCCCCCGACCCCATCCTCCTGCGCGCGGGCGATCACGTCCGCTTCCGCATGATCGATCGCGCCGAGTACGACGCCATCGAGGCGGCCGCCGCCGAGGGGCGCTATCGCCCGCGCATCGAGCAGCCCTGATGGCGACCCTTCTCGTTCACGAGGCGGGACCGCAGACCACCGTGCAGGATCTGGGCCGACGCGGATCGCTGCGCGTGGGCATCCCGCCGTCGGGCCCGGTCGATCGTGAGGCCTTCGTGCTCGCCAACCGGCTCGTGGGCAATGCCGACGACGCCGCGGGGCTCGAGGCCACGCTCATCGGCCCGCGGCTCGAGTTCGCCGACGAGCGGTGGGTGGCGGTGACGGGCGCCGCCATGCCCGTCACCCTCAACGGAGCGAGCATGCCGCGCTGGGCCGCCTTCGAGGTGGAAGCCGGCGACGTGCTGCGGCTGGGCCCCGCCGCCTCCGGCGTGCGCGCGTACATCGCCGTCTCCGGCGGTCTCGACACGCCGCCCGCCCTCGGCTCCCGCGCGACCTACCTGCGCGGCCAGATGGGCGGCTGGCAAGGGCGCGCGCTCCGCAAGGGCGACGAGCTGTCACTGGGACCTCACCCGGGCGGCGCCCCCGCGGAGGTGCGTGGGCCGCTCATCCCGGACTACACGCGCGAGCCGATGGTGCGTGTCGTGCCGGGCCCTCAGGACGACCGCTTCACGAAGCGCGGCCTCGCCACGCTCTTCGAGGCGCCCTACGAGATGACCCCGCACAGCGATCGCATGGGCGCCCGCCTCCGCGGCGCCCGCATCGAGCACACACGCGGCCACGACATCGTCTCGGACGGCGTGGCCCTGGGCGGCATCCAGGTGGTGGGCGACGGCCAGCCCATCGTGCTGCTCGTGGACCGGCAGTCAACGGGTGGCTATACGAAGATCGGCACGGTATGCTCGTTCGACATCGGCCGGGTGGGGCAGGTCAAGCCCGGCCAGCGGTTGTCGTTCAAGCGGGTGACGGTGGGCGAGGCCCACGAGCTCCTGCGCGCGTACCGGCGAGAGCTCGACGATGCCATCGCCTTTCCCTCGCGGTAGACGCTGAAAGGAGTCACACTCATGACGCTCGAGACCATCGTCAACGACTACAAGGCCAAGACGTCCCGCTCGCGGCAGATGTACGAGGAGGCGCTGCGCGTGATGCCGGGCGGCAACAGCCGGACCACGACCTTCTTCGACCCCTATCCCTTCTACATCACGCGCGGGCAGGGCGCGCGCATCTGGGACGCCGATGGCGCCGAGCGCCTCGACTTCAACGGCAACTACACGAGCCTGATCCTGGGCCACGCGCATCCCTCCGTGGTCGAGGCGATCACGGAGCAGGCCACCCGCGGCATGTCCTTCCCGGGGCCGAGCGAGCACGAGGTCAAGCTCGCAGGGGTCTTGACCACGCGGATTCCGAGCATGGAGGTGGTGCGCTTCACCAACTCCGGCACCGAGGCGACCATGAACGCGGTGCGGGCGGCGCGCGCCTTCACGGGGCGGAGCAAGATCGCCAAGTTCGAGGGCGCCTATCACGGCACGCACGACTGGGTGCTCGTCAGCGTCTCCCCCGACGTCGACAAGGCCGGCTCCCGCAAGCGCCCCAAGTCGCTCGCCTACTCATCGGGCGTGCCCGACACCGTCCTCAAGCACACCATCGTGCTGCCGTGGAACGACGCCGAGGCGTGCGTCAAGATCCTCGAGAAGCACGGAAGCGACATCGCCGGGCTCATCGTGGATCCGCTCCTCGCCAACGCGGGCATGCTGCTGCCCCAGCCCGGCTTTCTCGAACGCCTGAGGGAAGTGACGGAGCGGCTGGGCATTGTCCTCATCTTCGACGAGGTCATCTCGTTCCGGGTGGCGCCGGGCGGGGCCCAGGCGCGCTTCGGCGTCCGCCCGGACCTGACCACGCTCGGCAAGATCATCGGCGGCGGTCTCGCCGTGGGCGCCTTCGGAGGCCGCGCGGAGGTGATGAACTACTACGATCCGCGCGGGGGCAAGGGGCGCATCAGCCACGGCGGCACCTTCAACGCCAACGCCGTGACCATGGCGGGCGGCCTCGCCACCATGAGGTGACGGGACTGGGCTCGCTCTTCTGGATTCACTGGACCAAGAAGCGGCTCAGCGACTATCGATCGAGCCGCCCCGCGGATGCGGAGCGCCCGCTCCGCACCTTCATGGGTCTTCTCAACGAAGGCGTCGTCCTGTCGCAGCGCGGCCTCGGCTGCTGCTCCCTGGCCATGACGGAGGCCGACGTGGACCAGTTCCTCGCGGCCTTCGAGCGTGTGATCGGCAGGGAGTCATGAAGCGGCACCAGAATGCTTCCGGCTTGGTAGGCCCTCCGGTCATAATGGCCGGACAGGAGGACCGACCATGGTGATTTCGCAGCGCTTCGTGGCAGGATTCACGGCGGTGGCTTTTGCGCTGGCGCTCAGCGGCTGTGCGTCCTCAGGCAATCCGCAGCCCTCGGTCTTCGCCTATCCGGCCAAGGGGCAGACGCCCGAGCAGCAGGCGCGTGACTCGAGCGAGTGTCAGACGTGGGCCAGGCAGCAGTCGGGCTGGGATCCGACGACGGACACGGCCAAGGGCGTGGGCGTCGGCGCGGCGGTGGGCGCGCTCGGTGGCGCGGCGCTCGGCGCCGCGGTCGGCGCCGCGGCAGGCTCTCCCGGCACGGGCGCGGCCATCGGCGCGGCGGCTGGTGGGATAGGCGGCGCGACCTACGGCGGCACGCACCAGTACGGCAAGGGCAAAGCAGGCTACGACAGCGCTTTCGCCGCCTGCATGAACGGTCGCGGCTACACGACCAAGTAAGACCATAGATCTCCCGCGCCCCGCCGCGGCCGCTCCCAAGCGCCCCGGGGCGTGCTTCCCATTGCGGCCCGCGGGCCCATCCATTAAGATGATGGCGCTCCCATGACGCAGACGCCGGCTCCCCTCAAGCGCACGCCTCTCCGAGATGTCCACGTCAAGGCCGGCGCCAAGATGGTGCCTTTCGGCGGCTGGGACATGCCCGTGCAGTACACGGGGATCATCGAGGAGCACCGCTGCGTCCGGTCGGCCGTGGGCCTCTTCGACATCAGCCACATGGGCGAGTTCGAGGTGCGCGGGCCCGGCGCGCTCGGGGCCGTCCAGCGCGTCACGAGCAACGACGCGTCCACCCTCGCCATCGGCCAGGTCCAGTACTCGCTGCTCTGCTATCCCGAAGGCGGCATCGTGGATGACCTCACGCTCTACCGACTGGCCGACCAGCACTACATGCTCACCGTCAACGCCTCCAACATCGACAAGGACTGGGAGTGGGTGACCGAGCACGGCAAGGGCGCTGACTGGAAGAACGTCAGCGCCGAGACGGGACTCCTCGCCGTCCAGGGGCCGAAGGCCGAAGGGCTGGTCCAGCGGCTCGCCGACACGGACGTGACGCGCGTGCGGTACTACCACTTCGTCAAGGGCGGCGTGGCGGGCGTGCCGTGCGTGATCTCGCGCACGGGCTACACCGGTGAGAACGGCTTCGAGCTGTACGCGCCTGCCGAGCGTCTCGAGAGCCTGTGGAACGCCTTGATGGAGGGCGGCAAGAGCGACGGAATCCAGCCCATAGGGTTGGGCGCCCGCGACACCCTCAGGCTCGAGATGAAGTTTGCCCTCTATGGGAACGACATCGACGAGACGACCAGTCCCCTCGAGGCGGGACTCGGCTGGGTCGTCAAGCCGGCGAAGGGCGATTTCATCGGACGCGCGGCGATCGAGAAGGTGCGGGCGGCGGGAGTCACGCGCAAGCTCGTGGGCTTCGAGATGGCCGAGCGCGCGGTGGCCCGCCACGGCTATCGCATGTCGAAGGACGGCGCCGAAGTGGGCGTGGTCACCTCGGGGTCCTTCTCTCCGAGCCTCGAGCGCTGCATCGGCATGGGATACCTGCGCGCCGATCTTGCCCCCGCCGGTACCGAGCTCGACGTGGACATCCGCGGCCAGGCCCATCGCGCGCGCGTGGCCAAGACGCCCTTTGTCCCCTCCAAAGCCAAGAAGTCCTAGGAGACCGTGATGGCGAATGTTCCCGCTGACCTCCGATATACGAAGGAGCACGAGTGGGCCAAGCTCGAGGGGGACAAGGCCCGCGTCGGCATCACGGCCTTCGCCCAGGAGCAGCTGGGCGACGTGGTCTTCGTCGAGCTTCCCAAGGTCGGCGCCAAGGTGAGCGCCATGAAGACCTTCGGCGTGGTCGAGTCCGTCAAGGCCGTCTCCGATCTCTTCGCGCCATTGACCGGGGAAGTGGTGGAGATCAATGCCGAGCTGCCCAAGAAGCCCGAGGTCGTCAACGCCGACCCGTACGGCAAGGGCTGGATGATCGTCGTCAAGCTGGCGAATCCCAAGGAGTGGGAGACGCTCATGTCCGCGGCCGACTACGAGAAGCTCGTCGCCGCGGCGGGGCACTGAGGCCATGCGTTACATCTCGAACACTCCGGCCCAGCAGCGCGAGATGCTCGCCACCATCGGGGTAGCTTCCATCGAGGATCTTCTCGCGCGCATCCCCGCCAAGGCCCGGCTCTCTCGTCCTCTGAATGTTCCGGCGGCCATGGCGGAAAGCGATCTCATCCGGCACCTGCGCCGGCTGTCCGCGAAGAACGCAAACGCGGATGACTTCGCCTGCTTCCTGGGCGGGGGCTCCTACGATCACACGATCCCGAGCCCGATCAACCATTTGATCTTGCGTGGCGAATTCTTCACCGCCTACACGCCGTATCAGCCCGAGGCGAGCCAGGGGACGCTGCGCTCCATCTTCGAGTACCAGACCATGATGGCGGAGCTGACGGGCATGGACGTGGCCAACGCCTCGCTCTACGACGGCGCCTCCTCGGTCGCCGAGGCCGTGCTGATGGCCCACGCCGTCACCGAGCGAAAGGCGGCCGTGATCTCGAAGGGCGTGAATCCGCTCTATCGCCAGGTCGTCGAGACCTACTGCGAGGGCCCGGCCATCCGGCTCAAGTCCGCGCCGCTCGCCGAGGGCGTCACCGACCTGGACGCCCTGCGCAAGTCCGTGTCCGCGCAGACGGCGGCCGTGGTCGTCCAGTACCCGAACTTCTTCGGCTGCCTGGAGGACGTCAAGGCGGCGGCCGAGATCGCCCATGCCGCGGGCGCGCTCCTCATCGTCGTCGCGGATCCGGTCAACCTGGGGCTGCTCACGCCTCCCGGGGCGCTCGGCGCGGACCTCGTGGTCGGCGAAGGGCAGGGGCTGGGCGTGCCCATGAGCTTCGGCGGGCCCAATCTCGGTGTCTTCGCAGCCAAGCAGGAGCTGGTGCGGCGCATGCCGGGCCGGCTCGTCGGTGCCACCGTGGACCTCGACGGCAAGCGGGGGTTCGTGCTGACCCTGCAGACGCGCGAGCAGCACATCCGGCGCGAGAAGGCGACCTCGAACATCTGCACCAACGTCGCCCTGTGCGCCCTCATGGCCACGATCTACGTCTCCGTCATGGGCAAGGAGGGGCTCCGGAAGGTCGGCGAGCTGTCCACCGCCAAGGCGCACTACGCGGCGGAGGCCTTCGCGAAGATCCCGGGCGTGGCCCTCACCTTCAAGGCGCCCTTCTTCAAGGAGTTCGCGCTGACGCTGCCCAAGTCCCCCGAGCGCGTGGTCAAGCGGCTGATCAAGGACAAGATCCTCGCCGGGGTGCCCCTCAAGACGCTGGACCGGGCCTACAAGGACTGCCTCCTCGTGGCGGTCACGGAAAAGCGCACACGCGATGACATCGACGCCTACGCGGCCGCCCTGGCCGCGGCGGTGGCCTGAGGCGCCCATGCCCACCGCCAGGCCCGGCTACGACAAGCTGATCTTCGAGCTCTCCCGTCCCGGCCGCCACGCCCACTCGCTCCCCGAGTGCGACGTGCCCGTGAGCGATCCCGCCCAGCTCCTGCCCGCCCAGCATCTGCGGGCGACCGCGGCCGAGCTGCCCGAGGTCTCCGAGGTCGACGTGATCCGGCACTACTCGCGCCTGAGCCAGATGAACTACGGCGTGGACACGCACTTCTATCCGCTCGGCTCGTGCACCATGAAGTACAACCCGAAGATCAACGAGGACATGGCCCGGCTCCCCGGCTTCCTGCGGCTCCATCCGCTCACTCCCGCGGACGCCTCCCAGGGCGCGCTCCAGCTCATGCACGAGCTGGCCCTGGATCTTGCCGAGGTCTCGGGCATGGACCACGTCTCCTTGCAGCCGGCGGCGGGCGCCCAGGGCGAGCTCGCGGGAGTCCTCATGATCCGCGCCTATCACCTGGCGCGCGGCGAGCGGCGGACCAAGGTGCTCATCCCCGATTCCGCCCACGGGACGAATCCGGCCTCCACGGCCCTCGCGGGCTTCTCGGTGGTGGAGCTCAAGAGCGAGGCCAACGGCGACGTGGATCTCCTCGATCTCGAGCGGCATCTCGGACCCGACGTCGCCGCCTTCATGATCACCCAGCCCAACACGCTGGGCCTCTTCGAGTCGAAGATCCACCAGATCACCGAGATGTGCCATGCCCAGGGCGTGCAGGTCTACATGGACGGCGCCAACTTCAACGCCATCCTCGGCATCACGCGGCCGGGCGATCTCGGCTTCGACGTGTGCCACTTCAACCTGCACAAGACCTTCACCACGCCGCACGGCGGCGGTGGGCCCGGCTCGGGCCCGGTGGGGATCAAGGACCACCTCGCGCCGTTTCTCCCCACGCCGGTCGTGGTGAAGGACGGCGACGAGTACGCGCTGGACTGGAGCCGGCCGCAGTCCATCGGCAAGCTCCAGGCCTTCTGGGGCAATTTCGGCATGCTCGTGCGCGCGTGGACGTACATCCGCACCATGGGCCCCGACGGCCTCCGGGCCGTGTCTGACAACGCCGTGCTCAACGCCAACTACGTGCTCCGGCGTCTCGAGGATCACTACGACCGCTCGGCGCCCGGACCGTGCATGCACGAGTGCGTGGTCTCGGCGCGCCGGCAGAAGAAGCTCGGCATCACGGCCATGGACATCGCCAAGCGCCTCCTGGATCTCGGCTTCTACGCGCCCTCGACCTATTTCCCCCTCATCGTCGAGGAGGCGCTCATGATCGAGCCGACGGAGACGGAATCGAAAGAGACGCTCGACGAGTTCTGCGACGCCATGATCCAGATCGCCCGCGAGGCGCGGGAGAACCCGCAGGTCATCCTCGATGCTCCCGTGACCACGCCCGTGCGAAGGCTCGATCAGACGGGAGCGGCCCGCCAGCCTCGACTCAAGTGGACGCCGCCGGGGAAGGCGTGAACGGGCCCTTGCCCCTGTTGATCTCAGCCCTCGCCTCACCGCGCTCCTCGCCTGCGGCTCGTCGGCCGCGTTTCAGCTCGAACTGCGTGGCCCTCTCCCCACGGGGGAGAGGGAGAATGATTGGTGGGCCCTGCGGGCCGTGATCACCAGGTTCCGGCTGCTCGTGACGGAGCCGCTCGACGGCGCCGCGAACATGGCGCTCGACGAAGCGCTCCTCCTCTCGCGGCTCCGCCACCAGGGGCCCCCGACCCTGCGCTTCTTCGCGTGGGCCCCGCCCACCGTCTCGCTGGGCTACGGCCAGCGCCTCGACGGCCGCATCGACCTCGACGAGGCGCGCGCGCTGGGCATCGGTCTCGTGAGGCGTCAGACGGGGGGCAGCGCCATCCTCCACGAAGGGCCCGACCTCGAGATCACCTACAGCGTGGCCGCCTCCGCGGGAGACTTCGAGGGCGCGGGTGATCTCCTCGAGACCTATCGCTGGATCGGGGCCGGGCTGCAGGCGGGACTCGCGGCCCTCGGCGCTCCCGTCGAGATGGTGCCCGTGCAGCCCTCGGATCCCGCGGCCATGCCCGCCTTCTGCTTCGCCCGCACCGGCTCCTTCGAGCTCGAGGTGGAGGGCAAGAAGCTCGTGGGCAGCGCCCAGCGCCGGCAGGGCGCGGCCTTCCTCCAGCACGGCGCCATCATGCTGGGCGCCGACCCCGCGCGTCTGCGCCGCGTCTTTCCCGGCGAAGGGGATCCCCTCGAGGGGATGACCACCCTCGAGGCGACGCTGGGGCGCCGCCCGTCCTTCGACGAGGCGGTGGCGGCGCTGAGCGCGGGCTTCCGCCAGGCTCACGGCCTCGCGCTGGAGGGGGGCGAGCTGTCGGCCGAGGAGACGGAGCTGGCCGGGTCACTCGCCCGGGACAAGTACGGCACCCATGACTGGACGTGGTCGGGCCGCGCCCCCCGCGCGCTGACCATCGTCTGATGGGGGCGGCGAGAGAATTCCCCGACGCTCCGCGCGTGGCCGTGGGGGCCGTGGTGCTCGACGGCGAGCGCGTTCTCCTCGCGCGGCGCGGCCAGGCCCCCTCCGCGGGCAAGTGGAGCATTCCCGGCGGCCTCGTCCATCTCGGCGAGCGCCTCGAGGACGCGGTGGTGCGCGAGGTCGAGGAAGAATCGGGACTGCGCATCCGCGTGCTCGGGCTCTGCGGCATCATCGACCGGGTGCATCGCGAGGGTGAGCGCGTCCGCTACCACTACGTGATCATCGACTATGCCGCGGAGGCGCTGGGCGGCGAGCTCCGCGCGGGCAGCGACGCGGCCGAGGTGCGCTGGGTCGCCCTCGACGACCTCGGACGCTACGAGACCACCGACGGGCTCGCGGACATGATCCACCGTGCCGTGCGCCTCGTTCGAGCCATGAGCTCCCAGCCAGGAGGAACTCTTTGATGAAGCTCTCCCTCTCGCAGAGCGGCCTCACCGAGACGCGCGCCGACGCGCTCATCCTGGGTCGACACGCCGACGAGGCCCGCCTGTCGCCCGCCTTGGCATCCGTGGACGAGGCCCTGGGCGGGCTGCTGACCCGGGTGATGGCGGCCGAGAAGTTCGAAGGCAAGCCGGGCCAGCTCACGCACGTGCACGCGGACGGCCGTCGCCTGCGCGCCTCGCGCGTGCTCGTGGCCGGCCTCGGCCCGAAAAAGGGGAGCAACGCCGAGGTCGTGCGCCGCGCCGCGTCCGCCGCGGCCCGCCGCGCCCGCGACCTCGGGGCCAGGAGCGCCGCCGCCTATCTCGCCGCCGACGGCCTCCCAGCGCGCGCGCGGGCCCAGGCCACCGTCGAAGGCGCGGTCCTCGGCACGTATCGTTTCGATCGCTATCTCAAGGAGAAGAGCCCCAAGCAGCTCGAGGCCCTCACCGTGGTCGAGCCCGAGGGGCGCCAGCGCGCCGCCGCCGCGGAGGGGATGCGCGCCGGCGAGATCTGGGCCGCGGCGACCTGCCTGACTCGCGACCTCGTCAACGAGCCGGCCAACGTGGTCACGCCCGCCTACCTGGCGCGGCGAGCGCAGGAGATCGCGAAGGCCGGCCGCCTCGGGCTCAAGATCCTCGAGCGCGCCGACTGCGCCAAGCTCGGCATGGGCGCCTACATCGGGGTGGCGCAGGGGAGCGAAGAGCCGCCCAAGTTCATCCACCTGAGCTACACGCCCAGGGGACGGGCGCGCCGCCGGGTCGCGATCATCGGCAAGGGCATCACCTTCGATTCGGGTGGGCTCGACCTCAAGCCGGCCGACGGCATGTACCGGATGAAGGACGACATGGCGGGCGCGGCGACCGTCCTCGGCCTCTTCTCCGCCCTTCCCAAGCTCCGTCTTCCCGTCGAAGTGCACGGCCTCATCGTGCGGGCCATGAACGGGCTCACCATCGAGATCGGCAACACCGACGCCGAGGGCCGGCTCACCCTCGCCGATGCCCTTGCCTACGCGGTGAGGGAGATCAAGCCGAGCGAGATGATCGATCTCGCCACGCTCACCGGCGCCATCGTGATCGCCCTCGGCCAGGGCATGTCGGGCGTCTTCGCGAGCGATGATCTGCTCGCCGGCCGCGTCCTGGGCGCGGCGGAGGCCGCGGGCGAGAAGATGTGGCGGATGCCCCTCCACGACGAGTACAAGGACGGGCTCAAGAGCGATATCGCGGATCTCAACAACATCTCGAGCCAGCGCGGAGGCGGGGCCATCGTGGCCGGCCTCTTCATGCGCGATTTCACCGACGGCAAGCCGTGGGCCCACCTCGACATCGCGGGCACGGCCTTCAGCGAGCGAGAACTGCCGCTCGGGCCCAAGGGCGGGACGGGCGTGGGCGTGCGGACGCTCCTGGCCTATCTCTCCGCCGTCGTCGGCCGGCGCTAGGAGCTACCTCGTCATGCCGGGGGGCGTGGACCTGCACACCCACACGACCGCCTCGGACGGGATGTACGCGCCCCGTGACCTCGTGATCGAGGCGGCCAGCCGCGGCGTCCGCGTCCTCGCCATCACCGATCACGACTCCACGGAAGGGCTGCCCGAGGCCTTCGAGGAAGCAGAGCGCCGACGTCCCCTCGAGCTTCTCCCCGGCATCGAGATCAACTGCGACGTGGAGGGCGCGGAGATCCACGTCCTGGGCTATCTCATGGACTGGCAGGCGCCGTGGTTCCAGGAGTTCTGCCGCGAGCAGCGGCGGGAGCGGCGGGAGCGCGTGCACCGGATGGCCGAGCGGATGGCCGGCCTGGGCATGCCCTTCGACGCCGACGAGGTCTTCGCGCTCGTGAAGGAGGGCTCGGCGGGACGCCCGCACGTGGCGCGGGTGATGGTGACGCGCGGCTACGTAAAGACGGTGCGCGAGGCCTTCGACAAGTACCTCGCCGCCGGCCGGCCTGGGCACGTCCCCCGGAAGAAGCTCACGCCGGAGGATGCGGTCCGACTCATCCGGAGAGCGGGCGGTGTGCCCGTCTTCGCCCATCCGGGTCTCGCCGGCCGTGATGAGCTCATCCCGGGCCTGATCGCAGCCGGCCTCATGGGCATCGAGTGTTACTACACGGAGCACTCCGCCCAGCAGCGCGCGACGTATCTGCAGATCTGCAAGGATCAGGATCTGGTCGCCACGGGCGGATCCGACTTCCACGGCCCCCAGGTCCGCGCCGCCACCCTGGGCTCGCCGGTGGTGCCCATGGCCGCCGTCGACGCCCTCCGCGCCAAAGCCGCCCTCGCCCGCGCCTCCCTCGCCTCGTAGCTCTTCGCTCGCGTTACCTACGGTTTCGCAATACCGTTCTACGACCTGTGAGTTCCGGCTGTTGACGGGGCGCCGCTTCCGGTAGATTCTCGGAGGCAGGAGAGCATAAAGGAGGCGCCGATGGCGTGGCTTCGCCTGCTCGTCCTCATCGCTCTCGCAGCGTCGAGCCTCCCTGAGACCACCCCTCAGGCCTGGGGCGCCGCCGCCGGCACCGTGGTGGTCGCGCAAGGCGTCGACCCGACCACGCTCGATCCCATGAACCACCAGGAAGCGCCGGCGACCGTGCGGGCCAACAATCTCTTCTATGGGCTGATCGAGCGGGATCCGGACCTTAATCTAGTCCCGCTCTTGGCCGAGTCGTACCAGAGCGTGAGCCCGACGATCTGGGAGTTCAAGCTCCGGCGGGGCATCCGGTTCCACAACGGCGAGCCATTCGACGCCGAGTCCGTGAAGTTCAGCCTCGAGCGGCTGATCGACCCCAGGCTCAAGCTGCGCGGGGGATCGGCCTTCACGAACCTAACTCACGTAGAGATTGTGGATCCATTCACCGTGCGTGTACACAGCAAGGGTGGCTGGCCACTCCTGCCCGCCGTGCTGACCCTTGGTCAGGCCGCCATGCTCCCGCCCAAGTACTACCGGGAAAAGGAGATGCCCTACCTGCAGAAGAATCCAGTGGGCTCGGGACCGTTCAAGCTCGTGCGTTGGGTGAAGGACGATCGCCTCGAGCTCGAGGCCAACGAGCAGTACTGGCGAGGTGCCCCGCGGATCAAGCGGCTCGTCTTCAAGCCCATCCCTGACGACGCCGTTCGCGTGGCAGCGCTGCAGAACGGCGAGGTGGATGTTGCTGTGAATATCCCACCGCACCTGGCCGGCGTCATCGCCAATCATCCGAAACTCTTCCTGTCCACTGCGCCCAGCACGCGGACCATCCAGCTCCTCTACTACACGCACCAGTACGATGCTCAGCACAAGCTCGTGGGCCCGTACGCGGGCCCCACCGCCGACAGGCGGGTACGGCTGGCCATGAACTACGCGCTGGACGTCGACCAGATTATCCGGACGGTCCTCGACGGCAAGGGCGTGCGCCTCGCCCTGATGCTTACCCCCAAGCACGTGGGATTCGAGCCCGCCCTCAAGCCCATCGCGCAGGACCTGGCGCGGACGAAGCAGCTCTTGACCGAGGCCGGCTTTCCGAATGGGGTAGACATGGTGCTGAACTCGCCCCAGGGGCGCTACGTGCGCGACCGGGAGGTGGCCGAGGCCGTCGCCGGACAGCTCACCAAGGCCGGCATCCGCACGACCCTGCGCGTGCACGAATGGGGCAGCTACCTGAACAACGTGGTCTACGTCCACAAGGCGGGGCCCGTCTATCTCATTGGCTGGGGCTCGGGCGGTACTTACGACGCAGAAGGTGTCTACGACGCGCTCTTTCGCTCGGGAAGAATCAACACAAACTACTACAACGGCGACCTCGACGGCATGAACGACGAGGCGAAGCAGAGCATGGACCCGAAGCGGCGCCTGGAGCTGTTCCATCGCATGAACCGCATCGTGGTCGACGATGCCGCCGCCATGCCGCTCTACCAGCAGATCGACCTCTACGGGGCGACCAGGCGCGTGGTCTGGAGGGCGAGGGGAGACGAGCGCATCAAGGGCTACGACATGGCGATTCGCTGACCGTGTCTCGTTGAGTCTGGCGCTCGGAGTACTCGGGGCCGCCGCGGAAGATGATGGAGGCCGTGGCGAGCGTCTTGCCCGCCGCGGTCCCGAGCGCCAGCTCGCTCCGCCAGAACGCGCCCTTGCGGTCCACGCGAGTCACGCGGTCGAAGCGCCCCGCCGCCACCACGACGCCATCGGCGGGGAGGTCGGGCTCGAGGATGTTGATGGCGAGACGATTCGTGAGCCCACCTTCCTTCATGACGAGGGCGCCGAGCCACCAGGCGACCTCGTCGAGCAGCACGGGGACGAGGGCGGGGTGCAACTGCCCATCGTGAAGACGCCAAGGCGGGCGCGGCTCGACTCGAGCCCAGACACCCTCGTCGTCGAAGACGAGGGCGACCTGCAGCCCGAGTGGGTTCCTCGCGCCGCAGGCCAGGCAGTCCTCCGACATCGGTAGGGTGAGACCACCGGCGCCGCCCCACCAGTGGATGCCGGGTGCCTCGCCGTCGAGAGGGGCGACGCTGCCGCTCGTCAGAATGTGGCGGCCCTGCCAGATGGTGAGGCCGGCGGTGCCGTCGGCGTGATCGGCTTCGATCACGAGCGCGGACTCCGTGGGCACCGAGGCGGTGAGTCGGCCCTCGAGCCGTCGCGGCCCCGGCGGCCACCCGAGGCGCGCGGCGGCGGCGTCCACGAGGGCCACGAGGCAGCCGCCGTGCACGATGCCGGGCCAGCTCTGCAGCAGCCGCGGCGCCTCGAGCCGGCCGGCGCCGGCGCCGGGGAGATGCAGGGCCTGCTCGAACGCGCGCGCGATCGTCTCCGGCGCCACAGGGCTATGTGGAGCGCGTGCTACACTCGACGCGAATCATGACGGCGCCGGGAATCATGGTGGCGGCCATTCTACGACGTGGAGAAAGCGGGCCGCAACGCACATGATCCGGGACTCGGAGTTTCTCCTCAGCGGGCCCTTTGCCCAGGCGGCCCTCACCAGCTTCTTCTTCATGTCCGGCCTCAACTGCTTCATCCTGCTTCCCCTCTACGTCCACCGGCTGGGCGGCACCGAGGGGGAGATCGGGATCGTGCAGGGGGCCTACAGCGCCATCGGCATCCTCTGCCAGCCCGTGGTCGGGCTCTGGCTCGACCGCGTGGGGCGGCGCGCCTTCATGATCCTGGGCGTGGTCCTCCTGGTGGTCGCCTCCGCGTGCTTCATCGTCACCCAGTCGCTGCCCCTCCTGGCCCTTCTGCGCGCGCTCCAGGGGATCGGCTTCTCCACGTTCTTCGTGGCCAACTACGTGCACGTGGTGGGCCTGGTGCCCGTGGAGCGCCGCGGCTGGGCGCTCGGCATCTACGGCCTCTCGGGCTTCCTCGGCACCGCCCTCGCTCCGATCGCGGGCGAGATCGTGGTCAACAACCTGGGCTTTCGCTGGCTCTTCCTCCTGGCGGTACTGCTGAGCAGCGTGGCCGCCCTCCTCGTCGCCCGCACGCGGGGCATCCAGCCGCCGGACATGGGTGCCGGCCCCGGCCTCGAGATGTTCCGCGACGGGCTCAAGGATGTGCTGCGATTGCACATGGCCCTCGCCTTCTTCTTCGGGCTCGGGACCGGGGCGATGTTCACCTTCATGCCAACCTTCGGCGAATCGCTCGGGGTCAGGAGCGTGGCGCTCTACTACACGGATCTCATCGACGTGCGGGGCCGCCGGGCCACCATCATCCCGTCCATGTTCATCCAGGCCTCGTCGGTGGCGATCCTCGCCATCATCGCCTCCCTCGTACGGCCGCACATGGCCGTGCCGATCGTGCCCTTCCTCATCCTGGCGGGGCTGCTCGCCGGAGGCGGGCACGGCTTCCTCTATCCGGCGCTCTCAGCGTTGCTCATGGACGTCACGCCCGAGCGACGTCGCGGCGGGGCCGTGGGCATCTTCAGCGGCGTCATGCTCGTCGGCCAGACGCTGGGCTCCATGATCTTCGGGTATGTCGCCCACGCCTTCGGCTACGCGGTGATGTGGGGCGTGGTCACGTTCCTGCTCTCGGCCGGCTTCCTGCTGAGCCAGCGACTCCGCGAGCGTCGCGCCGCGAGCGCGCCCGTCGCCGGTTGACTTTGCTCCGGGCCGGCCCCGATACTGCTCTCGTGCGCGCGAGAGGCGCGACGACTGGAGGATGACGATGACAGTGCGGGCAGCCGTCGTGAGGCACGGGATACCGGTCCTCGTCGCCCTCGCCCTCAGCGCGGAAGCCGCGCTGGCGCAGCAGGCGCCCGCGGCCCCTCAGGAGGTCAGCGTGGTCGGCCTTTTCGTCAGCCCCGGGAGCGGCCAGCCTCATGTCGTGCTCCAGGGCAAGCGCGATGGTCGTCGATTCGCCATGGCCATCGGGCTCGCGGAAGCGAACGGCATCGCCGTCCCTCTGGAGAATCGCGTGCCCCCGCGCCCGCTCACCCATGATCTCTTCCTGACCTTGTTCGGCCGGCTCCGGGTCACCGTCACCAAGGTGGTGATCACGGACCTGCGCGACGACATCTACTACGCCACGGTCTACCTCGATGCCAGCGGCAAGGAGATGCAGCTCGACTCCCGCCCCTCGGACGCCATCGCGCTGGCCATCCGCGCCAAGGCGCCCGTCTTCGCCGAGGATCGCGTCTTCGAAAAGTCGGAGCGGCTACTCCCGCCGCCGTCACCGCCGGGACAGCGGATCTAGCGGGATGGCTCCCGACGAGGCAAGCGGGGGCGCCGGCGCCGTCCCCTCCAGGCTCGATCCCGAGAGCCAGCAGTGGGCCATCCAGCGGCGGATCGACGACGTCTTCGCCAAGCTCGGAGAGAAGTTCGGTGATCTGACGGGGCGGGTGGAGGTGCGGCTTCATCCCGACACGACCTTCGAGCAGATCGGCGGGCTGCGGGAGGCCAAGAGCATCGTGCGGAGCCTGGGCACGGCGCTGACCGACCCTGAGCTCTACCGCAAGTGGGGGATCACGCCTCCCAAGGGCGTCCTTCTCTTCGGGCCTCCCGGGACAGGCAAGTCTCTCCTCGCGCGCGCCCTCGCCACCGAGACCGGCGCCGTCTTCTACCACCTCAAGCTCATGAACCTCACGTCCAAGTTCGGCCCCACGACGGGAGAGCTCCTGCCGGAGATCCTCACGGTCGCCCGGGAGCAGGGCAAGGGCGTGGTCTTCCTCGACGAGGCCAACGCGCTTTCGCTCGAGCACCTGCTGCCGCCCGCGCAGGCACGGGAGGCGAGCGCGCGGCTGGTGGCCGCGCTCTGCGAGAAGCTCGACGGGCTCGAGGACTTCTCGCGGATCATCGTGGTGGGCTCGACGAGCCGGACGGACTCCGTCGACTCCTCGCTCGTCGCCCCCGGCCGTCTGGATCGCCTGGTGGAAGTGACGCTGCCCGACGGCGCCGCCCAGCAGGAGGTCCTGGAGCTGACGCGACGGCGCACCGAGGCCAACGCCGGCCGCCCCCTCTTCGCCGACATCGACTACCGTTCCGTCCTGCCTCCCATGGGCGGGATGAGCGGCGCCGAGATCTCGGAGATCGCGCGGCGCGCCCTCGAGCAGAAGGTGCACGCGGCCGGCCAGGGGCAGGACTCGGGGCTCGTGACCACCCAGGACATCCTCCATCAGATCGACGCCTACCGCCGCATCCGCGAGATGGTCGAGAAGATCCGCTACGGCCAGTACCTGTAACCTGGAGTATGCGCGAGCACCTGACCCCCTCACCCTGCCCTCTCCCCCACTGGGGGAGAGGGATCAGAATGAAAAGAGGCCGCGTGGTGAGCTTGTTCTCATCCCTCTCCCCCGCCGCGGGGGAGAGGGCAGGGCGAGGGGGTGGTAGTCCGCGCGGCTACCGCTCGAGTCGGAACGCGCCCAGAACGTTGGAAAAGTCGTCGGTCCAGGCGCGCGCGCCCGGCACGGCCTTCGATGATCGCCAGCGCGACGGTGGAGTGACGAGCTCCGTCACATCTTTGGCGTCGCGGGCCACGATCATCCACGTCGACGTCGCCTTGCCCTGGGCGCGCTCCTCGGAGGACGGCTCGTTCTCCTGGATCCAGGACTCGAGGCCGAGATCCGACGCCGCGCCCGCCACTACGGGCTCGAGGGCGAGGTAGCGGTTGGAGATGTGATAGGCAAGGATGCCCCCCGGGGCGAGCTTGGCGACGTAGCCGGCCATGGCCTCCCGGGTGAGCAGATGCATGGGGATCGCGTCGGAGCTGAAGGCGTCGAGCACGATGAGCCCGAACGCGCCGTCGGGCTGACGCGCGAGGGTCAGGCGCGCGTCGCCCAGCACGATGTCCACGTCTCCGCGGCTCTTCGAGAGGAAGGTGAAGAGCCGCGCGTCTCTCGCGATGTGTCGCACGGCCGGGTCGATCTCGAAGAACGTGACTCGCTGGCCCGGCTGCCCGTAGGCGGCGATGGATCCCACGCCCAGGCCGACGGCGGCCACGCGCGGCGCCTGTCCGCGGGCCGCGAGGGCCGCGAAGACCTGCCCGACGGGGCCGGTCGGATGATAGTAGGTCAGCGGCCGGTCCGGATTCTGCGTGTCCTGCATCCCGTGCACGGTGGTGCCGTGGAGGAGCCGACGGAACCTGCCGTGGTCCGTCAGCAGGACCCGATGGACGGCGAAGAAGCTCCGCTCCGTCAGGGCAACCTTGCCGGCGAGCTGCGGCTCGGCCCAGGCCGAGACCAGGAACAGCGCGCAGAGAGAGAGCGCGAAGCGCGCCGGCCGGTCCGAGGCGAGGAAGCAGAGCAGCACCGGAATGCCCACCGTCACCGCCGTGCGCATGGGGCCCGCGCCGAGACCCAGGACATCGCGCGTGAGGGCAATGAGCACGAGCGTGACGAGGCCGATGGCGATGCCATAGAGGAGGTCGGCGCGGCGCGCCGGCGTTCCCGACCGTCGGGGTGTCATGAGGGCGGCCGCGGCGGCGAGGGCCAGAGGGTACTCGAGGAGCGTGTCGAAGACCATGGGGGCGATGAGCCCGGTCAGCACGCTCCCGATGACCCCGCCCGTGGTCACCCAGAGATAGAACGCGGTCAGCCGGGCGGGTTCGGGCCTCTGGTCGTACAGACGGGCGTGGCACATCCACGCGGCAAGAAAGAAGGCGGCCAGATGGAGCACGGCGAACTCCGGCTGCGGCTGCTCGAGAATGAGCAGGAGCGCCACGGGCACGAGGAGAAGCGGCAGAAGCCGCGCGAGCAACGGCGTGGGCACGAGCCGGCGCGGCGAGAAGGCGAGGACGAAGCTCAGCAGATAGAGGGCGAGCGGCACGACCCAGAGCAGTGGAATGGGGGCGACGTTGCTCGTGAGATAGCTCGTGACGCCGAGGAGCAGGCTCGAAGGGACAGCGGCGAGCGCGATCCAGCGCAGCGGGCGACGGCCGTCGTGCGGGTCCTTGGCCACCGGCGCCGGCGGCGACTCCGGGCCGGTCTCTTCCGGTGACGGTCGATGCTTTCGGATCAGCAAGATCCCGCACGCCAGCACCAGCGCGCAGAGCGCGGCATAGCCACAGGCCCAGCTCCAGCTCTGATCGGCGAGCCGGAAGCGCGGCTCGAGCAGGAACGGGTAGGCGAGAAGCGCGCAGAGAGAGGCGAGATTGCTCACGCTGTAGAGGACGTAGGGCCGCGCGGTGGCCGCATCCTGGCCCGTGATGTACCAGCGCTGCAGGAGCGGAGTGCTGCCCGAGATCGCAAAGAAGGGAAGCCCGACCAGGATGGCGAGGGCGCCCATCACCAGGAGGGCGGGCGGCGCTGCCTCTGCGGCGGCGAGGACCTGGACGCGAGCGAATCCGGCGCTCCCAGCGCTGATGGGCAGGGTGCCGAGCGCCACGAGGAGCAGGCTCACGTGAAGAGCGACCTGGCGTCCCCGCGAGAGGTGGGCCGCGGAGACGTGCGCATACGCGTACCCGAGGAGCAGCGTCGTCTGGAAGAAGACCAGCGAGGCGGTCCACACCGGCGGCGCGCCGCCGAAGGTGGGGAGCACCATCTTGCCCACGAGGGGCTGGACGAGGAAGAGGAGGAAGGAGCTCAGGAAGACGGTGAGCGTGAAGAGCGCGCGCATCTCGTGAGGGCTCACGTGACTCTAGACGACGGACGCGCCGCGGGTCAATGTCCTTGAATCATGCCCGCCGCATCGGTGATAGGATGGCCGATCGATGCCGTCGGTCACCCGGATTCGCGTCCGCTACAAGGACACCGACAGCATGTCGGTCGTCTACTACGGCAACTACCTGACCTACTTCGAGGTCGCCCGGGTGGAGTACCTGCGCGAGCGGGGGCTGCCCATGTCCCAGGTGGACAAGCGCGTGCACCTGCCCGTGGTGGAGGCGCTCGTCCGCTACGTCAAGCCCGCGCGGCTCGACGACCTCCTGGAGGTGAGCTCGCGCGTGAGCGAGCGCAGGCGCGCGAGCTTCACCTTCTTCTACGAGATCAAGAACGAGGGGCGTGAGCTGGTGGCCACCGGCCACACGCGCCACGCCTGCTGGGATCCCGCCACTGCCAGGATGATCGCCATTCCCGACTGGCTCAAGGAGATCATGCCGGATGCCGACCTCGATCCGACCGATCGCTGACATCGCCCGCGAGCTGGGACTCGCCGACGCGGAGTGGACGCCCTACGGTCGCACGAAGGCCAAGGTCTTGCTGCCCGCCCTCCAGGCCCGGCGCGATCGTCCCGACGGCAAGCTCGTCGTGGTCTCCTCGATCACGCCCACGCCGGCGGGCGACGGCAAGACGACCATGACCATCGGCTTGGGCCAGGCCCTCTGGCGGATCGGCGCCAAGCCGGTCATCGCGCTGCGCGAGCCGTCCATCGGGCCCACCCTTGGCATGAAGGGGGGCGGCACCGGCGGAGGGCTTGCCCAGGTCGTGCCCATGGATGAGATCAACCTCCACTTCACGGGCGACTTCCACGCCATCACCTCCGCCCACAATCTCCTGGCCGCGGCGCTCGACAATCACCTCCACCACGGCAACGCCCTCGGCATCGATCTGCGCCAGGTGCTGTGGAAGCGCGTGCTCGACGTCAACGACCGCGCCCTCCGTCAGGTGATCGTAGGACTGGGCGGCCGCATGGACGGCGTGCCGCGCGAGGCGGGCTTTCTCATCACCTCGGCCTCCGAGATCATGGCCGCCCTGTGCCTGGCCGAGGACCTCGCCGATCTGAAAGCGCGACTGGGCCGCATGGTCGTCGCCCTCCGGGCCGACGGGGCCGCCGTGCTCGCGGAGGAGCTCAAGGTGACGGGCGCCATGGCCGCCCTCCTGCGGGACGCCGTGCACCCGAACCTCGTGCAGACCATGGAGGGGACGCCTGCCCTCATTCATGGCGGCCCTTTTGCGAACATCGCGCATGGGTGCAACTCAGTGGTGGCCACGCGCCTGGCCCTCAAGCTCGGCGACATCTGCCTCACGGAGGCGGGCTTCGCCACCGACCTGGGGGCGGAGAAGTTCTTCGACATCAAGTGTCGGCTCGCTGGCCTCGTGCCCGACGGCGCCATGATCGTGGCCACCGCGCGCGCGCTCAAGTATCACGGCGGCATCCCCGTGCCGGAGCTGGGCAAGGAAAACCTCGAGGCCCTCGTGCGCGGGCTCGACAATCTCGAGGCCCACGTCGCCTCCGTGCGGCAGTTCAAGGTGCCCGTGCTCGTCGGGCTCAACCGCTACCCCACCGATACCGACCGCGAGCACCAGGCGGTGCTGGACTTCTGCGGGCGACTCGGCGTCTCCGCCTACGTCGCCGACGTCTTCGGCCGCGGCGGTGAGGGCGGGGAAGACCTCGCGAGGGGCCTGCTCAAGCTCCTCGGCTCCGAGCGCTCGACCTTCACGCCGCTGTACCCGCTGGATGCCTCGATCAAGGCCAAGCTCGAGACCATCGCCACGCAGATCTACGGCGCCGACGGCGTCGAGTATCCGAAGAAGGTGGATCGCCAGATCGCCCAGGCCGAGGCGCTCGGCTACGGCAAGCTGCCCGTGTGCGTGGCCAAGACCCAGCGCTCCCTGTCCGACGACCCGACGCTGCTCAACCGGCCCCGGGGCTTCAGGATCACCATCAACGACGTCAGGATCTCGGCGGGCGCGGGCTTCCTCGTGGCGCTGGCCGGTGACATCACGACCATGCCCGGCCTGCCGCGCAAGCCCAATGCCGAGGGCGTAGACGTCGCGTCCGACGGCATCATCACGGGCCTCTTCTGAGCGCTGTGCTATACTTTGCGACGGTCCGGGAGCGTCGCGGGCCCGCTCTATGATTCAAGTCGACCATCTCACGAAAAGCTATGGGCCGGTCACGGCCATCCAGGACGTCTCCTTCGCCGTCGGCAAGGGCCAGATCGTCGGCTTTCTCGGCCCGAACGGCGCGGGCAAATCCACCACGATGAGAATCCTCTCGTGTTTCATGCCCGCCTCGGGCGGCACGGCCCAGGTCGCTGGCTTTGACGTCTTCACGCAGTCGCTCGAGGTGCGCCGTCGCATCGGGTATCTGCCGGAGAACGCCCCGCTCTACGCCGACCTGCCCGTGGCCGCCTATCTCGACTTCGTCGCCGAGGCCAAGGGTGTGCCGCGCGGAGCCCGCCGGGCCAAGGTCGCCGACGTGATGGACCGCTGCTTCGTCACGGAGATGCAGCACCGGCTCATCGGCAAGCTCTCCAAGGGCTATCGCCAGCGGGTGGGCCTCGCCCAGGCGCTCCTGGGAGATCCCGAAGTGCTGATCCTCGACGAGCCGACAATCGGCCTCGACCCGCGGCAGATCGCCGAGATCCGCGCCCTCATCAAGTCGCTGGGCGGTCAGCACACGGTCATCCTGTCGACGCACATCCTGCCCGAAGTCTCCATGGTCTGCGACAGCGTCATCATCATCAATCGCGGGCGCATCGTGGCCCAGGGAACCCAGGCCGAGCTGGTGCAGCAGGTCTTTCCCGCCGCGCGGCTCGAGGTGCAGGTGGCCGGCCCCACCGAGGCCGTGGCGGGCGCCCTCAAAGGGCTGCCCGGAGTCACCGCGGTCGAGACCCTGGACACCCGCGACGGCGCGCCGCGCTTCCTGCTCGAATCGCCGCGAGAGCGCGACGTCCGTGCAGAGCTGGTTCGCCTGGTGACGGGACGGGGCTGGGGGCTGCTGGAGCTGCATCAGACCGGCCTCTCTCTCGAGGAAGTCTTCATCCGGGTGGTGGCGGGCGAGGACCATGCGCCCCAGATCGAGGAAGCCGTGGTGGAGGAGGCGCAGTGATGGGCTGGCTGCCCGTGTTCAAGAAGGAAATGCGTCTGTACTTCGGCTCGCCCGTGGCCTATGCGGTGGCCACCTTCTTCCTCTTCGTGACGGCCTTTTTCTTCGTGCCCGCCTTCCGGGGCTTCGCCGATCTGTCGATGCGAGCGGCCATGCAGCCACAGATGGGTGGCAACCTGAACGCCACCGAGAGCATCCTCCGGCCGCTCATCTACAACATGGCCGTGGTGCTGCTCTTCTTCATTCCCATGGTGACCATGCGCCTCATCGCCGAGGAGCGGCGGGCGGGCAACATGGAGCTCCTGCTGACCTACCCGCTGCGCGACGGGGAAATCCTGCTGGGCAAGTTTCTCGCGGCCCTCGTCCTCTACATGCTCATCCTGGTCCTGACCCTCTTCTACCCGGCCACCGTCGCCTGGTTCACACGGCTGGAATGGGGCGCGGTCGCCACCGGCTACCTGGGGCTCCTCCTCATCGGGGCCGCCTTCCTCTCCGTCGGGCTCTTCGTGTCCTCCACCACCGAGAACCAGATCGTCGCCGGGTTCGGCACCTTCGGGGTGCTCCTCGGACTCTGGCTTCTCGGCTGGTTCTCGGACACGACCCAGGGAGCGCTCCGTACGGTCGTCCAGCAGGCCGGCATCATCGAGCACATGGACAGCTTCGCCAAGGGCGTCCTCGAGACCAAGGACATCGTGTACTACGTGTCGGTGATCGGGTTCGCGCTTTTCCTGGCCCTGCGCTCGCTCGACTCCCATCGGTGGCGGGGATAACGCGATGAGCCTGCTCAAGCGCTGGGGTATGTCGGCCGCCGTCGTGTTCCTGCTCGCCGCCGCCGCCCTGGCGGTGTTCGTGCCGTGGCTGACCAGGCTGCGGTGGGCCCTCGTCATCGTCGCCGGAGTGCTCATCATCGCCACGGCCGCCGCCAACTGGCGCGAGGGTGCCTCGTTCCTGGGCCGTCGCGGCACGCGCTACGGGGCGAGCGCCGCCCTCCTCGTCGTGCTCGCGCTGGGCATCGTGGTCATGGCCAATGCCGTCTCCCTCCGCTACAGCGCGCGCTGGGACCTGACGGAGAACAAGCGGCACAGCCTCGCCTCCCAGACCGTCAAGGTGCTCCAGGGGCTCAAGACGCCCGTGGAGGTCATCGCCTTCTTCCGCTCGGACCAGCCGGGCAAGCGCGTGGCCGAGGATCTGCTCAAGCAATACGCCTCGGCGTCGAAGGGCAAGCTGACGTATCGCATGGAGGATCCGGACCGATCGCCCGGCCTCGCCAAGCGGCTCGGTGTCGAGAGCTACGGCACGCTCGTGCTCCAGAGCGGCGAGAAATCCGAGAAGGTGCTCGACGCCGAGGAGGAGCGGCTCACCAATGCCCTCGTCAAGGTCACGCGCTCGGGCAAGCGCATTGTCTACGTGCTCAAGGGGCACGGCGAGCGCGAGATCGGCAATACCGAGCGTCCCGGTCTGAGCCGCGCCAAGGACGAGCTGGAGAAGGTCAACTACGAGGTGAAGGACCTCGTGCTTGCGCGCGATCCCAAGGTTCCCGCCGACGCCTCGGTGCTGATCATCGCGGGACCGCGCACGGACCTCTTCCCCCAGGAACTCGAGGCCATCGACGCCTACCTCTCCAGGGGCGGCAAGGTCTTTTTCATGGCCGATCCCTTCCAGGCGGAAGGGCTCGCCAAGTACCTGACCAAGTACGGGATCACCCTGGGCAATGACGTGGTCATCGAGCTCAGCCCGATCGGCCGTCTCTTCGGCGTGGGGCCCGAGGTGCCGGTGATCAACCAGTACGAGCAGCACCCGATCACCAAGGACCTGGGGGGCGTGATGACGCTCTTCCCGATCACCCGCTCGGTCCAGCTGTCCAAGGCCCAGGTCAGGGGCGTCGCGCCGCAGGTGCTGGCGCGGTCGAGCCAGCAATCGTGGGGCGAGACGGACCGCGCCGGGCTCCAGCGGGGCGAGGTCAAGCCGGACGCCAACGACACGCCGGGGCCCGTCCCCGTGGCGGCGGTGGTGACGCTCGACGTTCTGCCGGGCGCCGGGGCCAAGAGCGAGGGCGCCACGGAGGCCGGCGCCAAGGCCGAGGACCAGATGCCCGCCAAGGCGCGCATCGTCGTCGTCGGCACCTCGAATCTCGCCACCAATCAGTTCCTCGGGGCCCAGGGCAACCGCGATTTCTTCCTGAACGTCGTGTCGTGGCTGGCCGACGAGGCCGACCAGGTTGCCGTGCGCCCCCGGGACCCGCGGCAGAACCCCATCTTCATCAGCGAAGCGCAGTCCCAGGCCGTGCTCTGGCTGTCTCTGCTCGTGCTGCCCGGCGCCGTGATGGTCTGCGGCATCTTCGTCGTGGTGAGCCGCCGTCGCCAGAAGTAGTTCCCGATCATGAGCTGGAAAACCCTGGTCATCCTGGCCGTCGTCGCGGCGGGTCTCGGCGGCTTCCTCGTGGTGGACAACTACTGGCTGGTCCCCAAGCGCGAGAAGACCGAAGGCGCCAGAGGCCGCCTGTGGACCATCGAGCCCAAGGACGTCGAGACGGTCACCATCAAGCGCCGCGGCGAGACCATCCGTCTCAAGCGCGTGGCCGACGGCTGGGAGATGCTCGAGCCCGTGAAGGCCCGGGGCGATCGGGGCGCCGTGGACGAGGTGGTGACGAGCCTGGCCACCCTGCGCTCCGATCGCGAGATCGATCCCAACCCCGCCAAGCTCTCCGACTTCGGGCTCGAGCCGCCCGCGGCCGAGGTCACCCTCGAGGTCAAGGGTGGCAAGGCGCCCCTGACCCTCTCCGTGGGAGGCAAGAACCCGACGGGCGTCTGGGTCTACGCTCGGGAGGGCAGCAAGCCCGCCGTGGTCGCCCTGGGCGAGTCGGTGTTCCGCGACACCGCGCGTCCCGTCTCCGACTTCAGGGACAAGACGGTCCTTGCCTTCGACCGGAAGAGCGTCACCGCCGTCGACCTCGATCTCGACGGCTCCAGGATGACGCTGGAGGCCCAGGAAGGCGGCAAGTGGAAGATCGCCAAGCCCGGGCCATATCCTGCCGACGCCGACGTGGTCGCGGACGCCCTCGACAAGCTCGCCGGCGCCAAGGTCAAGGAGTTCCTCGGCGAGCCCAGGCCGCTGACTCCCTATGGCCTCGACAAGCCCTCGAGCGTCACCATCTGGCTCGGCAAGGACAAGGACCGCACCTCGAAGACCTTGCTCTTCGGCAAGGTCGACAAGGCGAAGAAGGGCGTCTATGTCGAGCGCCAGGGCGAGCCGGAAGTGCTCATGACGGCCGACGAGGTCTGGGACAAGCTGCCCCGCACGGTGGCGGCCGCTCGCGACAAGGTCGTCTTCACCTATGCCTATGACAAGGTGAGCCGCGTCGAACTCGACCATGCCCGCGGCAAGGTGACGCTCGAGCGCGACGGCATCACCTGGAAGATCACGGCGCCCGAGGCCCTCGCCGCCGACACGGGGGTGGTCAACGGGCTCCTGTGGCGCCTGCGTGACCTGCGCGCCTCGGGCTTCCTCGACGAATCCGCTTCCGGTATCGCCCGCTATCTCGCCAAGCCCGCCGTCACCGTCCGCGTCTGGGAAGAAGGCGCCAAGGAGCCGCGCACCTTCCTGCTCACCCAGTCCAAGGACCTCAAGGCCGGGGAGACGACGGGCGTGGCGGCCACGGCGGGACAGGGGCCCGTGGTCATGGTGGAGTCCAAGGCGGTGACCGACCTCGAGAAGACGGCCACCGACCTGCGCGACAAGACCGTCGTCGCCTCCTTCGACATGAAAGAGGTCAAGCGGGTCCGCGTGGTCGCGGGCGACAAGCGGCTCGTGGTCGAGAAGCGGGGCGAGGACAGCTGGCGCGTGGTGGAAGGCGGCAAGGGCGCGGCCAAGGATTTCAAGGTCACGGGTCTCCTGCTGGCCCTGCGCGCCCTGCGCTGGAAGGACATCGCGGCGCCGGATGCCTCACAGGCGCAGAAGTTCGGCCTCGACAAGCCCGAGGTGGAGGTGACCGTGCTCAAGGGCGACGGCACCGAGATGGCCAAGCTCGCCATCGGGCGCTCCGAGGACAAGGCCGCCTACGTCCAGAGCAAGTCCGCGCCGGGCGTCTACGTGGTCGACCCTGCGACGCTCGACGAGATCCGCAAGGCGCCCACCGATATCCCCGGCTAGGCGCCCGCCCTGATAATGTCCAGCCCTCACGGGCAAGAATGTTCCAATTTCGAGCGCCGGCTTCGCCGGCGCAATCGACTCGGGGGGAGGCTTCGGAAGGGGGGCAAAGCCCCCCTCCGAGCTACCTAGAGTGGAGGCTCCCTCATGACCGCACCGTCGCCATCCCTCTACCTCCGGCAGATGGAGCTCGGCCCCATGCAGAACTTCGTGTACCTGATCGGGGACCCGGAGACGCGGGAGTGCGTGGCCGTCGACCCCGCCTGGGAGATCGACACGATCCTGGACCAGATCGCCTCCGACGACATGCGCCTCAAGGGCGTGCTCGTCACCCACACGCACCAGGATCATGTCGGCGGCCACCTCTTCGGCCACGACATTCCGGGCATCGCGGATCTTCTGGCCAAGGCCGCCGCCAAGATCTACGTCCACAAGGCGGAGCGGGAATTCCTCAAGGGCTTTGGCTCGGATCTGGTCAAGGTCGAGGGTGGCGAGAGCCTGGACGTGGGGCGCATGAAGATCACCTTCGTCCACACTCCGGGCCACACCCCTGGGTCGCAGTGCTTCCTCGTGGATGGGCGCCTCATCTCCGGCGACACCCTCTTCATCCGCTCCTGCGGCCGCACCGACCTGCCCGGCAGCGACCCGGGGGAGATGTACACCTCGCTGACCCAGCGGCTGGGCGCCCTTCCCGACGGCACGGTCGTCTTTCCCGGCCATAACTACGGCGGCACCGTCACCACCATCGGGGACGAGAAGCGCCACAATCCCATGATGCGCTTCCCCTCCATGACGGAGTTCCTGCGGGTGATGGCGCGGTAGGTGACTCGGAGGGGGGGACATTTCGGTCGCGAGGGCACGGAAGCCGCATTCGGTAGACTCTGCGATTTGCGCAGTGTCCGCAGCCTGGCTTAGACCGCGGTGGCGCCGCCGTCGACGTAGAGGACCTGGCCGGTGATGTAGTCGGGGCAGGTGGCGAAGAAGCGGACGGCCGCCGCGACATCCGCGGGGTCGCCCAGCCGTCCCATCGGGATCTTGGCCTGCAGCCGCGCCTGCGTCTCCTTCGGGAAGCCCTCCGGAAGCAGCACAGCGCCCGGCGCCACGGCGTTGACCTGGATGCGCGGGGCAAGGGCCGCCGCGAGTCCGCGCGTGAGCATGATCACCCCCGCCTTGGAGATGCCGTAGGGGATGTAGCCGGGCCAGGCCCGGCGGCCGCCGACGTCGGCCAGATTGATGATCCGCCCGCCGCGCCGGCCCATGACCCGGGCCGCCGCCTGGGCGCAGAAGAAGGCGCCTTTCAGGTTCACGGCGAGGAAGCGGTCGAATTCCGCCGGGGTGACCGTGTTCCAAGGGGTCCGACGGAATATGCCCGCATTGTTCACCAGGAGATCGAGGCGGCCGAGCCGGCGCACCGTCTCCCCGACGAGGCGTCGCGCCTCGGTCGGCTTCGCCACGTCGGCCTGGATGCGCACGGCGCGCGGACGGCACCTCCCGTCACCAGCGCGGACTTTCGGGGCGATTGTTTGACTTGTTTCAACCCCTGTGGTGTCATGACTTGACCATGTCTGGAACGCTCCGCAACTGGATCAAGGTGCGTTTCATCACTGGTTTCTTCGTGACCGTTCCCGCCGTCGCCACCGCCTGGCTCCTCTACGTGTTCTGGGACGCCATCGACAAGTTCTTCTCGCCGGGCTACGAGCGCATTTTCGGCCAGCGCGTCCCCGGCCTCGGCTTTATGACCGCGGTGCTCCTCATCCTGTTCATGGGCACGCTGGCCACCAATGTCGTGGGCCGGCGCATCTTGGCCCGTGTCGAGCGTCTCTTCATCCGGGTGCCCATCTTCCGCAATATCTATCCGTCCATCAAGCAGCTGCTCGAGGTTTTCTCCCCGGAGAAGCGTCAGGCTTTCAAGTCGGTGGTGCTCGCCGAGCACCCGCGCAAGGGCGCGTTCGTCTTCGGCTTCGTCACCTCGGAGGTGCTCGTGGAGACCCCCGACGGCAAGCGCGAGATGGCCACCGTCTTCGTGCCCACCAACAATCTCTACCTGGGCGACGTCATCGTGCTGCCGCGAGAAGAGATCATCACGACGGGGCTCACCGTCGAGGAGGGCATCCGCATCATCCTCTCCGCCGGTACGGCCACCCCGGCCCGCCTGCCTCGCGACCGGATGTGATCAGCTCGCGCGGCCGGGTGTCCAGCCGCGGAGCCAGCCCTCGACGGCCGTGCCCAACGGAAAGAGCTTGCCGAAGAAGAAGTGGTCCGCGCCCTCGATGATGCGAGGCTCGGTTCCCACCCGCTCGGCGAGCTTCACGAGGTCCTGGACGGGGCAGTAGGGGTCGCGGCTGCCCGCCGCGAGCAGGAGGAGGCGCCCCGCGTGCAGGCCATCGAAGCTGTACATGCCGAGGGGAGGAGCCACCAGGGCAAGACCGTCGAGGTCGGCGCGGCCCTCGTTCACCTGCGCCGCGATGCGGGCGCCGAAGGAATAGCCCAGGAGACCCAGGGCGCTCGCCGGCGGTAGGCGGCTTCGCAGCAGGGCGAGCGCGGCGCTGCAGTCGTCCTGCTCGCCCCGGCCCTCGTCGTGCGTGCCAGTCGAGTCCCCCACCCCGCGGAAATTGAAGCGCAGGGTGCTCACGCCCAGCGCCTGGGCGACCTCAGCCGCCCTGATGATCACCGGATTGTCCATGTCGCCCCCATAGAGCGGGTGAGGGTGGCACAGGACGAGGCCGGCCGTGGCCGCATCGGGAAGATCCAGGTGGGCCTCCAGCCTCGGACCACCCGGAACCTCCACGACCACAGGGGTTTCCACGCCCCGACCTTATGGCCGGGCAGGGGAATATGCAAGGCTGGCTGCCGTCCAAACGGGAGAGGTATACTTCTGATCATGCGAAGCTTGCTGTGTCTGTGGGTCCGGCCTCGAGTCGAGCGTGGCGTTGACGAGGCTCTCGAGGGGCAGGCGGCCCGCATCGTGGCGGCTCACCTGGGTCGCTGCGCCGAGTGCCAGGCCACCCGGAACAGGGCGGTGAACCTCAAGGCCCTGATCCGCCAGGCCGCGACGGCCACGTCCGGGCCCCCCTGGGATGGCTTCTGGAACGCCGTCCATGCCCGCATCCTGCGAGAAGATCCCAAGGTCCTGCGTGAGCCGTGGTGGCTGCCCTACTGGAAGCCGGTCTGGGGCCATCCACGCCTGGCCTTCGGTAGCGCCTTGCTCGCCGTGTTGATCGTGGGGTTCTCCCTGTGGCCCGCCGACGATGCCGCCTTTGCTTCCTCGGTCACGGTGCAGGATGTCACCACCGAGGACGCGGATCGCAGCGTGATGGTTTATTCGAACCGGAAGGAAGGTGTCACGGTCATCTGGGTCTTCGGCTCGAACCAGGGCTATGACCCCGAGGGTGATGCCCCGTGAGGCGGCTACTCGCCTAGGCTCTTCAGGCGCTCGCGGGCCAGGGGCGCCTCTTGCGATTGCGGAAAGTTTTCCACCAGGTACTGCAGCCTGGCCTGCGCCAGCTTGACCTGCTTCAGCTCCTCGAGGACGAGCGCCTCCTTGTAGAGTGCCGTGGGGACCTGCGCCCCGCGCGGATAGTTGACGAAGACCTTGCGATACTCCTGGACCGCCTGCTGGAGAGCCTCCTTCGCCTTGTCGGCCTGGCCCTGGGTCGCCGCGGCATGTGCCGAGGCGACGTAGGACTCGCCGATCCAGTACTGGGCGCCGTCGGCCTGCGCGGCGTCGGGGAATCGCCGCACGAATTCGCGGAAGCTCGCGATGGCCAGGCTGTAGTTGCCCTTGGAGAAGTCGAGATACGCCGCCTTGTAGCTCTCCTCCGCGCTCGGTCCGCCGCTCGATCGCCCTCCGCCGGAGGGAGACGGAGTGGGGGCGGGAGGCGGGCTCGGGCGGGGCGGGGAACCGCCGCCTGCCGGCCGCGAGAGAGTGTCCAGGCGCTGGGCGAGCTCGTCGAGGCGAGCCGAGAGGCTGTTGAGCTCGGCGCTCAGGTTGTCGAGCCGAGCCGAGAGCGTCTGGAGCTGCTTGGTGTTCTCGGCGGACTGCTCGCGGGTCCGCCGATCGAGCTGGCCCACCACCGTGTCCGTCTCGCCCTTGCTCCGGTGCACGGCCAGGTTGACGGCATTGAGATCCTGGCGGAGCTGCGCGATGTCGTGCTGCGCGGACTCGTCGCTCGCGCAGCCGGAGAGGAGGACCCAGAAAACAACAGCGGGGAGCCCGAGGCTCCCCGCTGGCCTGATGCGTCGGTGCACGCGCTGCCCGTCCGGGTTTACTTGCCCTTCGTCAGGAACATGTCGCGCCGGTTCTTGCCCCAGCAATCCTCGGTCTTCTCCGTGCAGGTCGGGCGCTCCTTGCCGTAGGAGATGATGGTGACCCGGCTCGCCTGGATACCCTGGGCGACCAGGTAGTTCATGGCCGCCTTGGCGCGCTTCTCGCCGAGGGCCAGGTTGTACTCGTTGGTGCCGCGCTCGTCGCAGTGCCCCTCGATCAGGAGCAGGTTGTCGCCGTTGGACTTGAGCCACGCCGCATTGGCGTCGAGCACCTTGGCGTCATTGGGTCGGATATCGTACTTGTCGAAGTCGAAATAGATGGTCTTGAGGTTGGCGTTCAGCGCGAATTCCGACGGCCTCGGGGCCGCGGCCGGCGCGGGCGCGGCCGGGGTCGCCGGCTGCATCGCCGCGGGGGCGGGCGCGGGCGCGGCCGGAGCTGCCGCGGGCGCGGTGGGAGCCGGGGCGACGGCGCCCGTGGTGGCGGGTCGCTTCGGACACCCCGCAAGGAAGAGGGTGAGAAGGAGCAGTGGCACCACCAAAAACGCGGGACCGCGTCGTTGCACCATAGCGTCACTTCCTCCTTGGCAAGCCTTTGGTGAACTCTCTCTGGAAAATCGGTTCAATCCTATCACGGAAGACGCGGCGACCACGCCGGACTCGAAGACTGTCCCGGCCCCCCCGTGACGACCTGCTGCTCCGAGCCGTCGGCGAGCATGGTGAAGACCTGGACGCCTCCGAGACGGTTCGAGTGGAAGGTGAGGTGCCGGCCATTGGGGGACCACGTCGCGCTCTCGTTCTCTCCTGGTCCGGCCGTCAGCCGCCGGAGATTCGAGCCGTCCGGGCTCACCGCCCACAGGTCGTGGTTGCCCTGGCGCGAGGTGAAGACGATGGTGTCGCCCTTGGGCGACCAGCGCGGCTGGGTGTTGAAGCCGCTCGAGGTGATGCGGCGGACATTGGTGCCCTGGTCGTCCATCACGTAGATCTGTGCCGCGCCCGACCGATCGGAGACGAAGGCGATCTCGCGTCCCGTGGGCGACCACGTGGGCTCCGTGTCGATCGCGGTGTGGGTGGTCAGCCGGCGAAAGGCGCCCGTCTGAGCATTGAGCACATAGATTTCCGGGTTGCCGTCCTTGGAGAGGGTCATGGCCAGCTGCCGGCCGTCCGGGCTCCACGATGGCGAGGTGTTGAGGCCCATGTGTCCCGACAGAAGCTGCACGGGGCGTCGCTCGAAGGGGAAGAGACGATAGAGGAACGGGTAACCGTTCATGTACGACGTGAAGGCGAGCGAGCGCGCGTCGGGGTTCCAGTTCGGCGACATGTTGATGGACCGGTTGGCGGTGACGGCGGTGGCGCCCTGGCCGTCGTAGTCCATCACCCACAGCTCCTTGACGCCCGAGCGCGTGCTCGTGTACGCGATCTTGGTGTCGGCGACGCCCGCCTCGCCGGTGACGAGGAGCACGACCTCGTCGGCGATCTTGTGGGCGAGCCGGCGCGGCTCGGTCGGGTGGACCTGGATCTTCTTCGTCCCGATGAGGCGGAAGTCGGGCGAGGTGAGATCGTAGAGCCGCATCTCGCCCTCGAGCCGGTCGCTCCGCACGCTCAGGATGCCCTGGAGCGCCTCGTGCGCTCCCGCCGCCGCGAACTCCTGGAGCCTGGGCTTGAGGCCGTCGGTCGTCGTGGGCAAGGCCGGCTGTCCAGACACCACGCTGAACAGCGCCGAGAAGGTGAGATCGCCACCCGTGACTTCGGCCAGGCGCTTGGCCCAGTTCTGCGGGTCGGCGCCACCCACGAGCGCGAAATCGGGCACGGCGATGTTGACTTTCTTGGCTCCGCTCGCGATCACATTGAGCCACACATCGGCGCTTTGCTGGGAGCGAGCCACCGGCGGTCCCGCCAGGCCCACCACGATGGCCAGGAGGGCCCCGAGGCATGCCAGCGCGGACAGTGATCGGGTCGGACGTCGCGGCATCACCCGCGCCTCAGCTCGAAGTTGAAGAGGATGCGGAGCGACGGCTTCGTCCAGTCCGCGGGAAGCTGCGGGAAGGGGCTCGCCTCGACGATGGCGCGCAGGGCGGCCTGATCGTAGAACGTGTTGCCGGAGCTCCGCTCGATCCTGGGAGTTGCGATGCTCCCGTCCCGATTGATCTCGACCCAGACGAGCGGCTTCTGCTCGGGCTCGCTCGCGCGCTTCTGGCTCTGCCAGCGCTCCTGCACCTTGGCCAGAACCTGCCGCAGGTACCAGGCGTGGGGAAAGTCGGTGACGTCGACGGTGAGCGAGCCGACCCCGGCCGTCGATCCGGTGGCCTGGCCGAGCGCCGGCGCGGGCTCAGGCTTCGATGCCGACTCGCCCACCGCCCGCGGGCGGCGATCCGCGGGCATCGTGGGCAGCTCCCGGTCGCCCACGCGGGGGTTCATCGCCCGCGTGGGAAGCGCGGGCTCCGCGGCCTTGGGCGCCTCGCGGGCGCGCGGCTCGGGCTCGGGCTCGACGGAGCGGGGCGGGGGCTTGGGGAGCGTGCGCGTGGGGAGCTGAGCGGCGGGATGGCCGGCCGGATTGCCGACGGCGGCCACGGCGGGGACGAGGTTGACCACCTGCACCCGCGAGTCCCGCCAGGAGGGCCCCCAGAACGACAGCGCCACGAGGAATCCGACGAGGACAGCGTGGGCGATCGTCGACACCACGAGGGCGGCGGTGGGCAGCCGTGGTCTGTGGAGGGCCGGCGTCAGCGTCACCCGCCGGCGCGCGGATCCCAAGGGAGAGCCCAACGGCAAGCCCTGGGCCACGCTCACCGCGCTCACGACCTCGGCGCGGGCTCGGTGACCATGCCGAGCTTCTCGATGCCGGAGCGGCGGACCTTGTCCATGGTCTCGATCACGAAGCCGTACTGGAGCGCCTGGTCGGCCTTGAGGTAGAGCGTCTTGTCCGTGCGGTTCTTGAACACGTCGCGCAGCGCCTGCTCGAGGGAGCCCAGGGGCAGGGGCTTCCCGTTCAGGTAGAGCTGCTGCTCCCGGGTCAGGGTCAGCTCCATCCGTTCCTCGGTCACCGTCGGCTTGCCCGCCGTCTTGGGCAGGTTGACGTCGATGCCCCGATACATGAGGGGCGCCGTGAGCATGAAGATGAGCAGGAGGACGAGGACGACGTCCACCAGCGGGATGATGTTGATCTCGCTGAGGGTCCCGACCCGACGCCGTCCGCCCTCGCTCTCGCCGCTGTCGAGGTTGAAAGCCATCGCTACCGCGTGACGGCCTTCTGCGGGGTGGGCCTGGCCAAGACATTCAGGAGCTCCAGCGTGAAGCCGTCCATCTCCGTGGCCCAGCGCTTGCTCCGGTTGACGAAGAAGTTGTAGGCCATGACCGCCGGAATGGCCGCGCCGAGGCCCGCCGCGGTGGCGATCAAGGCCTCGGAGATGCCGGGGGCGACCACGGCGAGGTTGGCGGAGCCCTGCTGGCCGATGTTGTGGAAGGCGTTCATGATGCCGACGACCGTGCCGAAGAGACCGATGAAGGGCGCGGCGCTCGCCGTGGTGGCGAGGAAAGGCAGATAGCGCTCCATCCGTCCCACTTCCGCCTCGCTCGCCCGTCGCATCGCCCGATGGACGGCATCCAGCGTCTCCCGCGGTAGTCCCTCGCCCTCATCGAGCACCGCATCGACCGCCTCCACGCCACCGTACACGCTGGCCAGTTCGTGGCCGGCCGCCGTGTAGAGCGAGGCTACCGGGCTCCACCGAAACCGCTTGGCCGCGGTGTAGAGCAGGGAGAAGCGACGGCTCTCGCGAAAGGCCTTCGTGAAGGCCCGCGACTCGCGCTTGATGGCCCGGAACTCCCAGAATTTCTCGACGATGAGCGCCCAGCAGATGACCGAGAAGAAGAGCAGGACTCCGAGAACGAAGCGCGCGAGGGGACCGGCCGACAGGATCGGGTCGAGGACGCTCGTGGACAGGCCCGCGGTACCTGGCAATCGGGACTCCTTTTGTGGACTGTGAGTGAGGCGTAGACGCTCTTTGATGATACCGGAGCCATTCCGAGGGTGTCAACGAATTTGCCGACAAAGCCGTGATTTATTTGACAGCATCGGTCCCCGGCCGTATAACCAGGCCCGTATGTTCCACTCTCCGGGGGCCATTGCCTTCCAGCTCGGCCCCCTGACCTTCCGCTGGTACGGCATTCTCATGGCGGGCGCGATGGCGCTCGGGCTCTGGCTCGCCCACCACGAGGCCCAGCGGCGCGGCCTCGACCCCGACAACCTGCTCAAGGCATCGGAGCTGGCCCTCATCGGCGGCCTCGTCGGCGCGCGCCTCTACTACGTCGCCTTCAACCTCGACTATTACAGCCGCTTTCCCTCCAAGATCCTCGCGGTCTGGGAGGGCGGGCTCGCCATACACGGCGGTGTCCTCGGGGGCCTGCTCGTGGGCGGCGGGTATGCCCTGTGGAAGGGGCTGCCCGCCATCACCTACATGGACATCGCTGCGCCGAGCCTTGCTCTGGGGCAGGCCGTCGGACGCTGGGGCAATTTCTTCAACGAGGAGGCGTTCGGCACGCCGACGGATCTGCCCTGGAAGCTCTACATCTCGCCGCCTCACCGCCCGCTCCAGTTCGCGCAGGAGGAATTCTTTCATCCGACGTTTCTCTACGAATCAGTCTGGGATTTTCTCGTCTTCATCGTGCTCGTCGCCGTATTCCGGAAGCGTCTGGAGCGGGCCCCCGGCGCGCTCTTCCTGACGTATCTCGGCCTGTACTCCGTCGGCCGCTTCCTGACCGAGGCCTTGCGCACCGACGCCCTGATGCTGGGGCCGCTACGCGTGGCCCAGCTGGCGAGCCTCGTCGGGGTCGGGCTGGCCGTGGTCGGCGTTCCGCTCCTACTCCGCCGAGCCCACGCGTCGGCCTGATCTCCCCGTGCGCTTCGTCTTCCTCGGCACGTCGGGCGCCGTGCCGGGACCTGACCGCGACACCACATCCATCGTGTTCGAGGAGAGCGGCGCCCCGCCCCTGCTCGTGGACTGCGGGGGCAGCCCGGCTCAGAAGCTCATGCGGGCGGGCGTCGATCCGGTCTCCCTCGGGCGTGTCATCGTGACCCACATCCATCCCGACCATGCCTACGGCCTGCCCTCGCTGATCCAGACCCTGTTCCTCACGGGCCGGAAGGCGCCCCTCCGGATCGCGTGCCGGGAAGAGCACGAAGCGGCGCTCCGCTCGCTGCTCGGTGTTTTCCAGCTCCTGGAGCGGCCCGGGATGTTTCCCTTGCTCTGGGAGCCGGTGCCGCCGCAGGAGGGTTTCCGCCTCGACGCAGCGGGCGCCCTCACCGTCACGACCTCACCCAACGCGCACGGGAACATGCCGAATCTCGCCGTGCGCTTCCAGTCGCCGGCCTCCGGTGTGGCTGTGGTCTACTCCTCCGACACCGAGCCCTGCGTCGCCGTCGAGACGCTCGCCCGCGACGCGGACACCCTCATCCACGAGGCGACCTTCTCGGAGCGGCGCGCGCAGCGCTTCGGGGCCCACTCCACGGCCGCGCAGGCCGGAGAGGTCGCGGCGCGCGCGGGGGTGCGCCGACTCCTCCTCGCCCACATCGATGCCGGGCATCACGGCGAGCTCGAGGCGCTCGTCGAAGAGGCGCGCCAGCACTTCTCCGGCGAGATCGAGGTCGCGCGCGAGCTCGTGCCCTACACGCTGTGACGAGCACGGCGAAGCGGGCCTGGGCCCGTCCGGACGGGCGGGCGCAGCTCTTCCAGGCGGACAGTCGCGATCTGGGGCAGATCCCGTCCGCCAGCGTCGGCATCATCCTGACCTCGCCGCCCTACTGGATCAGCAATCGCGGACGCCCGGCGGCCGAGCACTATGCGCGACAGCTCGCGGTCGGGTTCGGGCGCGAGTGGCGGCGCGTGCTTGTCCCCGATGGAGACCTCTGGCTGGTCCTGGGCGATCGCCACAACGGACGGGAATGGGTAGGGTTCGATGGCCTCATCGCGGGCTGGCTCAGGCGCACAGGCTGGCGCCTTCAGTCCAAGGGCATCTGGGCCGAGACGGGCTCGCGCGAGCGGTGGGACAACCGGATCAACTACCTTCTGCGCTTCGCCCGGGCCGGACGTCGCGTGCGCCCGACCGCCGCCACCCTGTGCTGGATGCTGCCCCTGCCGAGGACGCATCCGGCCAGCATCTGGGATGCCACGCCCGAGCCGGTGCTGCGCGCGCTCATTCTCCAGAGCCGTCGCCGTGGACCTGTGCTCGATCCGTTTTGCGGCGCGGGAACCGTGGGTCGCGTGGCTCTGGGCCTGGGGCGCGAGTGGATAGGGGTCGAGCGCGATCCGCGCATGGCCGAGCTCACCGCGCGTCGCCTGGGAATGACGCGCGCCCTCGACTAGCTCCCCCGCACCTTTTCCCGCACGAGGCTCCTCAGTGAAGCTTCGTCGAAGGCGATGGCAGGACGGCTGGGGGGCGCGGCCTCCGTCTTGAGACCGGTCTCGCTCAGGATGACGCAGATGGTGGCGGCGGGGTCGACCTCCTTCTCGTGAAGGAGATTTTTCAGGACGGCCAGCGCGGCCACCCCGGTCGGCCCCGCCCATATTCCCTCGGTGCGCGCGAGCAGGGACTGGGCGGCCAGGATCTCCTCGTCCTCCGCCTGGCCCGCCACGCCGCCCGTCTCCCGCAGGATGCGCAGGACCCAGTCGCCCTTGCGCCCGGGGTCGCCCGCGGCGAGTCCCTCGGCCACCGTGTAGCCGATCTTGAGCGGCGTGATGGCGGCCTTGTCCCGCCAGGCCCGCACCACGGCGTTCGCGCGTGCCGCCTGGGCGGCGGCCATGATCGGCCGCCTGGCGATGAGGCCCAGGCGCTCCATCTCGGCGAACCCACGAGAGGCGGCGATGAAGGTTTCCCCCACGGCCACGGGCGCCACCACGAGATCGGGCGCGCGCCAGCCCAGTCCCTCCGCGATCTCGTAGGCGATGGTCTTCTTGCCCTCGTGCTTGTACGGATTGCGCGAGGCGCCGCAGTCGAAGAAGAGCCCTTCCTCCGCGAGCCGGTCCCACAGCGTGATGAGGTCGTCGTACACGCCCTTGTAGATGACGAGGTCCGTGGCGGTGGCGGCCATGTGGAGCATCTTGGGCGCCGAGGCCCGCTCGTAGCAGAAGATGAGTGAGCGCAGCCCGGCCCGCGCCGAGTAGGCGGCGATGGACGAGCCGGCGTTGCCGGAGCTGACCACCGAGGTGACGGCGAAGCCGAACTGGAGGGCGGCGCTCACGCCCGTGGCCGAGCTGCGGTCCTTGACCGTGCCCGTGGGGTTCGCGCCCTCGAACTTGACCACGAGGCGCTGGACGCCGAGCTCTCGGGCCAGACGCGGGCAATCGAGGAGCGGCGTCGCTCCCTCGCCGAGGGAGACGCGATGCGCGGGATCCGCGATGGGCAGCACGGGCGCGTAGCGCCAGAGCCCCGTGCCGGTGAAGGCGCCCGTTCCCAGCTTCCGGAGGAGCGGCTCGTCGTAGAGGAGCTCGAGGAGACCGCCGCAGGTCGGGCACTGAAGCGTATAGCCGAGGGGAGAGGCGCCGCCGCACTCGATGCAGTGCAGGCTCGTCGCGAGGGAATCCGTCTGCTTCATCGGACAACTCGACTCATTTGGAAACTCGCATTCTACTCAGCTCTCGGCTCACGCCGACGGCGCTCACCTCGCACGGCCACACGCTCGTGCCTACGGCAGCTCGGCCATGCCTCGGCTCGACTCATTTGGAAACTCGCATTCTACTCAGCTCTCGGCTCGCGCCGACGGCGCTCACCTCGCACGGCCACATGCTCGTGCCTTCGGCAGCTCGGCCATGCCTCGGCTCGCACGTCATCTCTTTCCGAAGCGCTCCTCGACGACGGTGAGGATCTCCTCGATCCGGTGGCGGAGGGTATGCTCCTGGAGCGCGCGCTTCATGGCGTTGCCGCCGATGGCGCGCGCCTCGTCGGGATGGGCGAGGTAGTAGCCGAGCTGATCCTTGAGATCGTCGAGATCGCGGTAGGCCACGACCTCCTCCCCGGGGGCGAAGAGCCCCGGCAGCTCGCCCTTGAGATCCACGACCTGGCAGGCGCCGCTCGCCGCCAGCTCGAAGGCGCGCGTGTTGACGCCCACGATGTCGTTCATGGGATGGTGATGGTTCAGCGACAGCGTCGAGCCGGAGTAGATGGCGAGCTTGGCGCGCCCCCACACAGGTCCACCGGCCACGAGGGCCCGGATCTCCAGGGATTCCGTCCGCGCCCAGCCCGCCCCCCAGAGCTTGATGGGGAAGGCGAGAAGCTCCTTGATGAGTCGCTCGCGGTAGGGATAGCGGCTGCCCACGAAGCTGATCGGCCTGGAGTAGAGGAGCTGCTCTTCCGCCGTGAGCGTCACCGGGTGATGCATGGCGGGCACGCAGTACATGGGCAGATAGTGGAGGTTGCGCAGCCCCACGTGCTCGAGCGAGTCGAGCGCGTAGCGCTCCTTGGTGAAGAAGACGTCATAGGCCTCGATGGCGTCGAAGGGCATCATCCACAGGGGATTGTCGGGGAAAAAGTTGAGGAAGAGCACGTCCCGGCTCCGCTTGACCCGACGGATCAGCCCGGGCGTGATGGGCCCGCCCTTGATGACGAGCACCAGCGCCGGCTCCCACTCGAGGCAGATTCGTTCGAGCCGTCGGAGGATCCAGAGCTGATAGGCGGCCTTGGTGCCGCGGTTCTTGTAGAGGGGGTTGTTGCGCCGGTAGGCGAAGGTACGGACCTCGTGGCCCATGGCCACGAGCTCGTCCCGGAAGTCCACCCCCATGTGCTCCGGACGCTCGAAGGGCAGCACGACGAGCCAGCGCATGCGGCGAGCCTAGCACAGGCGCCGGACCGGCGATCGTCTCGCGAGGTCGAGAGCCGCGAAATCTTGACACCGTCCCGGGGCGCCCGTACGGTACGAATGACCGGAACAATTGTCACGCGGACGGCTCCAGCACCGCCGCGCGAGAAAGGCGCCTCGTGATGCGTCGCGCTCTCCCCAGGCTCTCCATCGGGCTGGCCGCCGTCCAGATCTTCCTCTCGCTTGGCTCTGCCGCGGTGTGGCCCCTCGCCGAGACCGCGGCCCAGGACGATCCATCGCAGTGGCCGGCCGACCAGAAGGTCGAAAAGGCCACCGAGCGACTCAGGGATCTCAAGGACGCGGCGCAGCGGTTCTCGCGGCATGATTGTCCGACGGCGCGGGCGGGCTACGACGCCTGGCTGGACGACGCCCTCGATCTCGCGGGCAGCCTGATCGGCCTCCAGGAGTCGACGAGACAGATCCGCAAGACGGGGGCGGGGGCCGACAAGCTCAGGAGCTGGGATGCCGTCCGGACGAGCAATGGTCCTGATGGAATCGCCGAGCTCACGGATCTTCTCGGACGGTGCGGGCGCAGGGTCCAGGAGAGTGACGCGGCATTCAGACCACCAAGCCGAGACGAGCTTCTCCGACGCGCCGCCGCGCGCATAAGCGAGAAGAAGAAGAGCGAGCTCGCCGCGGTCGGGATTGCCCTCGAGGAGAAGGACGAGCTCAAGGTGGAGGACTCGCCTCCACGAAGGATCCGCTAGCGACGCGGGCGCCGCGCGACCTCGGCCGCGACCCGGGCGCCGCGGAAGCGGACGGCGAGCAGCGGGTCCACGAGCGCCGCCGTGGCCACGAGGGCGGCGTTGGCGCCGGATTCGAGGCTCGCGCGCGCGCGCTCGACGGTCGTGATGCCGCCCACCGCGAAGACCACTCGGTCCCACGCCCCCGCTTTGCGCCACGCGCAGAGCTCGGCGACCTGCACGCGACCGTGCTCCCAGACCGCGGCGCCGGACACCCCGGCCAGCTCGCGCCCGGGACCCGTGAGGGCGGGCGCGCCGTCGGGGTTCACGAGGCGTCGCTGCAGACCATTGATGAGTGTGAATCCGTCGAGCCAGCGAGCCGT
>WNGJ01000339.1_pt1 | contig 40627 bp, 29 predicted proteins | sample 5400611 | NCBI WGS metagenome assembly WNGJ01 (sample SAMN13153375, study PRJNA577476) | soil metagenome | isolation source: 40 cm soil or saprolite under Garry oak tree replicate 1 | place: USA:California | collected 2016-06-15
GGCCTCATCCTGTTCACGGGATATGTCGGCGCGCCCGCATGATCTGCGGAAACGCCGCTCACTGTTGAGCGGTCGCTCTCACTAGCGCGATCAGTTCCGTCCCATAATGTTCGAGCTTCTTGTCGCCGATCCCCGCGATTCCACGCAGTTCGCTCAACGTCGCCGGGTGTGCCGCGGCGATGCCGTCGATCGTGGAGTCGTGCAGCACGACATAAGCCGGCACGCCGCGCTTTCGCGCCACGTCGGCACGCCAGGCCCGGAGCGCCGCTTGCAGAGCAAGATCGCCGGCCTGGCCGGCCCCGGCGGGCGCAACATCGCCGCGCCGCGATGTGGTTCGCGCGGCGCGGTCGCGTGAGCCCACGGTCTGTTCGCGCAGCATCACCTCGGTTTCGCCCCGCAATACAGCGCGCGCGGTCTCCGTCAGCTTCAAGGCGCCAAAGGCCTCGCTGTCGGCCCGAAGATGACCCATCGCGACCACCTGCCGCAACACCGTGCGCCATTGTTTCTCGTTGAGCTCGCGGCCGACGCCGAACACCGACAAGCCGTCATGGCCGAATTGCTTGACGCGTTCCGTCATGCGGCCGACCAGGACGTCGATCAGATGCATGGCGCCGAAGCGCTGGCCGGTGCGGTAGACACAGGACAACAGTTTCTGCGCGACGATCTTGCCGTCGTGGACGCGCGGCGGCGACAGGCAGTTGTCGCAATTGCCGCAGCCGCCGGGGCTAAGGGTCTCACCGAAATATCCGAGTAGGCGGCTGCGCCGGCAGTTCGCCGTTTCCGCCAACCCGACCAGCGCGTCGAGCTTGCCGATAGAGACGCGCTTGAACGCGTCTGAGCCGGTGGATTCGTCGATCATGCGGCGCTGCTGTACGATGTCCGACAGGCCGTATGTCATCCAGGCCGTGGCCGGCTTGCCGTCGCGCCCCGCGCGGCCGGTTTCCTGATAATAGGCCTCGATGCTCTTGGGCAAATCGAGATGCGCGACGAAGCGCACGTCCGGCTTGTCGATGCCCATGCCGAACGCGATCGTGGCGACGATCACGACGCCATCCTCGCCGATGAAGCGATCCTGATTGCGGGCGCGCGTACCGGCGTCGAGCCCGGCGTGATAGGGCAGCGCCGTCATGCCGGCCTCAGTCAGCGCGGTCGCGACGTCCTCGACCTTGGCCCGTGACAGGCAATAGACGATTCCGGCCTCGCCCGGGTGACGCTCGGCGATGAAGGCCTTGAGCTGAACCAGCGCGTTCTTCTTGTCGACGATCTCATATTGGATGTTCGGGCGGTCGAAACTGGCGACAAACCGTGGCGCGTCCGCAAGGCCCAGCCTGTCCGCGATCTCCTTGCGCGTCAGATCGTCCGCGGTCGCGGTGAGCGCCATGCGCGGCACGCCGGGAAAACGCTCGGCGATCATGGACAGCCCAATATATTCGGGGCGAAAGTCGTGCCCCCATTGGGACACGCAATGGGCTTCGTCGATTGCAAACAGCGCGATCTTGCCGCGCTCGAGCATCGCAAGGCAGCGCGGGGTCAAGAGCCGTTCCGGCGCGACGTAGAGCAGATCGAGGTCTCCGGCGATGAACCGCCGCTCGACCGCCGAGGCCTCGTCGAACGACAATGTGGAGTTCAGCGCGGCTGCATTGACGCCAGCCTCGATGAGACCTGCGACCTGGTCGCGCATCAGCGCGATCAGCGGCGAGACCACGATGCCGCAGCCTTGCCGCGACAGCGAGGGCAATTGGTAGCATAACGACTTGCCGCCGCCGGTCGGCATCAGCACCAGGCAATTGCCGCCGTCTACGACATGTCGGACAATCTGCTCCTGCGCGCCGCGGAAGGCAGTCAGGCCGAACACGGAGCTCAGAACGGAGAAGATGTTGGAGGCAGGATCGGACACGCGGTGATCGCGAAGGCGGGCTCAGGTTTCGGTCCGACAATGTAACGGGCTTTCTGATGCGCCGCCAGCATATCCCGGCGCTACCGTCGCCGTTCCCTTTCAAATCCCCGCCAAAGCTGGCATAGCTCAATCCGAGACGGTGGAGTGAGCATGACCAAAGCAGTGCTTGGCATTATCGGCGGTTCCGGCATCTACGACCTGCCGGGCCTTGAAAGCGCGCGCGAGGAAGCGATCGAAAGCCCCTGGGGCGAACCGTCGTCGCCGGTGCGCCACGGCAGCATTGCCGGCCTTCCAATCGTGTTTCTGCCCCGGCACGACAAAGGTCATCGGCTGTCGCCATCCGACATCAATTACCGCGCCAATATCGACGTCCTGAAGCGCGCGGGCGTCACCGACCTCATTTCGCTATCGGCCTGCGGTTCGTTTAGGGAAGAGTTGCCGCCGGGCACCTTCGTGCTGGTCGACCAGTTCGTCGACCGCACCTACAAGCGCGAGAGCTCGTTCTTCGGCAAGGGCTGCGTCGCGCATGTCTCGATGGCGCATCCGGTCTCGCCGCGGCTGCGCATTCACCTGGCCGCCGCGGCCGACGCCGAGGGCATCGCGTTCGCGCGCGGCGGGACCTATGTCTGCATGGAGGGTCCGCAATTCTCCAGCTATGCCGAGAGCATGACGTACAAGAACCTCGGCTATTCCGTGATCGGCATGACCAACATGCCCGAGGCCAAGCTCGCGCGGGAGGCCGAAATCTGCTACGCGACGGTCGCGATGGTGACCGATTTCGATTGCTGGCATCCCGATCACGACGCCGTGACGGTGCAGGACATCATCCGGGTCTTGAACACGAACGCCGACAAGGCGAAGAGCCTGGTCGCGCGGCTGGCCGAGGATTTTCCGCGGGAACACGAGCCATGCCCGATCGGCTCGGACCGCGCGCTCGATACCGCCCTGATCACCGCGCCGGACGCGCGCGATCCGGAACTTCTGAGGAAGCTCGACGCAGTGGCGGGACGCGTGCTGCGCGGCTAAGATCGCGCTGATGGTAGGAGCGCCATGAAGGTCGACGGCAAGCATTTCCGCAGCATCTGGCTCGATCAGGACGGCTGGTCGGTTGGCGCGATCGACCAACGAAAATTGCCGCATGAACTTGTCGTGGCGCGGCTCACCACTTGCGATGAGGCGGCGGATGCGATCCGCACGATGCTGGTGCGCGGCGCGCCGCTGATTGGCGCCACCGCCGCCTATGGCATGGCGCTCGCCATGCGGGACGACCGGTCGGAAACCGGGATCGATCGTGCCTATCAGACGCTGATCGCAACACGGCCGACCGCGATCAACCTGAAGTGGGCGCTGGACGAGATGCGCGCGGCGCTGCGGCGATTGCCGCCGTCGGCACGCCTGGAGGCGGCCTATGCTCGCGCCGACGATATCGCCGAACAGGATATCGCCATCAACCAGGGCATCGCCGGACACGGACTCCCCCTGATCGAAGCGATCGCGGCGAGCAAATCCGGCGAGGCCGTCAATCTGTTGACCCATTGCAACGCGGGCTGGCTCGCCACGGTCGATTGGGGTACGGCCACGGCGCCGATCTATCTCGCGCATGATCGCGGCATTCCCGTCCATGTCTGGGTCGACGAGACCCGCCCGCGCAACCAGGGCGCTTCGCTGACGGCCTGGGAGCTCGGCCATCACGGCGTGCCGCACACCGTGATCCCCGACAACACGGGCGGGCATCTGATGCAGCACGGCAAGGTCGATCTCGTCATCGTCGGCACCGATCGGGTGGCAGCCAATGGCGACGTCTGCAACAAGATCGGCACCTATTTGAAAGCGCTTGCCGCCCATGACAACGGCGTGCCGTTCTATGTCGCGTTGCCATCGCCGACCATCGACTTCAACATCGCCGACGGCATAGGCCAAATCCCGATCGAGCAGCGTGGCGCGGACGAGGTGACTGACATGACCGGGCGAACCGCCGACGGGCGGATCGAGACGGTGCGGATCGTGCCGGAGGGATCGCCGGTTGCGAATTATGCTTTCGATGTGACGCCGGCGCGGCTGGTGACGGGGCTGCTCACCGAGCGCGGCGTGCTGAGCGCCGATCGCGCAGCGCTGTCGGCCGCCTTTCCGGAGCGGATCGCAGCAGCGGCGGAATAGCGAAAATCCTGCTGCAACGCCAAAATACCTGAGCTGTGGCGGTCCAGGACTAGAGTACCGCTCGATCCGTCAGCGCAATCCTCGACCAGAACGTGTATGATGAACCATTAGTGCAATCGGTGATTCACGAAGCGCCTGTTGGGGGGCGAAATCGATGGTCAGCGTAGCAGGCTCGCGGTCCGGCAATCGAAAGCTGCGGTCATGGCAACTGGCCGTGTCGCTGGGCATCCTGTGCGGCCTTACCGGCTGTTGGAACGATGCGTCCGATCCTGACTCCAAACGCGCGCAATGCGCTAAAAGGCAATACGCCAACTTCGACCCCAAAAATATGAAGCAGTGCGTGGACGTCTGCATTGCCTGCGAGCACGGGAACATCACGACCTGCTCGACCTCTTGCACGATCAAGGGCGCCAAATAGCGCAGCTCAGCGCAGCGCGAGCCCGGTCGCAGCTTCAAGCTCGACAATGGCCTGCGGCGCGCTTGTCACCTTGATCGTCGTCATGCCCATCTCGCGCGCCGGTTTCAGATTGACGCCGAGGTCATCGAGATAGACGCAGTTGCCCGGATCGACCTTCAGCGCCTCGACCATCATCTTGTAGATGCGCGGGTCGGGTTTCCGCAGGCCGATCTTGGCGGACTCGATCACGTGGTTGAACAGCACCATCACTTCCGCGATGTAGAGCGACCGGCCGCCTTTGCTGCCGATCGCGTTGGCGGGGAGGTTGTTGGTGATGCATCCCGTCTTGAACTTCGCCGCGACGCGCTTCAGCGCTTCCACCATCTCCAGCCGCAGGTCGCCGGCCAGCAGCGGCAACACGTCCTTGCCCCGGACTTCCCCGCCGAGCGTCCGCGACTCGTCCGCGAACAATTGGTCGAAGGCTTCGATATCCACCTCGGCGCGCTCGAACTTCGCCCAGGCATTTTCCAGATGATTGGCGGCATTGGTGCGGCGGATGATGTCGGCGGGCAGTCCGCGCTCACGCTCGAACCGTGCAAACGCCTCGAACGGCGACGTGGTGAGCACCCCGCCGAAATCCCAGATCACCGCCTCGACCATCATGTCCCCTGTTCTCGCGAACATCGCCGCCGAACCGGCTAACACGCCGCGTGGACCGATGCCAGCCCGCGCAACGCTTGGCGTTTTCCGCGCGGCGGGCTATCCCTGCGCCTATGAAAATTCCGGCTGTCATGAGCGCGGCGCTTGCGCTGCTATTTTCTCCTCCCGCGGCCGCGATCGTCGGCGGCGCGGCGCCTTCCACCGAAGGCGTCGGCCGCTCCGTCGTCACCATTGTCGGTTCGCGCGGTAATTTCTGCACCGGCAGCCTGATCGCGCCCACCCTCGTGCTCACGGTGGCGCACTGCGTGCAGCCGGGTGCCGAATACAAGATCGTGGAATATGGTGCCGATCGAAAGCCGGAGCTGAAGGATGTGACGCGCGTCGCCATCCATCCCGGCTTCCAGATGCAGACCATGCTGGCGCATCGCGCGACCGCCGATGTCGCGCTATTGCAGCTCGCGTCGCCGGCAACAGGAAAGGCCGCGGCCGCGCTCGATGTCCCGCGGCTCCCGATCGCGCCCGGCAGCACATTCACGATCGCCGGCATCGGCGTGACCGTTCGCGGCGACGGCAAGAGCGGTGGCATCGTTCGTAGCGCGGGCCTGATCGCAACCGGCAAGCCCGGGAGCTTGCAAATTCGCCTGGTCGATCCGGCGGCGCAAGGCGCGCGCGAGGGGCTTGGGGCCTGCACCGGGGATTCCGGCGGACCGGTATTCGAGGATCGTGAGGGCGGTCCCGCGATTGTTGGTGTCATCAGCTGGTCGACCGGGCCGCAGGCAAGCGCGGGCTGCGGTGGCTTGACCGGCGTCACACCGCTCACGCTTTACCGCGACTGGATCTTGCAGACCGGCCGGCAATGGGGGTTTGCCCTGTAAACCGGGCCTCATTTGATTGGTGTCATTTTGGCATGCGCGCGCGTGGGTTGACCGTCGCTGGGATTTCAGTCCAGCCTGCCCGCCGAGGAACCCGAAGCAAAAGATAACAACAATGAACATGTCCGCCGCGCGGAATATCTCCGCCTCGACCCGGCAAGCCACTGAACATTTCGACGTTCTCATCGTCGGCGCCGGCATTTCCGGCATCGGCAGTGCCTATCATTTGACGAAGCAGCGTCCCGGCACGAGCTTTGTCATCCTCGAAACCAAGGACAGCTTCGGCGGCACGTGGCAGACCCACCGCTATCCCGGTATCCGTTCCGACAGCGATCTCCACACTTTCGGCTACAGCTTCAAGCCGTGGGTCGGCCCGCCCATCGCGACCGCCGCCGAAATCCTGTCCTACATGGGCGACGTCATCGCCGAGAACGATCTCTCAAGCCACATCCGCTACCAGCACCGGATCGAGACCGCGAGCTGGTCGAGTGAGAGCAATCTCTGGACCATCGAAGCGGTCAAGACCGACAGTGGCGAGGGCGCAACCTTCACCGCGAATTTCCTTTGGATGTGCCAGGGCTATTACCGCCATTCGGAAGGCTACACGCCCGAATGGCGGGACACGGCCAAGTTCAAGGGCCGGATCGTTCACCCGCAGCGCTGGCCCGACGATCTCGTTGTCGAGGGCAAGAAGGTCGTGGTGATCGGCTCGGGCGCGACCGCGGCCACCCTCATCCCTGCGATCGCGGATCAATGCGCGCATGTCACCATGCTGCAGCGCTCGCCGACCTATTTCAGGCTTGGCCGCAACGCCATCGAGCTCGCCGAGGAGCTGCGGCGATTGCAGGTCAAGGAGGAGTGGATCCACGAGATCGTGCGCCGCAAGATCCTGTTCGAGCAGGACGCCTTCACCAAGCGCTGCATCAGCGAGCCGGAGCAGGTCAAGAAGGAGCTGCTCGGCCAGATCAGCGCGGTGCTCGGTCCCGATTACGACATGGCCACGCATTTCACGCCGAACTACCGGCCATGGCGGCAGCGCATCGCCTTTGTCCCCGATGCCGATCTGTTCCATGGCATCAAGAGCGGCAAGGCCTCCGTCGTCACCGATGAGATCGACCGTTTCACCGAAACCGGCATTCGCTTGAAATCCGGACAATCGCTGCGGGCCGATATCATTGTCACCGCGACCGGCTTCAACCTCTGTATCCTCGGCGATATCGCGTTTGCGATCGACGGCAAGCCGCTCGATTTCGCCGACACCGTCACCTATCGCGGCATGATGTTCACCGGCGTGCCGAATATGGCCTGGGTGTTCGGCTATTTCCGCGCAAGCTGGACGTTGCGCACCGATCTCGTGGCGGATTTCGTCTGCCGCTTGCTGGGGTATATGAAGCAGAAGGGCGTGAAGAAGGTCGTGCCGGTGCTGCGTCCGGAGGACCACAACATGCCGCTATTGTCCTGGATCGATCCGGAAAATTTCAATCCGAACTATCTGATGCGCGACATGCATCTGTTGCCGAAGCGCGGCGACAAGCCGGAATGGCAGCACAGCCAGGACTATTGGGCGGAGAAGGACCAGATCCCGGCGATCGATCTCGACGACAAGGCGTTCGTTTATAGTTGACAACTCTTCACGTCGCCCCCGCGAAAGCGGGGGCCCATAACCCCAGGGCGATGTTGCGGGCAGAGAAGCGGCCCCATCTCGTGACAACACAAATATCGGTGGTTATGGGTCCCGGCTCAAGGCCGGGACGACGAAGAGTTTGCTTCTCTACCTGTGCAGTAACCCTCAACCATTCCGCTTCGTCGCATTGGCGGCGATCGCGGCGGCGGCGGTGCGATTTTCCACCCCGAGCTTGGCGTAGATCTGCTCCAGATGCTTGTCCACCGTGCGCGGGCTCAGACCCAAGATCTGCGCGATGTCGCGGTTGGTCTTGCCCTTGGAGAGCCACGACAGCACTTCGCCCTCGCGAATGGTCAATCCCAGTTCGGTGGAGAACTCGGCGGGGAAGTTGTGACCCGCGTCCTTGGCCAGCCGCAGCAGGAATTCGTTCGGGCCGGCATTGCCCATATAGTGCAGCCGAAGCTCCGGATGATCAGGAAACGACGCGGTCGCCGCCACTTTCGATCCGCCTTTGCTGGCTTGCGCCTGCTCCAGCCATTGCTGCAGCGAGTCGGGGAGGATCATGTCATCGCTGCTGGCGGAGCCGAGGCTGTCGGATAGTAATTTCTGTGCCTGCGGCGTCGCCCACATGATCTTGCCCTGGCGGTTGACGGCGAGAAGATATCGTCCGGAGACGTCAAGCGCCGCGCGCGCGCTCTGCGTCAGCCGGGCGTTTGCGAGGTGCACGCGGATCCGCGCCAGCATCTCCTCGATCGCGATCGGCTTGGTGACGTAGTCGACGCCGCCCGCCTCCAGTCCGCGTACGATATGCTCAGTCTCCGCTAGCCCGGTCATGAAGATGACGGGCACGTTACTCAGGCCGGCCTCGCGCTTCAGGCGACGGCAGGTCTCGAAGCCGTCGATGCCGGGCATCACGGCATCGAGCAGAATAATGTCGGGCGTGATCTGGTCGACGATGCGCATCGCCGCCGCTCCGTCGAGCGCGACCATCACCGTCATGCCGGCGCCGTCGAGCGCGTCGGTGAGCAGCCGCAGCGTCTCCGGCGAGTCATCGACGACGAGTGCGACGTCGCGCTTTTTCGGATCAATGATCATAGGCGTGCAGCGTCTTCAGGGTTGCCATGTACTGATCAAGGTCGAATCGGTCGACCAGCCAGCGCATTTGCGATACGAAGTCGGCATATTCGGGGTATTCGCTGCCGATCTCGTCAAGCTTGACCTGGATGCCGCGGATGTAGCCGATTTGCCCGAGCCCGATCAGTTCTTCGACATGTTTCACAAGCGGCCGCGAGCCGGTCTCCGGCCGCCAGCGCGGCACCACGATCTGATCGGTATCGAATTGCCACTCGATTTTCAGGAGTTGGCGGATGGTCTCCAACAGCCGGGGAATGTCGATCGGCTTCATCAGATAGCCGTCATGAAATGGCTGCGCGAGCGGCGTGCCGTGGGCTTCCAGGGCGCTCGCCGAGACCATCAGGATGCGGGCCTGGTGGTGGCCGTTGGCGCGCAGCGTTTCCGCGACCTTCCATCCGTCCATGCCCGACATCGAGATATCCAGGAGGAACAGATCGGGCCGGCAATGTTGGGCCAATGCGAGGCAGGCGGGGCCGTCCGGCGCGCTCAGGAGAATAAAGCCAAGCGGCGTCAGCACCTCGCGAAGCAGGTCGCGCTGAACGGGATCGTCGTCGGTGACCAGGATCGTCTTGCGCGGGCCGAGATAGCCGGAGACGGGAGCTTCGACCGGCGCGTTGCGTGTCGGGTTGGTGACTTCCGAAAGCAGGATCTTGACGCGGAAGGTGCTGCCGATGCCGACCGTGCTCGAGACCTTGATGTCGCCTCCCATCACGCCCGCGAGCAGCCGGCTAATGGTGAGCCCCAGGCCGGTGCCGGTCTGTGGCTGCGACACGCCCAATGCGCCGCGCTCGAACGGCGCGAAGATGCGCTCGATGTCGTTCGGCTGGATGCCCGGGCCGGTGTCGATCACCTCGAACTCCGCGACCGGGCTGCGGTAGTGCACGACAAACTGCACGCTGCCGAGCTGTGTGAACTTGATGGCGTTCGAGATCAGGTTGATCAGGATCTGCCGCAGCCGCTTTTCGTCGGCATAGACCACGACCGGCAGCACCGCTGGCCGCTTGAAGACGAAATCGATGTCCTTGGCGGCCGCCTGCAGGCGGAACATGCCGACGAGCTGATCGAGGAATTCGCTCAAGCGGACCTCGTCGCGGGACAGATAAAGCCGGCCCGCCTCGATCTTGGAGATATCCAAAATGCCGTCGATCAGCCCTGACAAATGATCGGCGCTGCGCCGGACCACGCGGACCTGATCGCGCGGCTTGACCTGCAGCGTCGTGTCCTGCTCCAGCAATTGCGCGTAGCCGGAGATCGCGTTCAGCGGCGAGCGCAGTTCGTGGCTTAATCCGACGACATATCGGCTCTTGGCCAGGTTGGCGGATTCGGCGACCTCCTTGGCGCGCTGCAGTTCGGCGTCGGTGCGCTTATGCGCGTCGATCTCCTGGATCAGCAGCGTGGTCTGCCGTCGCGTCTCCTCTTCCGCGGCGCGGCGGCTCTGTTGCGCCAGCACGAACAGCCATGCCACCACGCCGATGATGAGCGTGAGCGCAAAGAACACTTTCCAAAGCACGTTCCAGACCAGCATATCGTCGGCGTGCGCATTCGCCGACGTCTGCAGGTAAATCAGGCCGAGCGTCAATGCGACGAGACCGGCGGAAACCACGAACACGCCGAGATAATGGCCGAGCTGCGAATTGATCTTCGCGTAGATCGGCTGCGGCAGCAATTTGCCGAGTGCCTCGGACATTTGCGCCTGCGCGCGCGCATGCGGTTTGCAGAGATCGTGGCAGCGCGCATCCAGCGAACAGCACAAGGAGCAGATCGGGCCGGCATAGGCCGGGCATGACGTCATGTCCTCGGGCTCGAAGTGATGCTCGCAAATGCAGCACTGGATCGATTCGATGTTCTGCCAGCTCCGCCTCGGCTTGCGCGCAATGTAGTACTTGCCGTCAGTCGCATAGGCGATCAAGGGAGCGGAGATGAACGCAACCGCCAGCGCCACGAACGCCGACAGCGCCTTCGCCGTCGGGCCGAACACGCCGTAGAACGCGGTGATCGATACGACGGTCGCGATCGTCATCGCGCCGACGCCGACCGGGTTGATGTCGTAGAGATGCGCGCGCTTGAATTCCATCTGCGGCGGGCGCAAGCCGAGCGGCTTGTTGACGACGAGATCGGAGACCAGCGCGCCGACCCAGGCGATGGCGACGTTGGAGTAGAGCGCGAGTGTCTGCTCCAGCGCCTTGTAGACGCCGATCTCCATCAACAACAGCGCCACCAGCACGTTGAACACCAGCCAGACGACGCGGCCGGGATGGCTGTGGGTCAGGCGCGAAAAGAAGTTCGACCAGGCGATCGAACCGGCATAGGCGTTGGTCACGTTGATCTTGAGCTGCGACAGGATCACGAAAGCGCCGGTCAAGGTGAGCGCAAGATCCGGCTGCGACAGCACATAACGGAACGCCTCGAGATACATGTTCGCCGGCTCGGCAGCGTGCTCGATCGCGACCCCATGCTTCAAGGCAAAGAACGCCAGGAACGATCCGGCGAGCAGCTTGAGCGCGCCGAGCACGATCCAGCCGGGGCCAGCGCTGAGCAATGCGATCCACCATGACGTCTTCGATGTGCGCCGGTCGCGCGGCAGAAAGCGCAGGAAGTCGACCTGTTCGCCGACCTGCGCCACCAGCGAGAACACCACCGAGGCGGCGGTGCCGAACAGCAGCAAATCGAGATGGCTCGCCGCTTCGCCATGCTCGCCGGTGAATGTCGTCCATTCGGCAAAGGAATGCGGGTTGGCGTAGGCGATCGCGGCAAAGGGCAGGATGTGGAGCACGATCCAGACCGGCTGCGTCCACAACTGAAAGCGGCTGATCAGCGTGATGCCGTGGGTCACCAGCGGAATGATGACGACGGCGCTGATCAGGTAGCCGATCGGACGCGGAATGCCGAAGCACATCTCCAGCGCGGAGGCGAGGATCACCGCCTCGATGGCGAAGAAGATGAAGGTGAAGGAGGCATAGATCAGCGAGGTGATGGTCGAGCCGATGTAGCCGAAGCCGGCGCCGCGCGTCAGCAGATCGATGTCGATGCCGCATTTGGCGGCGTAATAGGCGATCGGCAGCCCGCAGCAGAAAATGATGACGCTGACCACGAGGATCGCCGCGGTGGCGTTGGTGACGCCGTAATTCAGCGTGATGGTGCCGCCGATTGCTTCCAGCGCCAGGAACGAGATCGCCCCGAGCGCGGTGTTGGCGACGCGGGCGGCGGACCAGCGCCGCGCGCTCTTGGCCGTAAAGCGTAGCGCGTAGTCCTCCAGCGTCTGGTTGGCGACCCACTGATTATATTGGCGCCTGACGCGGTCTATCCGCTGCCGCCCTGCCACTTAGCTCAACTCCCAACGAAGCGATTTGCCGGAAATCCCATACGCAAGGACTGGGCCAGAACCTACGTCGCTATTTTGCGGTGCAATATACGCGATCTTGCGTATCTCTGCACTGCACAATTTCAGCAATGCTTGCCTAATCAAGAAGCGTGTCAACGAACCAAATGGGGTGCTCATGTCAGACGATGTCAAACCGGGCCTGAAGTCGCCGCTTCGGCGCAAGCTGCTGATGGGAATGGCGGCATTGCCTGCCATTTCGATGCTTCCGCGGCCGTCATTCGCGGACGTTCCGGCAACTTCCGCGATCAACACCACAGGTCTCGCGGTAACGGATACTGAGGTGACGGTGGGCATTCTCCACTCGGTTACTGGCACCATGGCGATTTCCGAAACCGGTTCGGTGGAAGCTGAAAAGCTCGCCATCGAGCAGATCAACGCTCAGGGCGGCGTGCTCGGCCGCAAGATCAAGTTCATCCAGGAAGATGGCGCCAGCGACTGGCCGACCTTCGCCGAGAAGGCGAAGAAGCTCCTGGTCAACGACAAATGCGCGGCGGTCATGGGCTGCTGGACCTCCGCCTCGCGCAAGGCGGTGCTGCCGGTGTTCGAGCAATATAACGGCATGCTGTATTATCCGACCTTCTACGAAGGCCTCGAGCAATCCAAGAACGTCATCTACACCGGCCAGGAAGCGACCCAGCAGATCATCGCCGGGCTCGATTGGGTCAACAAGACCAAGGGCGCGAAAACCTTCTATCTGCTTGGCTCCGACTACATCTGGCCGCGCACGTCGAACAAGATCGCCCGCAAGCACATCGAAGGGCATCTGCAGGGCGCGAAGGTCGTCGGCGAGGAATACTTCCCGCTCGGCAGCACGCAGTTCAATTCGGTCATCAACAAGATCAAGCTGACCAAGCCCGACGTGATCTACGCCATCATCGTCGGCGGCTCGAACGTGGCATTCTACAAGCAATTGAAGGCGGCCGGCATCGATCTCTCGAAGCAGACGCTGCTCACCATCTCGGTGACCGAGGACGAGATCGACGGCATCGGCGGTGAAAACATCGCCGGCGCCTTTGCCTGCATGAAGTACTTCCAGTCGCTCGACAATGCCAACAACAAGGCCTTCGTGCCCGCGTTCAAGAAGATGTGGGGCGAGAAGACCGTGATCGGCGACGTGACGCAGGCCGCTTATCTCGGCCCGTGGCTGTGGAAGTTGACGGCGGAGAAGGCCGGCAGCTTCGACATCGACAAGATCGCGGCCGCCTCTCCAGGCGTCGAGTTCAAGGGAGCGCCGGAAGGTTACGTCCGTGTCCACGAAAACCATCACCTCTGGTCGAAGACGCGCGTCGGCAAGGCCAAGGCGGATGGCCAGTACGAGCTGATCTACGAGACCGCCGACCTGGTCGAGCCCGATCCGTTCCCGAAAGGCTATCAGTGAGGATGCGCGGCATCCGACGCCCGCACGCGCTCTAGAAAATCCCGGCGTGGACCAACCGGCCCACGCCTCCGATGCCCGCGCGGCTCATCCCGTTAGATTGAGCATGATCTTTTCGGAAAACCGGTTCCCACTTTTCCGGATCATGCTCTAGCGGCGCGGGCCCCATAACGGAGAACGGATCATGTTCGGTGACTACTCGCTCGGCGACCTCGGCGCCATTCTTGCCATGCAGGGCTTCGCCGGCCTGATCCTGTTTTCGGTCTACGTGCTGATGGCGCTGGGGCTTGCCATCATCTTTGGCCAGATGGGCGTCATCAACATGGCCCATGGCGAGTTCATGATCCTGGGCGCTTACGTCACCTGGATGACGTCGAGCGCCTTTCAGCAATATGCGCCCTCGCTGTTTCCCGGCTACTTCTTTGTCGCGATGACGTTGGCGTTCATCGCCTCGGGCTCGCTCGGCATGCTGGTCGAATGGACGCTGATACGGCATCTCTATAGACGACCGCTTGATACGCTGCTCGCGACCTGGGGATTGAGCCTCATCCTGCAGCAGGCCTATCGATCCGTGTTCGGCGCGCGCGAGGTCGGCGTCGAACTGCCGGACTGGATGATGGGGTCGTGGCAGGCCACCGACTCCATTCAGATCCCGATCAACGGCATGTTCGTGATGGCGCTGACCATCCTGATCACGATCGTGGTCGCCTATGTGCTGTTCTGGTCGCGCTGGGGCAAGCAGGTGCGCGCCGTGGTGCAGAACCGCGTCATGGCGGGCGCCGTCGGCATCAACACCGAGAAAGTCGACCGTTACACCTTCGGCCTCGGCTGCGGCATCGCCGGCATCGCCGGCTCAGCCTTCACCATGATCGGGTCCACCGGCCCCACCGCCGGCCAGCTCTATATCGTCGACACCTTCCTCGTTGTCGTGTTCGGCGGCGCGGCCAGCCTGCTCGGCACCATCGCTTCCGCCTTCACCATCTCGCAGACGCAATCGACCCTGGAGTTCTTCCTGTCGGGCTCGATGGCCAAGGTCATCACGCTGCTTGCGATCGTCGCAATCCTGATGATGCGTCCGCAGGGGCTGTTCGCGCTCAAGGTTCGCAAATAACGGCGCGCGTGCAAGAACAAGAAAGTCCGGTCATGATCAACTCGCGCTTTTTCAATCGCTCCGAACTTATCGGCTTCGTGTCGCTGCTGCTTCTCCTGGTCATCATCCTGCCGCTGACGCTGGATGTCTTCCGCCTCAATTTGGTCGCCAAATATCTGACCTACGCCTTTGTCGCGATCGGTCTGGTGCTGTGCTGGGGTTATGGCGGCATCCTGAGCCTCGGGCAGGGCGTGTTCTTCGGCCTCGGCGGCTATTGCATGGCGATGTACCTCAAGCTGGAGGCCTCCAGCGTCGAGAACACCAAGATCCAGTCGACGCCGGGCATTCCCGACTTCATGGACTGGAATCAGATTACCCAGGTGCCGCTGTTCTGGAAGCCGTTCCACAGTTTTCCATTGACGCTCATGGCGATCATCCTGGTGCCGGCGTTCTTCTCCCTCATCATTGGCGCCGCGATGTTCAAGCGCCGGGTCGGCGGTGTGTATTTCGCGATCATCACCCAGGCGATCGCCGCCATTCTCACCATCCTGATCGTCGGCCAGCAGGGCTACACCGGCGGCATCAACGGCATCACCGACCTGCGCACCCTGCACGGCTGGGACATCCGCACCGACCACGCCAAGTTCATCCTGTATTTCGTCGAGGTCGCCTTCCTGTTCGGCTGCATTGTGCTGGCCCAGTTCATCCGCCTGACCAAGCTCGGCCGCATCCTGGTGGCGATGCGCGAGCAGGAGGACCGTGTCCGTTTCTCGGGTTACAGCGTGGCGAATTTCAAGATCTTCGCCTTTTGCATGGCCGCGGTCTTCGCCGCGATCGGTGGCGCGATGTTCACCCTCGAAGTCGGTTTCATGTCGCCGTCGTTCGTCGGCATCGTGCCTTCGATCGAGATGGTGATCTATACGGCGGTCGGCGGTCGCGTCTCGATCTTCGGCGCGGTCTACGGCACGCTCTTGGTGAACTTCGCCAAGACCAGTCTTTCGGAGTCGTTCCCGCAGCTCTGGCTGTTTGGCCTCGGCGCGTTGTTCATCGCCGTCGTGCTGGCCTTCCCGAACGGGCTGTCCGGAATCTGGCAGGATCACGTGCAACCGCGCATCGATCGGCTGTTCGCCTCGCGCAAACCCAAGTCAGGCAACGGCTGGACCGATAGTTCTGTTGCCGACGGCGCGCCTGCTGAGTGAGGAGGACATCATGCTAGTCGGTCATCAGCCCAAGGACTTCCTGCTCGCGGTGGAAGCGCTCACGGTGTCCTTCGACGGCTTCAAAGCGGTCAACGATCTCTCTCTTTATGTCGAGGAGAACGAAATCCGCGTCATCATCGGCCCCAACGGCGCCGGCAAGACCACGGTACTCGACCTGATCTGCGGAAAGACCAAGGCCACTTCGGGCTCGATCCAGTTTCGCGGCCAGGAACTCACGAGAATGAGGGAGAACGAGATCGTGCAGGCCGGCGTTGGCCGCAAGTTCCAGACGCCGTCGGTGTTCGAAGATCTCACCGTGTTCGAAAATCTGGAGATTTCCTATCCGCGCGGCCGCAGCGTGTTCGGTTCGCTTGCCTTCAAGCGCGATGCCGCGGTGAAGGAGCGGGTCGAGGAAGTCGCCGAGATGATCTTCCTGAAGGATCGCCTTGACGTCTATGCCGCGCTGTTGAGCCACGGCCAGAAGCAGTGGCTCGAAATCGGCATGCTGCTGATCCAGAACCCGGACCTTCTGATGCTCGACGAGCCGGTCGCCGGCATGAGCGTCTCCGAGCGCGCCAAGACCGCCGAACTGCTCAACCGCATCATCAAGGACCGCTCGGTGCTGGTGATCGAGCATGACATGAAGTTCGTCGAGGACATCGCGCACAAGGTCACAGTGCTGCACCAGGGTCAGATCCTCTCCGAGGGCACGATGGAGAAGGTCAAGACCGACCCCAAGGTCATCGAAGTCTATCTCGGGCATTAGCGCATGATCCCGGAAAGTGGCGTCGGGTTTCCGGACCCGGGCGTGCGAAAGAGACAAGGAGCGGACGACATGTTGGCAATTTCCGATCTGCACGTCGCCTACGGCCAGAGCGAGGTGCTGCACGGCCTCAATGTCGCCGTCGCGCCCAACGAGATCGTCGCGATCATGGGCCGCAACGGCATGGGCAAGACCACGCTGATGAAGTCGCTGATGGGCATCCTGCCGGCCAAGAGCGGCTCGGTGACCATGGACGGCGCTGAACTCGGGGGCTTGCAGAGCTACGAGCGCGTCGCCAAGGGTCTCGCCTACGTGCCGCAGGGCCGCATGATCTTCTCCACCATGACGGTGAAGGAAAACATCGAGACCGGGCTTGTCGTGTCCGGCGAATCGGAAGTGCCCGGCAGCATCTACGAGCTGTTTCCGGTGCTGTTGGAGATGAAAAACCGCCGCGGCGGCAATCTCTCCGGCGGCCAGCAGCAGCAGCTTGCGATCGCCCGCGCGCTCGCCACCAAGCCGAAGGTGCTGCTGCTGGATGAGCCGACCGAAGGCATCCAGCCATCGATCATCAAGGACATGGCGCGCACCTTGAAACGTATCCGCGACGAGCGGGGCCTGTCGATCGTCGTGTCCGAACAGGTCTTGAGCTTCGCGCTCGACATCGCCGACCGCGTGCTCGTCATCGAGAACGGCGAGATCGTCCGCGACGATCCGCGCGATGCCGTCGATGCCGCGCAAATCTCGAAATACTTGTCCGTCTAGAGCATGACCCGGAAAAGTGTGCAGCGGTTCTCCGAAAAGATCATGCTCAAACAACTAACCAGCCACAGCTTGTAAACAGGGGAGCATTTGATGCCAGAGACACTGATCAAGGTCGATCTCACCAAGTCGGCGTACGACAACGACATGATTCACAATCGTTGGCATCCGGATGTGCCGATCGTGGCATGGGTCAATCCGGGCGACGATTTCATCATCGAGACCTATGATTGGACCGGCGGCTTCATCAAGAACAACGATTCCGCCGACGACGTGCGCGACATCGACCTGTCGATCGTGCACTTTCTCTCCGGTCCGATCGGCGTCAAGGGCGCCGAGCCCGGCGACCTTCTGGTGGTCGACCTGCTCGATGTCGGTCCGCTGAAAGAGAGCCTTTGGGGCTTCAACGGCTTCTTCTCCAAGAAGAACGGCGGCGGCTTCCTGACCGATCATTTCCCGCTGGCGCAGAAATCGATCTGGGACATCAAGGGCCTCTACACTTCGTCGCGCCACGTTCCCGGCGTCAGTTTCGCGGGCCTGATCCATCCCGGCCTGATCGGCTGTCTGCCTGATCCGAAATTGCTCGCGAAATGGAACGCGCGCGAAGCCGAGCTGATCGCGACCAACCCGACGCGGGTACCCGGGCTCGCCAATCCGCCGTTTGCCCCGACCGCCCATGGCGGTCGCGCGACAGGCGAGGTCAAGGCCAAGATTGGCGCCGAGGGCGCCCGCACGGTGCCGCCGCGCGAGCATGGCGGCAACTGCGACATCAAGGACCTGTCGCGCGGCTCGAAGATCTACTTCCCGGTCTACGTCCCGGGCGGCGGTCTCTCGATGGGCGACCTGCACTTCAGCCAGGGCGACGGCGAGATCACCTTCTGCGGCGCGATCGAGATGGCGGGCTGGCTGCACCTGAAGGTCGAAATCATCAAGGACGGCGTTGCCAAATACGGCATCACGAATCCGGTCTTCAAGCCGTCGCCGATCACGCCGAACTACAAGGATTACCTGATCTTCGAAGGCATCTCGGTCGACGAAGCTGGCAAGCAGCACTACCTCGACGTCCACATCGCCTACCGGATGGCCTGTCTGAACGCGATCGAATATCTGAAGAAGTTCGGCTATTCCGGCGCGCAGGCTTATTCGATCCTGGGTACCGCGCCGTGCCAGGGTCACATCTCAGGCGTCGTCGACGTGCCAAACGCCTGCGCCACGCTATGGCTGCCGACCGAAATATTCGACTTCGACATCATGCCGTCGTCGGCCGGACCGGTGAAGCATATCAAGGGCGACATCCAGATGCCGCTGTCGCCGGACAAGTAAGTTCCCTGCGCGACGGATGCGGGACGGCGCGTATCTTGCCGCCCCGCATCCACCGTGCATTCGTTTCGAGTTGATTTGTCGAGTTGATTTGCGCAGGAAAGCGACATGCCAGTCTATGAATATCTCTGCAACGATTGCGGGCCGTTTACCGACATGCGGCCGATGTCGGAATGCGACGATCCGCAAGTTTGTCCGCGATGTGAAATCTCTTCGCCGCGCGTGATCCTGACCGCGCCGAATTTCTTCTGCATGCCCTCCGACCGGCGCAAGGCGATCGCCACCAACGAGCGCAGCGCGCACGCGCCGAAGACGCTTGCCGAATACAAGGCTTCGCACGGCCCCGGTTGCGGCTGTTGTTCAGGCAAGAAGCCGGCGCGGCTCGTGACGAAAACGCGAAGCGGCGCAAAGGGCTTCCCGACCGCGCGTCCCTGGATGATCAGCCACTAGAACATGATGGCTTTGGGCTCAATCGACGCGGCGTCCGGGTCACCTCGCCCGGCCTGCGCAAAAAGGTCCACCAGGGATCGCTACGCCGATTTGATCCGGCTCACAACGACGATGCTTTAGGCAGATCGAAGGCCGGCTCGGCGCTGTAGCCGTTGCCGATCTGGCTTTGATGTTGGCTGGGCTCATCACGTGCTGGTATGTTCTTCGGCAGCGGAACGGACAGCCGGCAAATCAGGCCTTCCGCGCGCCAGTCGAATTCGGCCCGTCCTCCGAGCTGCGACTCGATGCTTGCGATCACGCTGCGGGTGCCAAATCCCCTGGCGACGGGCTTCGCGACCGGCGGGCCGTCGCGTTCTTCCCAGAGCAGCAGGAAATCATCGGCCTCCACTTTCCATTGGATCTTGAGGTGACCTGGGAGCGTGGATAGCGCGCCGTACTTCGCCGAATTCGTGACCAACTCATGCAGCGCCAAAGCCAGTGTCTGCGCCGTCGCGGGCTGCAGTTGGATTTCCGGGCCGAAGAGCTCGATCTGCTCGCCGGTCGAGTACGGAGCGAGTTCCTCATCGATCAGTCTTCTGATTTCCGCGCCTTGCCAGCTCGACAAGGAAAGGATGGTGTGGACCCGCGCGAGTGCATTGATCCGCCCCTCCACGGCCTGGATATAGTCCTTGACGTCATCGCCGCGCGTCAAGCGGACGATGGATTGCGCCAGTGCCAGCGCATTCTTGGCGCGGTGATCGACCTCGCGAATGAGGAGATTCTGCCGCTCCTCCGCGAGCTTTCGTTCGGTGATATCGACCGTGACGCCGCTGACGCGAACGATGCGGCCATCCTTGTCGAGCGTGGCCGCCGCCGTGCCGGCGCACCAGCGAACCTCGCCATCGGGTCGGTGGATACGGAATTCCGTTTCATAGGACTGCGCGCCCGCTTCGAAATGCGCGATGACGCCGTGCAGCGCATCGACGTCGTCGGGATGCAGCAGCGCCTGCAGATTCGCCGACGTGACCTCGAAGCTGTTCGGATCGACGCCAAAAATCCGATATTGTCCCGCGTCCCACATCCAGTCGCCGTTGACCCAATCCCAGTCCCATGAGCCCATCTTGCCGGCGGCAATCGCCATGCTTCGCCGCCGTTCGCTTTCGACAAGCTGGACGGTCGATTTTTCAAGTTCCGCGGTTCGCGCGCGGACGCGGTTTTCGAGCTCGGCGTTGAGCCGCTCGAGTTGTCTGGTCTTGCGATAGAGTTCCGCGAAGACCTTTATCTTGGCGCGCAGCACTTCTGGCACCACCGGCACGGGGACGTAATCCACCGCCCCCATCTCATAGCCGCGAAGCCGGTCGATATCGCTGACCTGAATGGCGGAGATGAAGATCATTGCCGTCTTTTGGAACCGCGGGTGCTCGCGGATCATGGCGGCCAGCTCGAAACCGTCCAGTTCCGGCATGCAGACATCGAGCAAAATGACCGCGACCTCGTTCTTGAGCAGATATTCCAGCGCCTCCCGGCCGGATGCGGCGACGACGAGATTCTCGCCGAGTTCCTTCAGGATGACCTCGTAGGCGAGCAGCTTGGCGGGCTGATCGTCGACGAGAAGGATGTTCACTTGCTGGTGGTCCATTATCGAAGCCACTGATTAGCGATGCAGCCACATGCGGATGGCAAGTAAAAGTTGCTCGGTGTTGACCGGCTTGGCAAGGTAGTCGGAAGCGCCGGCCTCGAGGCATTTTTCGCGGTCCCCTTTCATCGCCTTCGCGGTCAGCGCGATAATGGGAAGACGGCTGAGCGAGGGGTATTGCCTGATGGCACCGATCGTCTGGTAGCCGTCCATCTGCGGCATCATGATATCCATGAGGACGATGGCAATCGCCGGGTTCGATTCAACGAGCGCGACCGCTTCGCTTCCGGTGGTGGCGGTCAGCACCTTCATGCCGCGTCGCTCTAGAACGCTGCTCAGTGCGAAGATGTTCCGGGCATCGTCGTCGACCAGGAGCACGGTCTTGCCGATCAGATCTTCGTCGGAACTGTTGAGCTTTTCCAGCATGCGCTGCTTTTCGGCCGGCAATTCCGTGATCACACGGTGCAAAAAGAGTGACGTCTCGTCGAGCAGACGTTCCGGCGATTCCACGCCCTTGACCACGATGCTGCGCGCCATGGTGTGGAGTTCCGCATCCTCCTCGGCGGATAGCTCGCGCCCGGTAAACACCACGACGGGAACCGCCGACAGCTCATCGTCGTTCCGGATCTGCTCCAGCACCTCGAATCCGCTCATGTCGGGCAGCCGCAAATCCAGCACCACGCAATCGCAAGGGTGGTCGCGCAGTACCGAAAGCGCGCCGGCGCCGGTGTCGGTCGCGACGATTTCGATGTCGTTGTGATCGAGCAACTCGCGGATGCTGAGCTGCTCCGCGGCATTGTCTTCGACGATCAACAGGCGTTTGCGGCGCGGCTTGGCATATTCCTTGATCTGCGCCAGCGCGGCGCTGACACCCTCGGTGGTGGTCGGCTTGTTGACGAAGGAGAACGCGCCGCGCGCCAGCGCATGCTGGCGATCCTCGTCGAGGGTGATGATCTGGACCGGGATATGCCGCGTCAGCGGATTGTGTTTCAATTGGCTCAGGACAGTCCAGCCGAGCATGTCCGGCAGGAAGACGTCGAGCGAGACAGCCGCCGGCTGGTATTGCTTGGCGAGATCGAGCGCTTCGGTGCCGCGCGTTGCAATCAGCACCTTGAAGCCCTTGTCGCGGGCGAGGTCGATCAAGACCCGCGCATAATGCGGATCGTCCTCGACGATCAGGAGGATGGTGTCGCCGGGCTCCAGATTGAGCCGGTCGTCCGGCAGCGGCTCGTTGGCGCGCTCCGACATGTTGGCCTGGACTGCCGCCTGCAATGCCGGCGCCCCGGTGTATCCGGGTGCGACCTGGGCGCGCGGAGCGACCGTCGGTCCGGAATAGTTCAGCGGCAGATAGAGCGTGAAGGTGCTGCCCTTGCCCGGCGCGCTCTTCAGATGGATTTCGCCGCCGAGCAGGCTTGCGAGTTCGCGGCTGATGGCGAGACCCAAGCCGGTGCCGCCATATTTGCGGCTGGTGCCGGCATCCGCCTGCTGGAACGCCTCGAAGATCAGCTTCTGCTTTTCCAGGGGGATTCCGATGCCGGTGTCCGACACTTCGAAGGCGATCACGGCGGGCGCGCTGTTGAGGACGGGGTGATCGGCGCTCCATCCACCCGCGACAGCGGCGACCTCCATGCGCACGCCACCTTCGGCCGTAAACTTGAAGGCGTTCGACAGCAGGTTCTTCAAGACTTGCTGCAAACGCTTGGAGTCGGTGACGATGCTCCGGGCCAGGTTCGGATCGACGTCGATCTTGAACGACAATTGCCGGTTCTCGGCCTCGTGGCGGAAGGGGCGACCCACGGTCTCCAGCAGATTGGAGGTCAGGATTTCCTCGGCATCCACCGTGACCGTGCCCGATTCGATCTTGGAGAGGTCGAGGATGTCGCTGATGAGATTCAGCAGGTCAGTGCCCGCGCCGTGAATGGTCCGCGCGAACTCGACCTGCTTGCCGGTCAAGTTGCCGTCCGGGTTTTCGGTCAGCTGCTGGCCGAGGATCAGGATGCTGTTGAGCGGCGTGCGCAGCTCGTGCGACATGTTGGCCAGGAATTCGGACTTGTATTTCGACGTCAGCGCAAGCTCGGTGGCCTTTTCTTCGAGCGCGCGCCGCGCCTGTTCGATTTCCTGGTTCTTGCGCTCCACCTCGACATTGCGCTCGGCGAGCTGCTGGGCCTTCTGCTCGAGTTGTTCGTTGGTCTGCTGCAGCTCCCGTTGTTGGGCCTGCAATTCACCGGCGAGCTGTTGCGACTGCTTCAACAGGCCCTCGGTCTGCATCGTGGCCTCGATGCTGTTCAGCACGATGCCGATGCTGTCGGTGAGCTGCTCGAGGAACGTCATCTGCGAGGTGGTGAATGAGCTGAGCGAGGCCAGCTCGATCACGGCCTTGACCTGGTTCTCGAACAACACCGGCAGCACCACGAGATTCCGCGGCACCACGCGCAACAGCGCCGAGCTGATCGGCACGGCGTCCGGCGGAATGTCGGCGACCAGCCGCTGCCGCTTGTCCATGGCGCATTGTCCGACAAGGCTCTCGCCGAACTGCAGGACCTGCGGGTGCGGATAGGCACCGTCGCCGGCGTGGGCCGCGAGCAGGTGCAATTGCGGGCTATCTTCGTTTTCGACTTGATAGATCACGCCCCGATGGCCGTTCACGAGCGGCGTGAGCTCGGACAGCAGCAGCCGGCCGACGGTCACGAGATCGCGCTGGCCCTGCAGCATGTTGGTGAAGCGGGCGAGGTTCGTCTTCAGCCAGTCCTGCTCGGTGTTGACGTCGGTGGTGAGCCTCAGATTGCCGATCATCGTGTTGATATTGTCTTTGAGCTCGGCCACTTCGCCGCGCGCATCGACCTGGATCGAACGGGTGAGGTCGCCCTTGGTCACGGCGGTCGCCACTTCCGCGATCGCGCGCACCTGCGAGGTGAGGTTCGCCGCCAGCAGGTTGACGTTGCCGGTGAGGTCTTTCCAGGTGCCGGCGGCGCCGGGCACGTTGGCCTGACCGCCGAGCCGCCCCTCGACGCCGACTTCGCGCGCGACGCTCGAGACCTGATCGGCGAAGGTTGCGAGCGTCTCGGTCATGTTGTTGATGGTTTCGGCAAGGGCTGCGACTTCGCCCTTCGATTTCACCGTCAGGTTCTGTTTCAGGTCGCCATCTGCGACGGCGGTCACGACCTTGACGATGCCGCGCACCTGTTCGGTCAGGTTGGCGGCCATGAAGTTCACGGTGTCGGTGAGGTCCTTCCAGGTGCCGGCCACGCCCGGCACCTGCGCCTGGCCGCCGAGCTTGCCCTCGGTGCCGACCTCACGTGCCACCCGCGTGACTTCGCCGGCGAAGGCGTTGAGCTGGTCGACCATGGTGTTGATGGTGTTCTTCAACTCGAGGATTTCGCCCTTCACGTCGACGGTGATCTTGCGCGACAGATCGCCCCGCGCCACGGCGGTCGTCACTTCGGCGATGTTGCGGACTTGCGTGGTCAGGTTCGCGGCGAGCAGGTTGACGTTGTCGGTCAGGTCTTTCCAGGTGCCGCCGACGCCGGGCACCACGGCCTGGCCGCCCAGCCGGCCTTCGGTACCGACTTCGCGCGCCACGCGCGTCACTTCGGCCGCGAACGAGCGCAACTGCTCGACCATGGTGTTCAGCGTGTCCTTCAAGAGCAGGATCTCGCCGCGCACGTCGACCGTGATCTTCTTCGAGAGGTCGCCGCCTGCGATCGCGGTCGCGACCTCCGCGATGTTGCGCACCTGCGCGGTCAGGTTCGACGCCATGAAGTTGACGTTGTCGGTGAGGTCCTTCCAGGTGCCGGCCACTTCGGGCACTTCGGCCTGGCCGCCGAGCTTGCCCTCGGTGCCGACCTCGCGCGCCACGCGCGTGACTTCGGAGGCGAAAGCGTTGAGCTGGTCGACCATGGTGTTGATGGTGTTCTTCAGCTCGAGGATTTCGCCCTTCACGTCGACGGTGATCTTGCGCGACAGGTCGCCGCGGGCGACCGCGGTGGTGACTTCGGCGATGTTGCGGACCTGGGCGGTCAGGTTGCCGGCCATCGAGTTGACGCTGTCGGTGAGGTCCTTCCAGGTGCCGGCGACGCCCGGCACGTTGGCCTGCCCGCCGAGACGCCCTTCGGTGCCGACCTCGCGCGCCACGCGCGTCACCTCGCCGGCGAACCGGTTGAGCTGATCGACCATGGTGTTCAGCGTCTCCTTGAGCTGGAGAATTTCGCCGCGCACGTCGACGGTGATCTTGCGCGAGAGGTCGCCACCCGCGATCGCGGTCGCGACCTCGGCGATGTTGCGGACCTGCGCGGTCAGATTGCCGGCCATCGAGTTGACACTGTCGGTCAAGTCTTTCCAGGTGCCGGCCACGCCGGGCACGATCGCCTGACCACCCAGCTTGCCGTCGGTGCCGACCTCGCGTGCGACGCGCGTCACCTCGCCGGCAAAGGCATTGAGCTGGTCGACCATGGTGTTGAGCGTTTCCTTCAATTGCAGGATTTCGCCCGACACGTTCACGGTGATCTTCTTCGACAGGTCGCCCTTGGCGACCGCGGTCGCGACTTCCGCGATGTTGCGGACCTGGCCGGTGAGGTTGGAGGCCATCGAATTGACGCCGTCGGTCAAGTCTTTCCAGGTACCGGCAACGCCGCGCACCAGCGCCTGTCCGCCAAGCTTGCCTTCAGTGCCGACCTCGCGGGCGACGCGGGTGACTTCGCCCGCGAACGCGTTGAGCTGGTCCACCATGGTGTTGATGGTGTTCTTCAGCTCCAGGATTTCGCCGCGCACGTCGACGGTGATCTTCTTCGACAGGTCGCCATTGGCGACCGCGGTCGTGACTTCCGCGATGTTGCGGACCTGCGCGGTCAGGTTCGAGGCCATCGAGTTGACGCTCTCGGTCAGATCCTTCCAGGTGCCGGCAACGCCGAGCACGTTGGCCTGACCGCCGAGCCGCCCCTCGGTGCCGACCTCGCGCGCCACGCGCGTGACTTCGCCCGCAAAGGCGTTGAGCTGGTCGACCATCGTGTTCAGCGTTTCCTTCAACTGCAGGATTTCGCCTGATACGTTCACGGTGATCTTCTTGGATAGATCGCCGCCGGCGATCGCGGTCGCGACATCGGCGATGTTGCGGACCTGCGCGGTCAGGTTGGACGCCATGAAGTTGACGTTGTCGGTGAGGTCTTTCCAGGTGCCGGCGACGCCGGGCACTTGGGCCTGACCGCCGAGCTTGCCTTCGGTGCCGACCTCGCGGGCCACACGCGTCACTTCCGAAGCGAACGAATTGAGCTGGTCGACCATCGTATTGATGGTGTCCTTCAGCTCCAGGATCTCGCCGCGCACGTCGACCGTGATCTTGCGCGAGAGATCGCCGCGCGCGACCGCAGTCGTCACGTTGGCGATGTTGCGGACCTGCGCGGTCAGGTTGCCGCACATGGCATTCACGGAGTCGGTGAGGTCTTTCCAGGTGCCGGCGACGCCGGGCACGATGGCCTGTCCGCCGAGCTTGCCGTCGGTGCCGACTTCGCGCGCGACGCGCGTCACTTCCGAGGCAAAGGAGCGCAGCTGGTCCACCATCGTGTTGATGGCTTCCTTGAGTTGCAGAATTTCGCCGCGGACGTCCACCGTGATCTTCTTGGAAAGGTCGCCATTGGCCACCGCGATGGTCACCTCGGCGATGTTGCGAACCTGTCCCGTCAGGTTGTTGGCCATCGAGTTGACGCTCTCGGTCAAATCCTTCCAGACGCCCGTCACTTCCGGGACCTGGGCTTGTCCGCCGAGCTTGCCCTCTGTGCCGACCTCGCGGGCCACGCGCGTCACTTCCGAAGTGAACACGCTCAGCTGCTTGATCATCGTGTTGACGATGTTGGCGGACTGCAGAAATTCGCCGCCGAGCGGGCGGCCGTCGACATCGAGCTTCACTGTCTGCAGCAGGTCGCCCTGCGCGACGGCGGCGACCGCGCGGGTCACTTCACGCGTCGGCCACAAGAGGTCGTCGATCAGCGTGTTGACCGAACTTTCCATGTCGGCCCAGGAGCCGCTGGCGAGCCCGAACCTGACGCGCTGCCGGGTCTTTCCTTCACGGCCGACGACCTGCCCAACACGCTCAAGTTGTTGCGCCATGCGCTCGTTGGCGGCGACAATCTCGTTGAAGGTGTCGGCGATCTTGCCGTCGATCCCGAGATGATCGCCGGTCATTCGCACCGAGAAATCGCCGCTGCGCATCGCCTGAAGCGCGTGGAGCAGTTCCTGCGAGGGATCTGCCTTTCCGTTTTCGAACGCTTTGACTTTCGGGCGTTGGCGCGCCGATGACGCCCCGGGTTCGAGATCGCTCATGGTAGCCCCCTGCGCAAGAGCCGATTTCAAGAGATTCGGACAACGAATTCGGGCATCAAATCGTTCAAACGAAGTCAAAGCAAGCGGAATGCCAAGTACTTGCAGGCCACATGGTTCCGTGATTCAGCCCGAGCGGGACAATTCGGAGGCGGGAACTTGGTTCCCGTTAAAGATGAATAAAATTGACCGCGAACTGCCGGGCGCGTCTTTAAAACCGGCACTCCGGGCGGGCTCCGCACGCCGGAGTGCCGGCGGCATCAGGCGTGCTTATTGCCGCTTCTGCTGGGGTCGTCGCGCGGCGGGCGCAGTTGCTGAGGCGGCCTGCGGGACGGTTTTGCGGTCCATCCGGTTGGCCGCCTCGCTGATATCGAGCAGGGTGCGCCGGCCATCCTCCATCGCGGTCGCCGTACGCTGCTTGAACGTGTTGGCCATCTCGCGCAGCGATTTCACCTTCTCGAACAGTTCCTGAACCTTTCCGTCCGCAAGCCCCGGAATGACACCGTCGATCTTCTCCATGGCGTTGTCGAAGCCTGCAAACTCGCTATCGGCCTTGCCGAGAATGCCGTCGATCGCATCCCCCTTGCTCTTCAGGGACGCCGTATAGGTCTCAAAGGAAAGCAGCGTGTCCTTGATCGTCGCCTGGTTGTCGACAATGACCCGGTCGACATTGTGCAGGGTATCGGTAATCGATTCCTGCTCGTGCAGGTCGGCGGTCAGGATCGGGATGCCGTCCTCGTCCAGCCGCACCGGCGGCGCCGCGGCAGCGCCGCCGATCAGCGATATCGCCGCAATCCCGGTCAGCCCCTGGAACTCGATGCCGACCGTGGTGTCCTGGCGGATTGGTGCGCTGTTGTCCAGCATGACCATCGCAACGATCTTACGGGGGTTTTCGAGCTTGATCGACACGATCTGGCCGGCTTGAACGCCGTCGAAATTGACGCCGCCGCCCTTGCGCAGGCCGCTGGCAGAGCCGTCGAAGACGATACGTAGTGGACTCTGGTTTCGGACAGCGCGGACCTTCTGGACCGCGAGCAGGCCAGCGAACGCCGCGGCAAGCACCGCAAGCGTGGCCGTTCCGATCACCAGGTTGGTCGCCCGCATCCGCTGTCCCAAAATCACGGCCGGCGGGCCCGCGAGGGCCCACCTGCGGCGATTGTACGGGCAAAGCCGGGGGAGCGAAAGCTCAATGCCCGGCCACCCGCCGGGCGGCCTGGTTGTTCAGGACGATCAGGGCATCGACGGCGACGCCGGTCTTGGCGTTGATCAGGAAGGGGTTGACGTCGATCGATGCGATCCGCGAGCCTGCATCCGCCATCAGGTTGGACAGGCCGACCAGCGCCTTGACCGCGGATGGCTCGTGCAGCGGCGGCTTGCCGCGATAGCCCTTTATCTTGACGCCGGCCTTGGTGCGGTCGATCAACTGACGGGCTTCGGCTTCGTCGAGCGGCGCGCCTGCGAGGGCTACGTCCTTCATCAGTTCGATGTCGACGCCGCCGGTCCCGAACAGCACTACCGGTCCCATCTCGGCGTCGAGCGAGGCGCCCACCACGAGTTCGAGATCGGCCTTGACCTGCTGCGCGATCAGGACGCCCTCGAGCTTCGGCTTGGTCTTCAGTTTCTTGACCCGCGCGGTGATGTCGTTGAATGCCTTCTTGACCTCGGCCGCGCTGCCCAAGTTCAGCACCACGCCGCCGATATCGGATTTGTGCAGGATGTCCGCACTGACGACCTTGGCGACGACGGGGAATCCGATCTTCTTGGCGATCTTGGCAGCATCGGCCGCGGTCCGCGCGATCTCCTCCTTCGAGATCGGAATGCCGTAGGCCTTGAGCAGCTTTTTCGACGCGACCTCATCGAGAGCCGCGCCATTCGCCGTCTTGAGCGTCTTCTCCAATAGCGCGCGCGCGGAAGCCTTGGAGCTCGATGCGATGTCAGGCACTACCTTGGCGAGCGAGGCATAGCCGATCAGCGACTTGATGGCGCCGACCGCGCGATCCATGCCCTGCATGACGGCGATATTCGGCAGCGATTTGCGCAAGTCCTTGGTGAATTCCGTGAAACCAATGGACATCGCGCTGATGTAGATCACCGGCTTCGACGCGCGGCCTGCCATCTCGTTGACGATGCGCAGATTGCGCTCGCGCAATTCATGCGGCGCCTTCGGCAGTTCCGCGTCGATGATGACGATGTCGGTATCGGGATCGTCGATCATGATCCTGATCGACTGCATGTAGACGGACGGATCGACCACGGCGGCAAATCCGGCATCCAGCGGATTGCCGACGATGGAGCCGGGACCCAGCATTTTTGCGAGCTTCTCGCTCGCATCCTCGCCGAGCGGGGCAAAATTCAAACCTGCCGAATAGAACGCATCGATCAGCAATCCGCGCTTTCCCCCCGACAGCGTCACCGCGGCGAGACGATTGCCTTTCGGCGGATCGGCGTGCACGAAGCATTCGGTGGTTTCGATCAGCTCGTCGAGCCCCAGCACCCGGATCACGCCCTCGCGCGTCGAGATCGCATCGAAGGTCTCGATCGAGCCGGCCAGCGCGCCGGTATGCGCCATCGCCGCCGCCCGCCCGCCCTCCGAAGCGCCGAGCTTGAGTGCGATCACGGGCTTGCCGGCGCCGCGCGCGGCTTTGCAGGCGTCGCGGAAGGCCTTGGTGTTGCGCACGCCTTCCAGATAGACCACGATGACGCGGATCGACGGATCGGCCGCGAAATAGGCCATCAGATCGGGGGTCTCGAGACCGGCCTCGTTGCCCGTCGTCACCATGTAGCCGACTCCGACGCCGCGATCTTCCAGCGCCTGGCGGATCGCCATCACGATCGCGCCGGATTGGCCGGCGATCGCCACCGCGCCCGCTTCCATCGTGACGATGCGGTCGTCGATATTGGTGAACAGTTTTTCGCCGGCGCTCAAATTGCCGAGACAGTTCGGGCCGGTGACGGCAAGGCCGGTCTCGCGAACGGCCTGTTGCAATTCCGCTGCGAGCCGCTGGCTCTCCTCATCCTGCAGTTCGCTGAAGCCGGACGTCACGATGGTCGCGGAGCGGGCGCCAGCGGCGGCGGCATCGCGGATGACCTGGACGGCGAAGCGTGCGGGCACCAGCACCAGCACGTGGTCCGGCTTCTCGGGCAGGCTGGCGAAATCCTTGTAGCATGGCACGCCCCAGACCGTTTCGCGCTTGGCGTTGACCGGATAAAGGCCGCCTTCGAACTTGTACTTGATCAGGTTATTCCAGATGCGCTCGGCGTAGTTACCCGGCTTGTCGGTCGCGCCGACCAGCACGATATTGCGCGGATGCAGCATCGCGTGGATGCTCTTGACGGTCTCGCTGGCGTCAGCCGAAGGCGACCACTCGTCGGACGGAATAGACGCATTGCTGACATGAGCTTCCATAAGCGCGACCCTTACCCTTCGTATTTTCCGCGGCGCGGACAGACGAGAACCGTCATCTCTCGCGGCTTTTTTCCTTCTTATGGACAGCCGTGGAGAGTGGCAACCGATGCTATGGGATGGCCATGATGGGCCGCGCGTGGCTGGCTCACCAGGCCGGCCGCGGGCGCGACGGCGAGGCGATACCGGCGAGCAGCACGGCGAGGATACCGGTCAGGAAGATACCGTCGAACGTGCCCGCGCCGCCGATCGAAGCGACCGGCGCGCCGAGCCCGCTGATCTTGTCGAGATTGAGAAGATCGGCGCCGATCAGCGTCCCCATCGAACCGCCGATATAGGCAAGCGGTGCTGCGTATTCGCGCGACAGGATGAAGGCAAGGATCGCGGTGGCGACGACCGGGGCGAATACCGGCACCGCGATGCCAACGCCGGGCACCGGCGTCGCCATCATATGAATGACAAGCGCGATGACGATGACGGCCAGCGCCGCCTTGAACCAGAGATGATAGCGAAGCATCAGATAGGTCGACATCAGGGTCGGGATCACGGCGCCGCCGACATTCACGGCCAGCACCGTCCCCGGCCATGATGTCACCAGCGGCACCGCATAGCGCATGCCGTAGAAATCGACGATCTCCCCCGACCTGACCGAGTGTCCCGGCAGAACGGTGATCGGAATGTTGAAATAGCTGCCGATCAGCGAACCGAACAGCAGCAGCATCGCGGCTCCCGGCCCGACGCCAAGGCGCATATAGGCATAGCGCAGGATGCGAAGCTGGATCAGGATGATCAGCCCGACAAACAAGATCACCAGGATCGAAAACAGTCCCGGCGTCAGCGGCAGGTAGTGAACGTGAGAATCCATCATTGCAGCGCTATCGGCTTCGTTCGGTTTGTCCCGAACATCTCACGAAACGGGAGCGATTTCAAAGGGGTCGCTCGAGCGTGATGACTTTTCTTCGAATCGTCATCTCGCTCTATCTTTTTGATTGAGCATGATCTCCGCGCAAACGCTTCGCGTTTGTCGCGAGGGAAAACCGGTACCACTTTTCCGGATCATGCTCCAGGCGACAAATGCAGATCAGGAATCCGGCTCGATCATGGTGGCATGCAGGACATAGCGCTCCGGTCCCGCCGTCAGCGCATCGAACGGCCAGCAGGTCGACAGCACCAGCTCATGTCTGTCGGTCAGGGGATCGATCCCCGCGGCATCGAAGCGCACGACCGAGGCGGCGTCCGCCCGGTAGTGAAATGTTTTGCCGTCGCCTCGCGTGATGTCGATCTCGTCGCCGATCGCGACGTCGCGCAGAAAGCGGAAATGCGTATCGCGATGCGCGGAATAGACCGCCACGCCGCGCTCGCCGGCATCGGGCGTCAGTTCGAGGTGGCCCGGGCCGAAGGCCAGCGCCTGCCCGCTGCTGCCGGCCAGCACGATGGCGCTGGCGTGAAGCCGTTTCACCGCGATGCGCGCGACCGGCCAGGTGTCGGCCCATGACCATGGTTTGACGGGATGGCCGCTGGTGATGGTTTCATCGAAGGCCCGCTCCAGCAGGACCTGTGCCAGCAGGGCTTTGGCGTGGATGTAGGCGCCGTGACCGAACAGAGCGAGTCCGGCGAGTGCGAGAAGGAGAGGGAAGAAGCGGGGCATAGAGCGGTCCTTCGCTCGCAATGACGATCTTGAGAAAGTCGCGCGCGCGGCCCTGGGGACGGGGAGCCGCGCGCGCTCAAAGGAGGAGTGGGGGCGCGCCTCCTCCTTGTCGATCGGCATCAGCGCGCCAGCGCGTGACGCCTGCGAAGCATGAGCAGCATCAGGCTGAACGCCAGCAGCATCGCGCCGAGGATCATGCTGAGTTCGGCATCAGTCGCCGTCCTCGGCAGCGTGATCGTGGCCGGCGCCGCGACCGGAAGCGGACGCTTCAAGGCTGCGACCTGAACGCGGCCATCCGCCGCGGCGCGCCGTTCCGTCGGCGGCGCCGGCAACCGCGGACGCTCGCCGAACACTTTTTCAAAATCCCAGCCGGCCGGCAGGTTGATCGGAAGCTCGGCGAGCTTGAGCGGCGCGCCATCGGGACGGCTCGGCGTCTGGTCGACCGCGACCAGGCTGGTCAACCGGGTGACGAGTTGATGTTCCAGCGCCAGCGCCAGAATATTCTTGTCGGCGTCTTCCGGGCTCGCCTGCCGCGTGGTGCGTGCGACCTCGGCATCGCTGATCTTGCGCCGCGCCCAGAGTTTCGACAGGCCCTTGCCCTCGGCCGCATTCGCAAGCGGAAGCGTCACGGTCCAGGGCCGGTCGCCGATGCGTCCCTTGATCTCGACCGAGCCTGCGAGCCTGTCGAGCTTTGCCGCCAGCACCAGCGGTTCGTCACGATAGAGATCGGGAATCACGGCCGGCGTGATATCGGCCGTTGCGTCGGAGAGTTTGGCCGACAGCCCGGTCACCGCGGGATTTTCGAGTTTGGAGAACAGGCCGCGCATGCGCTCCTCGACCTGCTCGACTGAACCGATATGGGTGAAGGCGCCGCGGCCGAGTTCAGAGGCGCGCGTCATCAGGTAGGTGTTCGGGGCCGAGCCGATGCCGACCATGAACACGCGCGAACGGCCGCGCATCGCCGTGATGGTCTCGAACAGTTGCTGTTCGTTGCCGATGGCGCCGTCGGTCAGGAAAACGACCTGGCGAACATGGTCCGTCTCGGCATTGGCCGCATCGGTCAGCGCGGCGCGCATCGCCGGCACCATTTCCGTGCCGCCCGCGGCCTGCAACGCGCTGACGAAGGCGATGGCGCGGCCGAGATGCTCGCTGTCGGCCGGCACGGACGCTGGGAACAGCACATCCATGGTGTCATCGAAACGGATGAGGTTGAAGCGGTCGTTCGGCTGCAGCCGGCCGAGCGCGTAGAGCAGGCTGGCCTTGGCCTGCACGATCGACGTGCCGCCCATCGAGCCCGAATTGTCGATCACGAAGATCACCTCGCGCGGCAAGGGCTTCTGCTCGGCCTGCTCGACTGGCGGTGGCGTGACGAAGGCGAGCAGATAGTCGGCGTTGCCGACATGCTCGCGGAACAATCCGACCGACGGCGCTTTTTCGAGAGCCGGCTTCCAGGTCAGTTCGAAATCCCGGTCTGCCGGCACGACGCCCTCGGCAAGCTTGACGACACGCGTGGCGGCATCGGGGCTCTCGATCTGGACGGCATGGTGATGGCTTTTCACCTCGCCGAGCGGGAAGCCGGCCTGCAGATGCACCGTGATGCGGGTCGGGTTGATCGGCGCGTTCTTGGCGGGATCGAGCACGGGCGGCGAGATGCGGTCACGGTCCGGGACCGGATCGATCTGGCTTGCGCCCCAGCCGTTGCCGCCGGGTTGGAAGTCGACGCTTTGCACGACGGGTGCGGGATGATAGCGCGGCCCGACCACCATCGGCACGCGCAGCGAAAATTCGTTGCCGTTCTGCTGGACCGGTTCCTGATATTCGATCTGCACCAGCACGGTCTCGCCGGGACCGATATTGGCGACCGAATTGGTGAAGATGTTCGGCCGCTCCTGCTCGGTCAGCGCCGCCTTCTGCCCGTTGCGCCGGGCCTCATCGTAGATGATGCGAGCCTGCTGCCGTTCCTTGATGTCGCCGACGATGACGCGGCCGCCGACCACCATTTTCAGCGTGTCGACCGCGCCGCCCGGCGGCAGCGGGTAGACATAGGTCGCCTCCACCCATTTTTGCGTCGAGTTCCGGAACATCTGCGTGACGCGGGCGCGGATGGTCGGCCCTGATACGGTGAGATCGACATCGATGCCGAGCCTCATCGCGTCGGCGTAGCCGTCGTCGGTCTTGATGAGCAGCGAGCCGGTGTGCGCGTCGTCGGGCTTTGTCAGCGCCGCTTGCGGGCCTTCGGCTGACCACCCAGGGTCAAAGCTCAAAAATAACGCCGCAAATCCGATCAGGAGTGCGGCCAAGGTCTCTACCAGGAAGAACAGCAATATTCGCATCTTGCGCGATAGGCGCGGGCGGGTGGCGGTCGCGAAGTCCTCGCACGTCGTCATGTCCTTCACTCCAAGGGGTTTTCAATCGGGCGTTTCGACGCCCGAAATCTCAGGGAAGATGCGGTTCCGCGCGACGAGAATGATCGGCATTGTTCCGCCGCGCTCCGTTACCGTGCGCCGCGGTGGGTACGGCTTTGTGCGGCTTTGTGCTGAATTGTGCGTCTGCTAGAATGGGGCGGACGAAGCAGGGGGGACGATGACAACGCCCGACAAACAGCTCTCCGCCGAGCAAAGCCGGCAGGTGGCGGACAAGATTCGCGAGGAGATCGCGCGCCGCCGGATGTCACGCCAGGCGCTGGCTGAGCAAGCAAGGCTTAGCCTTTCGACGCTGGAAAAGGTGCTCGGCGGACGTCGCCCGTTCACGCTGGCAACGATCGTGCGGCTCGAACAGGCGCTGGGCGCATCCTTGCGCAAGGTGCAGGACGTCACACCGGTCGCAATTCCGCTCAACGGCGATATCGCGCCCGACAGCCTGGGGGCCTATTCGCGCCGCGCGGTGTCATGGATCGAAGGAAGCTATGTGACGGTGCGGCCGTCTTTCGGCGACAAGGAGGCGATCTATGCCTATCGCACCGAGATTGCCTGGGATGACGCCGCGTCATCGCTGCTGTTTCGCGAGGGCGAGCGGCTCGATGCGGTGTATAGCCAGTGGGGCGAAGTCGCCGTTCCCCACAAGTCCGGCTTCATCTATCTCGTCACCAACCGCCACGGCCAGCATCGTCTGATCACCATCTCGCGGCCGACGCAAACGGGTGAAATGTACGGCGTCATCACGACGCTGTTGGCCGGACGCGGCTCGCAGTTGACGCCAATCGCAGCGCCGATCGCGCTTCTGCCGATCGGGAATTTTGCAGATCCGGCGTTTGGGCGCATTTTGCCAGACGACGCCAACTACGCCGTCTATCGCGAGCACCTGCGCCGCACGGTCGACGAGCCGTTCGCGCTGTTCATGCAGGCGTAGCGCGATACGGAGTTGTTCAGGGATCGCGCGGGAACCCCCGCGACAAACGCGGAACGCGTTTGCGCGGAGATCATGCTCAAACAAGAAGATAGAGCGAGATGACGATTCGAAGAAAAGTCATCACGCGCTAGGCCTAATCGTGGAAACCGAGGCTTTCCAGGAACGACGGTGCCCGGGCAATTTGCGGGGGCGGCTCTTGTTGTCGGGCATCTTGTGCGGGCCGGACCTGTAGCCGTGCATTTTGCTCCTGCCAGATCTGTACCCGTGCATATTGCTCCTGCCGGACCTTTGCTCGGTGATTTTGCTTGGCTTGGATCTCTGCCCGCGCAGTTTTCATGCGCCGGACAGGTCGCTGGTTCTGCACGGGGGAAATCTCTGCTCGGGCATCTCGTACGGGATTTGCCTGGGCATCTTGCAAGGGATCCGCCTTTAAGGGATGCGCCTGGGCGTCTTGCACGGGCTGTACTGGTTGAACCTCCGCCCGTGCGTCTTGGCCGGCCGCCCAAGCCTGGAATTGACCTAACAAGGCTTCGGCTGGTGCTTGACGGAGTTCGGTCTGACTCTGGTCGGCAGTCTTAAAAGGGACCGCAATTTCGTTACCCGTCGGCGCCTCACTTGCAACCGGCGGGAAAGACTCAGCCACGGCGCTTGATTGAATGATTGGCTTCTCCTCGCGGGTTCCATCCTGAGGCGCTGATAAGTCGACCAGGAAAGCCTTGACGTCTCGAAAGAGCTTGGCGTCTGTAAAGAGTTTGGCGTCTGTAAAAAGCTTGGCGCTTGTAAAGAGCTCGAGTGGATTTCCCACCGCTACAACCGCGAAAACGATCGCTGCCGCCGTTGCTCCCACAATGCTCGCCGCGAGGATTCGTGGCGAGATAACCGCTCGGTGCCATGCTATTCCGGTACCCGGCTGATCGGGTTCTTCACCATAATTTTCATCATAATCGGAGAGAACGAGATGGAAGTCATCTTTCGTAGCCATCTGGTGATGCCTCCTCCTGTTGTTCCTCTCGGCCAGTACCTGCTATCGAGGTCGAAAAAGCGACAATCACTGGCGCGAATGCGGAGAAATTTTGGTTTCACGAGGGCCGGGACGGTACGAATTTCTTGCTGGTTTTGACGGCGCCGACCCGGTGGGACTCATGCTGTGTCCGGCGGGGGCAACGTCCTTGACTTTCGGAGCAAGCCGCTCGTCCTGATGGCTTCGTTAAGTTGTCCGGCTTTGGCAAGCTGACGTGCGAGTTGTTGAAACGCGGGCAAATATTGTGGACGCCGCGCAGCGGTGCGCCGCAGTTTCTCGCGTCGTAGCCACGGTCGGCAAGCAGCATTGATCCGGCGCTCAGGCGAGACAGAAGTCTGCCGGCAAGCCGGTTATCGTGAGCCTCACCGGGCGTGACCGCGAGCCGGACCGGCAGGCCGTTGGTATCAACCAGCGCATGAATTTTGCTGGTCAATCCGCCTCGTGACCGTCCCATCGACTGCCTTCTGTTCCGGGTGATGCACGCTCCATGCTGATGCACGCGGACAATCGAGGTATCGATCATCTGGACAGCCGCGTCATGGGCGGCAGCGAGTGAGTCTATGATACGACTCCATACGCCGGGCCGCCGCCAGCGAACGAAGCGGTTGTAGCGAGTAGTATAAGGACCGAACGCTTCCGGCAGATCGCGCCAAGGTGCTCCAGATCGGAGGACCAGAAAATGCCGTTGAGAACACGACGGTCGTTCACCCGAGGAACGCCTCGCGGCTTATTGGGCAACATCGGCTTGATGGCGGACCATTCATAGTCGGCGAGTTCATAGCGCATGACTCGAAGCCCCCCAGTTCGGGAGTTGAATCACAGACTTCCGGCCAAATACAATGCTGCTGGCCCGGCCCCGGCACCGGTTGCTTTGGGTGCAGAACGAACATCAAATGGCCGCCAAAGCCGCACACTCGGTCGAAAATGACCCTTGGCCGACCTAGTCTGCGCGATTCGGCTTATTGACAAGTGGCGTGTCGTGGAGATGAGCTGGGACCCAACCGGAATGAAGACAACCATGCACTCTACGTGCTCGTCGCCACCGTAACCGGCTCCGGCTCATTCTTCCAAGGCGCGATGAGAAGCGCGCCGGCGATCAGACAGCCATAGACGATCATGCCGGCTGCAATCGCGCCGAACACGCCACCAAGCCCGAGCTGGGTGTGCTCGACGATCATCCAGCCGCCGAGCGTTGCCACGATCAAGCGCGCGAAACCGGCGGCGACCGGAACCGCCATGCGACCGGCGCCTTGGCTCGCAAAATGCAGCGCAAGTCCGAGGCCGAAGAGGCAATAGAACGGCGCGACGCGCGTGATGTAGGAAACGCTGGCGGCAATCACCGCGCTGTCGGATGTGAAAATCCGTGACCATGCGTCGGGCAACAGCGCGACGGTCCAGCCGATGAGACCAATTGCGACAAAGGCAGCCAGGCCTCCGACCCACGTCGCTTTGACCGCGCGGCGCCAGACGCCGGCGCCGGCCGCGACACCAACCATCGTTGTGAGGCCGGAGCCGATGCCAAACGCCACCGGTGCTACCATGAATTCGAGCCGCGCGCCGATGCCATAACCCGCGAGCGCCGCCACTCCGAAGCGGCCGACCAATCCGGTGACCAGCATTGCGGTCAGGTTCGCGGTCACGGTCGTGAGTGAGCCCATGAAACCGACGTTGAGGATTTCGCGGAAAATGTCTCTCCGCAGGCGAGTATTGGTCACGGAAGGGATGAAGCCCAAACGGCCGTCCCACACAGCGCGGGCTAACGCAAGTGCTGTCGCGGTCGCAACAACAAGCGACGCAATCGCCGAACCAGCGAGCCCCAGTCCGGGCCAGTCGGCGACCCCAAGCGTCAGCACGCCGGCGAGAGGAACATAGGTCAGGGATGCCACAAAACCATAGAGGCTTGGCGTGGTAGCATCGCCGCCGCCACGCAACAGCGCGGCGAGGAATGAGCTTGCCCATATCGCGACGGCGCCTGTAAACCACACATGGCTGAAGCTAAGCGCCTGTTCGAGTGCAACTCCACCGCCCCCGAGCAGGCCGAATAGCGATGGCGCGGCAAGCCAATCAAACCCGGCGAAGAGCAGGCCGAAGGCAGCGGCGAGAACAAGTGCGTGCATGACGATGGCACGCGCGTCGTCGATGCGGCCGGCTCCCAATGCACGAGCCATGCTCGCGGCCACGCCGCCGCCCATGGCTCCGTTGGCGATGTTTGCCATCAAAGTTACAAAAGGAATGACCAACGCAATGCCGGCTAACGCTTCGGTGCCGAGGCGGCCGACGAAATAGACGTCGGCGACGGCGACAAGAATCTGCACCAGCATCAGCGCCGTGGTCGGACCGGCCAAACGCAATAAGCTTCGGCCGATCGGCGCGATCAAAAGCGGATGAGACACGGAAAAAATCTCCGAAGAGATGAGACTGTTCTAAGCGCGGCCGCACGCCGTCCTCGTCGCGCGACGGGAGGCGAGGCAGGTCAGGAGCAGTGGCTGAAAGCCTGATGTCCGACCGTCTGGTTAGCGCTGATCCATGTCACGGGCATCCTCGGGAGGTCGGCAGAATGGCGTGGGGCGAACGGGAATGCAAGAGGGGCAAGTTTGTATTGCGCTAAGTCTGACCTGCGCGCACTGCCAAGGTTATTGGTCCGTACTGCCACTGCGCTGGGCCCGATGCTCATGCCAGTTAAGGTCCTAGTCTGGCACATCACGTCATTTCGCCGCCAACGAGGCCGTTCAGCTTGTCAGTATCGATATTGCTCGCTGTTGTTCCTCTCTTTCATCACTTAAAGACGTGCGACCGGCTGGCATTCAGCGTCAGGGAAGCTGCAAAAGCAGCATGTGGCCAGCTCTCGCGATGCGAATCGGGTCCGCGCAACGTTCAATCGGCCGCGTAAATGCGGATCTCCGGGTTCGCCTTGAGCAGCGGCTTTAAGGCCGTCACAACATCTTCATTGAAGAGATTACTCTTCAGATAAGCCTGCGCCTCGCTGGTGCTCCGGAAGCCGTGCAGCACCTGCACATCTTCGTCTCTCACAAGCAATTGCCTGGATGTTGCGCCGGGCATCGTCGACAGGAATGGCGCTTAGTATTTCGCGTAAATCGAACCTGCCGCCGCGCGGCCCTTTGCGTCCAACGTTAAAGTTATTTCAAGAAATGCGCCTCGCGTCATGTACCGGTTTTCCCTCGCGACAAACGCGGAACGCGTTTGCGCGGAGATCATGCTCAAACAAAAAGATAGAGCGAGATGACGATTCTAAGAAAAGTCATCACGTTCTAGACGGACTGAGGCTGCGACCAGCGCATGAGGCTTTGCAGCCAGCGCTGATCACATTTGGATCGCGTGAAATCGCGCGAAGTTCATTCGATGCCTGTGCGTCGATTGGCCGCGGTCTGTGTTACTTGGTCGTCCGGCAATGGGGTCGGATCGAAAAGCAAAAGGGAAGAACAATGCTCAGGAAGTTGCTAGGTGCAGCCGCGATGGCTGCAAGTGCCTACGCTTTTGTGCCCGCATATGCCGCGCATGTCCATCATGCCGCGCATGTCGGTGTCGGATGTAGCGGCGACAACTTCGCTAAAGCTGAAGGCGGGGTCGAGACGATGGCCGACGGTCCGAGCAAGTTCATGGCGGAAAGGGAGATCGCTCAGGCGCAGGACGCAATGCTCAGTGGGAAGATGAGTGGATGCGCAATGCATCTTAGCCAAGCGTTGCGCGATGAAAGCGTGGCCGAAACCCCTTATCCGGGGATGATGGCCCCACCTCCGTTCGCAAGTACGGCCGCCCCGGCTGACACCACACAAGAAACGCCGCCGAAGTGAATTGGACTCCGGCGAAAGGCGCGTATTAAGCCTTAGCAGAAGGGCCTGACCGCGCGGCGATCGGCCCCAGCTGAACAGACTCTCGGAGCGGCGCGCTCCTCGTTGCAGCTTGTGGGCCATCGTCCCAAGCCAAGCGTCGCGCGCCGCTCCGGCTAGATCTGTGCATGGCCCGTGCGCCCATCCACAGAAACGAACCATCCTGAATTGAAGACTTGAGGCAAGTCGCTGCCGGCTCAACCCCGCAAACAAAGCGGGGGTTTTATGAGCATCGCTGATCTGAAAATGCGCGTTCACGATGTGCCCGGCATCGAAACGCTAGAGCGCGATGGGATTGGGTTGAATCACCATCGCGCTCTAGGTTTTTGATTGAGCATGATCTCCGCGCAAACGCT
>WNGJ01000340.1_pt1 | contig 40618 bp, 29 predicted proteins | sample 5400611 | NCBI WGS metagenome assembly WNGJ01 (sample SAMN13153375, study PRJNA577476) | soil metagenome | isolation source: 40 cm soil or saprolite under Garry oak tree replicate 1 | place: USA:California | collected 2016-06-15
CGGTACCCGGACAAAGAGAGTCTTGCTATAGCCATGCGCTCGCACGGCTATGAGGCTGATCCTAAACTGGGTCGTGGTCGCCTGATCGAGGATCTGAAGGGAGCTATGGTCCGCCAGGGCCACCCGGCCCTGCGCCAGGCACTCTTCCTGACCGATTATCCCCTGGATGTCTCACCCCTGGCAAAGCAGCATAGGGAGATTCCAGGCTTAGTTGAGCGCTTCCAGCCATTCATTGGGGGTATAGAGTGCGGTAATGCCTTTACCGAATTGAACGACCCGCTCGATCAACGTGCCCGCTTTGAGGAGCAAATGCGCCAGCGTGCCCAGGGCGATGACGAAGCACAGGTACTGGATGAAGATTTCCTCGAGGCTTTGGAGGTGGGTATGCCGCCATCGGGCGGTCTTGGCATGGGCGTCGATCGCCTGGCTATGCTCTTTGCTGACAAGGAGTCTGTCCGCGACGTGATTCTCTTCCCCACGATGCGCAAGACGGCGGAGGAAGCATAATGCTTGACATCTCGTCCTTCAAATGCTATAGTGCTCCTGTCAGCAAGGGCGCTTAGCTCAGTGGGAGAGCGCTTCGTTCACACGTGCGCCGTTGAGGCGTGCAATTCGCAGTCACGACAAAACGTGACGCCACTGGTGTCTTAGGAGGCAACTCCGAGATTGTGGCTAAAGCGGCGACTTACCTTGACCCGAAAGGGAAGGGGGACAATAGCATGTCGCTACAAAGGCCGAATGCCATAAGTACCTAAAGCATGTCGGTCAGCTAAGCTGTATATGGTTAAGCCTGGATTGGTTGAACCCCATCCGAGCGATCTAGCGAAGGTTCTACGCCGTCACGGTACTATAGGGCGTATGCGACGTTTCGGTACAAACGGTGTGAGTGTACCGAAAGACATCACGTCGCAGCGATGCCGCAATGGGCGGTAGCCGGAGAGTGGGGAACCTAAGTACAGCGCGAGCGGGTTGCATGAGACTACGGGATCACCTAAACCGCGAGAGCGGCATGGTGACAGAACACCCATAGTACCTGGTAGGAACGCCTATACAAAGCGGGACGAAAGGGAAGGGGTGTAGAAGGTACCACCGCCGATCTATCTAGGCTGCGATGGAGGTCGCACAAGGCCAATGGTAGACCGGAGGCTAGGAGGCCCTAGCGACTGTAGGTTTGGTAAGGAGGATTTTGTAGAGCGTTAGTTTGAAAGCATCAGGAGGATAACACAACTGATGTAAAAGATCAATAAGGAGACCCACATGCAAGAGGATGCGGGTAACTTGAAATGTCTGGAAAGATTAGAAGTTATCCGTAAGCTCAACGGCGCAAGCCGCGGGTGGGTTAACGACGATCTTTACAGACTGATGCTCAGAAAGGACATGTACGTCCTAGCGTATGAACGTCTGAAGTCCATACCAGGGAATATGACCCCTGGAACGGACGACGAAACGCTCGACGGGTTCCCTGAGGAAGAAATCGACAAGATCATCGAACAGATGAGAAGCGAGAGCTACCAATGTAAACCCGTCCGTGAGGCGTTCATCCCGAAGGCAAACGGGAAGCTTAGGAGACTAGGCATACCATGCCCCAGGGACAAGGTTGTGCAAGAAGTGGTGCGGATTATCCTTGAGGCGGTCTACGACTCACCTCACGGCCCATACTTCTCCGAGCACAGCTACGGTTTCAGGCGTTCCAAGTCCTGTCACAGTGCGCTGAGGGAAATCCAGAAAAAGTGGTCAGGCATGATCTGGCTGGTAGAGGGCGACATAAAGTCCTGCTTCGATGACATCGACCATCACATCCTGGTTGATGTGCTGAGAAAGAAGATCAAAGATGAACGGTTTCTATCGCTCATCTGGAAATTCTTAAAGGCAGGATACCTCGACCTCGAACGAGCCAGGCACGACTCACTAGCTGGAACCCCACAGGGAGGCATAGTAAGCCCAATACTCAGCAATATCTATTTGCATGAGCTAGACGAGTTCGTAGAGCAATTGCAAGTGGAGCTAGAGCAAGGCAAGGAACGCAGACCCAACCTAGAGTACAAACGTATTGAAGCCCGCAGGTACAAGCTGGCGAAAGCTGGTAAGGCCAATACAAGGGAATTCAAGAGGTTGGGAAAGCAGATGCGAAGCCTTCCATCACTGGACACACGCGACCCGAACTTTGTCAGAATTAGGTATGTGCGCTATGCCGATGACTGGCTAATCGGGGTAATCGGCAGTCATGAACTGGCAGAAGAGACCAAAGACAAGGTTGGTAAGTTCTTAAAGGACAGGCTAGCCTTGACTCTCAGCCAGGAAAAGACCAAGATCACCAACGCCAGAACGGAAGAAGCCGAGTTCTTAGGGTACAGAATTCGGAAAGGCAGAGGCAGGGACACCCAAAAGGTCACAGTATCCACTAACGGCTCTGGAAGACAGTTTAAGCGGCGGTCAACCGGAATGGAAGTGGTACTCAAGGCCCCAGTGGACAAGCTGATAAAACGGCTCAGTCAAAAAGGGTTCTGTGACGGAAGGGGAACCCCAAAGCACAAGGCAGGCTGGACGGTGTTGGATGAGGACCAGATAGTAAGCCTATATTCCTCAATCAACAGAGGGATACAGGAATACTACAGGCCCGCCGACAACTGGCCCGAATTGCAAAGAGTGCAGTACATACTGAAGTACTCTCTGGCGAAGACCCTGGCACTAAAGAGGAAAACTCCCATCACCAGGGTAATGAAGGGACGAGAGATAAGCGTCCAGGTCAGAACCAAAAAGGGACAGGTCAGAAATATCGTGTTTTACAGGAACACGGACTGGACGATCAGACGGGATGCCTTCAAAGACAGCCCCGAAGTCGATCTAGTCAGGATGAACGTGAGACTGAGGACACGATCAAAGCTAGGACTACCGTGTATGGTGTGTGGCGACCCAAACAAGGTACAAATGCATCATGTGCGGCATATCAGGAAAATGGACGATAAAGAGCCAAAGGGCTTCACAAGAGTCATGGCGGCACTCAATCGGAAACAAGTACCGGTATGCAAGGCATGTCACGAGAGGATACACAGGGGAGAATACGATAGCTTGAACCTGAAAGACATGGCGTATGACTTGCGGAAAGTCAGGATAACATCCGGCATACCAAGAGGAACGCTAGTCAAACTGGAACAGGACTCTAGGAAGGAAGCCGATGCAATGGGCGCGAGTCCGGAGCAAGAGCTTAGGGAATACTTCTTGGAGACCATGACCAGAAAGGCAAGAGCCTAGACTAACCCTTGTTACGTCCTAAGGGGTGAACCTAGCACCTGAACAACCGAATACAACGACGCACCAGTAGACTTAAATGGCCTTGTCTGTCGCCGAGTCACTCGCCGGAGGTCAGGGACTATTGGAAAAGCGCGGAGTTGTGTGTATGCGGCTACGCAAACTGCAATCTGTGAGGATGTTAACGCGATAGTATCCCACCGACGATCTAGCCCATCGTTATCGCAATCCAGAGTCACAGGTAGCAGGTAAAGCGCAGGCGCGGTAGTCCGAAGAACTCCCCACACGGGTTGAGGGCAAGAGTAAGACTCCATACAACGACGCGAAGCGCTGAGGTATGGAGTTGTTTTCTAAAATCTCGACTTAGAGGAAACCTGTAGTCATTAAGGCTTCCTAGTGGGTACCTTTGGAGAGCCGTGTGCTATGAAAGTAGCCCGCACGGTTCGGAGGGGGGCGGCTGGAAACGTGTCTCGCAAGAGATAACGCGCCGACCGCCTACCCTATCGAAGAGGCCACTGGTTCGAGCCCAGTAGCGCCCATCATTCAATGCTTCTGCTTGACTGTTCCCATCCCACTCACTACACTAAATAAAAAGAATTTCATAGAAGTTCGTAGCTGACTAACAAGCTCAACATGCAAATTTTCTCTCTCACTCTCGTGCATTGGAGAGGCGAGCATGAACTATGACCTGGAGCTACAACATCTGCAACTGATCGAATCGCTCCGCAAAGCAGGTATCAGCGATGAACGGGTGCTGGCCGCGATGGCCACTATCCCTCGTGAGATGTTTCTCGATAAAACTCTGTATCATTTGGCGTACGAGGATCGTGCGTTGTCCATTGGTCTGGGTCAGACGATCTCGCAACCGCTGATGGTCGCCACCATGACGCAAGCGCTGCAACTGCGTGGAAACGAGCGTGTACTGGAGATTGGTACTGGTTCTGGCTATCAGACCGCCATTTTGTCACGCCTGGCCGCCTATGTCTACAGCGTGGAGCGTATCAAGCAATTTGCCTACCTGTCTGCCAAGCGCCTGGTGAAACTGGGTTTGTCGAATGTTTCGATTTACGTTGGCGATGGCACGTTGGGATTGCCGGATCAAGCGCCTTATGATCGCATCCTGGTCACGGCAGCGGCACCTGAGGTATCTGAACAATTGCTTGGGCAGCTTGTGCCCTGGGGAGAAATGGTGATACCAGTTGGAAACCACGAACACCAGGAGTTACTCGCTGTCTATCGTACACCCTGGGGAGCAGAAGAGCGCTCTCTGGGTGGGTGTATCTTCGTTCCACTGATCGGTGCAGAAGGGTGGAATGAGTAGATGAGCTGGTGTTTCGCATAGCCTATTTCTCCGGCACGCTGCTAAATGTGAGTATTCTGTTTAGTGAACAGTTGCTGAATAGACAAAATAGCTTATAATATAAGAAAGGTGTCATAGCTTGTCATACCAATGCACGGAAGTACAAGGAGAGTCAGCATGCCAGGCACAGTAACCAGCGTTCATGTTACGAATATTCTAGGCTTGGTTGGTTTTTTGATACTGTGGTTAGTTCTGTTCGAGTGTGCCAGGATGCTGATGATGGTGATGAGGAATGACTCGTTGATTGGCTGGGCTATTGGTCCCCTGGGTGTGTCAACGTTGTTTCTGTCTGAACCCTCCATAGCGTTTATTTTATTCAATGCCCTTTTTCCTGCAGTAATCTCAGGTAGTGTGCTCTACCTTGGACTGTTTACTGCTTTGCCCAGGCCAATTGTGTTACCACATTATCCATTGGTCGAAACGCTTGTGATCGCAGTGGGGGTATTGCTTACAAGTACTGGAGATTTTTTAGATGCCCTGCGCGACCTGCGTCACCCATTGTGGGGCGAGGCACGCATCTTACGTAGCCTGCAATATTTGCGGGCAAGCTGGGCCACCATCCACTTTACTCCCTTTGGTCGCTCTTACTTGCGTGACCATTTCGACTCTAGCCCAACAGAACTGTTACAGGCATTTTAACGCACAACAGGATTGTTCAAAGTTGAAGGACGTTTGTGTGTGGTACACAGGGCAAAGTAAAGTAGAACGTGCTGCCTCTACCCTGATTGCTGGAGAACCCGATGGTCCCTCCATGAGCCTCGACAATTGCCCTGGCCACAAATAATCCCATACCAATGCCCGAGTATTGGCGACTGGCGATATTGCGCACCCGGTAGAAGCGCTCAAAAATGTGATCGAGATATTCCGGGCTGACACCGATGCCCTGGTCGATGACGCTGATTAAGTACTCGTTATCTTGCTCCTGCAGTCTAACTGTTACCTGTCTGCCTGGCGGAGAGAACTTGATTGCATTATCCAGAATATTACCGATCACTTGCCCAACGCGCAGTTGATCTGCGACGATCCTGCTGTCTTGCGCCTGGATATCAAGCAAGATCGTATGTTGCTCTGCGCTTACCTGGGCTAAGCTTACGCGCTCGGCCAGCACATCGGCGAGGTAAAAACTGGTGTATTGGAGATCCAACTCTCCCCACTGGACACGCGAAAGGTCGAGCAGGTCACTGACCAATCGCTCAAGATGTTCGGTCTCACTTTGCACAATATTCAGACTGCGCAGATCATAGCTCTCAGGAGGTTCGACCAGAGAACCTGTATTGTGTTGTCTTTGACGTGCTTCGCGCAGGCGACGATCGTTGCGCCGTATCAAGTGCTGCGTGTAGCCCTTAATTGCTGTCAGCGGCGTGCGCAGTTCATGTGAGACAACCGAGACAAACTCATCTTTCAATTTTTCTATTTGCTTGCTGGAGGTGATATCATTGAGCACTGCCACTACACCAATTGGTCGCACGACCAATTGGCTCGCATCGTGAAGCGGTGCTGCACTGATACTCAGTGTTAAGGGGACTGATTCGCCGCTGACCCCGGCAATCAATTCCCGGTTCATGACAATTTTTCCGGCCAGAGCCTGGTCAACAATGCCGGCCAGGTCCAAAAGCCAGTTCACATTAGCGCTGGCCGCCAATTTGCGCAATGGTGTGGGAGTCTCCTGCTCCAAATCGACTTCTGCCTGAGCGAACAAACGCTGTGCTGAACTATTGAGCGAGGTAATAGCGCCTTGAGCGTTGGTGATGAGCAATCCCTCTGCCATGCTGCTGAGAATCAGTTCCAGGCGCTGGCGTTCCTGTTCGGCCTCTTGCCACAGTGCTATCTCGCGTTCGCGCAGGCGCACATTTTCTAGTGCGACGGCAGCATAATCGGCAATCATGGTGGTCAGTTGCAATAATTCAGTATCAAATGTACCCTCATGTTCATCGAAAAGGCTCAACATGCCAATGATGCGACTCTCAACGGTGAGGGGAATATTGAGAAAGTCCCCAACCCGCGTTGCTTCTGATGAAGTACTGATAAACGATGGAGCTAAATCGTCAGGAGCATCCAGGTCCGCAACCACGGCCAACTCTTCTGCTGTCACATCTGGAAAACCGATGACGCTCGCGGCGCGTGCTATTCTCTGGATCATTGCCTGTATGAACGGCCCGGTGAGAGGATAACGCGGGATGATGGAAAGTTCAAAGGGGTCACCTTTTAATAGGATGGAGCAGGCGGAAAAGCTATAGAGCTCTTGGAGTGTGGCAAGGAGCGCGCGATGTACCTGGAAACGATCAATGGCTGCAACAAAGCGTTTGCCGATGGTATTAAGTTGTTCCATCTGATGACGAAGAGCCGATAAGTGATCCCCATCCCCACCTTGTCCAATGATGGAGCGGTACGCGCTTTCCGTTGCATTTGACTGTGTTTGCACGCTGCTCTCCATGTCCCTTAACTATGGCATCTGTTCCAGTTGGCGCGTCACTTCATCGAGCAGTGGCGGCCCAATCAGATCTCCAGTCAACTCTTTCAAACCTGCAAAGCATTCCTGCAACAATGCATGTAGTCCCTGGGTAAGCTCCTGCGGTGTAACATAACTCCATTGCTCTTTTATGACCGCTGGAACAACATCGGTGTATGGCATCTTCTCCAGGAAATGTAGAAAAGGATATTCGTTCGATACTCGCCTGGCGGCCCCTTGAATCAGAACACGAGTTGTGGCTTTTCCTAAAAAGGGTGTAACACGGGCATCTATGAGCCGTATGGCTTTCAAGTAAGGCTCTACAACCTTTTCCTGGTTTGCGGAAGAGGAGTTGTCAGACATACTTGACATAAGCAGGATTGCCACTCCCTTCGCTATTTCAATTAACTCGTTCCAGGTATATTATACCATAGGTTAATTGTGTATTGTAAGTGGGTAGCCAATCAGTAACTACAAGATATACGAATGTAAGAGCTTAGCGATTTAATAATGTGAGAGAAATGTGCTGATATGTATGTACTTTTGTGATGACATATGATTACTGCCCAGGTGTAATGTAACAATTGTGCCGGTGTGGGTAAAAATTTCCTCTTTGGAGGACCCAAATTGCATGCTTATGGAACGAGTCTGAAGAGACGTGCCAGCCAGAGGCGAAAACCGCGCAGGCGAGGTTTCCCATCACCGGTCAAATCTGCCGCCATCTCAATTAAGCGTTGACGTCCAGCTTCTTTGCGTGCCTGAGTCTCACCTGCATCCTTCTGTGTGGTATAGCGTTCGTTTTGCTCATCGATAGCCCGTAGGAAGTGTTCAAGGTGGATCTCGAATTGCGAGAGTGGAAGCTGGTTCACGCTAGCCTGTGATCGCCCTGTCATGTCGCTGGAAGGCGTGACCAGGTCTCCGCTGGACGCAATGAATTGGGATTCTGCATTAGAAGGTGATGGGGAATTATCTTCAGTGGCCTCAGTGACCTCCACGCGATGCATATTCAATCTTGGAGCGATCCATTGATGCATAGCGAGCAGGGAGGCTCGACGGCAGATAGCCTCAATATCTGCACCGTTACGTCCCTCTGTCAGGCGAGCCAATTCCTCTAGAGAGATGTCAGGACCAAGTGGCCTGCCGAGTGTATGAATGCCAAAAATTGTGCAGCGTTCGCTTTCATTGGGATAGCCTAACTCAACTACGAGATCAAAGCGGCCTGGGCGCAATAGCGCTGTATCAATCAAGTCTGCTCGATTGGTGGCAGCCACTACGATTACCCCTGCGCGACCTTCAATGCCGTCCATCTCAGTCAATAACTGCGCAATCACACGATCTACCACGTGCCCATCGACTTCTACGCCACGCCGGGATGCAATGGCATCGATTTCGTCGAAAAAGACGATGCACGGTGCCGCTTGTTTCGCCCGCCGAAAAACCTCGCGTATGCCTTTCTCGGATTCTCCGACCCACTTTGAAAGCAGCTCTGGCCCTTTGATCGAGATAAAGCTCGCTTCGCATTGATTGGCAATCGCCCGTGCCAGCAGCGTTTTGCCTGATCCCGGGGGGCCAGACAAAAGCACGCCGCGCGGCGGCTCGATCTTCGCATTTGCATAGAGTTCAGGGAAGCGCAAGGGCCATTCCACTCCCTCCGTGAGGATAGCTTTGGCCTTCTCCAATCCCCCGATATCATCCCAGGAGGTGTCGCTGACCTCGACATAGACCTCGCGTGTGATCGATGGTTCGATTTCTCGTAAGGCTGCTTGAAAATCGGCCATGGTTATACTCAGGTTTACCAATGTTTCGTATGGGATATAGCCGCGCTCGTAATCAATGTGGGGCAATACCCGGCGCAGGGCTATCATGGCTGCTTCGCGGCACAACGCTTCCAGGTCGGCTCCAACGAAACCAGGTGTAAGTTGAGCCAGGCGTGCAAAATCAATGTCGGGTGCCAGCGCTGCATCTCTACAGTGAATGCGTAAAATCTCCATGCGGCCGTACAAATCAGGTACACGCAGGGCGATCTCACGGTCAAAGCGACCCGGGCGGCGCAGTGCGGGATCGAGGGAATTTGGCTGGTTTGTGGCGCCAATCAGCACGACCTGTCCGCGCGAAGCAATGCCATCCATCAGCGCCAGCAGTTGTCCAACGATGCGTCGTTCAAGCTCACCATCGGTCTCGGAACGCTTGGGTGCCAGCGCATCCAGTTCGTCGATGAAGACGATACTGGGGGCTCGCCGCTGTGCCTCCTGGAACACCGAGCGCAGGCGCGACTCACTTTCGCCGTACAGCTTGTTCATGATCTCAGGGCCATTAATCACGAAGAATGCTGCGTTCGTCTCTGATGCTACAACGCGAGCTATGAGCGTTTTGCCCGTACCAGGAGGACCATAGAGGAGTACTCCTTTGGGCGGTTCGACGCCCAGGCGGTCAAAGACCGCAGGGTATTTCAACGGCAGCTCGATCATTTCGCGGATACGCTGGAGTTCCTTGCCCAGTCCACCGATATCTTCGTAGCTCACTCGTCCCAGCCCACCGGGTTTTGTGGCACCTCGTGCCTGTGCGCGCACGATTGTACCCGGCTGCACCAGTACTGCTTCGGTATCCGTCACAGGTTGTGGCTGGACCGGTGGCACTAACTCATCCAGCGGGCCGGGGGTTCGCTTGTTGACGGTATAGCTGGGAGTAGCAGGGGTAGAGCTGATAATCAAGAATTCACGAGGCGCTGCTCCTGGCGTGCCCACACGTAGCAGATCACCAATCACAACGGGCAAGCCAACCAGGTAACGAGCAATATATTGCAGGTCGCTTTCCTGAATTGGCGCTCCACCGGTTAGTGGCAGCAGTGTTACCTTTTCGGCATTCTTGACCTTTGCCTTGTGCACGGTCACGCGCTCTCCCAGGCCCGATGCACTATTCTGTCTCACCTGGCTATCCATCTGGATGGTTTGCTGGCCTCGCTCCATGATCGCACTTGGCACAACTTTGGCGGCGGTCGAGCGAGCCCCGGTAATCATTACGATGTCCCCAGGCTGGCATCCTAGATGTGCCATGTCGCTTGGATCTATGCGTGCCACACCTCGCCCGACCTGAAAACCTTCTATGACGACGAGTTGCAGGCTGTCGTAGGGCATGGCGGTCTGGTTCTGGTCGCTATTATTGCTGGTGGTAGATGTTGTATTATTGGCGGTATTTTCCAGTGGAAGCTTGCCAGTTGTTCTATTAGCAGCAGTTGCGTCGCTGCTGCTTGTCGAAGTCGACTCCTCCATGTGTGTCCCTCTTCCCAGGTGAGAAATAATGACTATAAATGATCTATCACATGTACGTGAGGGGGAGGAAAAAGTTGAACGTGGGTATGAAAGGTCATAAAGTATGCAGGCCGGGTGCGCCCAGCCTGCATACTTTATGACCGTTGATCTCATCAATTACTACCGTAGTCGATCCACCAATCTTCGTGCGACGTGCAGCCATTCTTCTGGCGTGTCATCAGGCACAGAGCAGCCGTTTGCCAGGATCAGATGCGATCCTTTGGTCTGGCTGATAGCGGACATGATTTCGTTATCAAGCTCGGCCTCGCTGCCATTGGTAAGAGGGCCGCGCTCCCAAAGGCCGCCCATAAGGCATTTATCCGTGAGGGTCAGGGCCTCGCTGAGGCTGGGGCCAGTGATGCGATCACTCCAACTGATCACAGAAACGGGGTAGTCCGTGAAAGCCTCGAAGTAAATCTGATCGCCGCTCTGGTCAGGATCGGCGTGAACATGGACAATGTTGAGCCAGCCCTTTTGAGCGCCTGCGAGAGCATGTAGATCATAAGGTAGCCCAAAACGCTCGTATTCCATGCGGGTAAAATCGGCACTGGTGGCCCCCATACAGGAGAAGAAGATGCCGCTTGCCCCCGCCTCGATAGCGGCTTCTATCAACTTACGCAAGTTGGCTGCGATGGTACCTAATCCTTCCTCGAAAGGGGCGGGATCTTTACGCGCTTCGGCTATTGCTTGTTGTTTGCCCATGAAGCGTAATGCATAGGTGAGTGGGCTAAATAAGGTCAGGATGAGAGGATAGTCGCTACCCAATTGGGAGCGGAGCGTGCGAATACACACGAGTTGCTGTGCAAACATTGGCGTATCCAGGTCCAGCCGGGGCAGGAAACGCATTTGTTCAGCCTCAACAAAAGGTTGGTCTGGCATAGGGTAGGGCAAATCAGGCATTATTTTTACGATATCTAATTGAAACTTCTGAATGAAGAACTCCATTGTGAGTTCTGCCATGCGTTCTCCCGATCCTTCGGGCTTGAAATGATGCCAGAAACAGAAAGGTACACGATCTACAGGTTCTCCCGCAACCGCAGCCCGCACGCGCTCACCCGGTGTCAGATACTGTGTTGTCATTATGCTTTCTCCTCGGTGATTCTGGTGTTTGGCTGAATTGGAGCTAGCCCTTCAGCATAGCGTGTTCTATCGCGTTCGGACTGCTCTTGGGCGCGCTCTGTGAGTACGTTATCGAACCAGCGGGCTAAAAAGGTACCGAGTACCGCTCCACCTGCCAGTGCTAGCAATTTTGCCAGTAATGATGCAAGGTTGCTCATGGGTTTTCCTTTCTGTATTCTTTGGAAGAATGATGTTTTTAGGATGCCTGCTACAAAGTATACGTTACAAGGGATTACTGAGGGAAGGTCACCGTTGCTTTTTGCAATGTGAAGTTTTTTAGCCCGTTCTACTGAACGGAAAAGCGTTCCGGGTTATTCCTAACAAAGAGTATACTTAACGAAACGTCATCATTTAGGTAATTAGCCTCATAAACCCTCGACGAGTTGCCGGGTTTCTGTTAGGATGTCCACAATTAGCATCGAGCGTTAACAAGAGACGTATGTTAGATATGGAGGAAGTTGCTTCATGGACGGACTTCAACGGCGTATCAGAATTGCGCGCGGTGAGATACCTGCGGACCTGGTGCTGCGTAATGCAAGGCTCGTTAACGTGTGCAGCGGCGAATGTTATCCTGCTGATATCGCGATTGCTGATAGTCGCGTCGTCGGCGTGAGCGCACCTGGGGAAGATTACCGGGGACATGAGGAACGCGACCTGGAAGGACGCTGGTTGGCCCCTGGACTCATCGATGGTCATATGCATATTGAAAGCACTATGCTCGTCCTCTCCGAATTTGCGCGTATTGTCACGCCGCTTGGCGTGACCGTCGTGATGCTCGATCCGCATGAGTTTGCCAACGTCATGGGTGTAGCAGGCATACGCTACGTTCTCGAATCCGGGCGCGATCTTCCACTGTCTGTCTATGTGATGCTTTCATCCTGTGTCCCTGCCTCGGCTTTTGAAAGCCCTTATCGTGTGCTCACGGCTGATGACCTGCTGCCTCTCTTGAAAGAAGAGCGTGTTCTGGGACTGGCCGAAATGATGAATATGCCCGGCGTACTGCATGCAGATGAGCAGGTACTGGCAAAGATAGTAGCCGCACAGAAGCATGGCCTTGTTGTCGATGGACATGCACCGGGTCTTGATGGGCGTGATCTATGCGCTTATGTTACAGCCGGTATTATGTCGGATCATGAATGTACAACGCTCGAAGAGGCTCGCCAGCGCATTCGTCTTGGCATGTGGCTCATGATTCGCGAGGGCTCGGCGGCGCGCAACCTTGATACGCTGATGCCGCTGGTCAAAGAGTTGCACCCACCGCGCGTTTTCTTTGTCACAGATGATCGCGACCCGCAAGATTTAACCACGCGCGGGCATATCGACTCGATGGTACGTCGCGCTATCGAGTTGGGGCTTGGTCCTGTGGAGGCGATACGGCTCGCCAGCTATAATACTGCGCAATATTTTCGCCTGTATGACCGTGGCGCAGTCGCGCCTAATTTCATTGCTGATCTCGTCGTACTGGATGACCTCGACACATTCAAGGTCGAGTCAGTTTACAAGGATGGTAAGCTGGTTGCCCAGGATGGACGTTTGCTAGTCGATGTACCTGCTGTAAGTTATACAGGTATTACTGGTACTATACACATCGGAAACATCGATGAAAATGATCTGTACATACCAGGAAAACCCGGATTGATCGAGGTAGTTGGTATCGAGCCGGGGCAGATAACGACAAAGCACCTGCGAGAGGAAGCTCCTGTGAGAGATGGAGAGATTGTGGCGGATCCTGGCCGTGACCTGCTCAAGCTGGTTGTGATCGAACGACACCATGCCAGTGGCAGTGTGGGCCTGGGCATGGTCAAGGGGTTTGGTTTGCGTAAAGGTGCTTTGGCTTCCAGTGTTGCTCATGATGCTCACAACCTGGTAATCGTGGGTGTAAATGATAGCGATATATTGCAAGCAGCGCATGTGCTGGAAAAAATGGGTGGGGGATTTGCCTGCGTTGTGGATGGAGAAGTGCGTGCCAGCATACCACTGCCGTTTGGTGGCCTCGTCTCGCCACTACCTGCCGCTGAGTTGGTGCAGCAACTCCGTGTGCTCGATGCTGCCGCCGCCGAACTGGGTTGTACGCTGGATCATCCCTGCATGACTCTCAGCTTCCTCTCGCTCTCGGTTATTCCGTCGCTGAAGCTGACCGACCAGGGACTCATCGACGTTGAAACGTTTACATTGCTGCCATTGCAGCGATGAGGACGATAGGATATTTTGAACTGAGGGTAAACACGATGTTATTGAATCTACTTGAATATCACTGGGTAGAAGATATCGACGACGCTTTGCTGTTAATGGTGCGTCCTGGTGTCAAAACTGTGCCATTGGCAGGTGGAACCCACCTGCTAGGGCTAGAAGATGAGAGTATCCAGGCTGTGGTCGATTTGCGCGATCTCGGGCTTGCATATATTACTGAAGATGGGCGGGGAGTGCATATTGGCGCCATGACCACCTTACAAACTATGGTGGATTCACCGTTGCTCAAAGAACTTGCCACGGGAATACTTGCGCGTGCGTCGTTAGCCTCATCGTTTTCGCGTTTAATTCGTGACAGCGCTACCATTGGTGGAACGCTGGCTGCGAGTGCCGCGTCACAGGCGGACTTGCTCACAGCACTGGCTGTATTGGATGTGGAGGTGGTGTTGCGTTCCGGCTCAAAATCGCAGGTCAATCTGAGTGGTGGCACTGCTGAACGGCCGGGCTTCGCACTTTCGGGTGTCACTTATAAAGGCAAACAGGAACGACGCGTGCCATGTAGCGCGTTAAGTACGGAACTCAGGCCAAATGAACTCATTATAGAAGTGATCGTTCCTCGTCCCGCTTTTAGCTGCGCTGCTTCGTTCATGCGCATAGGGCGCACTCCTACTGATGTAGCCCTTTTGAATGCTGCCGCGCTCGTTGAAGTGGGCGAAGGTATTTACAAGCAGGTACGGCTGGCATTAGGTGGAGTACGTATGGAGGCGGTGCGTATGCACGGCATCGAAAAGCAGCTTGAGGGCCGGCCGGTGACAAACCCGGGCGATGGGAGCAATGCCCTGGATACCCAACGTATTTTTGCCGCGGTACAGGCAAATATAGCTCACTTTTCACCGCCAGACGATTTTCGTGCCAGTACTGATTATCGTCGTGTCAGTGGTACGAACCTGGCATTTCGTGCAATTGAAGAAGCAACCAATATTTCACGTTGGCGGAGCGTGGTTTCATCTGAGAGGGGGCAGTAGTTATGGAACTCGAACTGCGTATCAATGGGTTAATCAAAAGCCTGGATGTTGCACCAGGCGAATCATTAATGGCGGTCATGCGCAGAGAGGGCTATTATAGTGTCAAGCATGGTTGTGAGACCGGCGAATGCGGTGCCTGTACTATACTGGTTGATGGTGTACCACGCCCAAGCTGTGTGACACTGGCCGCCCAGGTTGGCGGCTGCACGTTGACCACCGTAGAAAGCCTTGGCACTGCGCGTAAACTGCACCCCATACAAGAAGCTTTTATTGACACGGGCGCTATCCAGTGCGGGTACTGCACGCCGGGTATGGTACTCTGCGCTCACGCGCTGCTTAAACGCAATCCTAACCCTACGGAAGATGAGGTGCGTGATGCGCTCTCAGGCAACCTGTGCCGCTGTACCGGTTACGTCAAGCCGGTGCAGGCTGTGCTGCGAGCGGCCGCCATAATGCGTGGCGAAGAGGTAGCGCCGATCAGCCGTCCTGGTTCGGATGAAAACTTCCGATCCTGGGACCCCGGGCGTTCTCCCTTAGAACATGCTGAGCATGGCGCAAGCGGCGGCGAGGACGATGCGGGTTCAACCGGCGCTGGTGGGGGAAAAGGCCTTACCACAAGCGATGAAGATGTCGCAGGTGGTGGAACTGCAACGCTTGTTGACGCCCGGGTTTCAACTGAACTGAATATTGTTGGCAAAGCTGAGCGTAAAGTAGACGCCGTCAAACTGGTCACAGGCAAGCCCGCCTTTGTCGATGACATTGAACTACGCGGCATGTTGCACGCGAGACTGCTCACCAGCCCACATGCTCATGCTGTTATACGCGATATTGATGTTTCTGAGGCACGAGCGCTACCCGGCGTGCATGCCGTATTGACCTATAAAGATGTGCAGCGCATTCCATATACGACCGCGGGGCAATCGTGGCCTGAACCTGGCCCGCATGACCAGTACTGCCTCGATTACAGGGTGCGTTTTGTTGGGGATCGTGTCGCCGCGGTGGCAGCCGAGACGCCGGAAATTGCTGAGCAGGCTCTGAAACTGATTAAAGTAGATTACGAAGTTTTGCCCGCATTGCTCGACCCCCGCAAGGCAATGGATTCTGACGCGCCACGCCTGCATCCTGAGCCAGAGTCGTACCGCATACATGATGCCTCGCGCAACATCGCGGCGCATCTTTATGCAGAAGTGGGCGACGTGGAACGTGGTTTTGCCGAGTCCGATTTGATCGTTGAGGGAGAGTATATCGTTCCACAGGTGCAGCAAACCCCTATCGAGAACCATATTGTCATTACCTACTGGGATGAAGATGATCGCCTCGTGGTGCGCACCAGCACACAGGTACCCTACCATGTGCGCCGGATCATCGCCCCGGTAATCGGCCTGTCTCCACGTCGTATCCGTGTTGTCAAACCGCGCATTGGCGGCGGCTTTGGTGGGAAGCAGGAAGTCTTGATTGAAGATATCTGCGCTCTACTCACTATAGCTACTGATCGACCGGTGAAATTGGAACTTACGCGCGCAGAAGAGTTCCGCAGCAGTCGCTCGCGTCACCCGCAAATTATCCGTATGAAAACAGGCGTCAAACGTGATGGTACCATGGTCGCTAATTCGATGACCCTGCTCGCCAACACGGGTGCCTATGGAACGCACTCACTCACGGTGCAAAGCAATACAGGTTCGAAAACACTCCCGATCTATCCTTGCCCGAATATTCACTTTGAAGCAAATGTGGTTTATACGAATCTGCCACCTCCCGGGGCATTTCGTGGCTATGGCGTGCCCCAGGGCTTTTTTGCCCTGGAAAGCCATATGGACGAGATAGCCAGGCAGCTTGGCATGGATGCGCTGGAATTAAGGCGCAAGAACTGGATTAAGGAAGGTGGCGAGAATCCACTGGCGCAGGCCCTGGGCGAAGGCAAAGAGGGCTATGCACAGGTTATCCAAAGCTGCGGCTTACCACAATGTTTGCAGATTGTAGAGGAGAAGTTGGCCTGGAAAGAGAAGCGCGGCAAAGGCGGAAATGGCCGCTTCCGGCGTGGTGTCGGCGTATCTCTTGCCATGCATGGTACGGCAATCCCCGGCCTGGACATGGGCGGAGCCAGTATCAAACTCAATGATGATGGCTCATTCAATGTACTGGTCGGCGCAACTGATATCGGTACGGGATCAGATACCGTCATAGCGCAGATTGCCGCCGAAGTCCTGGGTGTGCGCGTTGAAGACATCATCATGCACTCCTCCGACACCGACTTTACACCGTTTGATACCGGGGCATATGCCTCATCTACAACCTATATCAGTGGAGGAGCCACGAAAAAAGCTGCCGAGCAGATACGTGCGCAGATGCTCGCAGTAGCCGGTCGCATGCTGAAGGCCGATCCCGAGACGCTGACCATCAAGGATCGTATCATTACCGCTCCCAATGGTCGGACGGTGACAGTTTCCCAGGTGGCCTTGCACTCGCTGCACGTTGAGGAACAGCAGCAGATTATGGCTACCGCTTCGTGGATGAGCTACGAATCGCCGCCACCATTCGCTGCACAAGGAGCAGAGGTTGAGGTGGATACCGAGACAGGAGTTGTACGTGTCCTCAAAGCCGTCTCAGCGGTTGACGCTGGGCGGGTCATCAACCCGATTACCGCCGAAGGCCAGATCGAAGGGGGCGCAACCCAGGCACTGGGCTATGGCGTCTGTGAAGAGATGGTTTACGATCAAAACGGAGCGCTGCTCACGACCAACTTCAGCGATTACCGCATTTATAGTGCGCCAGATATGCCGGAGATGCAGACCTATATCGTGGAGACCAGCGATCCTTTCGGTCCCTTTGGCGCTAAAGCCATCGCGGAAATACCCATTGATGGCATGGCTCCCGCTGTTGCCAACGCTGTTGCCGATGCGCTAGGGATGCGTATTCGGGAGATACCGCTTACGCCTGAAAGGGTGCTGCGTGCTATTCATACCCAGGGGGCGAAAATATAAAGAAAGACTTGTATCGCAGAAAGGAAGCTTTTTGTGGACCCAATAAACGTCTTTGAATACGAGGCGCTCGCCCAGGCCAAAATGAATCCAGCATTTTGGGACTTCTACCAGGGTGGCAGCGACGACGAAGTGACGTTGCGCGCTAACCGCACTGCTTTTGAACGCATCCGGCTGCGCCCGCGGGTGCTTGTGGATGTCAGTGCCGGTGCCCTAAACATGCGTACCACTGTGCTGGGTACTCCTGTAAGTATGCCTATCCTGGTAGCACCGACGGCGCTGCATAGTATGGCTCATCCTGAGGGTGAATGTGCAACCGCCCAGGGGGCAGGTACGGCTAATACGCTGATGATAGCCAGCACAACTGCGACGCGCAGCATCGAAGAAATCGCGCAGGCGGCAAGCGGCCCGCTCTGGTTTCAACTCTATGTTTATCCTAGCTTCCAGGTCGCAGAGAAACTGGTACGCCGAGCGGAAGCAGCCGGGTATCGTGCCATCGTGCTAACGGTAGACCTGCCTTATCTTGGCAATCGCGAGAAAGACAGGCGCAATAATGTTACCATCCCGCCCGAGCCTTTTTATGAAGCCAATTTTGTGGATGTTGAAGAGAAGGGGCAACCGTGGGTCCCACTCACCTGGGAATCACTGTCCTGGTTACGCTCAATCACCTCGCTGCCTGTCCTGGTCAAGGGCATATTGACTGCCGAGGATGCGGTGCTGGCGGTAGAGCATGGTGTGACTGGTATCATCGTCTCCAACCACGGCGGCCGCCAGCTTGATACTGCGCTTGCCAGTATAGACGCGCTGCCCGAAATCGTTGAAGCCGTTACGGGACGCTGCGAGGTTTACATCGATGGAGGCATACGTCGCGGTACGGACATCCTGAAAGCCCTGGCTTTAGGAGCGCGGGCCGTACTGGTGGGTCGTCCAATCCTCTGGGGGCTTGCTGCCAATGGCGCACAGGGTGTATTCCAGGTGCTGGAGATCCTGCGCAAGGAACTGGAACTTTCGATGGCCCTGGCTGGACGCCCGACCCTGGATAGCATCGATCGCACTTTACTGAAAATGTAGAGGTGACCACCGCGGTTGCCTCGTAAATCTTACGGGAGGGTTTTCTGATGGTTGACTGGAATCGTCGTGCACATATTGCGGAGAGCATTCTTGATACGGCTGGAATGACCCCAATGGTACGCCTGCGACGTGTCGTGGGTGACGTCAAGCCCACCATTGTAGCTAAGGTCGAATATTTCAATCCAAGCGGCAGTGTCAAGGATCGTATATTACCATTTCTCGTAGCGGAAGCGGAGAAGCGTGGCGACTTGCGTCCGGGTATGAGCATTATCGAGGGCACTACTGGCAATACAGGCATAGCTACCTCCTGTGTTGGCGCTGCTAAAGGCTATCCCGTTGTGATCGTCATGCCCGAGGGGATGAGCGATGAGCGCAAGAAAACCATCCGCGCTTACGGAGCAGAACTGGTATTGACTCCTGGTGCAGAGAGCGATGTGGACCTGGTAATCGAGAAGGTCAAAGAACTCAAAACAGCCCACCCTGGAAAGTTCTGGGAGGTTGGCCAATTCGTCAATGCCGATAACATCGAAGCGCACTATCGCACGACAGGTCCGGAAATCTGGGAGCAGACCGGAGGCAAAATTGGGGCGTTGGTTTTATCACAGGGCACAGGTGGCACTGTGACCGGGGCTGCTAAATATCTTAAGGAACAGAACCCCAACATCAAGGTATTTGCCGCCGAGCCTGCCGAATGTGACATTCTTTCCGGCGGTTCCTGGGGACCACATAAAATAGAGGGCATCGGAGATGGCTTTATTCCTGAAGTGCTGCACGTTGAATTCCTCGACGGTGTCGTCACCACCACCTCGGATGAGGCTATCGAGATGGCACGTCGCCTGGCACGTGAGGAGGGTATTTTCTGCGGCATCTCGTCGGGCTGCAATGTTGTTGCTGCCATCAAAGTTGCACGTCGCTTTCCCGATATTGGCATGATCGTAACTGTGCTTTCTGACAACGGCTTGCGCTACTTCTCGACTGAACTGTGTGGCGTTCCCACTGAACTGGAAGTGCCAGACCGTGAGCATCCCATCAGCGAGGAAGACAAAGCGAAATTGGGTCGTGTTAAACTCGAGGTAATTCGCTAGCGCCAAATTATGTGGAGGCGTGAAATATCGCACCCAAAGGGGATCGGGATACAATGCCTGCCAGCCATATCGATCATTTAGACTGTGTGCTTTGCGGAGCCAGGTATGACCCCGCAGAAGTTACCTATACATGCCCTACCTGCGGTCCGTTGGGAGTCCTCGAAGTCCACTATGACTACGGGCAGGTAGCGCAGCATCTTAGCCGCACCCGGTTGGCAGAAGAGCGTGATCCGACCATGTGGCGTTATCGCGCGCTTCTGCCGGTTTCCTATAGCCGAAGGAATGCACCTCCACTGGCAATTGGTGGGACGCCGCTCTACCCGGTGGCGCGTTTGCGGGCTTACCTGGGGATGCAAGACCTCTGGCTCAAAGACGACACGCGCAATCCCAGCGCTTCGCTTAAAGACCGGGCCAGTGTAATTGCAGTGATGTTGTCGGAAGGAAAAACGGTAGCCTGTGCCTCAACGGGTAATGCTGCGTCATCATTGGCTGTACAGGCGGCAGCGATGGGTTTGCCGTGCTATATCTTCGTACCGCACAACGCGCCGCGTGCTAAGGTTGTACAACTGCTCATGTGTGGCGCGACAGTCTTTGCCGTGCGGGGCAGCTACGACGATGCTTTTGACCTGTGCATCGAGGCGTGTAATGCCTTTGGCTGGTACAACCGCAACACGGGCTACAATCCTTACCTCGTCGAGGGTAAGAAGACTGTTGGCCTGGAGATTGCGGAGCAGCTAGACTGGCAGGTTCCTGACAGTGTGCTTGTGCCCACGGGCGATGGCTGTATCATCAGCGGTGTCTACCGGGGCTTTGAGGACTTTTACCATCTGGGGATGATCAAACGTATGCCGCGTATGATTGCAGTGCAAGCTGGGGGGTCACCTGCTATTGTGTGGGCACTTGAAGGTGACGGCGTTGTGCGCCCCTATCCAGCGCAGACGATTGCGGATGGAATCTCGGTTGGCTTACCGCGCAATGGCGCGATGGCGGTGAAAAAAATTCGTGAGAGTGGTGGTTTTGGCGTTACTGTCTCCGATGAAGAGATTCTCGCGGCAGAGCAAGAGCTTGCCAGGCTTACAGGCGTGTTTGCTGAGCCATCGGGCGCGGCTTGCTATGCCGGCCTGCTCCGCCTGCTTGCCGAAGGGAGAATTGCGCGAGATGAGCGTGTTGTAATGCTTGTTACAGGGAGTGGCCTCAAGAGCATTGATGCTGTTGTGGAGACGGCTGGCAGTGTCAGGCCGATTGAGAAAGGGTATGAGGGGATGGAGACAGTCAGGAAGATAGTGCAGTCATTATGACGAGCGGAAGCAATTAAGGAAGGATGGATAATCAATGCCAGATGTGCTCATCGGCAATGGGACCGTCGTCACGCTTGGTGCGCAGAACCAACTCATCGAACAGGGGGCCGTGCTGGTACGGGGCGGCCGTATTGCCGCTATCGACACTGATGCTACGTTGCGCCGGCAACGTCCTGACGCCGAGTACATCGATGCGCATGGTGGCTTAATCATGCCAGGATTCCTTTGCACCCACACACATTTTTATGGCGCATTTGCCCGTGGCCTGACTATTCAGGGTGAGCCACCACGAAACTTCTCAGAGATCCTTGAACGTCTTTGGTGGCGGCTCGATAAACTCCTGACGCTGGAGGATACTCGAGCCAGTGCCGAGATGTTTATGGCTGATGCTATACGTCACGGTACGACCTGCGTCGTCGATCACCATGCCAGCCCGAACGCTATTGATGGCAGCCTGGATGTCATCGCAGATGTCGTGGAACAAGCGGGCATTCGTGCCTGTCTCGCTTACGAAGTCTCTGATCGAGATGGACCGGCAGTGGTTACAGATGGCATGCGCGAAAACGAGCGTTTCATCCAATCGCTGCGGGCTGAACGCCGGCAGCAGGCGGGAGCTGGCATGATCGCCGCCAGCTATGGGCTGCATGCATCCTTTACGCTGAGTGCTGCCACGCTTGAACGCTGCGCTGCTGGTGGTGCTAACCTGGGGGTTGGTTTCCATATTCACGTTGCCGAGGATATCTCGGATGAAAGAGATAGCATCTCGCGCTATGGGATGCGCGTGGTGGATCGTTTAGAAGCAAGCCGCATTCTAGGACCGCGCAGTATTGCTGCACATTGTGTGCATATACGCAGCAGTGAAATTGGCCGCCTGGCCGAAACTCATACCAGTAGCGTGCATAATCCCCGCTCGAACATGAACAATGCTGTGGGACGCGCGCCCGTCGAGGAGATGGTTCATGCAGGCGTAACTGTTGGTTTGGGCAACGATGGCTTCAGTATGAACATGATGCAGGAGATGAAGGCGGCCTACCTGATGCACAAGCTGGCCCTCAAAGATCCGCGGGTAATGCCCGGAGACCTGGTGTTGAGCATGGCATTTCAGCGTAACGCTCACATCATCGAGGCCGTCTTTAGCCCATTCTGTGCCGATTTCCCGCGTGTTGGCGAGCTAAGTGTAGGCGCTGCCGCCGATCTCGTTTTGCTCGACTATCTGCCACCTACGCCGCTTAGCAGCGGCAATTTCCCCTGGCACCTGGTCTTTGGCATAGACGTACAACACGTGAACTCGACGATGGTTGCCGGTCGCTGGCTGATGCGCAATCGCCAGTTGCTCACAGTAGACGAAGCACGTATTCACGCACATACAAGGGAACTCTCACAAGCCCTTTGGAAGAGGATGTAAATGGATATACGCGAAATACAATATCGGGTGCAAGAGGAACTTAGCCAGTACCAGGCCGCCATGATCCAGTTCCTGCGTGACCTCATCGCCATACCTAGCTTCGACAGCCAGATTGGCCCTGTCGGTGATGCCGCCGGCGCACGTATGAGCGAACTTGGCTTTGACGAGGTGCGCCGCGATTCCATGGGCAATATCCTGGGCCGTATTGGTGATGGTCCTCGCATATTGCTTTACGATAGCCACATCGATACCGTAGGGGTTGCTGATGCTGCTCAATGGCAATGGGACCCCTTTAAAGGTAAGTATGAGAATGGCATTATCTATGGTCTTGGCGCTGGTGATGAGAAGTGTTCCACGCCGCCCATGCTCTATGCTTTGGCTACACTGAAGAAGCTGGGCCTGGCGAAAGACTGGACGCTCTATTATTTTGGCAATATGGAAGAGTGGTGCGACGGCATCTCTGGTAATGCGCTCGTCGAACACGAGGGCATTCGTCCTGATTACGTGGTTGTTGGCGAATCCACGAACATGGAGATTTATCGCGGCCACCGTGGGCGCACGGAGATAAGCGTTACCTTCAAGGGACGCAGTTGCCATGCCAGCGCGCCCGAGCGGGGTGACAATGCGCTCTACAAGGCAATTCCTTTTATTCAAGGGGTCGAGCAACTGCATCAAGAATTAAAAAGTCGCCCAGATCCATTCCTTGGCGCTGGCTCTATTACCGTCACCAGTGTCAGCACGCATAGTGTCTCGCTCAATGCAGTCCCCGATGAGTGCTCTATCTATCTTGATCGCCGGATGCATCCTGCTGAGACAAAAGAAGTTGTACTGAATGAACTGCGCGCCTTACCGAATGCTCGCCTGGCCGAGATCGTCGTGCCGATGTACGAGGAGCCGAGCTATACGGGCTTTGTCTTCCCCGTGGAAAAGATATTCCCGGCATGGGCGTTAGCCGAGGATCACCCTTACGTGCAAACAGGTAAGGCTACCTTTGAAAGCTGCTATGGTCGTCCTGCGAAGACCGGTAAATGGGTTTTCTCAACAAATGCCACTTACTGGATGGGTAAGGCGGGCATCCCCTCAATCGGATTTGGTCCCGGTGAGGAGCGTTGGGCCCACACTGCCCTCGACCAGGTACCTGCTGCCGAAGTTGTGCAGTGCGCCGATTTCTATGCTATGCTGCCACTTTTCCTGGAGGCGATCAAATGACTAAATTAGCTGTTGTTGCTATTGGTGGTAACTCTTTGATAAAGGACGAGGCGCATCGGAGTGTGCCCGACCAGTTCAATGCAGTTCGTGAGACGGCGGTACATATCGCTGAGATGATTGCGCAGGGCTGGAATGTCGTCATCACGCACGGCAATGGGCCTCAGGTGGGCTTCATCCTGCTGCGCTCAGAACTGGCCAGCAGTGTGCTGCATACGGTGCCGCTCGATTCTTGTGGCGCGGATACCCAGGGTGCAATTGGTTACATGATCCAGCAAGCGCTGCACAATGAATTTTTGCGCCGTGACATCCGACGCGAATGTGTTACAGTAGTCACGCAGGTGCTCGTGGATCGAAATGACCCGGCGATGCAGAATCCAAGCAAGCCTATCGGCTCCTTCTATACCGAGGAAGAGGCGCGAGCGAAGATGGACAAGCAGGGCTGGGTGATGGTTGAGGACGCCGGGCGCGGCTGGCGTCGAGTCGTACCATCCCCTATCCCAAGGGAGATCATCGAGCGTGATGCCGTAGATACGCTCATCAAAAACGGTTTTATCGTGGTCGCTGTTGGCGGCGGAGGTATCCCAGTTGTGCGCGACAGTGCGGGCAATCTTACGGGTGTTGAGGGTGTGATCGATAAGGACCTGGCATCCAGCCTGCTTGCCAGCGAATTAAATGCCGATCTATTGCTGATCTCGACCGCTGTAGAGAAGGCTTCTCTGAACTTCAAGAAGCCCAACCAGGTCGATCTCGACCACATTACACTGAGTGAGGCCAGGCGTTATTACGAAGAGGGCCAATTTGCTAAAGGCAGTATGGGACCAAAGGTCAAAGCCATCATCAATTATCTCGAACGCGGTGGACGTGCTGCGCTGATTACCATGCCTGAGACCATTGGCAAAGCCCTTGCAGGGCAGACTGGAACATGGATTATACCTGCATAGAAAGGATCTTATAAAAAATGAAGACAAATTTACGTGGGCGAGACTTTATCAGCACACAGGAATGGACCAAGGAAGAATTGGAGACTGTGCTGCAACTCGCCTCTGACCTCAAAATGAAATGGGGACTCGATCTTCCCACCCGTTTACTCGAAGACAAGACCCTGTTTATGCTCTTCTTCTTCTCTTCAACGCGTACCCGCAACTCGTTCGAGGCGGGAATGACGCGCCTGGGAGGCCATGCTATATTCTTGGAGCCTGACAAGATGCAAATCTCGCATGGCGACACGCCCAAAGAGATTGGCAAGATTCTGTCCTCGTATGGGCATGGTATCGCCATTCGCCATTGTGATTGGGGTGAGGGGAATAAGTACCTGAGGGAGGTGGCTGAATATGCCAGCGTCCCCGTCATTAATATGCAGTGCGATATGTACCACCCGTGCCAGGCTATGGCTGATTTGATGACCGGCATTGAGAAGAAAGGTGATGTGCGCGGCAAAAAGGTCGTAATGTCCTGGGCCTATGCAAAGTCCTATACTAAACCCCTCTCGTTGCCTCAATCGGTCATTGAGCTCTTCACGCAGTTCGGCGCGGATGTTGTTCTAGCGCACCCACCTGAGTTTGAGTTGATGCCGGAGATCCTGGATAATGCCGCCAACAACGCACATAAAGCAGGCGGCAGCTTCAAGATAGTCTACGATATGGATGAGGCGTTTGTGGATGCTGATATCGTGTATCCCAAGAGCTGGGGACCCCTGGTGACGGTAGAGGACCCATCAAAGATGGTTGATACTATTCGTCAATATGAACATTGGATCTGCGACGAGCGTCGTATGTCGCTGGCAAAAGAGGATGCCATCTATATGCACTGCCTGCCCGCCGACCGCGGCATCGAAGTGGCCGATGCGGTTATCGATGGGCCGCAATCGGTTGTTTATGACCAGGCTGAGAACCGCATGCATGTCCAGAACGCGATTATGGCTCTCACGATGGGAGGACGATAAGCAAGAAAACATCAACGAAAAGTATTTTCTCTGATAACTTCTTCAACCGTCTGTACGAGCATTTGCTCAGAGAATGGTTTGGGTAAGTAACGATCAGCCCCTTGACGGAGGCCCCAGGACCGATCGAGACGTGTGCTTTTGGTGCTTACCATGATGATTGAAAGATTATGCTTTGGGTCTAAGGCTCGCAATTGGCGGCATAGTCCGTAGCCGCTGATTCCAGGTAGTACAACGTCAAGCACCACACAATGTGGGCGTTCCTTGAGGGCTTTCGTCAATCCATCACTGCCATTAGATGCAGTAATTACTTGATATCCCGCTTTTTGGAGTGCGCGGGCCATTATTAAACATATAGTAGCGCTGTCGTCAATGACGAGAACCTTGGCTCCATTTAGCACGAGATATATGACCTTCCTTCGCTATAGGTGCTTTGAGCTAGTATACAGTAAAACGTTGTGTAAAGTACAATTTACCTAAGCAAGCGGGAATATTGGCCTATATCGTTGGTGGTGTTGCAGGGCGTTGCTATAATACTAATGCTCTGTTAATTATCAAATGATATGTGGTAGAGCTTGGCACCCGCAAGGGGTGCCACTACATTTCACTCAACAAAACAAGATGGACAGAGGAGTAGGTGGTTAGGGACTTAGAGATGGAGACGACCATGCCTGATCGCATTCATCCGCATAGCACACCTGCGGAAAAACTATGGGGTGTCATACGAGCTATACGCTGGCAAGTGCTCTTGCTTATAGGCATACTGCTCGTCCTGGCTTATCCAGCTTTTAGGTACGGGATAGGCGCTGGTCAACGTATATTTCCTGCTGTTACAAACTTCTTCTATCACATTTCAGGTCCTCCACCCCCTCCAACCCCTACACCACTGCCAGCTTTTCCTGCATCGCTCCCCCAGGCTGGTTCGTTACTCTATACTGCGCTGTCTGCCGATTCCTGTGACGAAATTCTCGCAGTTCAGATGCATATGACTGACGCCGGGCAGATTTTTAGTGATGCTAACCCGAACACGGTGAAAGCACTTGATAATGCAATAGGCCAGGATTGTCACGCGCTGCAACCCGGTATGGTAATCAAGCTCTCACCACAATACCCGTTGGTAGCGTTAGGAGGTGTGGTTCTCAAAGTTGAGGCTACCTCACCGCAGCAGCCCTTACCTACGCCTTTAATCAATGTTGCCAGCCAGCCGCGTTTGGGTATTGATTGCTCTGGCGGATGTCTACTGGTGATGCGTATTGCTCCGGCTACGCAGGTACGTCTTCAGATACAAACAGCATTACCGGTACGCGTTGGCTCCTGGGTATGGGCACAGGCGACACTTGCCCGCAAGCAAATTACTGGATTCGCTAATTATCCCTATGTCGATGCAAATGCCTCGCTTAATGGCATGTTGCTGCGCGCCTGTGACCTCCAGGTAGATAATACTCATGATGATAATTCGCTGTCTTGCAGCCAGCTACTCCCCAACACAATTATTGATGATGGAGGAGCGTGGCTCTTCGGGGTCACCGGCCCAGGCTCATTAGACCACTGGCACTACGCCTTGCACCTTCCTGCAGGGACGCGGGTACTGCTCTGGCTCTCGGCTGAGAGCAACGGAGGCTTGAAATTCCAAAGAGGGAATCCAGTATATCGCTATGATGAAATGGCACACATCTACGTGTGAGTATAATCTCTATAGTGTGTTTCAAACTATACCTCATCATGTTATAAGCAGGTAGGATACTGGCAATAGAAGCAAAAGCAGAGAACATGAAGACATTGCGCTGGAACTCACGGGACTTAGAGATGCTACCAGATGATGGCAAGCGGTACGAAATAATTGATGGAGAGTTGTACGTGTCGAAGCAGCTGCATTGGCAGCACCAGTTTGTCTGCGGACAGGTGTTTGCTTTACTTCAAGCCTGGAGCAGTCAGACAAAAACGGGTATGACCAATCTTGCACCGGGACTGATCTTTGGGGAAGAGGATGATGTTGTACCAGATGTTATCTGGATTAGCCAAAAACGTTTGGTGTCAGCCTTGCAAAGAGATGGCAAGTTACATATGGCTCCTGAATTGGTGATCGAAGTTCTTTCGCCAGGTACAACGAACCAGCAACGGGACCGTGAGCTCAAGCTCAAACTCTATTCACGTCGCGGAGTTCAGGAATATTGGATTATAAACTGGCAAGACCAGCAACTTGAAATTTACCGGCGTGAAGAGGGTGTGCTAGCCCTTGACAGAACGCTTTACGAAACCGACCTGCTACAATCACCGCTCTTACCAGGATTTGCTTGTAAGGTAGATCAGCTTTTCACCAATGCTTTTTAGTATTGTGCATCTTTGCGACGTATGTTTAATTTTGTTTGTTGCCTATATTGGCTACAACGTACGAAGGACTAGTATCCCTCCTGCACCCCCTCCTGAATAGTTACCATTAATCTTCGGTTCTCTCGGTCATAGACAGCGGCGTAACTCTGGTAATCGACGATGAGGCCAACGTCACTATTAGGATCCACAGGTATGTTGTAGGTGCTGGGGATATAGTTGACCTCGGCAAGGGCCGATCTGATTGACGCAATTGCATTGCTCACATGCACAGTATAAGAGGAATTGATGAATTTGCAAACACCTGCTCAGGTGAATATATCTCCCCCATATGGGGGAAAGGTAAGCGCTAAGTATTACTAGCATAGTTTGTATGGAACTCCCCTTTACTTAAAGTAACATATACGTGTGTGAACCGTTATAAAACTGTGTGACATAAATATCTGTAGGTATAACCCAGCATTAACCCTGGCTTGATAAGGCGAACTCAGAACCCGGAGAAAAATTCTAATGGTAGCACTGGAGGGCAAGGTCCTTGATCGATACGAGTTGCGAAGGCTGGTGGGGAAAGGGGGGATGGCGAATGTTTACGAGGCACAAAATCTACGATCCCGGCGAAAAGTAGCCGTCAAAGTCTTCAAGCGCGAAGATGAAGACCTGCTGCGTCGCTTCATTCGAGAAGCCCGCGTGATGGCCTCCCTGCATCACGATCATCTTGTGCCGATTATTGACTCCGGTGAACGCCAATTAGACGGCGACGCGCGCTACTATATTGTGATGCCCTTTTTGGAAGGGGGCACCCTGCGCGCTCGCATTCATCGCTCGCCTCTCTCGCTCATAGAAACATGTCATATGTTGCAGGCCGTTGCCAGCGCCCTTGACTACATCCATAGCCAGGGAATTGTTCATCGTGATATCAAGGCTTCTAACGTGCTGCTCGATGCGGATGGAGAATGCTATCTCGCAGACTTCGGCATTGCTCGCGTAACTGGCGATGTGACACAACTCACCAGCACGGGTGACGTGCTGGGTACCGTCGATTATGTTGCACCAGAACTGTTTGAAGCGAATCACAGGGCTGATGCTCGCAGCGATCTATATTCTCTGGGTGTATTGCTCTTCGAGATGGTTACAGGTCGACTGCCTTTCACGGCGGAGAATCAACTTGTCCTGGTAGCGATGCACATGAATAAACGTCCTCCCTCGCCGCGAAGCATTGATCCACATGTTCCTCCGCAGGTCGAGCATGTGATCCTCAAGGCATTAGAGAAGAAGCCGGAACAGCGCTTTGCTAGCGCTACTGAATTAGCGGGGGCGTTTTGTCGCGCAGTGGCTATCAGTAACAACAATGGCCTGCTAGAGCGTACTGATGGTCTCGAACTTGAACAGCCTGGAGTTGTGGCTTCGACCGCTGAAGCCGAGCAGACCTTGCCTTCTCCTTTGTCGCCAGCACCCGCTGTCAATCCAACTGTCAGGCCATCGCCTCCAGGGAATGCACCAGAAAACCAGCGGTTAATCGTTCCACAATATGTTCTGGATGCTAAAATTGCAGGGGTAGAGACACCACGCCCCCCGTCTCCTCCTCCAGTACCGAAAGGTCCGAGGTCACCATCGCGCCACCTTTGGTTCGCAATTTTACTTGCATTTCTAGCGCTCATTTTGCTCGGTGTCTCGATTACCTCGATCGTCTTGCCCCGTGCGAATAGCGGGAACCGGGCTGGCGTTACCGGTACTACACAGGACGCGGGAACTGTGGGCGTCTTACGGCAATCTCCAACCAGTCATCCCACAGCGACACCAAATTTGACTGCTACGGCCCAGTCAGCCCAGTTCGCAACAGCCACAGCCCAGGCTCGACAGACGGCAACAGCCGTTGCTGGGGTTACAGCTACAGCCCAGGCCCATGCCAGAGCTACCGCTGGGGTGATACAAACCGCCACCTCTGACAAACCTGTATACCAGGACGCATTGAATAACGCAAACAATGCAAATACGGTGGCCGCGAATTGGGACCAAAATAATCAATGTACATTTGCTGCCGACGGCTATCATATCAAAACAATAGACAAACTCTTTGGATGCAAAGAATCTGCAAATAGCTACCAGAGTGCGGCTATCACGGTTGGTGTGCGTATTGTCAATGGACAATCTGGTGGCTTATTCTTGCGCATCACTACCGATATATTCAATGAATATGCCGGTTATTTGTTCGAGATAAACAGTACGGGTAGGTATAGAATTTCGACTTCTGAGCGTTTTAACGCCTCTCTCACTCCCTTATCCGATTGGACGCTCTCACCGGCCTTGAAACAAGGCAATGCCGCGACCAATACTTTACAGGTGATTGCGCAAGGAAGCAACTTGATGTTCTATGCCAATGGTGTCTTCCTGGTGCAGTTGACGGATACGACCTATACTTCGGGCGTGGTGGCTTTTCTTGCTAGTAGTAATGGCACAATACCGGCGGATACAGTTTATAGTAACCTGAAGGTGTATCCATTGTCATGATAAAAGCTATGGTCTATGCATGAGCAAGGAGGTTATCCATGCGTACACTCATCACCAATGGGCGAATCGTCACTGCGACTGATGATTTTCCAGGTGACATACTCATCAACAATGAGCAAATTGCCGCTGTTGGTTCGCCTGGAACGTTTGCCGCGCTGCAAGCTGATACGGTGCTTGATGCTCGGGGTAAGTGTATCTTCCCCGGAGCCATTGATGTGCATACGCATATGGAACTTCCCCTACCCACAACTGTTGCCAGTGACGACTTCGAGACGGGCACGATTGCCGCCGCTTGTGGTGGCACGACCACAATTCTCGATTTCGCCAACCAGCAGCGTGGGCATAGCCTGGCTGAAGCCCTCCAGGCCTGGCATCGCAAAGCGGATGGAAAGGCGGTTATCGATTACGGCTTTCACATCACCATCACTGATCTTGCCTCCGCGCCTGAGGCTGCGATGGATGAGATGATTGCCGCAGGCGTGACGACCTTTAAACTCCTGATGGCTTATCCGGGCACCTTTATGGTCGATGATGAGACGATTTATCGCGTGCTACGTCGCTCGGCCCAACTGGGTGGTCTCGTAATGGTCCATGCCGAGAATGGCATTACTATCGACTTCCTGGTGCGTGAAGCCATCGCTGCAGGCCGTACCGCTCCAGCGTATCACGCTCTGACGCGCCCTGCTATCCTGGAGGGCGAGGCGGCGCAGCGCGCCATTAAACTGGCATCACTGGCGGAAGCGCCGCTTTACGTAGTACATGTCAGTTGCGCCCACTCGCTGCGGGCAGTGGCTGCTGCTCGCGCCAAAGGATCGCCCGTCTGGGGTGAGACGTGCCCGCAATATCTCTACCTGGATGATAGTTGTTATGCTGCTCCCGGCTTTGAAGGGGCCAAATTTGTCTGTACCCCGCCCATGCGCAGTGATGCCGACAGGGAAGCGCTCTGGGTTGGTTTACAACGCCGGGAGCTCCAGGTGGTTTCTACCGATCATGCTCCCTTTAACTTTCATGGGCAGAAAGATCTGGGGTTGCACGATTTTACGAAGATTCCTAATGGCCTGCCGGGTGTGGAGCATCGCGTCATTCTGCTTTATGGCGGTGTACGCGAGGGAAGCATAGATATACACCATTTTGTGGACCTGATTTCGACCATGCCGGCCAAGCTCTTCGGACTTTTCCCGCGCAAAGGAACGATTGCACCGGGCGGCGATGCCGACCTGGTCATTTTCGATCCTGAACGAACAGCTACGATCAGCGCTGCGACCCAGCATCAGCGTGTCGATTACACTCCTTATGAGGGCATGCGTGTGAAGGGAATGCCAGATATTGTACTCCTGCGCGGACGTGTGATTGTGCGAGGTGGCGAGTACGTTGGCGGTACGGGCGGCGGACAGTATCTGCCGCGAAAGACCTTCACAGCACCCTAGCGCATTCAGGATACCGCATTAGTCCTCAGCTTTTTGTTGTTCTCGCGGCGGCACAAGCTTGTGTTCGACGGCAAAAGCAGCGGCCTCGCTGCGCCGTGACAGCCCCAACTTCTCCAGGATGTGGCTGACGTGGTTGCGCGCAGTCTTTTCGCTGACGTACAACTTGTCGGCGATCTGTTTATTCGTATAGCCGCGTGCAACCAACGTCAGAACTTCGCGTTCGCGCTCGGTCAGTTCGCTCCCCGGCATTGCCTGTGCCAGGCGTTCCATGGCCTGTTTAGTGGCCACGGCATCTATTAATGTTTGACCAGATGCTGCCAGGCGAATGGAACGCAGCAACTCGGCACGACTCAAATGCTTTAACAGGTAACCACTGGCCCCCGCCAGAATAGATGAGATAACGGCGTCTTCGTCAGTGTAGGAAGTGAGCATCAGAATTTTTACGTCGGGGTAACGGCTTTTAATCTCGCGGCATGCCTCGATGCCGTCCATCTTCTCCATGCGTACATCCATGAGGATCAATTCTGGATCCAGTACAGGCATCTTAGCCAGGGCCTCCGCTCCATTACTTGCTTCTCCGACTACTGCGAGGTCCGGTTCCGCTTCAAATGCAGCACGCATCCCCAGGCGTACCACCTCGTGATCGTCAACGATCATAATACGTGTTTTTGCCATATGCTCTGCCTTTCAGATGGGAATACGTGCAAGGATGCTGGTGCCCCCTGCGGAGCTTTGCCCTACCTCAAATACTCCCCCCAACTCTTCAGCCCGCTCGCGCATCCCGCGCATCCCATGACCTGAATAGATGCGCTGTCGTTCTCCTTCGGCCTCAAGATCATAACTGTGGGGTATTGCCTGCAAGCCCTTGCCATCGTCGCTAATCTCGACCTCTATGCACTGCGGTAAATGGTGCAGGTGTACCTGGACCCGGGATGCGCCTGCATGCTTGTAAGTATTGGTGAGCGCTTCCTGCGTGATGCGGAAGATAGCCGTTCCTACCTGCGCAATCTTGCGCGCGCGTCTTTGATCTCCGTTTGGTGATGTTTCAATACCCTCGACCTCTAGATATGCCGGCAGTCCGCTGATCGCTTCAAACTCACGTAACTGGTTGGTCAGCATCTGGGTCAAGGTGGTTGTGCCACTCATCAGTGGCTTGAGAGTGAACATGTAGTGGCGTGTTTCCCAGAGCGCCTGCTTTGAAATGGTCACCACTTTGTCCAGGCGCTCAGCCACGGGCGCTAGCATTTGTGCCTCTTCTGTTGAGGCATCAGCGATGCGCTGCAGGAGGGTCGCACATGTTTCGCTATTTAGACTCAGCATGTAGATAAGCTGGGCGATACCGTCGTGAATCTCGCGGGCGATACGCCCTCGTTCGGCAGTTGTCGCCAGGTCAGCAGCCTGTTCAGTCAGCCGCATATTCTCAAGCGCGACCACCAGCAGTGTCCCCACGATCTTTAAGAAATTCTCTTGCCTATCTTCAAATGGTGTCTGCCGTTCACTTGCGGCCCCAAGTACCATATATACCTGCCCCTCTTTCTTAAATGGCAGGTAGAGGCGAGCTATACCTGTGGGCTCTTCTTGTTCCTCCCGCTCAAATCTGATTAGCCTTTCCCCTGTTTGTGCCACTTGATCAACTAACGCCTCGCTTTCAGCAGGTGCCGGTTCCTCAACCAGGCCCGACTCCATATATGTGTCGATCTGTGGTTGCAGATTCTTACTATCTCCTCCATAGGTAATAATCGCGATTATTAAATATCCAAAGTGACCGCCCTGGCGGATCTGCTTAACGCTTTGTTGCAAGAGGCGTTGTCTATCACTCGCCCCGGTTGCGCTTACCAATGTCTCGCTTACACGCAGCAAGGCCCGTTGCCTGCGCACACTGTCTTGCTCATGCCTTTTACTTCGCGTAACGCTGTTAAGCAGTGTGGCCATATATGCCGTAAGGATGGCTATGAGCGGCGCATCAAGAAGCGAGCCCAGCAGCTCATGTATATGGAACACATAGGGGTGTGCCATGGGCGGCGGAAAGAATAACCCGAGCAACACAAATAGATCAAAGCCTAGCGCGGCTGCTAAGCCGCCCCGGTAGCCATAAGCGAACGCTGCAACAAAGATAGTTGAGAAACCATAGCGGTAGAATGGCGATCCGTTCCCAAAAGGAGGAGATGATATGTAAGCAGTAAAATACATGACCAGGCCGCAGATGATCACATCCAGGCTATAGATAGCGAAATCTCTGTAGGGATTATTCGAGCGGGCCAGGGGGGGTAGTATTTCTGGCTCTTCATCTGTGGCAGGGGGACTCGTATTGCTGCGTCCCCCTAGTATGCTTCTCTTTCGCTTAGCTCGCTGCGCTTTACGTTGTCCTGCTGTACTTACCTTATCCGTTTTTTGCCATGGTAAACGGGGCATAAAGATTTTGAAGACGGGGGCGTAGAGAGTAACAACCAATGACTGTATAAAGGTGATGCCGAGGGACAGCAATAACGGGAGCGTTGGATTTTTGATCGAAAGCATAATCCATGCGAACGCATAGAACCACCAGGCCCAGCGCCAAATCAGGAAGAAGTACGTAGGGATGCTGCGTAAACGTCGCCACGTGGTCCGGGGTATGCCTCTAAGTGATTTTGCCCTCTGGCTCATAGCTCTATGCTTCCCCTATCGCTGCGAGCGAGACATGTTGTCTTCATTCAAAGACTATTCTCATCTGCTGGCAGTATGCATTAATTTTAATAAACCTGTCAATAAGTATTTACCTGGGAAGTGCTATATGCGATACTTCTTTGTGGGTAGAATAACAATTGGAAAGGGGTATACAATGCCGGGACAAATCTCAAGACCTATTCGCGCACTGGGCGTGCTCACCGGTGGTGGTGACGTGCCAGGGCTGAACGCCGCCATCAAAGCACTGGCCTATCGTGCGGAACCGATGGGTATCCGCATTATGGGTCTGCGTGAGGGATGGAAGGGTATCACCTACCTTGATCGATCACGCAGCGAAGATTCTCAGATCTTTAACGCTGAGGAACCAGCTACATGGCAGGATAACTACCTGATGCCCTTGAACAGGCTTAATACGCGCACCATCGACAGGCAAGGAGGCACGATCCTGCAATCCTCCCGTACCAATCCCGCGCGCATACGTGTGTGCGAGCTGCCACCACACCTGAAATCATATAGTGATAGCCATGCGCCGGATGACTATGTTGATCTCACCGGTGAGGTGCTGGCGAACCTGGACTTTCTGGGACTGGATGGGCTGGTGGTGATTGGTGGAGATGATACCTTAAGTTATGGGGCCATACTCTCAGAAAAAGGGGGTCCAGTCTGGGGGATTCCCAAGACCATGGATAATGATGTGCATGGCACCGATTACTGTATCGGGTTTCAGACAGCAATCAACCGGGCGGCAGAATTTATCAACCGCATGCGCTCTACCGCCGAGTCTCATAGCGAAACCGTCCTGTTCCGCATGTTTGGTCGCGACGCGGGCTTCACTGCGCTTGAGACGGCCATTGTGACCTGGGCTGATCGTCTGCTAATACCAGAAGTGCCTGTCGATATCGACACACTGGCCAGACGCATTGCCAAGGACCGGCGCAACCCGCAGAATTATTCGACGGTAGTGCTCTCGGAGGGAGCGAACCTTGGTGTGCCCGTGCCTGAAATCGGCCAGCCCGATGCCTATGGTCACCGCAAAAAGGCCAACGTGGCTGAGTTCCTGGCCGATCAACTCACCCAGCGCATACCCGGTGTGCGCTTTCTGCCGATTGACCTGACGTATTTCCTACGCAGTGGCGAACCGGATGTCTATGACAAGCACATGGCCATCTATTATGCCAATTTGGTTATGAGCCTGCTTGAATCAGGCACATATGGCGTTATGGCAGCACATCGCGACGGGGACTTTATTAGTACAGATATCCCGGGGAAAGACTTGCCTGCACGACGCGTGGACCCTGCTGACTATCATTCCACGCGCTATCGCCCCCGTTTCGAGCATATTTCAGGTCCCTATCGACCGCAAGTGTAGAGCTGGGTTTTGCAGAAACCGTTACCCTGAAGGATAGAAACCATGGTGTTGTATAATGAATTAAGCATTGAGTGACAAACTCAAGCAAATGAGGAGAAAGAGGTGTTGAAGAATATAAAATGGCAAAAACCCCTGCGACAAAAGTGATCTCGATGGGAATATGTAGTTTTTGCAAAGGTGAGTTTGAGAGCACAAAGATGACCCAGCACCTGAAATATTGCAAACAAAGGGCCATTGAAATCGCTGCCGGGACACAAAGCGCTACAAAAGCTCAGAAAACCAAACTCTTCCATATCGTTGTTGAAGGACAGTACAACCCTCAGTACTGGATGCATCTCGAAATGCCCGTTACGGATACCATGGCGAACCTTGATAGCTTTCTCAGGGATACCTGGGTAGAGTGCTGTAACCACCTGAGCGCATTCAGGGTTGGAAATACGAATTACTCCTTTGATCAGGAAGACCTCTATTACTTTGGGGACAATGAGGATAGTGAAAATGAGGAAGACGAGGAAGAAGATGGCGATGAGCCGGAAAACCTGCTTGCCAATCTCCCGCCTTTCTTTTTGGAGTCCATACCTCCTGAGTTGCTAACCGAGCTGAATAAGTTTGAGTCCAGAGGGGACCTTGTGGACTTCCTCGAAAAAGAAGTAAAAGCTTTGACGAAAATCGAGCCTGAAGTGCTCCACTCTGTCGAAGACCGGGAGGCAATGTACAAGCGCTATATGCTGGGGTCGACACTACGGGGGCTTCTCCAGAACCTGCAAGATTGCGATATGTATGTACCATTGGAGGAGGCTCTCAAAGTCGGCAAGAAGTTCTTCTACGAATATGACTTCGGTTCCACTACACACCTGGCGCTGCGGGTAGTGTCAGAACGGGAAGGGGTAGTTCAAGGAAAAGAGAATGAAGCTACTATCGAAATTCTGGCCAGGAACGTTGCGCCGGTGATTCTGTGCAAGGTATGTGGAAAACCCGCTAAGATGGTAGCCTCCGGGTACTTTAATGTGGAGGAGGATGCGTATTGCAGCAAAAAATGTGCGCGGGTGAGCGGCGCTGACACTGAAATGTTATTGCCCGTGGTAAATTCTCCGAGGGTTGGAGTGTGTGGTTATACTGGACGGGGTTAGCGCTGCTAGATGCCAGCTTGCATAACAAAGCTTTTTGGCGAGACAGGGATGGTCTGCTTCGTGAAGATGAAGCCTGCTTTTTTTGAAGAGAAATGATTATGTTGTTCAAGAAGTACCGGCTGATCATTCTAGTGCTCGCACCTGTACTTTCGTTCACACTGTTGACGGTCGTGAGCTGCGGCTCTGTGCAAGGACCTGCAACAACCACAGCTCATGTCGATTGTTCCTCTACGACCAATGTATGCCATGGTAGGCTGCTCGTCTTTTCCAAGACAGGCGGATTCCGCCATGCCTCCATCAAGGATGGCAAAATAGCGCTGCAGAAGCTGGCTACTGAACATAACTTTGCGGTCGATTTCACGGAAGACTCGACGGTTTTTAACGATGCAAACCTGGCACACTATGATGCTGTTGTCTTCCTGCTTACTACCGGCGAGGTACTCAATGACAGCCAGCAAGCAGCATTTGAACGGTATATTCGGGCCGGCGGTGGGTATGTAGGTATTCACTCGGCCACCGATACTGAATACACCTGGTCCTGGTATGGTGGCCTTGTAGGCGCCTACTTCGACCGCATTCATGGGCATTCAAAGGTCGTGCAGGCCACCGTTCATGTAGTAGATAGAACCCATCCATCAACTGTTATGCTGCCAGCTCTGTGGGTGCGCACTGATGAGTGGTACAACTTTGCTTCAAACCCAAGTGGCAGGGTGCATGTACTGCTGACGGTGGATGAGAAAACATACAAGGGTGGAGTGATGGGCGCTAACCATCCCATCGCCTGGTACCACGAGTACGACGGTGGGCGGGCCTGGTATACTGCAATGGGCCATACTTCAGAGAGCTATTATGAGCCTTTGTTCCTGGCACACTTGTGGGGCGGCATTACATATGCAGTCGGTCGGGATTGAGACATTCAGCAACATCCACTCAATTATAGACGCTTGCGCACATCCTGGTAGCGCGCTGAGCAACTAGCATAGACGACACTGGCTGACTTGTCAAATTTCCTTTGGCGAACCGTTGCCCGAACGTCGTATACTTGAGTAGATACCACAACGCAGCTAAATGGATAGGACAGTAACTCACATGTCAAGCACGACCCCGGGCAGGGCAAATCCCGAAGCGCCTTCATCACCAAAGATTAGGTTGCAGACTTTTCGTGCTTTGCGCTATCGCAATTTTCGCCTGTTATGGATAAGCCTGATCGTCTCGTCCGTGGGCACATGGATGCAAATCGTGGCACAAAGCCTGCTTGTGCTGCAAATTACGCATGGTTCGGCGCTCGCGCTTGGTATCGTCGCCCTGGCGCAAGCAAGCTCTTTCTTTCTGTTCGCGTTGATTGGTGGAGGTGTCGCAGACCGTGTTGATAAGCGGCGCTTCCTGCTTATAACGCAGAGCCTATCGATGCTGCTCGCCTTTATACTTGGCGTTCTAACCATCACGGGAGCTGTACAGGTATGGATGATCGTTGTACTGGCGTTCTGCTCCGGCACAGTCTTGAGCTTTGATCAACCGACACGTTCGTCACTTATCCCGGTACTCGTTCCCAGGCAAGACCTGATGAATGCAATTTCGCTGCAATCCGTTGTTTTCAATGGCTCTGCCGTGATCGGTCCAGCACTGGCAGGTATCGCGATTGGTTTGCTGGGGTATGCTGGACATGCGATTGGACTGACGGGTAGTTTAGCCGGTTATGCCGGTAACTTCTTTCTGAATAGCCTGAGCTACCTGGGTGTGCTCATTGTGCTATACCTGATACGTGTGCCGAAGGACGCGGCTGAACAGAGCACAGAGAGGCGTGGGCCAATGCTTACCTCGATCCGCGCTGCTCTTGGAGCAGTGAGGCGCGATCCTGCGTTGCCATGGGTGCTCTCTGGATATGCTGCACTGCTCTTCTTTGGTCCTTCTTCAACACTTATTCTACCAATCTTCGCGACGCAAATTCTTCACCTCAACCCCTTTCAGTTGGGGTTACTGTTTTCTGCCTCGGGGCTGGGGACATTAATCGGCGCATTGATTATAGCCTCACTTGGGGACTTCCGGTATAAGGGGGTGCTGCTCCTGACTGCTTTTCTGCTCTGGACGGGGGCGCTGCTCTTTTTTGCGTTCAGTCGTGTCTTCTGGCTCTCGCTATTGGCGCTGCTGCTCTTCGGTATGTCTCAGAACGGAGTGGGAGCTACGGTGATTACGCTTGCGCAACTACGAGTACCACCGCAGATGCGCGGGCGCGTCATGAGCCTGAATACACTCCTGATTATGGGAGTACGCCCACTCGGTGATTTTCCTGCCAGTGGTTTGATCGCCTTGATTGGCGGGCCGCTCACGGTGATTATCAGCGCGTTGCTTGTGGGCAGCTACTCGCTCTACCTGGTCATAGGCCGACCCGTTATACGCAGATTGTAACAGCCGGTATCGTATACTTAGGGGTGGGTTAGCAGAATGTGTAATAAAGAAAGGGATACAATGAATAGAGAAGATACACAGGCTGCACAGCAAGTGGTCACGCAGTTGGCGCAGGGCGATTTTGCGGCTGTTGAGCAAAGGTTGGCGGGCAACATCAGGCAACAACTGCCAGCAGAGAGGCTGCAGGCAACCTGGCAGGCACTCGAAACGCAAGTGGGCTCATTCAAAGAGCAGTTGGGAGCACACACCTTCCAGGTACAGTCGACCGAGATGATCATTGTGACCTGCGCCTTTGCCATGGTCAACCTGGATGTCAATGTGTCCTTCAGTAGCGCGGGCGAGATCAGCGGCTTAACAATTACTCCCGTTGGAAGTGTGGAGCAGCAACTTACCTCGAGCTATGAGCCACCGGCTTATGTAAAGCTCGATTCCTTCAAGGAGCAAGAAGTACAGGTAGGACAGGGTGAGTGGGTGCTGCCAGGAATACTGAGCATGCCGGTAGGTAAAGGGCCATTTGCGGCTGTGGTCCTGGTACAGGGCTCGGGTTCACATGATTGGGATGAGACGATTGGACCCAATAAACCGTTCCGTGATCTCGCCTGGGGACTGGCGTCACAAGGCATCGCGGTGTTACGCTACGACAAACGAACTAAGGTGTATGGGACAAAGATACAAGATCTGATGGCGACCTTTACCGTGAAGGAAGAGACGATTGATGATGCGCTGGCCGCTGTTGCATTACTGCGTCGCAATGCACAGGTGAACCCGCAGCAGATTATGGTGCTCGGGCACAGCCTGGGAGGGTATTTACTGCCGCGTATCGGCACAGCGGATCCAGCAATTGCAGGCTTAATTGTGCTGGCCGGCATGACGCGAAAACTGGAAGACACGATACTGGATCAATATACGTATATTTTCTTGCTGTCCGGCACCCTTCCGGCAGAGCAGCAACAGCAACTGGAAGAACTGAAGAAGCAGGTTGCCCGTGTGCAAGACCCTGCTTTGTCGCTGTCGACTCCTGCAGCAGAACTGCCACTAGGCGTCCCACCTGCCTACTGGCTGGACCTGCGTGACTACCAGCCTGCGATTATGGCACAAGCG
>WNGJ01000541.1_pt1 | contig 40535 bp, 34 predicted proteins | sample 5400611 | NCBI WGS metagenome assembly WNGJ01 (sample SAMN13153375, study PRJNA577476) | soil metagenome | isolation source: 40 cm soil or saprolite under Garry oak tree replicate 1 | place: USA:California | collected 2016-06-15
GGCGATGCGTGATGTGTAGAGTGGTACGCCCCAGCGTGAGTTCGTCCAGGGCATCCAGCAGTGCGCGCTCGGTCAAGGCATCAAGGTTTGCGGTGGCTTCGTCGAGAATGAGGATAGGCGCGTTTTTCAGGAATGCGCGGGCAATCCCCAGGCGCTGGCGTTCGCCGCCGGACATCTGCAGCCCCTGCTCACCGACCCTGGTTTTGAGTCCCTGGGGCAGCTGGCGCACAAACTCGGTGAGCTGTGCCTGTTCCACGACTGCCTCGATCTCCGCCTCGCCGGCTGCGGGCCGCGCCAGCAGCAGATTGGCGCGCAGCGTGTCGTTGAAGATGTAGGTATCCTGAGCGACGACACCGACCAGTTCGCGCAGCTCGCGCAGGTTGTAGCGGCGGATGTCATGCCCGTTCAGACGAATGGCGCCGCTCGCCGGGTCCCAGAAGCGTAGCGCGAGGCGAACCAGCGTACTTTTGCCCGCTCCGCTGGGACCGACCATCGCTACGCGCAGGCCCTGGCGCAGTTCGAAACTGATATCGCTGAGAACCTCGCGTTCGCCAGCACGGTAGGTGAAATGGACCTGCTCGAATGATAAGGCATAGCCGCCGGGATTCACCTGAACAGGTTGCGGCGCGTCGCTCTCGATCACGGGCGGCGGCGCATCGGTTACGGCGAAGACGCGCTCGGCAGCAGCCAGCGAGTGCCCCAATCCCTGGAAGGCCGGGGCAAGCGGCTGCACCGCCTCGAAGCTTGCCAGGATCAGCAGGCCGATTACGCCCAGGTAGACGCCGTCGATGTAACGCGTCGCCACCATAGGGATCGTCAGGATAATGAGTACCCACATGGCAGTGTTCATCAACAGGTCGCCCAGCGCGCTTTGCAATCCTGTGATCGTTGCCATGCGGCGCTGCACGCGGCCCAGGGCGCGGTCGCAGGCAGCCAGTCCCTCAAGCTGGGCCTGGCTGCGCCCGAAGGCCAGCACATCCTGGATGCCCTGCAAGCCATCGACCACCTGCGTGTTCAGTGTAGCACGCGCGGCTACCTGTTGTTTGCCCAGGCCGCGAGAGAGCCACGCCGAGAGGCATGGCATACCGAGCCCCGCGGTGGCCAGAAAAGCGAGCGCGACCCAGGCCAGCCCAGGGCTGAAAATAGAAAAGATGCCAAAGGTGAAGAGGCTGATCACCAGGGCGACGACCATTGGCGAGACGACGCGCAGGTAAACGTTCTGTAGCTCCTCGATATCGGCCACAAGGCGTGCCAGCATATCGCCGCTGCGGTGGACCAGCAGGTGCGCCGGGGCCTGCGGTTCGATACGTTTGTAAGCCCATACACGCAGGTGGGCCAGCAGGCGCAAGGTCGTGTTGTGTGAGACCAGTCGCTCGACATAGCGCGAGGCGGCGCGCACGATGCCCATCGTTTGCACCAGGTAGATGGGGATGCTGAGCAAGACCAGCAATGGGCCGAGCGCCGCGGCTGCGATGAGGTAAGCCGCCATACCGAACAGGCTGATACTGCTAACCAGCATCACGCTGCCCAGGAGAATCGCCAGAGCGATTCTCCAGCGCAACGGCGACAAGAACGCGAGCAGGCGTGTGAACGTTTTCATAGCTACCTTTCAATCTGCTGATGCGTAATCACTGCCCTGGAGCGCAGTTGCAGAATGCCTTTCAATACTGCCTTCGGACACTTCCGACGTGCTGACCACGCCCAGTGGGCGGGCATATGTGCTCAGGGTTAATGCATCCCGCGGATCGTCGAAGCCGATCCGCCCATCTTCCAGCACGACGATGCGGTCGGCCTGGGCAATGGTGTTGTAGCGATGCGCGATCACCAGCACGGTGCGGTCACGCATCAGGCTGGTGAGCGACTGCCGGATGCGCGCCTCGCTGTCAGGATCAAGGCAGGATGTTGGCTCGTCCAGGATCAAGATAGGTGTGTTTTTCAGGATGGCACGGGCGATAGCGACGCGCTGCGCCTGCCCGGCGCTGAGCTGCATCCCTTGCTCGCCTACCTGGGTGTCGAAGCCGCGCGGCAGTTCGTCGGTGAAGGCCGTCACTCCCGCCAACGTCGCCGCGTGCGTGACCTCATCGTCACTGGCCTCCGGCCGGGCCAGGCGGATGTTCTCGCGCACCGTGCCGTAGAAGAGATAGGGACGCTGCGGAACGAGGGCTACGTACTCCCGCCACCTATGCGGCGAGAGTGCAGTGATGGGCACGCCATTTGCGCGAATCGTCCCGCTTGTGGCATCCATAAAGCGCATGAGCAGGTTGACCAGTGTAGTCTTGCCTGCGCCGCTGCGACCGACAAGAGCAGTGCAGGTGTTGGCCGCGAGCCGCAGGCTGACACCATCCAGCGCCGGTTGCTCCTTCCTGGGGTATGTATAGCTGAGCGCGGTGATGTCAATGGTGATCGGCCCTGTCGGAAAGGATTCCTCAACAGCCGGTTCTCCCCCAGTAGGTAACGGCGTTTCCAGAATCTCGAAGATGCGCCTGGCCGACGCCGCGCCTTCCATGGCGGCGTGACGCTGCACGCCAAGTTCCTGCAATGGGCGGTAAAACTCCGGCGTCAGGAGCAAGATGAAGAAGGCGCTATCAAAGCTGATGCCGTTATTGAGCAGGCGCACACCCAGCATTGTGGCGATGACGCCAATAGCCGTCAACGTCATAAATTCCAGCACAGCTCCCGAAAGGAAAGCGTAACGCAGCACCTGCAAGGTTTTGTCGCGAAACCTGTCGCTGATGAGAGCGATGCGCTCCTGCTGCGCCTGGCTGCGGCCAAACATCTTCAGCGTTGTCAGCCCCTGCATCACATCCAGGAAGTGGGCGCTCATGAGCGAAAGCGTAGCCCATTGTGCCTGGGTACGCTTCGAAGTGTTGCCGCCCACCAGCGCCATGAGCAGCGGGATAACCGGCCCGGTGAAGAGCAACAGCACGGCGCTGAACCAATCAACCGGCAAGATCACGACGATGATGAGCAGGGGAACAACTACGCTCAACACGAGCTGCGGCAGGTAGCGACCGATATAGGCGTCCAGCCGCTCGATCCCCTCGGAAATAACGGCAGCCAGTTCGCCCGTGCGCTCGCCCGAGCTCCAGGCTGGTCCAAGCTGCAGCAGGTGCGCAAAGACACGCTCCCGCAGCGACGACTTGAGGCGAATTGCCGCCCGCTGCGTGGTAACTTCGCGTCCCCAGAGCAGGGATGCTCGTAGAATAAGCGCTCCCATGAGCAGAGCGAGTGGCATAAGAACTTGCGCGAGGCCCTTGTGCGACAGGAAGACCGCGTTGACGATCTTGCTCAGCAAAGCTATTTGAGTAATGGTGGCAATAGCTCCCAGCATGCCCAGTACAATGGTGAACGCCAGCATACCGCTCGATGGTTTGATGTATGCAAGTAGTTTTTTATACATGCGTCTCTGCCATGAGCGCCGTGCGCAGTCGGGGCAGTGAGCGATAAAAGTAGGCCTTCACTGTGGGCACCGACATCTCGAGCATGCGCCCGATCTCTGAGAAGGTGAGGTCCCTGGAATAGCGCAGGTGCACAATTGAGCGAGACTTCGGAGAGAGCGTGAACATTGCTCTTTGAAACGTGCATTGCAGGTCAAATTGCTCCGCCATCTCCTCGGGCAGCGGCTGAGGATCCGGTATGAACTCCAGTGGTGACGATTCCTCCTCGCTGCGTTCACGTTCTAACGCAGAGAAGTAGACCATGCGCCTGCGCTGTTGCGTTCGCAGCTCATCCAGGCAGCGATTGCGCGCGACCTGAAACAGCCAGCCTTTGGGGGACGTATCCGTTCTCAGTGTTGCCAGGGAGGTATAAAGTTTGAGGAAGACGAACTGCAGCACATCATAGGCCTGATCATCGTCATTGAGAAACCTCCGGATATGGCGAAGCAATGGGTTCTGGTATCGATCCACCAGGGCTTCAAAGGCGTGCTCGTCGCCTGCACGGGCCTGTTCTAACAGGACACTATCAGGATCTCTTGCTATCGGCTGCGCATAGCGCTGCTGTACGTATTGCATCTTCTCTTGCCTTTCTAGTCCTCCTGTGAGCACCAATATGCTTGTCATCTGGATGCGCCTTACACCTCAACATCGGCAATAGACTCCCGTATCCAGGTGGGACGATAGGGGAAGCGCTCTGCCTGCTCGCGCGTGGTGACCCCGCTGAGCACCAGGAGAGTGCGCAGGCCGCTCTCGATCCCAGCGACGATATCGGTATCCATGCGATCCCCGATGATCGCGGAGTCCTCCGAATGAGCCTCGATAGTGCGCAGGGCCGTGCGCATCATCAGCGGGTTCGGTTTGCCAATGAAATAAGGCTTAATGCCGGTGGCTGCACCCTGTACGAACAGCCAGCCTGTGATGGCAAGCAGGATGCCCGGGACGATATAGGTGAAACTGATCATCTTTCGACGACCGATTGTATCAAACAGGCAACCAAGGAGCAGAGGCCCAAAGAAATTGCCAACTGCGAACGGGATCAGGTACAACCCAATGCTGCTATTCGGAATGTTATAGAATTTGGTGAGTACCAGGCCATAGGTGAAAAAGATCGCGTTGTAGAGGAAGGCCCGACCAACCAGGAGCGAGAACCCGAGTAGCGAACGCGTGGGATACCGCCGCAGTATGACGCGTGCGATCTCACGAAAGCTTACCGTGCCGATCGGGCGTATCATGATGTATCCCTGTGGCTCTGGCAGTGATTGGAGATGCTCCTCCCTCATGACCTCTTCCTCAATCATGCCGACGACCCGCTCCGCCTCATCGAAGCGGCCATGGATCATCAGCCAACGTGGGCTCTCGGGGAGATTGCGCCTCACGAGCAGGACCGCCAGCCCAAGAACAGCGCCCATCCCAAACGCCAGCCGCCAGCCGACGTCCACTGGGAACAGGTGGGGGTTGAGCAGGACTGTTGTCAAGACGGCGCCGACCGCCGTACCAACCCACCAGCTGCCGTTGATCGCGAGATCCACATGGCCACGAACGCGCGCCGGGATCAGCTCATCAATAGCGGAGTTAATGGCTGCATACTCTCCACCGATTCCCGTGCCCGTCAGGAAGCGACAGGCGGCGAACCATATGAAGTTGAAGGAGAAGGCTGTTAAGACGGTGGCCACAAGGTAGACGCACAATGTAATCATAAAGAGCTTTTTACGCCCAAACTTGTCGGTAAGGCGGGCGAAGAACAACGCGCCCAGTACTGCACCAATCAGATAGGCTGTGCCTGCGGCTGAGACCTGCACGTCGGAGAGGTGAAGCGTATGCGAGTCTGTGAGTACAGCGCTAATAGAACCGATGATGGTGACCTCAAGGCCATCGAGAATCCAGGTAATGCCAAGCGAAATGACAACCAGCCAGTGCCACCGGCTCCAGGGGAGACGATCTAGTCTGGCGGGAACATCGGTCCTCACCCCTTTCGCGTTGAGCCCGATGTTACTACTCATACGTTCCATGGCTCCAGGCCTCCTTTGCATCTTTCCAGGCTGCTCGAAGCGTCTGGCCTGAGCGCGTAACGCTAGAGGCGAAGCGTCGTTGGCCAGACGGATAAGTGCCCAGAGAATCAGTTCTAGTAGTCAGGATCAAACGTCTTTATAATGAGCAGTGTCACCCCCAAAATATCGAGGATGGACGCTACAATACTCATGATGATGGCATAGGTTGGCATCGCAAATACGCTCCTTCGTCGCGTCCTATCAGCTAGCACATTACGAGTTGTGTTCGACACGGGCGCACGGTACTTGTCTCCTTTGCATTTCTGTGCGGTTTGATGTATTCGCTTTGCCAGGCTCGTGACCCGACAACCTCATCACCACGCTAACAGGTAGTATTCTCTTGTCTTCACCGTACCAAGTATATATCGTAGATACCTTTTTGTCAAGTATTTATGTTATCTCATCTACCTTCACCGTACCAAGTATATATCGTAGATACCTTTTTGTCAAGTATTTATGTTATCTCATCTACTATTAAACGAAACGAAAATATATTTTCTATGGATGCTATCTCATCAATTTTAACGTGAAAAAAGAAAATAGCAACTACTTACGTAGGGCTTGTGTGTATGAACCTTCAAAAATTAAGAGGGTATGTAGGGACGCGATAAATCGCGTCCAGGCCTCGGTTCAATGTGCGCCGTTGTGGACGCGATTTATCGCGTCCCTACATTTGATCCCTGATTAATTTGTTCATGTTCATTAACACAAGGCGAGCTGCACCTGTTCTAGTAAATGAAGAATGATCGATTCCTTCATCTATGACGATTTATATGTTCCACAAACACGGTTGGCCGTCACCGTTGTTTCATCATCGCACTTCAGAGAGAAGCGTGCTGTTTGCCTCTCCGCTGGCTGATTCTTTCCCCACAGGGACGATAAGCCACTTGAGAGGTGATTTGAGATGGGTAGTCACCATAAAATAACTGATGAGATACCATCTTGCGAAAATATATTTTCGTTTCGTTTAATAGTAGATGAGATAACATAAATACTTGACAGAATTGTGGCTGCGACATATACTTGGTACGGTGAAGACAAGCGGGTTCATCTTGTTCGTGTTGTCCCTCTATATTGCTGCTTTCGCGCTCAGTTTTGGCGCCATCTTCTGGCTGATGAGCGCAGAAATCTTCCCGACGCGGGTGCGGGCAGTAGGGTCAACGATCTCCACGTTCGCTAATTGGCTCGCCAATCTGCTAGTGAGCGTTACCTTTCTCTCGCTGGTCAATGCGATTGGACAGCCAGGAACGTTCTGGCTCTATGCGGCCATGGGCGTGTTAGCTTTTGTCTTCTGTTTGAGATTGGTACCAGAGACAAAGGGCAAGAGCCTGGAAGAGATCGAGTACTACTGGGAACAACAGAGCCACCGGGTACCTACACCAACCAGTAGAGCTAAATAAAACGGCGAAACAGAAGCAATGTATTGCTGTAGAACGAGTTATATCTCGAGATTGGAATCAGGAAAGGGGCAAGAGATGCAAGAGATGAGTGAACTGAAACAGTATGTACGGCAGCTGTATAGACACAATGCTGATCAGCTTTGGAGAGAAATAATCTCTTACGCCGACTTAGGGACTATGGAGGATATGAAGAACGTGGTACACGAGGCCCAAAGACTGGGTATTCGTTTGATTATGGATCTGGTGTCCAATCACGTTTCAGAAGAACATGAGTGGTTTCAAAAAGCGCAAGCGGGAGACGAAAAATATAGAAGATATTTCATCGTACAGAAGACCAAGCCTCGCTTTGTCGGAAAGTTTCATAAAGACAGTGCAGTATGGGCTCGCTACATCGTCAATGGTAAAGAGGTAGATGTGAATATAGCCTTTCCCGAGATGGCGGGAGAGATCCCACATTGGCGAGAAGGGAAGGACGGGTATTGGTATTATCACACGTATTATCCGCAGCAACTCGATCTCAATTGGCGGAATCCGGATGTCTTTCTTGAGTTTGCCAGGATTATTATTTTTTGGACCAGTCTGGGCTTTAATTTTCGCCTGGATGCCATCCCCTTTGTCGGCAAAGGCGCCTACAAACAAACTGATGAAGATAATGAATATACGCATCAATTGACGGCTGCATTCAGATATATGGCGGAATCTATCAATCCGGAATGTGTTTTTATCGTTGAGACGTATGAAAAGGTACCTGTCATCGCTCGCTACTTTGGTTATACGCGTTTCAAACAATCACATTTAGCATATAACTTTCACTTGTGTACCTACCTTTGGGTGGCTCTGGTAGAACAAGATGCAAACTTTATCTGGCAAAAGCTCGATGAAGTAGATGAGATTCCGGTGCATGCTGATTGGATTAATTTTCTGCGCAATCATGATGAGCTAAGCCTGGCGTATCTACAGGACCCGCTGCTGAGTGATGTAAAAAACGCTCTGATGAAGTATAGAGAGCCGTTTCGAGAAGGATATGGCATTTCCGGGAGAACCTATTCACTGCTCGGGAGTGATGAAAAAAGATTCTTTAACGCATACTTCTTAGTTGCATCCCTTCCCGGTGGTGTGCTCATTCCATATGGAGATGAGGTAGGAAAGAAGAATATCCCGCTGAATAAACTTCCACAGCAGCTCAGAAAGGATACCAGGAATATTAATCGCGGCAAGTTAACAGCAGAGGAGCTTACATCAGCCAAAGGAAAACGAATTATGGATATGCTTTCTGGTATCATGCTCAGGCGACAAGTTTTAAGGGAGTATTTGAACGTCTGGCCACAAAGATTACCATCCCCTCCTGGTGTATTTGCGGCAACATACCGTTTTGGTATATCCGAACTGCTTGTTTTTGTGAATATAACAGATAAGCCTCAAAGCGTTGGAGTAAATGTCGAACTGTGCAAAGATTACACAAAGATACTCCGTTTGCATGAATTTGAATATGGAGAACATGAGATAACCCTGAGCCCATATGCCGGTGTCTGGTTGCAAAAATAGGGTACTTGATGCGGCCTGATCTGCTTCATTCTGCCAGCCAGTGAGTCCTCGCCTAGAGCAGGCGAGGACTCACTGGCTGGCGGACATGTCCTCAACTGGGTCAAGAGATCGGCTTGCGAGCCATGCAGCCAGCATTACGGGATGGGCGAGACCACGATATGGTTCTCTACCTCGGTAACGCCTGGAGCGGACCAGGTGGCGTCCGCCGCCGCCAGTTTCTCGGCGTAGGATCGCACCGTCCCGTGCAAGACGACCTTGCTTGACCACAATGAGATTGGTGACCCCTCTGACCCCTGTCAGGCGCTGTACGGCCCGTTCGGCATCTCGCTTCTGGAAGGCGTATTCAACCTCGCCTTTGAGCGTCACCCAACCTTTACTGACCGTCAAGGTCACGGCTCCAGACGGAATAGCGGCATCCCACTCGAGGGCTCTGAGCGCAGCAGCGGCCAGGTCCTGATCGGTGCGTTCGGCAGCACTGGGCAGGCGCACCTCGATATCGTTGACGACCGCCTTGACCCCACGAACGCGATGAGCGGCCTCTTCGGCGTGAATCTTTTTCAGGTACGAATCGACCCAGCCGGTCAGCGTGACGATGCCATCCTTGACCGAGACACCGACTTCGTTGGGCCGGACAGTCGTATCCCACTTCAATTCTTCCAGGACATCTCTCTGGATTTCTTCATCTGTACGGGTGCTAACCGCCATGTTGCTTGTCTCCTTTTCATTCTGTGCGGTTTAAATACATTAGCTCTGCCAGGCGCGTGACCTGACAGCCTCATCACTACAGGTCTTCATCATAGTAAGTATAGGTCGTAGAATATCTCCTGTCAAGTATTTATCTTATCTCATCTACTATTTTACGAAACAAAAATAAGTTTTCTATGGATATTACCTCATCTACTATTTATCTAAACAAAAATAAATTTCCCTTTTGAGAAGAAGCTGTGCGAACATTGCAAGCAACTTCTATGAGGTTGCCGGCATAGGGGGCCAGTTGGAAATCACGTCAAACATCTTTATTGGATAAAATATATTTTTGCATCATAGATTAAAAGATGAGTTAATATAAATACTTGACAAAGCGGGGCACGGAACATATACTTGTATAGATGAAAGAGAAGGAGGAAACGACAATGCAGCGTACCACGCATCGACCGGCGGAAGCCAGCGGGATGTTTACCATTGGTGGCGATCTGAAAGTCTATCGTCTGGGCTTCGGTACCATGCGCCTCACCGGGGAAGGCATCTGGGGCCCGCCGCCCAACAAGCCAGAAGCCATCGCAGTCCTGCGCCGCGCCCTTGAACTGGGTATCAACCTGATCGATACTGCTGACTCCTATGGACCAGAGGTCAGTGAGTTGCTCATTGCAGAAGCTCTCTACCCCTATCCGAAAGATCTCGTTATTGCTACCAAGGGTGGCTTATTGCGTCCTGGCCCAAACCAGTGGGTACCCGACGGGCGTCCCCAACATCTGCGCGAGGCTCTAGAGGGCAGTCTGCGCCGCCTGCGCCTCGATCACATCGACCTCTATCAATTCCATCGACCGGACCCCAGGGTTCCATTCGAAGTCTCCGTCGGTGAGTTCGCGAAGATGAGGCAGGAGGGGAAAATTCGCCATGTCGGGCTCTCGAATGTCACCATCGATCAACTGGCGCGAGCGCAGAAGATCGTGCCCATTGTCACTGTGCAGAACCACTATAACCTGGCGCACCGTGAGTCCGAAAATATGACGGCTGCCGAGTCCGAAGCGATGATAGATATCTGTGCAGAGCAGGGTATCGGCTTTATCCCCTGGTTCCCTCTGGCAACTGGCGAGCTTGCTCGCGAGGGCGGACCGCTCGACCAGATCGCCAGGCGGCATAATGCCAAACCCAGCCAGATCGCAATTGCCTGGCTCCTCCAGCGCTCCAGTAACATGCTCCCGATCCCAGGAACCTCCTCGGTGAAACACCTCGAAGAGAACGTGCTGAGCGCAACGATCAAACTGACCCAGGAGGAGTTTGAGGCTCTGGACCGCAGCAGTAGGCTTCCTGAGTTATGACTTAGCGACAACTTCTCTCTCTGGTGGATTGTTAAGGTTCAAGCGAGACGTGCTCTCGGCCAAAATCGCGGTGAGCAGGATGAGCCGACCTACAAATGGCAAGTTCGTTCATCGCGTTATGCCATTCGTCCTGAAGCGCGCGCTTCACCCTGATGAGGCGATCAACCTTTCGTTGTGAAACGAGATACGGCAGTGGATTAAGCTCCAGCGCTTCAGCCTCAAGAGCGCTTATGCGAAAGTCAATTTCCTCAATTTGCTGGGTGAGGCTTTGAACCGTTTGCTGAATAGGTTCGCAATCTGGATGGGTATTAACCGCCATGGTGTGTCTTCTTTCCATTCTGTGTTGCTGCGGCTTCTCTTTAGCCGTGTCTGGAATGATGATACCGCCCCTGGTCGTTTCTTCTCTAGAATCAGGCTTGACGACCACGCGGTCGCCTAATGGTCGAATCTTTGCCATAGCAAACACACTTCTTCTGTCAATAGGACTCATTGCTTTTCTTCACCGTACAGAGTATAAGGCATCTCTGTTGCCCTTGTCAAGTATTTATATTATCTCATCAACTATTTAATGAAACAAAAATATATTTTCCATAGGGAAGATGCTGTCTTATGGATGGGATACAAGAAGGTCATTCATAGCAAATTGATGAGATAAATCAATGAAATCGTTTCCTATCCTTGTACGGAGGAGCTAGAGTAGAACAAATCAAGCGCCGCCGTAATCACTTCCCCGGTAGGAATATCAGCAACAAACGAGGCATGATGATCGCAAGACATACAGCTGCGATCAATGCCACAAATTGGACATGTAAGACGCCATGAGATGACAGGGTGGTGATATGAGCGTGTGAGTATACCAGCCGTAACGAGGTTGAAACACCAGTAGATACCCACAGTTGCCGTTCCTACGGCAGAGGCCAGGTGAAGGGGACCAGAGTCGTTCGAGACCAATACCCGGCAACGGTTGAGCAGACTTACGAGACCACCAAGTGAAAGACATCCACACAGGTTCTGGGGCACAGCCTCCATTGCTGTGATAACTGCATTAACCAGATGCTCTTCCTCTTTTGTTCCCACTACAACTATATGCGCCCCCGCAGTCGCCAGGGCCTCGCCCACGGCGCTAAACTTCTCGGGGGGCCAGCGACGTTCGGGATCACCTGCCCCTGGATGAAGGGCAACGAGTGGTTTCACCCGTTCAGGGACAACCCTTCGCGCCTCGACAAAGTCCTCCTCAATGACAGAGATACGCGGTTCCAACACGGTGGCCTTTGCTCCTATCAACGAGACAACTTCCAGATAGCGTATGCTTTCAGGTTGGAAGTAGATATACGGCGCCCATCGATCGAGTGGGACAGCATCTGGTGTTTTCAGGCCCACGGTCATGCGGGCGCCTAAGCGCAGAAGGAATGGATTAGAGTAGCGCCCACCACCATGAAGCTGGATAGCGAGATCAAAGCGTTCCTGGTTCATGGCCTTGAAGAACTGCTCCTGTTCCGCACGATTCTCCACGAGACCAGGCTCCTCGTTCACGCCCTTAAAAACGGGAACGACGACAACCCGATCAATAGGCCCCGGCCTGTTCGCGAGGAAGTTTGCATGCCACTTTTTGCCGAGTAGAACGATTTCGGCCTCAGGGTAGGCCACACGTAGAGCCTCTAGAGCAGGGAGCGCGAAGATAAAATCGCCAAGGCCGTTAGCGCGAAGTACCGCGATCTTGTGTACGTCAGGAACCAATAAGCTCTTTTCTCCTTACTTCTGGTGAAGGTAGAACATGGGTTATTCGCGGACCAGCAGCCGTGACCTACGATAGCTGCGCCTGGTCAGGCGTGCTACGATCAGATCTGTGATGATCGCTGCATCCACACCGAGTGTCGAGCAGATAAGCAAGGAGCCGAAAAAGGTTGCTGTTCCACTAGCACCTGGCAGTTCTGTGTTGTAGACGAGGGTGCCCACCCAGGCAAGGATGCCAAAAAAGCCAATGAGAGCACCGACGAAGGCTCCCATGACGACTACTAAACGGTTTGGTACTGCGCTTATCCAGTATGCGAGAAAGAGTGTGACTGGCAGTGCAAGAAGGAAGCCAAAGACATCTCCTATGAATACTCCACTGGATGGGTTAATCATCAGTGCTGGCATAATTGCAACGCCTCCTCAAAAATGTTTTCGTGTGAGAGCCTGTCTTATAAGAATTGCGTTAAGCGGAGAAACCCGCTGCAAGCAGACTGCCCACTTGTTCTACCGAGGTCTTCTTATCTTTACCGAACAAAGTATAGGTCGTAGGTGTCATTTTGTCAAGTATTTATATTATCACGTCAACTATTTTGTGAAACAAAAATATATTTCCGTTCCGTATTTATAGTTGAGATAATAGATAAATACTTGACAAAATGACACTCACAGCGTATACTTGGTTCGTTACATATGATCAGGAGACCTCCCCTTCCCTTCTGAATTTTAAAAATGAAAACGGTTATTTTATCGATTTCAGAAGGACACTGAGATGGATCAGTGAAAGAGGGTTGAGTCTTCTCGTAAACGAGCACTAGTGGTTAGAGATGGCTCAGTGTAAGCTGAAAGGAGACGATTGACCTATGGTAGCACAAACATGGCTTGAAGCAGCAACCTTTCCCCAGGCGACTGATGCGCAGGAGGCGGTTGCAGAACTGAAACGTGAGGGATTTTCCGAGCAGGATATCTCAGTCACCCCACAGTCCGATGGCGTCGTTTCTGTGTCTCCCGCCGCAGTTTGATACGCCTTACGTTTGTATTTTGAGAAGGCGTGTTTCCAGGGGCGACTTTGTAGTCGCCCCGCCGTATTTATTCCGTGGTCACCAAAATTTAGAAGTGGTTGCTGAGGAACTGGATAGAGTGAATCAGCTCGCCACATGGTGGCTCACAAGCTACCTCTAAGCTTGATCAGAAGTCTGCACCCCCTATCTGTATTCCTGTGAAGGGGTCTCATAAGATGCTCCTGCAACTTCTACTCAAGGAAAAAATTTATTTTTGTTTCGACAAATAATAGTTGAGTTAATATCCATAGGAAATTTATTTTTGTTTCGTGAAATAGTAGAGTATAATAGCATAAATACTTGACAAAACGGTAGATACGCCGTATAATTGTGCGGTGAAGAAAAGAGGACCTCGTCTTAAGAAACGGGCAGTCTTCTTGCGAAAAGATAGCATACCAAATACAAGGAGGAACAGATCTATGATTAGTCGTTATGATCCCTTCCGCGAGGCACTCAGCCTTCGCCGTGCGATGGATCAATTGTTCGAACAGAGCTTTGTGAATCCCAGTACGATGCCTGGCGCACAAGCTTTGCTGGCGCCTATGGATGTCTGTGAAACGAATAACGGCTACGAGGTGGATGTTGCGCTCCCAGGGGTGCGGCCGGAAGATGTTGAAATCACGGTTGATCAAAACACCTTGACGGTTCGAGGGCGTTACAGCCATCAGAACGATCATGAACACCAGCCGCAGGGTCAAACGCAGGGCCAGCAACAGCAAACTCAGCAGCGGGACGGAGGACAACAGACACAGCAGACGCAGCAGATGCAGCAGTCCCAGAGTGGCAAGGCTGGCCGCCATCGGCAGGGACACAACTGGCTCTCGCGGGAAATTGTCTACGGCGCGTTTGAACGAACAGTCACTTTCCCCAGGCCTATCGATACCAACAATATCCAGACGAAGTTCGAGAGTGGGATCCTCACGATTATGCTTCCTGTCAGTGAAGCGAGCAAACCAAAGCGGATCAGCCTGACGGCGGGCGACCAGAGTCAACAGAGTCAACCGCAGCAGGAGGCCGTAGGGGCTGGGCAAAAACAAGGGTAAATAGCAAGGGTAGTAACGGACTTCTGGAAAGGAGTCAAAAAAATGAATGTCATTGCTGATGCGCAGGTTTCTCGTCGCTACTGGTGGATCATAGGGTTACGCGGACTCCTGGCGGTGCTGTTCGGCCTGGCTGCCTTTTTCTGGACGGGACTGACGCTTCTGGCGCTGGTGTACCTCTTCGGTGCGTATGCCCTGGTGAGTGGTGTGATGATGGTGATTGTTTCGTTAGAAGGGCGCAAGTATTACCGGCAATGGTGGGTGTTGCTGATAGAAGGGCTCGTTGGCATTGCCGCCGGTGTGGTGGCCTTCGCATGGCCATTCATTACGGCGTTGGCCCTGCTCTACCTGATAGCGGCGTGGGCGATCGTGACCGGAGTTTTCGAGATCGCCGCATCTTTCTCAGGTCTGCTGCCCATGGCGCAGGAGTGGACGTTGGCCCTGGCTGGCATCCTCTCTATTCTGTTTGGCGTGCTCCTGGTCGTTCTACCTGGAGCAGGAATCTTGGGCCTGGTGTGGTTGATCGGGGCCTATGCCCTGGCTTACGGCATAGTGCTCATCATCCGTGCCTTCCAGTTCAGAACAGCAGGTACGACAGCAGGTACTGCTTAAACGCAGGAAAAGCCCATTTGCAATGTTTCACTTCGCCACATCTGAACTGACGAATTTTTTAATGACCTATGGCTACTGGGCGGTGCTGGTCTTCGTGGCAATCGAGAGCACGGGCATTCCCTTTCCTGGTGAGACCATGCTGCTCGTTGCATCTATCTATGCCGGGACGACGCACCGCCTCGCCATTCCACTGGTGATCGCGGCGGCAGCCGCCGGTGCAATCCTGGGGGATAATCTCGGCTACTGGGTTGGACGCGAAGGCGGCTACCGTCTGCTGCGCCGTTACGGCCATTACATTCACATCGATGAGCGAAGAATGAAACTGGGGCAGTACCTCTTCCGCAAGCACGGCGGCAAAGTAGTCTTCTTTGGGCGCTTTATCGCCGTCTTGCGTGCCTGGGCCGCATTCCTGGCGGGAACCAACCGCATGCCGTGGGCTGCTTTCCTGCTTTACAATGCGCTAGGGGGCATCACCTGGGCTACGCTCTACGGGCTGGGGGGCTACTTCCTCGGCGATAATGTGCATCGGCTGACGGGGCCAATCGGACCCATTACGATCGCGCTGGGCTTGCTCATCACCATCGTATCTCTGGTCTTCACGCGGCGCCACGAGCGACGCCTGGAGGAGGAGGCCGAGAAAGCCCTCCCCGGTCCCCTCGATGCGTCCCAGCCCGTGGGCTGAGCTGTTAGAGGGCTACGGATAATCAGACACCCAACAGAGTTGCCATAGCTCAGTACGGGACGCTTACGGTAGACTCACCGCGAGGCCAGAGGGTACAGGTTACTCTCGCTTTACCTATAAAAGATGAGGACTTATTTATGAGACGGAGAAATGCCTGGCCCGGCGGGCAAGTTCTCCTGAGTAACAGGCCGCTGAGGACGGTGGCCGTGACGGAAGAGGAAAGGAAGGTGCCATGCAGCAGAACGGACAGGAACAGCAGGAGCGCGGACGTCAGCAACAGGCGGCCGAGCAGCCAGCACAAGAAGGTCAGCCGAATTCCGCTACCGTTTCGGCTGAGGTAGAGCAACGGCTTGCCGCAGAGCAGCAGAGGGCGGAAGAGTGCCTGGACCTGCTGCGGCGAACACAGGCGGACTTCGTGAATTATCGGCGTCGCATGAGCCAGGAACAGGCCGAGGTACGCATCGCAGCCCAGAGTGAGCTGCTCTCCCGCCTGTTGCCGGTGCTCGATGATCTTGGACGAGCGCTGGGAACAGCGCCGCCAGAGCTGGCCTCGCACCCGTGGGTGCAGGGCCAGTTGCTGGTGGCGCGAAGGCTGACCACGCTGCTTGGCCAGTTGGGTGTGCGACAGATCGGCGCGCCTGGAGAGGCGTTCGATCCGCGCTGGCACGAGGCCATCACGACAGAGGTGCGAACAGATGTGCCTGAAGGAACGATCGTGCGTGTTGCCCAGCCGGGATATATTCTGGGAGAGCGTGTAATTCGCCCAGCTCAGGTCGTAGTCGCGCGCGCTCCGTCTCCCGTGAGCGGGGCGCAGGGATAGCACGGAGACGCTCCCGCACGTTATTGTGTGTTCAACAGGGTGAAGCAAGCGTATCTCGGATCCCCTCCAGCAGAGGAGGGTGTGAGGCGGGATAAGCCGGAAGGAAGTGAGAGTATGGTACAACCGATTATTGTGGCAGGAGACTTCGCCGAGCTGGAACGTGCAGTGCTTGAGCTTTGCGAGCAAATCGATCTGCTCGCCCAGCATTTTCCCGATGAGGAGGATCGTGCCTACGCTGATCAGGCGAAGAAATACCTCTGGCGCATGTATGAGAGTGCTCATGAGCGCGCGCTTGCCCGTGAAGGGCTTGAATGATGAACTGGAAGAAGTTGGACATATGCTAATGGATTGTGCTGCGCTATGTGCAGTACGGAGATGAGAGATAAAAGGAAGGAAGCGAGAAGCAATGGCAAAAGTAATTGGCATTGACCTGGGCACTACCAATTCGGTAATGGCGGTCATGGAGGCTGGTGAGCCGACCGTGCTGGAGAACAGCGAAGGTTCGCGGCTGACGCCCTCTGTAGTAGCCATTACCAAAAGCGGTGAGCGCCTGGTCGGCCAGGTGGCAAAACGACAGGCGGTGACCAACCCCGAAAATACAGTGTTTTCCATTAAGCGTCTCATGGGGCGCAAGTTCGATGATCCCGAGGTCCAGCGCACGATGAAGATGGTGCCCTACAAGATCACGCGCGCCCCCAACGGGGACGTCCGTGTAGTGCTGGGCGGACGCGAATACAGTCCGCCGGAAATCTCGGCGATGATCCTGCAAAAGATGAAGACCGACGCGGAAGCCAAACTGGGCGAGAAGGTTACCCAGGCCGTGATTACGGTTCCTGCCTACTTCAACGACTCGCAGCGCCAGGCGACCAAAGACGCGGGCACCATTGCAGGGCTTGAGGTCTTGCGCATTATCAATGAACCGACGGCTGCCTCGCTGGCATATGGGCTGGACAAGAAGAAGAGCGATGAGACGATCGCCGTTTACGACCTCGGTGGTGGAACCTTCGACATCTCCATCTTGCTGTTGGACGAGGGAGTCTTCGAGGTCAAGTCCACCAACGGCGATACGCACCTGGGCGGTGACGACTTCGACCAGCGCATCATTGACTGGTTGGCCGATGAGTTCCGCAAAGACCAGGGAATTGATCTGCGTAAGGACCGCATGGCGCTCCAACGCCTGAAGGAAGCGGCAGAGCGAGCCAAGATCGAACTCTCCTCGTCGTTGCAGACAGAGATCAACCTGCCTTTCATCACGGCTGATGCCAGTGGGCCCAAGCACCTGGTGATGACCCTGACGCGGGCCAAACTGGAGCAACTGGTGGGCGACCTCATCGAGCGCACGCGCGGCCCCGTCATGAAGTCTCTTGAGGACGCGGGTATCAAGGCATCCGACGTGAATGAGGTGATACTGGTGGGTGGACAGACGCGCATGCCCGCGGTGGTCGAGCTGGTGCGCAAGATCTTCGGCAAAGAGCCCCACAAGGGCGTCAACCCCGACGAGGTGGTAGCGGTCGGCGCGGCTATACAGGCGGGCGTGCTCAAGGGTGAGGTGAAGGACGTGCTCCTGCTCGACGTGACGCCGCTTTCCCTGGGTGTTGAGACGATGGGCGGCGTGATGACCAAGCTGATCCCGCGCAACACGACCATTCCGGCACGCAAAACCGAAGTCTTCACCACAGCGGAAGATAACCAGACGGCGGTGGAGATTCACGTGTTGCAGGGCGAGCGCGAGCTGGCACGCGACAACAAGAGCCTGGGTCGCTTCCGCCTGGAAGGCATTCCACCGGCCCCCCGAGGCGTGCCGCAGATTGAGGTGACCTTCGATATCGATGCCAATGGCATTCTCAATGTCACGGCACGCGATAAGGCAAGCGGGCGCGAGCAGAAGATCACGATCACCGCCTCCAGCGGCCTCTCCAAGGAGGAGGTCGAGCGCATGGTGCGTGAAGCCGAATTGCACGCGCAGGAGGACAGGCAGCGCAGGGAGGAGATCGAGACACGCAATCGTGCGGACAGCATGGCATATCAGGCCGAGAGGACGCTGCAGGATATGGGTGACAGAATCCCGGCGAGCCTGCGCAGCGAGGTTGAGGACAAGATCAAGGCCGTACGCGATGCGCTCGCTGGCAGCGATCTCACGCGTGTGCGCAGCGCGGCAGATGACCTGGAGCGCACGATGCAGCGCCTCGGCCAGGAGGCCTATAGTGAGGCCGGAGCAACCGCGGGTGCGAGCGATGGAACATCTGGAGCAGCATCCGGTAGTGAACCTGGGACCGTCGAGGGAGAGTACCGCGAAGTTTAGCAGCTCTGGCGTGTATGGTAGGGGCGACCCTTGCGGTCGCCCTGGAATGCAGGCGTGTATGGTAGGGGCGACCCTTGCGGTCGCCCTGGAATGTAGGCGTGTGTATGGTAGCAAGGGTCGCCCCGTTTTCGGGCTTTCAGGGAGAATGGGCTTATGGCCGTTGACTACAAGGACTATTACAAGATTCTGGGCGTGGACAAGAACGCGAGCCAGAAGGACATTCAAAAAGCGTATCGCAAGCTGGCACGCCAGTATCACCCTGATGTTAATCCAGGCGATAATTCAGCCGAGGAAAAATTCAAGGAGATCAACGAGGCTAATGAAGTGCTCTCTGACCCGGAGAAGCGCAAGCAGTACGACGAACTGGGCAGCTATTACCAGCAGTATGGACGAGGGCCCGGTACCACTGGACCGACGGGAGCGGCAGGCGGAGACGGCAGAGGGGGCGGCGGACGCGCTCAGTATCGTACCATGAGCGAGGAAGACCTGAATGACCTCTTTGGAGGAGCGTCACCGTTCTCGGACTTCTTCGAGACCTACTTCGGTTCAAGTAGTTCGGGCGCAACGAGGGGACGTACCCGTAGGACAGGGCGTGCTCAACAAGATACATATGCTCCGGCAAGACAGGATGTCGAGGCTGAAGTGGATGTGACCCTCGCTGAAGCATACCAGGGAGCGACGCGCACGTTCGAACTGACAGAGCCTGATGGTAGTGCTAGACGCCTGGAAGTGAAGATACCTCCGGGCGTGGATGAAGGTTCTCGTATACGCCTGGCCGGTCGAGGTCACCAGGGCGGTGATCTCTACCTGCGAGTGCATGTGTTGCCAGACCCCCGCTTCACACGGGAAGGGACCACGCTGCGCACCCGCGTGGATGTTCCCCTGGCGACGGCCATGCTGGGCGGAGAGGTGCAGGTGCCAACTCCTGATGGACGCCAACTGCTGTTGCGCATTCCTCCGGGAACAGCGAACGGCAAGACGTTCCGACTGCGAGGGAAGGGTATGCCTGTTCTGGGACAACCGGATAAGCGTGGCGATCTTTACGCTGAAGTGAATGTCGTCCTCCCAACGCACTTGAATGCTGAACAGCGCCGCCTCTTCGAGGCTTTTGCCCGTTCAATTGGCTATGCTGACCAGGCGGCAAATGCAGGAGGAAGGAGCAACCATGGATGAGCAGTATGTGACACACATAGTGATCCAGCAGTCCCGCTCTTCTTCATCGTATAGCGAGCGGGAGACGGCTGCGGCGAGCCATCTGGGTATTGGCGTAATTCGCAATCTACGTGCACTGGGCCTGATCGAAGGGGAAGAGGCGAGTGGGGAACTGCGCTATAGCGAGGAAGAGGTCTTACAGCTGCGGCGCATCCGCCGGTTGCAACGCGACCTGGGCGTCAACCTGGCGGGAGTCGAAGTGATTCTGCGTTTGCTCAAGCGCCTGGAGGCCGCACGCCAGGAACTGGAACGGGAGAGAGAGCGCGTACGCAGGCCAGACGGGACTTTATAGCGTCCGGCGTATAGGGTAGAGCGACCCTTGCGGTCGCCCTGACTGAAATGAACTGAAGCATTATTAAGGAGCGCGGACAATGAAACTTGCTGTCATGGAAAAACAGAGAATACCTACCACCGTCAACGGCAAAGCCGTAGTCAAAAAACAAAACGAATCAAGCGTTTCGAGAGATTTAGGACTACTGGTCTTACGGCTGGCGGTGGGGGGATTACTGGCTGGCCATGGATCACAAAAGCTCTTCGGCTGGTTCCAGGGGCCTGGTCTGAAGGGCACGGCTGACTGGCTTGAGTCGCTGGGTCTCACACCTGGAACGCCCTGGGCTACCGCTGCATCGGCATCCGAGTTCGGAGGTGGAGTGCTCACCACATTGGGCTTCCTCCACCCGCTTGGCCCCCTTGGCACGATGGGAGCGATGATCATGGCGACGGTCAAGGCACACTGGGGCAAACCGATCTGGGCGAGTAAGGGCGGTGCTGAATTGCCCGTCATCAATATGGCAACAGCCCTCGCTCTCACGCTCACCGGCCCCGGGCGTTTCTCACTCGATCACGTGCTCGGCATTCGACTGCCGCGTGCGCTGGTGTTCGCTATAACAGTCGTCGAAGCCGCTACCCTGGCTATCGGTATCATGAGTCGTCCAACGCCTCCTCCTACTCCTGCGACCGAAGAGCAAGCAAGGGAGACCGTGCAAGCAGGTCAGGGTACTGGAAAGGCTTAATCGCATAGGGCAGGAAGGAAACAGCTGTTATGGATAGAACGACGACGAGAGAATCTGACCGGCAGGGACCAGATCTCCGACAGAGATGGTTCTCCACCAACGATTCCCAACAACACGCGGACAAGCAGTCCAGTCAGTCCTCACGTAGAGGAAACGACCCCAGGAGATTGAGCTTCTGGCTGCGGTGGTTGTTGCTCATATTTCTGATCAACCTGTTCTTTTACGGTCCACTCCTCTTCAGTTCCTTGAGTGGGCAATCGACAACGATTGACCTGCCGTACAGCAGCTTCCTGCAGCAGGTAAAGCAAGGCAATGTCAGCAGCGTAACCATCAGGAGCGACAATTCTATTACGGGCACCTTCAAAACCCCCGTCCGCCAGCAGGGATCGGCGGCAGCGAGCCAGTTCACCACGCTTGTGCCAGCAACGGGTGATCCCAACCTGCTTCCTCTGCTTGAGAGCAAGGGGGTCGTAATAAGCGCTCAAGTTGTGCAGCCCCCCTGGTGGCAGACGGCGCTGGCAGTGCTGCTGAACGCGCTGCCCTTGCTCCTGCTGCTCTACGTTGGGGTCATGAGCTGGCGGGGCATGCGCGATATGCAAAACATACAGGGAGGCGGGATCTTTGGCATTGGGCGTAGTCGTGCCAAGCTCTACAAAGAAGAACGCCCAACGACCACGTTTGCTGATGTGGCAGGCGTTGATGAGGCCAAGACGGAATTGCGCGAGGTGATCGACTATTTGCGTGACCCACAGCGCTTCCTCGCCATAGGGGCGCATATTCCCAGGGGCGTCTTGCTGGTTGGTCCACCGGGTACCGGCAAGACCTTGCTGGCGCGTGCAGTCGCAGGAGAGGCAAAGGTGCCGTTTTTCAGTGCAAGCGGGACCGACTTTGTCGAACTCTTCGTCGGAGTCGGTGCGAGTCGTGTGCGTGATCTGTTTGATCAGGCACGCAAGAACGCCCCGTGCATTGTTTTCATCGATGAAATCGATGCCATCGGACGAACGCGCAGTGGGGCAGGCGCGATCGCCAGCAATGACGAGCGCGAGCATACCCTCGAGCAATTGCTCGTGGAGATGGACGGTTTCGAGCGGCACGAGGCTATCGTAGTCCTGGCCGCCACCAATCGTCCTGATGTTCTAGACCCGGCGCTCCAGCGTCCCGGTCGCTTCGATCGCCAGGTAGTGGTGGATCTACCGGATCGGCGCGGCAGAGAGGCGATTCTCCGTATCCACACACGCAATGTGCCCCTGGCTCCTGACGTGAACCTGGAGGAACTGGCGCGCGGGACACCGGGCTTTTCGGGGGCCGATCTGGCTAACCTGGTGAACGAGGCTGCACTTTTGGCTGCCCGTCGGAGCAAGACGCAGGTCGATCGCCACGATTTCCAGGAGGCGCTCGACAAACTGCTGCTGGGCGGCAAGCGTGAAGCCCTGATAGATGAACGCGAGCGGCGCGTTGTGGCCTACCACGAAGGGGGGCATGCGCTGGTCGCGGCGGTTCTGCCCGATGTCGATCCACTCTATAAGGTCACGATTGTGCCGCGCGGACGATCGCTTGGCGTCACCCAGTTCCTACCGGAGGATGATCGGCGCAACTATTCACGTTCCTACCTGCTCGAGCGCCTGGCGGTTGCCCTGGGGGGTCGTACAGGAGAAGAGGTAGCCCTTGGTGAGATCACATCTGGTGCGGAAAATGATCTCAAAGAGGCAACGAAGCTGGCTCGTCGCATGGTGACCGAGTGGGGTATGGGTGAGAAGACTGGCCTGGTTGCCTATGAACTGGATGGAGAGAACCCTTTCCTCCGTCAACCGTTAGTGGGTGAATCCGGCCGCATCTACTCTGAGGGAACCGCAGAGCGAGTAGATGCAGAAGTGGAGCGACTTCTTGAACAGGCACACCAGCAAGCTCGTATCGTGCTTTCCGAGCATCGAGCGGCGCTGGAACGCCTGGCGCAGGCGCTGCTACAGGAGGAGGTGCTGGAACGCGAGCAGGTCCTCTCAATCATTGGCGGTGACCAGGCTGCGCGAAAGAGTGCAGGGGGTATCGAGGGCGCTGACGGCAAACCCACCGTGGGTGTCGAGCACTAAGTCATCTGCCGCGAGGGGGGGCGGTGTTGCTGTCATCCCATAGGCGTCCAAATAAAGTGAAGGATCAATTGTTGGGTTTGTCGTAGGGACAAGGGGTGGTAGAGTGGATGGGTAGGGGCCTTGTGCTTGTCCTTCCTGGGGATCGAGAGAACGACCAGGACAAGCACAAGGCCCCCGCAACCGTCCCACATCGCCCCTTGTCCCTACACGGGGGGCGAGACTGGTGCGTTAATTTGACGTTTGAGAGGCGGCGTTGTCTTCGGCCTGCTGCCGCACCGGCAATATCGCGAATATATACACAAACAGGAGTGAGAAAAAGCAATGAACGTTGAGCACTTTACCGAGAAAGCGCGCGAGGCCATCAGTGATGCGGCCCAGCTAGCCAGGGAGCGCAATCATAATCAAGTCGAAGTAGAGCATCTGCTTGCTGCCCTGCTTGCCCAGGAGGGTGGTGTGGTGCAGCAGATCATTGCGAAGGTCGGCGGCAATCTCGCGGCAGCGCAGCGCATCATCAACGAGGAACTCGAGCGCATGCCACATGTCTTTGGCGGCAGTGAGCCGGGCATTTCGCCTCGCCTGCGCAAGGTGCTGGAAGACGCCTGGCACGAGATGGGCACCTTCCATGATGAATACCTGAGCGTGGAGCACCTGCTGCTGGCCATGTTCAATGTCCGCGATGGAGCCGTAGCGCGTGCCTTGAGCGCGGCAGGGCTCACGCGGGACAACGTGTTGCAGGCCCTCACCTCAATTCGCGGCTCGCAGCGGGTGACCGACCAGAACCCGGAGGGCAAATACCAGGCCCTCGAGAAATACGGGCGCAACCTCACGCAACTCGCGGAGCAGGGCAAACTCGACCCGGTGATTGGGCGCGACGATGAGATCCGGCGCGTCATCCAGGTACTCAGCCGCCGTACCAAGAATAACCCGGTCTTGATTGGCGATCCGGGCGTCGGGAAAACTGCCATTGTGGAGGGACTGGCCCAGCGTATCGTGCGTGGTGATGTGCCCAAGACCCTGAAAGACAAGCAGGTGATCACGCTTGATCTCGGCGCGCTGGTCGCTGGCGCCAAGTATCGCGGTGAATTCGAGGAACGCTTGAAGGCCGTGCTGAAAGAGGTGACCAGCTCTGAGGGCAAAGTCATCCTCTTTATCGATGAACTGCATACGCTGGTTGGTGCGGGCGCGGCGGAAGGCGCAATGGATGCTTCCAACATGTTGAAACCGATGCTGGCGCGTGGCGAACTGCACTGCATCGGCGCAACGACTCTGGATGAATACCACAAACATATCGAGAAGGATGCCGCGCTTGAGCGCCGCTTCCAGCCGATCATGGTAGATGAGCCATCGGTCGAGGACACGATTAGCATCCTGCGTGGATTGAAGCAGCGGTACGAAGTTCACCATGGCGTGCGTATTACGGACAGCGCACTCGTTGCTGCCGCCGTGCTCTCCAACCGCTATATCACCGATCGCTTCTTGCCCGACAAGGCCATCGACCTGGTAGATGAAGCGGCCAGCCGTCGACGAGTTGAGCTGGACAGTACGCCCAGGGAGATTGATGCGCTCGATCGCCGTATCCGCCAGTTGCAGGCGGAATTTGAGGCGCTGAAAAAGGAGAAAGACCCTGCCAGCCGCGAACGGCGTGCCAATGTCGAGCGAGAGATTGCGAGCCTCTCCGAGCAGCTGCGGGCCATGAGGCTGGCGCTTGAGAGCGAACGCGAACCCGTCGAGGAGTATCGCCGCGTGCAGCAAGAGCTGGAGCAGGCCCAGGTAGCGCTGGAGAGGGCCGAACGCGAGTACAACTACGAAGAAATGGCACGACTGCGCTATGAAACCATTCCGAAGTTGGAGGAGCGTATCCGTGAGATGGAGGCCAGGCGGACGACCATCCAGGGTGCCCGCATGCTCAAGGAAGAGGTCGATTCCGAGGATATTGCAGAGGTCGTCTCGGAGTGGACGCATATCCCCGTTACCAGGTTGATGCAGGGCGAAGTGCAGAAGCTGATCACGATGGAGGATCGCCTGCGCGAGCGCGTGGTGGGACAGGAGCGGGCGTTGCAGGCGATCGCCGACGCGATTCGTCGCGCGCGCGCCGGACTGCAAGACCCCAACCGCCCCCTGGCCAGCTTCCTCTTCCTGGGACCGACGGGCGTGGGGAAAACGGAACTGGCACGCGCCCTCGCCGAGTTCCTGTTCGACGATGAGCGGGCCATGGTTCGTATCGACATGTCGGAGTACATGGAGAAGCACAGCGTCTCGCGCTTGATCGGAGCTCCTCCCGGCTACGTCGGCTACGAAGAGGGAGGCCAGCTGACCGAGGCCGTCAGGCGTCACCCATACAGCGTCGTGCTCTTCGACGAAATCGAAAAAGCGGCGCCGGAAGTATTCAATGTCTTGCTGCAACTGCTCGATGACGGTCGCCTGACCGATGGGCAGGGGCGCACGGTTGATTTCAAAAATACCGTCATCATCATGACCAGCAACGTTGGCACCACCTGGCTGCAAGAATTCGATGGCATGGATGAGGACGAGATCCAGCGCCGCGTTCGCCAACGCTTGCGGGAAGAGGGCTTCCGCCCCGAGTTCATCAACCGCATCGATGAGATCATCGTCTTCCACCCAATCACGCGCGAGCAGATGAAGGACATTGTGAACATCCAGATGGTTCGCCTGCGCCAGCGCCTGGAGGAGCGGCACATCACGCTGCAGCTCACCGATGCCGCGCGAGATCTGCTGGCGGAGATGGGCTACGACCCGCAGTTTGGAGCGCGCCCCCTCAAGCGCGTCATCCAGCAGGAGATCGAGAACCGTATTGCCCGCGGCATTCTGGAAGGCGCCATTCACGATGGCGACACAGTCGAGATCGACGCGAAGGACGGCAAGATCGTCATCGAACCCGTGAGAGAGCAGACGCAGGAAGAGGCCCATGCACTCTGAGCAAGGGAGCAGAAAGGAGCAACCCTGGAGGAGCGAACTCGAGATTGAGATGGCGCGTCAAGAAGAACTGGCTCGCCATCTTGCGATAACCCCTGATATCAAACAAGGCGTCTATCCCTTTAGAGGAATAAAGCTGAGCCGTGCCGATGTAGAGTGGCTCGTGGCAACACACGAAAACGCACAGAGTTCCCAAGCTTCCAGCGACGAGCAGCAACAGCATCCCCAGGGGTTGGACCTGCGGGGAGCGGACCTGCGTTATGCAGATCTGCACGCCCTTCCGCTCGCGCGTCTGCGCGGTAGCCTCACCCGCGAAGAGTGGGAAGATGCCACTGAAGAACAACGCGCTGCCGCGGCAGTTCTGCTCACGGGAGCCAACCTGAGCGAGGCGCACCTGGAGGAGGCCGACCTCATCGAGGCACACCTGGAAAAAGCGGCTCTGCACGAAGCGCATCTCGAGAAAGCCGACCTCGCCAGGGCCCACATGGATCGAGCATTCCTCGCCAGGGCGCATCTAAAGGAAGCTGACCTCAGTGAGGCGCACCTGGAGAAAGCCGACCTGAGCGAGGTGCACATGCAAGGGGCTACTCTCAAATTGGCCCACCTGGAGCGAGCCTATCTCAATGGTGCACACTTAGAGAAGGCTAACCTGAGCGAGGCGCGCCTGGAGAAAGTCTACCTGAGCGAGGCGCACCTGGAGCAAGCGCTCCTCAGCGAAGCGCACCTGGAAGAAGGCTACCTCAGCGGGGCCTATTTGAAGGCAGCCGACCTGAGCCTGGCCCACCTGGAGGGGGCATACCTCAACGAGGCCCACCTGGAGGATACCTCTCTCTACAAGGCCCACCTGGAGCGAACGTTCCTTTACAGAGCCCACCTGGAGGGGGTCAGGCTCAGCAGAACGCATATTAAGGAAGCACGGCTGAAAAAAGCCGTGGAAAGCGGTGAGCAGCACATCGGCCCGTCAATCGCAGATGCACAATGGGGCAATGTCAATCTCGCAGTCGTGCAGTGGTCGCAGGTGGACATGCTCGGTGATGAGTACGAGGCGCGACAGACCACGCGTGCCGGGAAGATAAAAAGCAGCGAGACTCGCCTGGAGGAGTATGAGGCAGCCGTGAGGGCCAATCGCCAGCTGGCAGTGGCGCTGCGGGCACAGGGACTCGATGAGGAGGCGGCGCGCTTCGCCTACCGCGCGCAGCTCCTGCAGCGCATCGTCTTGCGGCGGCAAAGCAAGTTCGGGCAGTACCTCTTCTCATTGTTACTCGATCTGCTGGCAGGATATGGGTATCGGCCAGGCAGGAGCGTAGAGGCCTATCTCGTTGTTATCTTCGGCTTCATGGGCCTCTATCTGCTCAACGCCCATAGTGCCGCAGTTCATCTCACCTGGGATGAAGCGCTGGTCCTGAGCGTGATCAGCTTTCACGGTCGTGGCTTCTTTCTCCAGAACATAGCTTTAGGAGATACCTTTGTTCGACTGGCTGCCGCAGAGGCCGTGTTGGGCCTCGTGATCGAGATCAGCTTTATTGCGACCTTCACCCAGCGCTTTTTAGGAAGGTGAGGGAAAACCTGGCGCCTGGCAGTATTGAAGATCCAGCCACCCGGCAACATGACAGTAGCAACTCTGGGAGACTCCTCGCAGCTCCGTGTGGGGCAAGAGGTGCTGGCAATAGGTAACCCTTTGGGAATAACGCAGACGGTAACGAATGGCATCGTCAGCGCCCTGGGACGCACCATCTCCGAAGGGCAGGGCGGCGCCACCATTTCCGATGCCATACAGACCGACGCGCTCATCAATCCGGGCAACAGTGGTGGAGCACTGGTGGACCTGCAAGGCAACCTCGTCGGCATTCCCACACTGACAGCCATCGACCCTGAGTTTAATACGCCCGCCAATGGTGTCGGCTTTGCCATTCCATCAAACCGTGTGAAATCCATCGTTTCACAGTTCATCAAGACAGGATAGGTGGTTTAGAAAGGATTTCAGCAATGCGAGCAGCAGAATTTGCGAATGCCGCTTTGAGGGCCTGGGAGTCAAACGATAGGGACGGCCTGGCTACCCTCCTGTCGGATGATTTTGTCTGCCGGGATCACCTTCCGCAGCCCGTCCAGAAAGTGCAGTATCTCGGCTTCGTGCAAGCGATCATGAAGGCGATGCCTGACTGGTCATTTCACGACCACTTCTTAGAAGAGGGCCCTGTGATGGAGCAAGGCGAGAGGGTATTCTTCGTCACGCAGATTACTGCTACGCACACCGGCGATCTCATTCTGCCGGACCTTCCCATTATCCCGCCCACAGGCACAAAAATTTCGTTGCCGTACAGACACCTGGAGTACTTTGTCAAAGAGGAGAGCATCACCACGATCACAGCCGATTTCTCCCCCAATCTCCTCGAGGAGATACTTGCACAGATGGGGATGGTGCTGCCCTGAGATGAATCCTGATCAGATCTGGAGAGCGCCCAGGTGCTCATCTCAGGTTCTCTTAGATATGAGAAACGTCTTACGCATCGGGCAGTTCTGTGCGTGAGAGCCTGAACGTCACCTCATCCTGTTCGCGGGACCAGTTGTACCAGAGTTTGAGAGAGGTAGCAATCGGCTTGTAGATATCCCAGATGGCATCCGCCTCATCCCTGTTCAGGCCAAAGAACTTCAAGGTGTCAAAAGATGGCACATGAGCAAATGTAGCATGCACCAGTTCGTCATCCCCTGCCATCCCCACGAGTTTACCTCCAAGTGAGACGATATGCAAGGCAAGATTGTCCATCACCACCTGGAGCTCGTGACCTTTGAGGTGTTTCCATCCAGGTGCGAGTGTGTTGCCAACATCGGCAATGAACTGATGAGGAGAGCGGCCTTGCTCCTTGAAGTACACGACAGAGGCCAACAGAAAAGCGAGTGCGTTTTCTTGCGCTTGATGGCGGATTTGCTCAAAAGTAAATGTGGGTTCTGCCACGTTGTTCCCTTTTTGCAATGATAGGTCAAAACATCTGCATGCCTATTAGTAATTGTAACAGCATAATACCAGGCGTTCAATGACGCCGTGTCTGCGTGATGCCTCGATGGCGAAGTCCACTTTTGCTATGCTGATTATAATGACTCTTGTGACGACGAGGTTGGCTGTGCCGCTCTTGCTCTAGCCTGGATACCCGCAAGAGAGCCAGCAAGAGGATGGCAGTGAAATCCAGGTAACCATTTCGGATGTACCGGAACCGTATCCTTGACACTTGAACGAATGCTAATGCATACTTTTTGCAAAGCTTATTTTGAGTTACAATAATGCGTACCGGCTTTCTCAAAAAATTTCTGACGAAAAATTGGGACTCGGAATTGTCTAAAGTGCGATGGATCGGGTCCTTATGGTATCCTGATAGCTCAATTGGCAAGTTTTGCGGAGGACAAATGAACAAGTCTACACAGGTCCTGGTGATTGGCGGTGGCCCGGCTGGCTCTTCCACTGCCACCCTGCTGGCGCGTGAGGGTTTCGATGTAACGCTGTTGGAGCGCGATGTTTTTCCTCGCTACCACATTGGTGAGTCGATGCTGCCCTCGTGTATGCAGATACTCGAACTGATGGGCGCGCGCGAGAAGATCGAAGCCCACGGCTTCCAGCGAAAGGGTGGCGGATATTTTTCATGGGGAAAGGATTCCTGGATATTGGACTTCGCGCCGCTGCGTTACCCCTACAGCTTCCAGGTAGTGCGCTCGGAGTTCGACCAGTTGCTGTTAGAGCATGCGAAGAGCCAGGGGGTGAAGGTCTTCGAAGGGACAGAGGTGCGCAGCCTCTCCTTTGATGGAGATAGGCCGCGCAGCGCCAGCTGGTCACAGGTAGTTGGAGGCGATGACACAGGTGAGCTATCCTTCGACTACCTGGTTGATGCTTCCGGTCGAGCCGGGGTGATGGCCATGCACTACCTGAAGAATCGGCACTATCACAATGCATTCCAGAACGTGGCCATTTGGGGATACTGGACGGGCACTGGGAGGATGTCCTTCGCGCCCGAGGGAGCTATCGCCAACGGTGCTGTTCCGGATGGCTGGCTCTGGGGCATTCCCCTGCATGATGGCACCATGAGCGTCGGTCTTGTGCTTCATAAGACCACCTTCAAGGAGAAAAGGCAGCAATATGCGTCGCTAGAGCAGATCTACCTCAATGCCATCAACGAGTGCCCACTGATAGCCGACCTCGTCAAGTCAGGCAAGCTCGTGACAAATGTGAAAACCGAACAGGACTACTCCTATATTGCGCGCAGCTTAACGGGGCCGGGCTACTGCCTGGTCGGGGACGCAGGTTGCTTCATAGATCCGCTCCTCTCCACTGGTGTACACCTGGCTATGCACAGTGCGATGTTGTGCGCTGCAAGTATTGCAAGCACCTTGCGCGGCGAGGTTCCAGAGCAGCAGGCCAGGGCGTTTTTCGAGCAGAGTTATCGCCAGACCTACCTGCGCCTGATGGCAATCGTATCGGGTATGTACTCCCAATATGACGGCAAGGAGACGTACTTCTGGCAGGCGCAACAGCTTACTCACCACGACTACGACGACAGCAATGCCATGATGGACGCGTGGCTCTATGTCGTCTCGGGCATGCAGGACGTGAAGGAAAGTGAGAAGCCAGGCCGTGAACTGGAGGCGGGAGAGTTCGCAGACGCGCCAGCACAGCAGATAGAGTTGTCCGATAAAGCTCTGGCCCTGTACAACCTCTATAACAACGTGTTCTTCGGAACTTCGATGTCTCCGGAGAGAGCAAGTGAAGGACTCTACGTCACGGCAAAGCCTCGCCTGGGGCTGGCCCTGGCTGATACAGGTCAGGCGGCGATTAATAATTAAGTACACTATATAGAAATGGAGCTAACGTGTGAGCAGAGAAAATACACCATCGGCTCTTGCCTCGATCAAATTCCTTACCGGCCCGCTGGCGGGCAGGACTTTCTCAATCAACCAATCAATTACCACCATAGGCCGGAATGCAGAGAACGACATTGTCATCAGTGATGATCGCAGGGTTTCAAGACAGCACGCTCGACTCCTTTGGAACAACGGGTCCTGGTCCATCGAGAAGCTCTCCCAGGCCAGTAATGTCATAGTCGCCGGGCAAAGCGTACAGCAAGCCGTTCTTTCCGACGGTACGACTGTGAGCCTGGGGGAAGACAGCTCTTTCCAGTTTTTCACCCAGGCGAGAGAGCAAGGCGTATCTGATACCTTCAGACAACCCAAAATCACTCAACCTCCTCCTGTAGGGAGAACAGATTTTCCTATAGCCGCACAGCCAACTCCTCCTCCGGCAAGTAGCTCTTCAGGACACATCCAGCGGCCAGATGCGACGCAGGTTGCGCGACCATCTCTACAACTAGGCGGGACAGCCATTGCGCCACTCTCTGCAATCGGCATACCATCACTCGAAGTGAGCGACAATACCACCGGTAAAAAGCAAACTCATTTGCTCACCAGGGACGTCATCAGCGTGGGACGAGATGCAACCAATGACATCGTCATCGACGATCGCATTGTCTCCGGTCTCCACTTGCGCATTGTGCATCAAGGCAATCAGCTTGTCCTCATCCATCCTAACCCGGCCAATCAGAGGCAGAAAACGCTCAACGGCCTGTTGTACCAGGGTCGCAAAATCCGGGGCGACGAGCCATTCAGCAAGGCGTTGACGAACGGCGACATCTTCCGCATCGGTGATGAAAATGGCACACTCATCACGCTCACCTATAACGATGGGACCGGCACTCAGCAGGATATGCTGCCTCCGGTACAGCCAATCAGGTTGACCGACAGCGAAATCACCATTGGACGAATAGAGGACAACAAGGTTGTCCTGTCCCACCCACAGGTTTCTGCGCATCATGCGCGCCTGGTGCGGGAAGGTGGAACCTACCGCATCCTTGATCTGAACAGCACCAATCATGTCTACGTCAATGCTCAGCTCACTGCCAACTGGCTCCTCAAGTTGGGTGATGAGATCCGTATCGGCCCGTACAGGCTGGTGTATGAAGGCAACCAGCTGGCGCAGTACGATGAGAGTAATTTTATTCGCATCGATGCACACAATCTGAGGAAGTACGGTAACAACAACGTCGTATTGCTGAATAACATTTCTGTTGCAATTCCCCCGCGCACATTCGTCGCACTGGTGGGTGGCTCCGGTGCCGGCAAATCAACCCTCATGGATGCACTCAATGGCCTGCGTCCCGCACAGGAGGGCAAAGTACTCTACAACGGCCAGGACTATTATCGCAATCTCGCTGCCTACAGCACGCAAATCGGGTACGTCCCGCAGGATGATATCGTACACCGCGATTTGACTGTCGAGCGCGCGCTCTATTACGCGGCCAAATTGCGCCTGCCCAGAGACTTTACTGACCAGCAAATTGAGCAGCGCATCAAGGAGGTGTTGGAAGATGTGGAGATGACGGCACGGCGCAAACTCCTGATCAAGAAAGTCTCAGGTGGGCAGCGCAAGCGCGTCTCCATCGCCCTGGAGTTGCTCGCGAATCCCAATGTCTTCTTCCTGGACGAGCCGACTTCGGGTCTCGATCCTGGACTGGACCGTAAGATGATGTACCTCCTGCGTAAACTGGCCGATAAGGGGCATACTATCATCCTGGTAACACACGCTACCAACAACATCAACGCCTGTGACTATGTATGCTTCCTGGCTCAAGGGGGTCGATTGGCCTACTTTGGGCCACCCGACCAGGCCAAGAGCTATTTTGGCAAGACAGACTTCGCCGAAATCTACTCAAGCCTGGAGCCAACCGATGAGAAGCCCGATATTCCTGAGGAAGCAGAGGCGAAATTTAAACTCTCGCAAGAATACCAGGAGTACGTTGTCAAGCCTATGAGGGCTGCACCTGCTGAAACCAGCCCCGGCCTCAAGGAACAGCCAAAAACCGTGAAAGCGGCTAAGCGAGGCAACCCATTCAAGCAGTTCTTACTGCTCTCTCGGCGCAATATCGAGTTGTTCAAAAACGATAGGAACACGCTCACCATCCTGCTCTTGCAGGCCCCGCTTATTGCGCTGCTGTTGATGCTCCTGGTCAGGTTTGAGGTGGGAGCAGGCGTATTCGACACAAACAAGGTAGTGCAATGTACTCCGAGCATTTTCACGTCCTCAGCAGTGAGTGCCACTAACCCCACCGGCTCCCTGGGCATTGTGGCGAACGTGAAGAACGGCCTGGTTGATTGTAACCGTATCGTTGATTTTCTCAAAAACGACCCCAACGGCATAACTTACGCCCAGAGTAGAGGGGGCGTCAACACGGCTTTGCAGGATTTTGTGGCTTCCAGCACAACCAGCCTCAACGCCGAAAGAGCCTTGTTCTTCGTCGCCTTTATTGCAGTGCTGTTCGGGTGTATCAATGGGACGCGTGAGATCGTCAAAGAGGCATCCATTTACCGCCGCGAGCGCACCGTCAATCTTGGCATTCTTCCCTACGTGTTCTCGAAAATTGCCGTGCTGGGCGTGTTCGCCCTGTTCCAAAGCGCCGCCATTCTCCTGATTGTGCAGCTTTTCGAGCCTTTGCAGACGAGCATCTTCCTGCCCGTCCTCCCGGAGGTGTACATTACACTGGGGCTGACCGCTTTGTCAGGTTTGCTGGTCGGGTTGGCGGCGTCAGCCTTCGCTGCCAATGAGGACACCGCCAATAGCCTCCTGCCATTCCTGCTCATTCCACAACTCGTCTTTGCGGGAACCGAGATCCCCCTCACGAACTGGCCGTTACAGATAGCCGCGACGATTTTCCCAAGTCGCTGGGCAATGACAGCTTTGGGATCAACAATTGGTCTGCACAGCCAGGTATTAGGTGGGGATACCCTGTTTGGCAACGATCCCACCTTTCATGGGACACTCTTCTCAATCTATAGCCAGGCAGATGCGATACATCGTGTGTTGCTTGCCTGGGCTATCCTGGTAGTTATCATTGTTGTGCTTACTGGCTTGATCTGCATTGGTTTGAAGCGCAAAGATGTCCGTGTATAGAGCCAGCTGACGGGACGGGTCTTGACCCGCCCCGTCAGCTAAAAAAATCCGTACTAGAAAAGGCAGGCTCTCAACATTTTAAGTGTGATGAACCGGACTGGTTGTCAATCGTATATCGTGGCCCTACCTCACGTCACTCTGAAGAGTACCGCAGGAGCTTCTCACAATGGAGAACAAATTCACCTTTCCCCCTGGTCCCAAAAGGCTTCCCTTTCTTGGGAATGTCTTGCAGTTCCGGCACGACCAACTCGGCTTCCTACTGCAACTGGAACAGGCCTATGGCCGCATGGCTACCATCTATATCGGAAAGACGCCCATTGTCCTGCTCTTCCGGCCCGAGCATATTCGCTATATCTTGACGGAAAACCCACGCAATTTCACGAACCGCGAGGTCGCCGGAGGGCTTATTTTCGGCAACCTGCTCGTCCTCTCATTGCTGGCGCGCAGCTTCACCGACAAGGTGACCCAGGGTCTGCACGATCTCGTTGGCGATGGCCTGTTGACCACGGACGGTGATTTTCATCATCGACACCGTCGTCTCCTGCAGCCAGCTTTCTCTAAGCGCCGCGTAGAGAGCTATGCGGACATGATCGTGCAATACACACAAGAGACCGTGGCGCAGTGGCAAGCCGGAGCAGAGATTGATATTTCACGTGATCTGCAAGCATTGATTCTGCGTATGACTATGAAAATGCTCGTCGATATCGATATGGCCAAGCAGAGCATTGCGTCCCGCCAGATTATCGACAATATGATTGGCAATCCCGTAGGGATTCTCGAAGGGCTGTTGAACCTGCAGATTGATCTACCGATTACTCCATATGGCCAGCGCATGGCTGCCAAACGAAAGGCAGACGCTTTCATCTACAACCTGATTGATCAGCGACTTGCCGATAATTGTGACGCAGGGGATATACTCTCGATACTCCTCCAGGTTCAGGATAAGCATGATGACGATATGTTGACCAGAGAACAAGTGCGTGACGAACTGGTATCACTGATCGCAGCCGGTCACGAGACCACCACCAACACCATTACCTGGACCTTCTACCTGCTCTCGGAGCATCCAAACATCCTCGAGAAGGTGCTGGCCGAGCTTCAGGATGTGCTGGCCGGACGCGACCCGCAGGCGGGTGATCTCTCACAGCTGGCATACCTCGATTGGGTCGTGAAGGAGTCGATGCGGCTGTACCCCTCAGCCTGGACGCAGGGCCGACGGGCAGTTGGGGCGTTCGATCTCGACGACTACCACTTTCCTGCCGGGACGTTGATCATGTTCAGCCAGTGGGTACTCCACCGCCTCCCCGATATCTGGGGCGATCCAAAGGTGTTCCGTCCAGAGCGCTGGGACCCGGTGAACGGACAGAAGGTGCCGCAGTGGGCTTACTTCCCATTTGGTGGCGGTTCACGTATTTGTATAGGTATGCCGTTGGCCCAACTACAGGTACGGCTGGTGCTGGCTACTATTCTCCAGCGCTATATACCCTGCGTCGTACCGGGCCACCCGGTGGTGCCACTTCCGCTGATCACGCTGCGCTCAAAGCATGGCCTCCGCGTAAGATTGGAGCCCGCCGCGAATGTAGGGACGCGGTTTATCGCGTCCACCCCCCGGCAGTGAGGAGCATTCTATGCAGCGACGAGTGGTTATCACCGGACTCGGGGTTGTGGCCCCTAATGGTATAGGAAAAGAGGACTTCTGGAGCGCGTGTATCTCTGGCATCTCTGGCATCCGGCGCGTCACCCACTTCGACGCCAGTCCACTGCCGACACGCATCGCCGGGGAGGTAGCAAACTTCGAGCCGCAGGCATATGGCATCACGCGAGACGAAGTCCTCTCTACCGATCGCAATACCCGATTTGCTCTTGCGGCAGCCAATCTTGCCTTACAAGACGCCGGACTCCCATCCGAGCTGAGCGAGGAAGAACGCGATCAGATGGGGGTGTATATGGGTTCGGCTATGGCCTCTATTACGGCTGGAGAGCAGCTGTGGCGCCAGGTGACCGATCTCGGCGCACATTACCCACGGGCTACTGGAGACGGTCCAGTCCCTGTCTCGCTGCTTTCGACTCACGCACCTGCGGCTGCGATTGCCGCCCACCACCAGTTGCACGGGCCTTGCATGGTCATTTCAACCGGGTGTTCTGCCGGTGCCGATGCGATTGGTGAGGCTTTCTGGGCCATTCAGGACGGGCAGGTCGACTGCATGCTGGCGGGTGGGTCAGAATCAGCCATTACTTATGGCGGGTTCGCGGCCTTTTGCGTACTTGGGGCTATGAGCACGCGCAATGAAGAGTTGGAACAGGCATCCTGCCCATATGACAGCAGGCGAGACGGTTTTGTCATGGCCGAGGGTGCGGGGGTACTCGTCTTGGAGGAACGCGCGCGCGCGCTGGCGCGCGGGGCGCACATTTATGCGGAGATGATCACTTTCGTCTCCAACAGCAACTCGCATCATATGACCGCCCTTCCTCCGGGGGGGGCGCCACTCCAACAACTCATCAGGCAGGCGCTAGACGAAGCAGAGATCACACCCGCGCAGCTCGGCTACATCAATTCGCATGGTAGTTCAACACCCACCAACGACAGTACAGAGACGGCGGCCTACAAGGCCGTCTTTGGCGAACAAGCCTATCGCATTCCGATCAGCGCGACCAAGTCGATGATCGGGCACGCGCAGGGGGCGGCCAGCGCTATTGAAACCGTCGTGACTGCTCTGGTGCTGGAGCGCCAGGTGATTCCGCCGACAATTAACCAGGAATATCCCGACCCACTGTGCGATCTCGATTACGTGCCAAATATCGCGCGCCAGGCTGCTGTGAATGTGGCACTCACGCATTCCAGCGGTTTTGGCGGTGTGAATAATCTACTCGTTCTCTCGCGAACTGATTGGCGTAAGAGACAATCGTAAGCTGCGTCATCAATGTAAGGAAAACAAGCATGGGGCATACAACAGAGAGGCGTGTGGTGATTACAGGGTTGGGCGTGGTGGCTGCAAATGGCATTGGAAAAGAGGCCTTCTGGCATGCGACAAGCAGAGGTATCTCTGGTATCAAACCAATTTCACGCTATCCTGCCTCTGAATTGTTGATTCGCGTGGCAGGAGAGGTCAGCAATTTTGTGGTGTACGACTACATTGAGCGAAAGCTGGTAAACCGCACCGACCGCATGACCCATTTCGCCCTCGCTGCTGTCCAGGAGGCGCTGCAGGACGCAAAACTAGCTCTGGAGCAGGAGAATCCCCAACGAGTGGGAGCGGTGATCGCCAACACGCTGGGCGGCGTCGAGTACCTCCTGGAGCAAGCGCGCACGCTGTACGCGCGTGGGCCGCGCTTTATGAGCGTCTATTCAGCCATAGCGTGGCTTCAGGTTGCGAACGTGGGCCAGGTATCTATCCGCTACGGCATAGAGGGATACTGCAAGACGCCGGTCAACGATACGGCCAGCGGCCTGGATGCCCTGGGTATGGCCTATAGGGCTATTCGGAGAAAAGCCGCGGACGTCATCATTGCAGGCGGGTGCGAGGCGTTCTTATACCCCTTCATGCTCTTTGCGCTGGCTCACAGCGGCTACGCTGCCGTAGGCGATGATCCCAACGCATATCGCCCGTTCGATCGGCGCGCTGCCGGCTTGCTCATGGCGGAGGGAGCGGGAATATGCATTCTGGAGGAGTACGAACACGCGCTGCAGCGAGGCGCCCCCATCTATGGAGAGGTTGTCGGCTACGGCCAGACCAACGACGCCCACGGACTGATGACCCCTTCATCCAACGGCAGCCAGTATGCCCGCGCTATACAGATCGCCATGCGGGAAGGGCAGTTACAACCGCGGGATATCGGCTACTTCAGCCTTGACGGACGCGCCATCCCCTCTTCCGATCAGGGTGAGGCAGAGGCACTGCATAGAGTCTTTGGCAGTGAACTCGCGCATCTGCCCGTGAGCGTCCCGCGTACTATGCTTGGTCACAGCTACGCCGCTGCGGGTACGCTCGATGCGATTACCGCCCTGTTGGCGCTGCAACACGGCATCATACCTCCGACCATCAATTGCGAGAAGCTAGACCCGCGCTATGGCTTGAATCTGGTGCAGAAAGAGGCGCGCCCGCTGTCTGCATCCGCAGCGTTGCTTGGTGGGCGGGCCGTCGGCGGTGCAAACGTTGTGCTTGCGCTTCAAAAAAGCTAGAAGGGAGTGAACAACCATGGCAAATCAGCAAGAAATCGAAGAAACCTACAACTATATGGACGAGGTTATCCGTGCCAGCTTCGGTGAAAATGCTGACATTACTTGTGCTCTCTATAACGGGAATTTCTCTAAAACCCTCAGACAGGCGCAACAGGATAAACATGACTACATTCTCAACGGGATCGCTTTCAAGCCGGGTGCGAGAGTGCTTGACATAGGCTGTGGGTGGGGGCCTATGCTAAAAGCGGTCAAAGAAAGAGGGGGGCATGCTATTGGCCTGACTTTATCTACCAAACAAGTGGAGGCATGTGTATCTGACGGGTTTGAAGCATATCTGATGGATTGGAAAGATATGCGTGTTGATACCTTTGGAAGGTTCGATGGCATTGTCAGCGTTGGCGCGTTCGAGCACTTTTGTTCGGTTGAGGAATATTTAGCGGGGCAACAGGACCAGGTCTATGATCGTTTCTTTCGTTTGTGCCACCAGCTTCTCCCAGAAGATGGGAAGCTATATTTACAAACCATGATGTGGGGGAAAAACGCGCCTCCTTATGAGCTTATCTCGTTAGAAGCAAGGAAAGGGTCGAACGAATATATTCTGGCTCTTTTAGGAAAGTTCTTCCCCGGCTCGTGGCTCCCCTTTGGCGAAGAGCATATTCTTCGGGTTGCTGAACCGTACTTTGAACTCATTTCAGACAATAACGGGCGACTGGATTACATTGAAACGATGGAACAATGGGGCAGGCTCTGGAATTTCACCCTCTCAAATTTCACCTATCCGAATTTTAGTCTCCCAAAGGTACTTGCAGTGGCCAAACTCGTGCCGCGCTTTCTCACAGACGAAAATTTCCGTGCTAGAATGGAGCTACTTCGTAAAGGCTACGACAAAGAATGTTTCAAGCGGGAGCTACTCGATCATCAAAGGATGATCTTTCAGAAAAAGCAGTAGGGGCCGATTACTACCTTGCAGCTTGCTTGACCGCAGGTACTTCCTTCTAGCTTGCCTGACCGCAGGTAGAGACCACCCTCTCCGGGGGAGAGGTAATCGTCTCGTTGGCAAGCTGCATGACAAACCAGTCGCGCCCGCGCTGGCAGAAAACTAGAGAGGGATGAAACATGCAGGATCAGCTTCGTTCCCTGGCGCAAAAAGTCGGAACAGTAGAACCTCGTGAGCAGTCTACACCTGGCACGTCGGGTGCTGCTCTCATCTACCCCGATTCAAATGCCCCACGCGCCTTCGCAAACGAATATGTGGAGTTGAAGCAACTTATTAAACAGAAGGGGTTGTTAGACCAGCAACCGGCTTACTACACCTACAAAATTCTATTTACGGTGAGCCTGCTCGCTGGAAGCGTGATCTTCCTGCTGGTCGTCGACAACTTCTGGTTACAACTCCTGAACGCTGTGTTTATGGCCTTTGCCTTCGCTCAAATGGGCTTCCTGGGCCACGATCTGGGGCACCGGCAGGTTTTCCGCACCAGCTGGAACACCGAGATGAGTAGCTTTGTGGTCGGCAATTTACTGCTCGGACAGAGTTGGAGCTGGTGGGTCGATAAGCACAATCAGCATCACGGGCATCCCAATCAACTCGACTCCGATCCTGATATTGCCATCCCACTGCTCGCCTTTACTGAAGAAGAGGCTCGTAATAAGCGGGGGTTTCTGCGGTTTATGGTGAAATACCAGGCATACTTTGTTTTGCCATTAGAACTCCTCGGCTGGCTGACTTTCCTGATCTTTAGCATCCGCTTCCTGCTCGAGAGGAAAGCAAAACACCCCTTGGCCGAGATGTCGATAATGGCCCTCCACTACTTGCTCTACTTTGGCCTATTGTTCTCCCGCCTGGGCATCTGGCAGGCGATAGGATTCTTTATCGTCCAGCGAGCGCTTTTTGGTCTGTATCTCGGTTCGGTCGCAGCACCCAACCACAAAGGCATGCCGGTTTGGGAGAAGGATAGCCCGGTGGACTTCTTGCGCCAGCAGGTGCTTACTTCCCGCAATGTCAGAGCCAATTCTTTGATCGACTTCTGGTATGGTGCGCTGAACTACCAGATCGAGCACCATCTGTTCCCGACCATGCCCAGGAACAGATTGCGAGAAGCGCAACAGGTCGTCAGGGCCTACTGCGAGCAGCACTCCATTGCCTATCACGAAACGGGTATGCTTCAATCCTACCGGGAGATTCTGGGTTACCTGCACGCGGTGAGTGCCCCGTTGCGTGAGAACAAGGCCTGACCCCTGCAAGGTGCTTTTGGAGCAGAACCGACTCAAACGCAAGTTTGGGGCTACCTTACCCGTGAGGCTGAGCTTTCCAGCAGGACAAGCAGTTTGGTCGAAAGATCGCTGAGGTTGGGGTCCTGCATCAGGCTCTCCATTGGTAGCTCTATACCCAGACCGTTTTCGAG